>Ga0116170_10000095_pt1 | contig 84953 bp, 75 predicted proteins | sample AD_JPNHW1_MetaG_FD_89797 | JGI IMG/M metagenome (GOLD analysis project Ga0116170, IMG submission 89797) | Active sludge microbial communities of municipal wastewater-treating anaerobic digesters from Japan - AD_JPNHW1_MetaG | ecosystem: Engineered > Bioreactor > Anaerobic > Digestate | place... | reverse complement strand
GTTCTTGACTCATTCCTGTCACCTCGGTTGCTTTGTTGTCTTTGCAACCTCATTGTACCTGATGTGACGGGTTTGGGTCTCTTTTTTTCCCGGGGGGGCGGCAATTCATTTTACAACTTACCGGGTTAGAAGTGCAGGGGAATTGCTGTTTGGAGGCACATTACGCAGGGGACAGCAACATCATGAAATGAGGAACAAGAAACGGAAAATAGGATGCGTACAGATCTCAGGCCGCAAATGGGCTTCTGGATGAACAGAGCATCCTGAAAGAACGATTACCGTCAACGGACTTTCAAGTTTGAAAAACACTGCTCCCCAAGCGTACGGGAACCAGCCGGAAAAGCGTCTGAACTGCATACAACCGAACGGTTATAAAGGCGAATTCTCGGCGCGCGCTTTCTGCCCCGGCCGGTATGTACGCGCGATTACAGCGCGTGCACCTTCCGCACCAGTTGAGCGGGGTCGGACGCATGAAAAAAGGAGGTTCCCATCACCAGCGTATTGGCGCCGGCGCGGGCCAGCAAAGGAGCGTTTTCCATGTTGATACCGCCGTCCACCTCAATTTCACCGGCAAAGCCAAGGGCGCGCAGGTCGGCAATCTTCTGGAACATATCAGGATTGAGCGTTTGCCCGCCAAAACCGGGTTCCACCGTCATCACCAGCACCAAATCCAGCAAAGGCAGCCAAGGCTGCAACCGGATAGCCGGTGTGCCGGGTTTGAGCGACGCCCCCGCCCGCAGCCCCAGCGCCCGAATCCGCTGAACAGACTCCGCAAAATGTTCCGCCTCAAAATGCACCGTGATGCCGTCGGCTCCGTTCTGGGCAAACACATCGACGTAGCGCAGGGGATCAATTAGCATCAGGTGCACGTCGAAATACAGGTCGATTTCCGCCTGCATGTCTTTCAAAAGCGCCGGGCCAAAGGACAGGTTGGGCACAAACACGCCGTCCATTACGTCAAAATGCACATAGTCGCAGCCGGCATCGCGCATTTGACGGGCGGCGTCGCCCATTCGCATGGTATCCGCCGCTAAAATTGAGGATGCAATTTTACACATACCGGTTCCTCCATGTTTCTTTTACCTTCGCCAGCAACTGGTGATAACGCTCCACCCTTTCGGGCGGGAGGGTTCCGTTGCGCGCGGCCTCCAGCACGGCGCAACCCGGTTCGCCTTTGTGGTAGCACGGCTGAAAACGGCAATCCCCCTCAAAGGGCATAAACTCCGGATAATAGGTTTTCAGCTGCACCGGTTCCAGCTGGTCGCTCAGCTCCAGCAGACTGAAACCGGCGGTATCCAACACTTGAAAGCCATCCTTTGCCAAAAGCTCGGCATGGCGCGTCGTATTTTTCCCGCGCGCAATTTTACGGCTGATTTCCCCGCTTTCCAGGGTCAGACCGGTAACGGCGTTCAGCAGGGAGCTTTTACCCACTCCGCTTTGCCCTGCAAAGCAGCAGATGCCTTTGCGCAACTCATTGGCCAACGCGGGCACACCTTGCCCAAGCTTTGCGCTCACCTCGAACACGGGCGCTTCCGCAAGCGCGTATTCCCGACGGATTTTTTCGCCAAGCGAAGTATCCAGCTCGCATTTATTCACCACCAGAAGGGGTTCGATACGCTGGGCGCGGGCCATGACGAGCATCCGATCCAACAGCAGAAAATCCGGTTCCGGCTCGGGCGCAAGCACAAAAACCAGGTACCGGATATTGGCTACGGGCGGCCGAACCAATTCGTTGGTGCGGGGGAGAACTTCTTCAATCCAGCCCTGATCGTCCTGCGCGCCGGGGGAAAAACGGATGGCATCGCCCACCAGCGGCGTGATATGCCGCTTGCGGAACACGCCTTTTGCGCGTAATACATGGATTTTTTGCTCAAGATCCCGGGCGTAGTACAGGCCGCCGACACCCTTGACAATCACGCCCTGCATGAAGGAAGCATCCGTCATTGCAGGTCAACCTCCTGCGTGGCAATCAGCTCGCCGTTCAGGTAGGCGCGGCACGGCAGTTTGCCGGACTGGCTGGAACTGACCGGGATGATGATGGAATAAGCCGCGCCGGATGTGGTCATTCCGCTGTACTGCTCCACTTCCACGCCGTTTTCCTCCAAGGTAACGCGTAGGGGCACGCTTTGGTCGTTCGCAGGCACATCCACATTCATTTCCGCGTGGTACGCCTTGCCTTTCGCGCCGATGGTGAGCGTTACCTGCGTATCCAGCACCGCCATGGTGCCGGCGGCGGGCGATTGAGCGAGCACCTTGCCGATACTATCCTCGGAGGTAACCTCGCCGTATTCCACCTTGCCAACGGTCAGGTTGTTTTCCGTAAGCATTTGAAGGGCGTCGTCATAGGTTTGGCCGCTTAGATCGGGCACCAGAGTGCTGCCGCCGGAGAGGGTGACTTCGATTTCCTGCCCGGCCACGCTGGGTTCATCCTTTTGGGGGTTTTGGGCGATTACGGTATCGACCGGTTCCGTGGAAGGGCTTTTGAACACCACCATGCTCAAGCCTTTTTCCTTGAGCTTGGCGGCGGCTTCCACGCGCGTCATGCCCATTACGTCCGGCGTAACGAGACGTGTGGGGCCAAGGCTAACGGTTACCACCACGCTGTCGCCTTTGCGCATTTCCGCGTCCGCCTCAGGGGTTTGCGATATCACAGTGCCCGCGGGCGCTTTGTCATGGTTGATTTCGGTCTGCTGCCAGTTGAGCCCTTCGCGCTTGACCAGCGCCTTGGCGTCATCAACCGTTAATCCCACAAGATCCGGCGCGGTGGCGCTGCCGGTTACGGATTGGTAAATCGTAATCACGCCAAAAACCAGCGCCACAAACACAAGAAATCCAGTGATGACAGTCAGCAGCGTGGTGGCGCGTTTGCGGCGCTTCTGAATCGCCGAGTAACGCGCGGTTTGCGTGGTTGTGCCCTTGCCGCGAGGGCCGGCTGCCGCGCGGGGCTTTGCAACCGGCTGCGGTTGCCCCGCTGTCGGATGCCGGTCCGAAATTTGCGGCGTGTTCAGGTCCTCTTTGCCTTCGCGCGCCTTCTGAAGCGCGTCCGCCATTTCGCGCGCGCTCTGATACCGTTTTTTGGGGTTTTTCTCCAACGCCTTCATTACCACAGAGATGACCGCAGGCGGCACGTTTGCGTTAAAATCCGTAATCGGGGGCGGAGGCGTGTTGATATGCTGCATCGCTACGGAAACAGGCGTGTCGCCCACAAACGGCACCCGACCGGTCAGCATTTCATACAGCACAACGCCGGTGGAGTAAATATCGCTGGTGGCTTCCACGACGCTGCCCGTGGCTTGCTCGGGCGAGGAATAATGCACCGAGCCGACGACGGTGTCGCCTTTGCTGATGGTAAAGGCGTTGGTCATGCGCGCGATGCCGAAATCCGCAACCTTGATGTGCCCGTCGGAATTGACCAGTACGTTTTGAGGCTTGATATCCCGGTGGATGATGCCGTTATCGTGCGCGTGCTGCAAAGCGCTCAGGATGCGCACGGTAATCTGGATGGCGGTTTGGGTGTTGATCTGGCCCCGTTTTTGAATAATCTCCTTCAGGGTGCTGCCGCTGACATATTCCAGCACCAGATAGCGAAACTCGCCCTCCACGCCCACGTCCAGAAGGTTAACGATATTGTGATGCGACATCAGGCTTGCGGCTTGCGCTTCGCGTTGGAAGCGCTCCAAAAACTCCTTGTCGCTGTTGTATTCTGATTTAAGAATTTTAATGGCTACGCTGTGACCGGTACGAATATCCACCGCGCGGTACACCAGGCTCATACCGCCCTGACCGATAAAATCGATCAGCTTATAACGTTCGGCAAATACCATGCCCTTCATCATGGCGCGATCACCTCCGTTACGCGGCCTAAAACGAGGCTCACGTTATCGTGACCGCCGTGATCGAGCGCTACTTCCAACAGTTTGTCCGCTGCCTGCTCGCCCTCCAGCGAGGCGAGAATTTCGGCAATGTCAATGTCCTCTACCATGTTATACAGCCCGTCTGAGCAAATGAGCCACACGTCGCCCAGCTTTTTTTCAATCCGAAGCACATCCGGGCTTACGGTCGGGTCGGTGCCCAGCGCGCGCGTGATAACGCTGCGGTAGGGATGCGTTTTGGCCATGTCGGGCGTAATCATATGATTACGCAAAAGCTCGCCCACAACGCTGTGATCCTCCGTGCGGCAGATCAGCTCTCCGTCGCGGAACAGGTAGGCGCGGCTGTCGCCGACGTGCGCAATCCACATTTCGGCGCGCCCTTCCCACAGCAGGGTCAGCGTTGTGCCCATGCCGCTGAGCGCCAGTTCGTGACGCTGCATGTCGAAAATGCGGCGGTTGGACGCGTCCACCCCGATGCGCAGGGTGTTTTCCTCAGGCGTTTTGCCCTGCAGAAGGTTGCGCACCACCTGCACGGCGATCCGGCTGGCCGTTTCGCCGCCTCTGTGGCCGCCCATGCCGTCCGCAACGCCGTACAGGTTATGCGATACCAGCAAGGAATCCTGATTGGTTGGCCGCACAAGCCCCTTGTGTGTTTTGGCGTAAATCAGCATTGCGACCCTCCTTTTTGCATTTCGCCGGCATCAGGCCGCCTTAATTGTTGATGATATCAGGTTTGTCAGCTTCTTTCAAGTGCAGGTTGCGCAATTGGCCGCAGGCGCCGCTGATGTCCGCGCCCATTTCCCGGCGAACCGTCGCGGACACATGGTGGGCTTCCAAAATGGACAGAAAGGTTTGCACGGCGCTTTGCGAAGCCGGCTCCAGCCTGCGCTCCGGCACACGGTTGAGCGGGATAAGATTGACATGGCATTGCAGGCCGCTGACCAGCCGGGCCAGCTCATGCGCGTGTTCCGGACAGCTGTTGAGGCTGTCGATCAGCGCATACTCAAAAACCACCCTGCGCCCTGTGCGCTTCACATAATCCCGGACGGCGGCCATCAGCTCCGGCAAAGGGTAACGGTTGGCGATGGGCATGATCTGCCGGCGAATTTCGTCGTTGGGGGCGTGCAGCGAAAGGCTCAGGGTTATCGCAAGCCCTTCCTCCGCAAGCTGAAGGATGCGCGGCACAATGCCGCAGGTGCTTACGGATACGGCCCGAAGGCTCAGGTTTAAACCGTCGGGGTGGTTGAGCAGCTTTAAGAAGCGCACAACCTGGTCATAGTTATCCAGCGGTTCGCCGCTACCCATCAGCACCACATGCCCGACGCGCCCGGAAACCCCCAGGTAACGGTTGGCCAGCAACACCTGTGAAAGCATTTCCCCTGCGGACAGGTTGCGCACGCAACCGTTGAGCGTGCTCGCGCAAAACGCGCAGCCCATTTTGCAGCCTACCTGAGTGGAGATGCAAAGACTGTACCCGTAGTGGTAGTTCATCAGCACGCTTTCGATCAGGTTGCCGTCGGCGCACGCGTTAAGGAACTTGACGGTTTTATCTTTTTTGGAGGGAAAGCTGGCGTGAAGCGATAGAGGCAGATCATAGGCCCGCTCGGACAGCGCGTCGCGCAGCGGCTTGGGCAGATTGCTCATGTCGCAAAACGGCACGCCGCGGTTGAGCCAGCTGAATATTTGCTTGGCCCGAAAGGCTGGCTGATGCATTTCCGCCAGAAAGGTTTGCAATTCCTCCGGAAACAGATCCAAAAGGATGGTTTTCTCCGGCATGGCTATGCCCTCGCCTTGCGCATGCGCGCGATAAAGAACCCTTCCACCCCGTCGCGGTGCGCAAACAACTGAAGCCCATACGGCGACTGCTGTTGGCGAACGCTTTCGGGGTAGCTCAGGGGCAACGGCTCAAGGGAAAATTCGGGATGCTCCTGTAAAAACTCGCGGATCTGGCCCTCGTTTTCTTCGGGCAGGATCGAACAGGTGCTGTACACCATCAGCCCGCCCGGCCGTACATAGCGGTGCAGCGTGTTCAGAAGCTTCTTTTGGGATTCGACAATCGGGGCGATGTCTTTTTCCTGCAAGCGGTACTTCAAATCGGGCTTTTCCGTGAGCACGCCCAGACCGGTGCAGGGAGCGTCCAGCAGCACCGCGTCCATCACGCCCTCGTAATCCGGTTTGGGATCCGCCGCGTCGCGCACGGAAATGCGCAGGTTTTCCAAGTGCAGACGGCGTTTGGCAGATTCGAGCAGCAGAGCGCGCTTTTCATGCAGCTCCCACGCGAACACGCGGCCTGTGCCCTGCATGGTTTCCGCCATGTAGCAGGATTTGCCGCCAGGAGCCGCGCATGCATCCAAAACGCGCATGCCTGGTTTCACTTGCACAGCTTCCGCCGCAAAGATGCTGCTTTGCCCCTGAATGGAAAAATTGCCTGCTCGGTAATCGTTATCAAGCGCGATCTCCGTCGCGCCGCTGACCAGGTACGCGTGCGGCGCAAGGCCCTTTTGCCATGTCCACGCCTTGCCGTTGAGCAGAGCCTCAAAAGCAGCGTCATCAAATTTCATCAAATTGGGACGCAGCACCATCGGATGGTTTTGCCCGCGGTGGAGGATAATGGCTTCTGCAAACGTTTCGCCGTAGACGGCAATCAGCTTATCCACCAGCCACATCGGCATGCTGCCCATGATGTGGAGGTATTCCCGTAAGTCATCCTCCTTGCGTGGCCAGGGGATTTCCGCCTTGGCGCGCACAAGGTTGCGGAGCACCGCGTTCAAGAAGCCGGACGCGCCTTCCATGCCCAACAAACGCGCCAAATTAACGCCCTCGTTGACCGCCGCGCTGTCCGGCACCCGGTCATGAAACAAAATCTGGCATGCGCTTAAACGGAGGATATCGCGCTGCATCGGTTCGTTGGTGGGGTGATCCATCAGGCGATCCAGCGCAAAATCAATCTGAATTTGCTGCTCCAGCGTGGAATACACAATGCTGGTGGTAAGCCGGCGGTCGGCGGGGGAGAGCTTGGCTTTGGTTAACCGATCCTGCAAGGCAAGGGAAGCGTATGCGCCGTGCTCATGAACATCGCGCAGCACATCCAGCGCCACGCGTCGCGCGCCCGGCGTAAGCCCGGTGCGTTCCACCGGCTGCGCCGCCGCGTCCCGATCCGCATAACGGGGACGGTCCCCAAAGGGTCGGTTGCCCGATACTGGGCGAATACCTGCTGAGAAAGGGCGGCGATCCCCGCGGGGCGCACCGCCGGCGGGTTTGACAAAAGAACGGGGCGCATCCCCGGCTGGCTTGGCATAGCGGCGTTCGCCATCCCCGGCGGGTTTGGCAAAGCGGCGTTCGCCATCCCCGGCGGGTTTGGCAAAGCGGCGTTCACCGTCCCCAGCGGGCTTTCCAAAAGAACGGGGTGCGCTTCCTGCGGGTTTGGCAAAGCGGCGTTCACCGTCTCCAGCGGGCTTTCCAAAAGAACGGGGTGCGCTTCCTGCGGGTTTGGCAAAGCGGCGTTCGCCATCCCCAGCGGGTTTGCCAAAGGAACGGGGCGCGCTTCCGGCGGGCTTGGCATAGCGGCGTTCACCGTCTCCGGTGGGTTTGCCAAAGGAACGGGGCGCGCTTCCTGCGGGTTTGGCAAAGCGGCGTTCGCCATCCCCAGCGGGTTTGCTAAAGGAACGGGGTGCATCCCCAGCGGGTTTGGCAAAGCGGCGTTCGCCATCCCCAGCGGGTTTGCTAAAGGAACGGGGTGCATCCCCAGCGGGTTTGCCATAGCGGCGTTCGCTATCTCCGGTGGGTTTGCCAAAGGAACGGGGCGCGCTTCCGGCGGGTTTGCCATAGCGGTGTTCGCCGTCTCCGGCGGGTTTGCTAAAGGAACGGGGTGCATCCCCAGCGGGTTTGGCAAAACGACGTTCGCTATCTCCGGTGGGTTTGCCAAAGGAACGGGGCGCGCTTCCGGCGGGCTTGGCATAGCGGCGTTCACCGTCTCCGGCGGGTTTGCTAAAGGAACGGGGTGCGCTTCCGGCGGGTTTGCCATAGCGGCGTTCACCGTCTCCGGCGGGTTTGCCATAAGAACGGGGCGCATCCCCGGCTGGCTTTCCATAGCGGCGTTCGCCATCCCCGGCAGGCTTGTTAAAAGAACGGGGCGCATCCCCGGCGGGCTTTCCGTAGCGACGTTCGCCGGAAGAGGAACCGGACGGTTTTCGATTACCATCCTTGAAATTTGCGGAAGGGCGATTGCCTTGCCCGTTTCCTCTGCCGCCGCGCTGATTTCCCTGATCGCTCATAATTCAACCTCACAAAGCGGTTTTCCCGCCGCAATCGGATGTCCGAGTAAAAACGCGCGCGCGTCCAACCGTTTGGCGTTGGGCGCTTGAATTTCGGTTAGCTCCATGGCGCCGTCGCCGGTTGCAATCACCAAACCGCGCTTCGCGTCCGCCTGCAGCACGACGCCCGGTTCGGCCCCGGATAAGCCTTCCGCCCGCGAGGTGCGCCACACCTTCAGCACGCCGTTTTGCAGCGGCGCATACGCGCAGGGCCAAGGATTCATGGCCCGCACGCGGCGCAGGCATACGTCGGTCGGCTGGGTAAAGTCGAGCAGTCCCATTTCCTTTTCCAGTTTGGGGTCGTAGGTCATTTGGGTCTCATCCTGCTTTTCACGGGGACAGTCTCCCCGCTGCAAGCATTCGACAGTTTTCATCAGCAACGACGCGCCCATTTCCGACAGCCGCGCAAGCAGGGTGCAGGCGGTATCCTCCGGGGCAATGGGCGTTTCGGCCCGCAACAGCATATCGCCGGTGTCGATGCCCTTATCGGTCAGCATGGTCGTGATGCCGGTAACGGCGTCGCCCTGCAAAATCGCCCAGTTCACCGGCGCGGAGCCACGGTGGCGGGGCAACAGCGAGGCATGCACGTTTACCGTGCCCAAGGTGGGCACGTCCAGCACTTCCTGGCTCAGGATCTGCCCAAAAGCGGCGGTTACGCACAGGTCCGGCTTCAGGGCGCGCAGATCGTCCAGCCCGTCCTTACGTATTTTGAGGGGTTGAAACACCGGGATACCGTGCGCAAGCGCGAGCGCCTTGACCGGGCTTAGCTGCACCTTGCCGCCGCGTCCCTTGGGGCGGTCCGGCTGGGTAAAAACTCCGATCACTTCATGCGCGGAATCAAGCAGCGCTTGCAACGGGGGAACAGAGAACTCCGGCGTACCCATGAACACAATCCTCACAGGCAGACCTCCCCCTCAGAGGCAGCGGGCTGATCCTTACCGGGAGCTTCCGCTTCCGACGGTTCGGCTCCGTCATCCTCATCATCGTCCTGAAAGATTTCATGCTCCATGATATCCACATACAACTGACCGTCCAGATGGTCGATTTCATGGCACAGCGCGCGCGCAAGAAAGCCCTCGCCCGAGACTTCGATCGGCTCCCCTTTGGCGTTTTGCGCCTTCACCAGTACCTTCATGGGGCGGCTGACCACGCCCGCCCGGCCGGGGATACTCAGGCAACCCTCGGGGCCGACCTGCTCGCCCTCGCTGGATACGACCACGGGGTTGACCAACTCATACAGGTGATCGCCAACGTCCACCACGCAGACGCGCTTCAAAATCCCCACCTGCGGCGCGGCAAGCCCAGCGCCGTCGTTTTTATACATGGTTTCCGCCATATCCTTGAGGAGGATTTTCAGACGCATGTCAAATTTCTCGACCGGTTTGCAATGTTTACGGAGTTTTTCGTCCCCGATTTCGACAATCTTTCTGGTTGCCATCCGTATTTCTCTCCTTATCCTATCACGCTAAATCAGCGTCGCGGGGTTATACTCCGCGTAAATCTGGCAGTTTGGGTCGCTGACCGAAGCCAGCTCGCCCAGTAGTTGAAGCACGGGCTTCGCATCCGCATGCTCAAACACCTTGAGCAACACATGGTAGCGGAACTTGCCCCGAATTTTCGCCACCGGGGCTTCGCTGGCGCGCAGCATCAGCACGCGGCGTTTCTGCGCGGGATGTTCCGCAAGAAACGCCTCGACCGTGTCCAGAAGGCGGTTGCTCATCGCCTCTGCTTCCGAAGCCTGCTCGCTCTCCACCAGCAGGCGCGCGATCACCGTAAAGGGCGGATACAGGCCCGTGCGGCGGCGGTCGAACTCCTGCGTAAAAAACGCGCGGTAATCCTGCGCGGCCGCCGCGATGATGCAGGGATGTTCCGGCTTGTAGCTTTGCACAACCACTTCGCCCGGCTCGTCGGCACGGCCCGCGCGGCCCGCGACTTGCGTAACCAGCTGAAACGTGCGCTCCTGCGCGCGGTAATCGGGCAGGTTTAAGGTCAAATCCGCCGCGACCACGCCAACCAGCGTAACGTGGGGGAAATCCAGCCCTTTGGCGATCATTTGCGTGCCAATCAGCGCCTGCGCCCGGCCCTCGCGGAAGGCGGTAAGCAAGTGGTAATGCGCATCGCGTTTCTGGGTGGTGTCGATATCCATACGGATGGTTTTCACATTCGGGAAAAGCCGGTGTAATTCCTCCTCCACCTTTTGGGTGCCCGTGCCAAAGTAACGGATATACTTGCTGCCGCACTCCGGGCATTTTGTTGGGGGCGCGGCGACCGCGCCGCAAAAATGGCAGTGAAGCTCCCCGGTTTGGCTGCCTTCCACCTGATGTAGCGTCATGCTCACATCGCACTGGGGGCACTTCACAACGTAACCGCAGTTGCGGCAACTCACAAAGGTGTTGTAACCGCGCCGATTCAAAAACAGCATCGCCTGCTGCCCGCGCTCAAAACAGGCTTTGAGCCTCTGTTGCAGCAACTGGCTGAAAATGGAGCGGTTGCCAGCCGCAAGCTCCTTGCGCATATCGACGACCGTCACCTCGGGCAGGGGACGGTTGTTGACGCGGTGCGGCATTTCCACAAGCGTATAATCCCCGCGCCGGGCCATGGCGAAGCTCAGGATGCTGGGTGTGGCGCTGCTGAGCAACAGGGTCGCGCCTTCGCGCGCGCAACGGCTTTTGGCAACGCGGCGCGCATCGTAACGCGGGTGGCGGTCGCTCAAGTAGGTCTGCTCATGCTCCTCGTCAATCACGATCAGCCCAAGGCGTTCCACTGGGGCAAACACGGCGGAACGCGCGCCGATAACCACACGGGCGCCGCCAAGGCGAATCCGCCGCCACTCGTCGTAACGCTGGCCGTCGGTCAGGCGGCTGTGCAAAACCGCGGTGTTTGGGCCAAAACGGTCCCGAAACCATGAAACCATTTGCGGCGTAAGCGCGATTTCCGGCACCAGAATGATGGCGGCCTTGCCAAGCTCCAACATGCGCTTAACCATGGCAAGATACACTTCGGTTTTTCCGCTGCCGGTTACGCCGTGCAGCAGAAATGCTCCCTCGCCTTGTTCCAAAGGCGGCGTCATAATCCGGAGCGCGGCCTGCTGCTCGGCTGTAAGCGACGGCGCCGAGTTGGGGCGGCTTTCCATATCCTCATAGGGCAGGCGGTACACTTCCCGGTCAAACAGCCGCACATAACCGCATTCTTCCAGCTTATGAAGCGCTTCCTGCGGGCTGGCAACCAGATCTGCAAGCTCCGCGATCAAATGCGGTTGGCCGTCCGCCAGCATCCGCAACAGGGTGGCGCGTTTGCGGGAACGCCCCTGCTCATTGGCGGCAGCGGATACATCCACATTGGCGTTTAACTGCGCCATGGCTTCCCGGCGGGTTTGCACCCTGCCTGTGCGCATGGCGGACGGCGTCATCAGCCGCAGGGCTTCGGAAAGGGGGCAGTGGTCTTCCGCAGCCAGCTCCTTGGCCAGTTCCAGAATGGGCGGAAGTATCGCCGCGTAAGTTTCCAGCGCGCAGAGTACCGGGCGCAGGCGTGCCGAAGGGACATCGCAGGTTTCGCACAGCTCCACCACAATGCCGTCTACCTGCCGCTTGCCAAGGGGCACACGCACACGCGTGCCAGGCTCAAGGATCATCCCTTCCGGAACCAGGTAGGAGAACGGCTTGGCGACGTTTTCGTGGATCACATCCACCACAACCTGCGCAATCATGGCGCTCCCTCCTTTCCTGGTAAAAGGCACATCAACGGAAGTAACGGCTGTTCGGTTTGGGCACGCGGCTCTTTTTTCCGCGCTTCGGGCCTTTGTGGAAAAGGCGCATCAACAGCCGGATCAGCCCAAACAGCAAGGCGAAGGGCAGAGAAACCAGCACCGCCATTTCCACCGAGAACGGTGGGAAAGGGTTGGGATCGGCATAGGTGGCGGATTCGATTTCCTCAATGGATTTAGGCGCATTTTCCCGCCGGGCAATGGAGCGGGACGCAATCAATTCGTAAGTGATCGCGCTGCCGCCGTCGGAGGGGTAATAGGTCATGGTGCCAAATACTTCGCCTTTGGTAACCGGCGTGGCGAAATTGGACCGCGTGTAATCGATCAGCACGGATTGCTTTAAGTTGCGGGCAATGGATTCAACCTCGGTTTTGGTGGCGACGATGTTGACGGTGCGCGTGTCGCCTATGGGCTGAATATCCAGTTGCAGGCGGCCTATATCCTCGTCCTCCATCGAATAGCCGGTGGTTTCCACTACGGTGGGGTTCATGTTGTACAGATCGACAGGCGTTACGCTTTCAAACTGCGAAAAACCGTATTCCATCAGCTTTTTGGAATCCGTCCAGCGCCCGGTGTTGGTGGTGTAAAGAACCACCGAAATCAGGCTGACGCCGTCTTTTTCGGCAGAGCCGATGTAGCAGTATCCGGCGCGGGCATGGTAACCGGTTTTGATGCCGTTCGCATACGGGTAATAATAAGGATTATCCTCGCTGGAATTGAGCCAGTTGTCCTTGTTGCCGATCAGCACCCGCGAACGTTGCAGGTTGCTTTTGGGCAACCGGTAGGTGTAGGTGTTGGCGATGGAGCGGAAGGTTTCGTTCTTCATGGCCGCAAGCGCAATTTTGGACATGTCGCGCGCGGTGGTATAGTGGTTATCGTCGTGCAGGCCGTTGGCATTGGCGAAGTGCGTGGCGGTGCAGCCAAGCGACACGGCTGTCTGGTTCATCAGATCCACAAAATCGTTCATATTGCCGGAGATGGTTTCCGCAATGAGGTTTGCGCCTTCGTTACCGGAACGCACCATCGTAGCGTACAGCAAATCCTGAAAGTTGATGGTTTCGCCCACGGAAAGCGGAATGGTGGAACTGTCGCTGGGCACATTGGCGGAGGTATCGTCCATGGTGACGGTCGCGTTCATATCGCCCATGGTCAGGCCCAGATAGGTGGTCATGATTTTGGTGGTGGAGGCGGGATACATCAGCTCGTCGGCATTTTTTTCAAAAATCACTTCGCCGGTTGAAGCCTCGATCAATATGGCTGATTTGGCATAAAGCTGATCTTCCGTCAGATTTTCGGGGTGGGTTTCATCGTAGGCGGGGGCGTCGGAAGAAAGCGTCGGCGCGATGAACTTGACTTGCTGGTCCGCCGTCTGCTGCGTATCCTCCGCAAGGGAAATGCCCGGCTGACCGAAACAGCCGCCGGTTGCGAGCAGAAGGACGGCAAGACTGACCGCCAGCCGTTGAAACGCTTTCCTCAAATCGCCACCTCCCTAACTGTTTCCGTATCCAACAAAATATTATATCGCGGTCCGCCGCGTTTGTCCATTCCGAACCCCCGATCGCCTCAGCAGCACGCGTTTACGGTAATGTTGCGCACCCAACGGCCCTGCCGCAGCACGTGCAGCGCGATAAACAGCTTTGCGTTCATCAGCAGCTGCACAATCAGCACGGCGGTCGCCATCGGCAGTTTGCCTGGCAGCAGTAAGCCCATCAGCACACAGGCCGGCACGGCTACCGCCCACATGTAGCCGCTGTCCAGCAGCATCGCGTTGCGCGTGTCGCCCCCCGCGCGCAGGCAGAAAAAGCAAAAGGCGTAGACAAAGCTGATGGGCGCGAATACGGCCATAATGCAGGTGATGCGGGTGGCCGTTGCCCGAAGTGCGTCGCTGATGTTGTAAAATTGCGGCAGCAGGAACGCCAGCCCGCAGCAAAGCAACGTGCTCAGAAACCCGATGCCAAGCGTAAGCAACAGAAGCTTTTTACTGTTTTCCCGCGCCTGATCCAGCTCGCCCGCGCCAAGCGAAGCGCCAATCAGCACCGACACCGCCGAGGAGTTGCCGGTAATGATGACGGCGGATATCTGGTAGCAAAGCTCCGCGATGGTCAGCGCGGGCAGCGCGGTTTCGTCCAACCTTGCGTAACACCAGAAAAAAATATTCAAGCCGAAGCTGTAAAGCAATTCGTTCACAATCAGCGGTACCGCCTTGCCAAAGAAGGCGCGGCGGATGCTGCGATCCAGTCGCAGGCACGCGCCCGGTTCAAAGGAAAAATACATGCGGCGGCGCGCCATCAGCGTAAGGTAGAAGCCCATTTCAAACAGGCGGGCAATCAGCGTTCCCAAGGCCGCGCCCGCCACGCCCATTCGGGGGAACCCGAGCGAGCCAAAAATGAACAGATAGTTGCAAAACGCATTCACCGCCATGCTGCCGAGGCTGACCAGCATGCTGATGCGGTTTTGGCCGAGGGAACGCATGGAAAAAATGCACGCGCTGCTGATGGCCGCCGGAAAATAGCTGAAGCTGATCAGGCGCATATAGGTTACGCCGAGCGCGATTGTCTGCGGATCCGTTACAAAAATCCGCATGATGGACTCCGGGAAGAAAAACAGCAGCGCAAAAAAGACCCCCGCGTTCAGGATCGCCAGGATCATCTCCGTCCAGAACAGGCCAAGGCAGGCTTTGCGGTTGTGAGCGCCAAAGTACTGGCTGATCATTAAGCCGCCGGCGCCGGCCAACCCAAAAATAAAGCCGTTGAAAATGACCACCGGCTTGTTAGCCACGCTGACAGCGCTCATGGCCAACCCTTGCACATCTAGCGAGCCGACCATCAGCGTATCCACCATGTTGAACATGTTGTTGATAAGCTGCTGTACGGTAACCGGCAACATAACGGCCAGTGCGCCTTTGTAAAACAATCGGGTACCAAGGTACGGGTGAATCGCCTGCCGGAGGCGCTGCATGGGAAATCCCTCTTTTCTGTGACAACGATCCGCGCGGCGGGGCGTAAGGAAAAAGTGAAAGAGAAATACATCTTACCGCAAACCGCATAGTTTGGCAACCGCCGGAGGGGGAGGAGCAAATGTATACATAGCACGCGCCGCAAAACGCGCGCCCAAAACCGCCCGGGAGCGGGAGGCGAGGTGTGGCGCAAACCGTAAACATGGTGTACAATAAAAAAGGAAGCATGCCGCAACGGCGGGCAATGATGGAGGAAACCATGGCATATCAAGCGCTTTATCGGCAGTGGAGACCCCTGAAATTTGAACAGGTCGTGGGGCAGGAGGCCGTTGTCAAAACCCTGCGCAGGCAGATCGAAACAGGGCGCATCGCGCACGCATACCTGTTTTGCGGTTGCCGGGGCACAGGCAAAACAACGCTGGCGAAAATTATGAGCCGCGCGATCAACTGTCAAAACCCGAACCATGGCGATCCCTGCGGCGTTTGCGAACCCTGCAAAGCCATCCTGACGGAAAGCACGTTGGATGTGCTGGAACTGGACGCCGCCAGCAACAACAGCGTCGATAACGTGCGCGATCTGCTGGAACAGGTGCGCTACCCCGCGCAGGTCGGGAAATATAAGGTGTATATTATTGATGAGGTTCACATGCTTTCCACGGCTGCTTTTAACGCGCTGCTGAAAACATTGGAAGAACCGCCCGCGCATGTGGTGTTTATTCTGGCTACCACCGAGCCGCAAAAAATCCCCGCGACCATCCTGAGCCGTGTGCAGCGGTTTGATTTTGGTCGCATACCCGCGCCGGCCATCGTGGAGCGCATGAAACTGGCGCTGGATGGCATGGGCATTGCGGCGGAGCCGGAGGCGCTACAAATGGTGGCGCGCGCTGCGGAAGGCGCGCTGCGCGACGCTTTCAGCATTTTGGATATGTGCGTTTCCGCAACGCCGGACGGAAGCATGACCGCCGCTACCGTGCGGGACGTGTTAGGCGCAAGCGACAAGTCGTTTCTGTTTGCGTTTGGCGATTGCCTCGCGGCAGGCGACGCGCAGGGCGTTATGCGGCAGATCGATGTGCTGATGCGCTCCGGCAGGGAACCGCAGGTGTTTTTAAAGGAAGTAAACGCGCACCTGCGGGCGCTTTTGACCGCTCAAACCGTTGGGGATCAGGCGGCGAACCTGCTGGAGGTAACCGATGAGGACGCAACGCGTTACCAGGCGCAGGGGGAGCGGTTTTCACAGGAACGGTTGCTGCGTATGCTGGATGGCATGATGCGCGCGGAAAGCGAACTGCGTTACGCATCCTCCCCACGCATTGGGTTGGAGGTCGCGGCGCTTCGAGCCTGCGGGGAAACGCGCGGGGAGGACCTCTCGGCGCTTCTGGAGCGCATTGCAACGCTGGAAATCAAGCTGGGCGCGCTGACAACCGCGCTGGACAGCGGCCGATGGACGCAGGCGGAGCCGGCCAAGGCGGAAGCCCCAAAAACAGCGCCCGCAGAACCCGCGCCCGCCAAGGAGGCGCAGCCCGAAAAAGCCAAAGCTGCGCCAACGAACGAACAGGAGATTTGGGATCAGGCATTGCAGCTGATTGCCAAAACCGAACCCCCGCTTTTCGGTCTTTTGAAAAAAGAACGCTTTATCGGCGCGAAGGGTCAGGTTTTTCAGCTTCAGGTTGCCTTTGAACGCAAGGATTTTTCCCTCGTATCGCTCAACAAGCAAACCCGTAAGGACAGCGTGGCCAGGGCGCTGAGCGAGGTGGCGGGGAAGCCGCTCCTGTTTGAAGCCGTGCTGGAAGGGGACGGAAGGGCGACCCGCGACAGCGAACTGCGCGACCAGAACGCGCGCACGCTAATTGAATCTTTCGGCCGGGACGCGGTGCAGATCGACGATACGGCCGGTAAAGCCTGAGCGACAGAATTTGCGGAGGAATACGCTTGAAAAAGTCTTTTGTGAAAGCGGAACAGCGGCGCGAGGACGGCCACCGTTACAAGCATGATCTGGGTCAGCATTTCCTGTACGACACCGCCCTTTTGCGTTCGCTTGTGCAGCGCGCGGGGGTCACCAAAGCGGATCGGGTGCTCGAAATCGGCCCCGGAGCAGGCACGCTGACGGTGTGTCTGTGCGAGGCAGCGGAGCGCGTGGTGGCCGTGGAAGTGGATGAAACGGTGATCCCATATCTGCGTGTGGCAACCGAAGGGTTTGGCAACGTGGAGATCCTTCAGGGGGATATCCGCAAAATGAACCTGCAAGCGGTAACCGGGCCGTTGGGTCCGGATTTTTGCGTGGTGGCCAATATCCCTTACAATATCACCACCCCCATACTGGACCTGTTCTGGGGCAGCGGCTTGCCGGTGCGGCAGATGTCCGTGATGGTGCAAAAGGAAGTGGCGCAGAAACTGATCGCCAACCCCGGCGACAGCGCCTATGGGCTGACCAGCGTTCGCTGCCATTATTACTGCGAACCTCAAATGGTGGAAGAAGTGCCCGCCAAGGCTTTTACGCCCCCGCCCAAGGTGGACAGCGCATTTGTGAACCTGAGCTTTCGCAAAGAGTCGCCAGCTGCGGTGGAAAACGAGGATTTGCTCTGGCGCTTGATCCGCGCTGGGTTTCTGCAACGCCGAAAAACGCTGTTTAACGCGATCCGGGGCGTTGCGCCCTGCTCGGGGGAGCCGTTGCGCGAGGCGATCGATCAGCTTGGGTTGCCGCAAACCATCCGGGGCGAGGCGCTGGATGTGCCGCAATGGATTGCCCTTGCCAACGCACTGAACCGGATTCCGCGCGCGGACGGGCCGGAAAACCCGGACGCAGTCGCGAAGGAACGCGCTGCGGTTGCCGACGGCGACCAAGCGTGACCGACGAAAAACTGCGCCGGATGCGCCGATGGGCTTTCAACAAACTGAAATCATGTTGCGCGTTGCCTGATTGGTTGACCCACCCCTGAATAACGCTTTAACGAGGCAACCTCAGCACCTTGAGCGTGTCGCACAGCTTACAGACTGCTGAAAAACCCTTGCCGCTCAAAAAGGGTCAAGAGCGAAACCTTGCGGTTGGACCGCCGTTGGCCATTTCCCGCCGGAAGCCTTATGTGGCAACACATTCAACGAATGCGCCCACGAGTGCCGAAAGCACAATGGGGTGCGGAATATGGACTCAATTCAGTATGTCACCGGGCTGAACTTAGGGGAAGCATGAAGAAGCCGGATGGAAAGCCATACGTCGAAACATTTTATCATATACCCTGTGGGGAGGGCGCTAATCCACGGCTTAAAATGCGAGCATTGCCGCGCGGCGGGGGAGCCGTGGCGCGGGCAAAGTTGCAGCTTGAATATCGCAGGATTGCACCTGCAGACTTGCAACTTTGCGCCGTTTAGTTTGATAATTCACAAACGAAGTCCGGAAGCCTGAACCGATGCACGGACTTATATCGGGCTTCGAAAGACTGGACACAGAACTTATCAGGCCTTTCAGAACCTTCCGAGCTGCTGAACGTGCGGTTTTACAGGCGAGTTTGTGAAAAAAATAAAAATCTTGAAAAATGTTTAATTTTGAGCAGGAGTTTTGAAGTAAATGGAGAATGTTTTGAATTAGGGCGAGATTGTGCCATTTCGTCCGAATGGCCATCTGTTCTGCGGCACAGGCCGCTTGAAATCCACGGCTTATCCCACACTAATACTCCAAGGAGGAAAACATCATGAGTTTGGACCTGAAATACCTCGGCATCATTGAATCCAAGGCTGTGTACCGCAATCTTCCCGCTTGCACATTAACTGAGTACGCGCTTGCGCGCGGTGAGGGTAAACTGAGCAAAACCGGCGCGCTGGTTGTGAAAACCGGCAAGTACACCGGCCGTTCGCCCGAGGACCGTTTTGTGGTCGACGAGCCTTCCATCCATGACGAGATCGCCTGGGGTAAGGTCAACGTGCCGATCAGCATTGAAAAGTTTGACGCCATTTACAAGAAAATGTGCGCATACCTCCAAAACCGCGAGCTTTTCGTGTTCGACGGCTTTGCGGGCGCTGATCCCAAATACCGCATTGGCGTGCGCGTCGTTAACGAGTTAGCCAGCGAGAACATGTTCATCCATCAGCTGCTGCTGCGCCCTTCCGAGGAAGAACTTGCCTCCTTTAAGAGCGACTTCACCATTATCGCCGCCCCCGGCCTCAAGTGCATCCCCGAAGTGGACGGCGTGCACAGCGAAGCGGCCATCATCATCAGCTTTGAGCGCAAACTCGTGCTGGTTGCCGGCAGCCAGTATGCCGGCGAAATCAAGAAGAGCGTGTTCAGCGTGATGAACTACGTGCTGCCCAAGCAGGGCATCTTCTCCATGCACTGCTCCGCCAACGTGGGCAAGGACGGCGACAGCGCCATCTTCTTCGGCCTTTCCGGCACCGGCAAAACCACCCTTTCCGCGGACCCCAACCGCAAGCTCATCGGCGACGACGAACACGGCTGGAGCGACGACGGCGTCTTTAACATCGAAGGCGGCTGCTATGCCAAGTGCATCAACCTTTCCAAGGAACATGAGCCGGAAATCTACGGCGCGATCAAGTTTGGCGCGTTGGTGGAAAACGTTGTGATGGACGATGAAACCCGCGAGCTGAATTTTGACGACGACAGCCTGACCGAAAACACCCGCGTCGGTTATCCGGTGGATTACATCAGCAACGCGGAGCTTAGCGGCATGGCGGGCACGCCCAAGACCGTTATCTTCCTGACGGCTGACGCCTTCGGCGTACTGCCTCCCGTGAGCAAACTGAGCCGTGAAGCGGCCATGTACCATTACGTGAGTGGCTACACCGCCCGTTTGGCCGGCACGGAACGCGGCGTTACCGAGCCGCAGGCTACCTTCTCCACCTGCTTTGGCGCTCCGTTCCTTCCGCTGCCCGCCAGCCGTTACGCGGAATTGCTGGGCAAGCGCATTGATTTGAGCGGCGCGAACGTGTACCTGGTCAACACCGGTTGGTCCGGCGGCCCCGCCGGCAAGGGCGGCAACCGCATGAAGCTGCCGCTGACCCGCGCTATGGTGACCGCCTGCCTCAACGGCGAGCTGGAAAAGAGCGAATTCGTGCTGGATCCGATCTTCAACGTGCTCGTGCCCAAGACCTGCCCCAACGTGCCGGACGACGTGCTCGCCCCCCGCAACACCTGGGCGGACAAGGCCGCTTATGATGAAACCGCCAAGCAGCTGGCTTCGATGTTCCAGAAGAACTTCGCGAAGTACCAGAACATGGATCAGAAGATCATCGATGCCGGCCCCAAAGCCTAATCAATAGCCGTTCCTATTCAAGAACCGCCCGGCAGTTGATGCCGGGCGGTTTAGTCTGTTAAGAAGTTGGGCCAAGGGATGAAAACCCTTGCCATGTTCCATGGGTGAAATTCGCCTGGGTTTGGGGCGAACCCCCAAACCCTGTTGCCGAAGTATCCAATCCAAATCAAACGAACCGCCTGCAGCGCGACGAGGCGAGCGGCGAGAGTTGCCCTTGTGTGTTATACGATCAATCAAGCCGTTCGGCAACGGATGCAGAACGGCTTGATTGGTTACGAGGTTCCGTCGAAACAGATGTTGTGCGTTGCTTAGCACCTCGGGATGTTTGTTCCCTTGTTGTTTAGACCGCTGCTTGGCGTTTATCCAGAACCCAAGCAAGTTTTTCGCCGCAGCGACGGGGCAAGGGTCTTGGCCCGGTTTCGCTGCGGCAAAGGTTCATTGCAGCCTAAACCCAAAGCGCATTCTGATCAGTAAATATTGTTTGCCTCCACCGCCGTGTCGGTTTCCAAAAGCTGACGGGAAGCCAATTCATAAAAGAATCCATGCTGCGAAAGCAGCTCCTCAAAAGTACCGTTTTCCACAATGCGGCCCCCATCCAAAACCAGGATACGGTCGCAATGCCGAATGGTGGAAAGCCTGTGCGCGATGACGATGCGCGTGCATTTCAGCGCCGCGAGCGAATCCGCGACCTGCTTTTGCGTAATGTTGTCCAAAGCGCTGGTGGCTTCATCCAGCATCAGTATATGGGGCTTGGGCGCCAGCGCGCGCGCGATCATCATCCGTTGCCGCTGGCCGCCGGAAAGGCCCCCGGAACCTTCGGTGATCATCGTATACATGCCCATCGGCATATCCGCGATGTCCTGATCCAGCCCCGAAAGCCGGGCAACCTCCCAAGCTTCCTCCAGGGTGAGCGAAGGCGCGGAAATGGCGATGTTGCTGAACAAATCTCCCGCAAACAACTTGCCGTTTTGAATCACCACGCCGATCTTTTTTCGCAGGGAGCGAAGATCAATGCGGTTCAGGTCCACATGGTCGTAGTAAATCGCGCCCTTACGGGGCGTTTCAAACCCCATGAGCAGGCGCATCAGCGTTGATTTGCCGCAACCCGTGCGCCCGACGATCGCCACATACTCATGCGGCTTGATCGTGAGGCTGATATCGCTGAGCAAGTCCGGCCCGTTCTCGTCATAGCGGAAACTGACATGGCTCAGTTCGATCGCGCCGCTCAGGTTGGTTAGTACGGTTTTGCCCGCATCGGTTTCCGGTACCGCGCGAAGGATCGGCTCAACCATTTCCAGCTGCGGGCGGATGCTGGCGAAGGTTGTCGTAAGCTCGGAAAGGGACAGGAGCGCCGCGCTGATCATGCCGTAGGAGACGCTGAAAGCCATGTAATTCCCCACGGACACGTGACGGACCACCGCGATATAGTAAAATGAGAGCGTACCCAGCAAATTGATAAAGGTGTTAATCACGCTTGCGTAACGGATCATCTTCGGCGGTCGGTAACTGAGCGCGGCTTGTTTGCGGTACAGCTCCGCCCATTTTGCGAACCCGCGCTTTTCCGAGCCGGTTAGCTTGATTTTTTGGATGCCGGAAAAAAGCGCGAAAACCAACCCGTTCAGTTGTGCGCTGATCGCCATGGAGGCCCGTTCCTGTTTCAGCTCCCACAGCGCGGTCAGGATGTTGACCGCCGCAAGCGCGGCCACAAGAAGCATCGCCGGCGCCACCAGCTCGCTGGCCAGCGCGTTAATCTGAAACAGATAAATCAGGGACAGTATGGCCGAAAGCAACGAGCCGGTCACGGCGTTGACCAGCTTGTCGCAAAGGGCGGAAAGCGCGCTGATGCGGCTGGCCAGCTCGCCGGAATTGTAACGCTTGAAAAATGTGGCGGGAAGCATCAGCACGCGAGCCATCGCCGCCGGCTCCACCGCAAGCTGGATTCGGGTTGTGATGCGCTGGGACAGAAACCCGCGCGATACGTTCAGCATCGCCGTGGCAACGGTAAAGGTGACCAGCATCATCAGCGTCGGCGGCAGGTAGTCGGCATTGCCATCGGGGATCACCCGGCCAAACAGCAGCTGGTTCACCATAGGGCTGAATAGGCCAAAAAGCGTAACCAACAGCGAAACGCCCACATAAAGCGCGCCATCCCCCGGGGAGAGCACAGAAACCATGTACCGCACCAAATCATGCACAGCCATCCGGGTTTGGGGAAAGGGTTTATAAAAACAGTAGGCGTCAACATCCAGCAGGGCAGCCCGTGCTCGGGTCACTTTGAGTATCTGACCGCTGGTTGGGTCGCGGTATTCATAACCGGAAAATCGGCGGGGAAGCAGCGCGACCGTCTCGCCGGTAGTCAGCGTGCCCAGCATGGGGCCGATGCTGTCGCGGTACCAACTGCCGGTGAGCTGCACGCGCCGTTTGAGCACGCCTGTGGGCCGCAGGGCGTCGTCGAGGTATTCGTTCACCTCGGTAACGCTTTCGGGAACCGAGGTTAACGGAATATGGAAAAAGCGCAGTATCTCGTCCACAGCATTTTTCACACGATGCCGGTCATCGGCAAACCGCTCGCCAAACCGCTCGCCCATGATGACGGACGAAAGGCCGTACATCGCGCGGTCAAAACCGTCGCCATCCATGCGCATACGCTCGCGCAACTGCTCGTCAAACCAGTGCGACACCCCGATTCGCCCCCTTTCAGTTCATGGTGACCAGCTCGCGGTAAAGCCCTTCGCTTGCGTACAGGGCCTCATGTTTACCCCGCTGAGCAACTTTGCCGTGATCCAGCACAATAATTTCATCACAGTCCCGGATGGTGGAAAGGCGGTGGGCGATGATGACGCAGGTGATGCCGCGATTGCAGATGGCCCGGATCAGCTCAGCCTCGGTTTGCGCGTCCAGCGCGCTGGTTGCCTCGTCTAAAATGGCGATGGTGGGGTCCAGCGCCAGCGCTCGGGCAATATCGATCCGCTGACGCTCCCCGCCGGAGTAGTTTTTTCCGCCTTCCAGCAGCTTGGCGCGGTAACCGCCCTCGCGGCTCAGGATCATGTGATCGATCTGCGCGTCGTGCGCGGCCAGAATCATTTCAAAATCAGCGATGGATTCATCCCACATTTTAATATTGGCGGCGACCGTATCCTCAAACAGGGTCACGTCCTGATCGACCACCGCGACGGAACCGGTAAACACCTCGTGTTCAATCTGGTCGATCGGTTTGCCGTCAAACAGGATTTCACCGCTCCACGGCCGGTAAAGCCCGCTGATGAGCTTTGCAAGCGTCGATTTGCCGCAACCGCTTGCGCCAACCAATGCCACGCGCTGGCCAGTTTTCAGGCTCATGCTGAAATCCTCAATCAGAGGCGCGGCAAGCGGGTTATAGCCAAACGTGACGTGACTGAGCGTCACATTGCCGGACAGTTTTCGGTAGGTGCGCGTTTCATCGTCGGGGGACGCGGCTGGGTAAAGGTCCGGCGAGTAATTCATAACATCCTGCACGCGTTCCATGTTCGCGCGCAGGCGCTCCATTTCTTCGCGCAGGCTGCGCAGGGTTTCCACCGGGCCCATGAACGCGGTTAAAAACCCTTGGAAAGCCAGCAGCATACCGACGGTCAGCGCGCCCTTCATGATGAGCGCCGCGCCCACGCATAACACAAACACGCCGGACAATGCGCCGCAAAGCACCGCCAGACTGCCCCAGTAGCCGCCAAGCCGTGCGCTTTGAACGGCGGCGGCGTTCACGCCGGCATGGTATCCGGACCATTTTTGGAAAAAACCATCCTCCGCGCCGGAGGATTTGATGGTTTCGATCATTTCCACACCGCTGAGCGTGGTGGCTTGCAGCTTACCCATCAGCATCATGGAGGCGCGGCTGATGTTGGCGCGTTTCCTGGCCACATAGGCGGAAACCAGCAATGTCAGCGCCGCGCCGCCAAGGCCAATCAGCGTCAGCGGTATGCTGTAACTGAGCATCACCACCAGATAGAAAACCAGCATCGCCATATCCAACGCTAACGGAGCCAGCCGCTCAAACACGGTGGAGGCAATACCCTCGTTCGCCTGCTGGCGCATGGCGATATCGCCGGCAAACCGCGCAGAAAAGAATTGAATGGGCAGCTGCAACACATGCCAGAGGAAGGTGCCGCTGCCGATAATGGCGAACTTGCCGGAAATTTTCAAGTTGTAATTGGCGGAGAGGACGGAAACGACCGTTTGCAGCAGGATGAATGCCGCGAACAGGTACACAAACGGCATCAGCCATTGCGGCTTTGCGCCGGTGAGCAGATCGTCCAAAAAAACCCGGGAAAACAGCGGGGAGATAATCCCAAGCACCGAGGTGAGCAGGCTAATCATCAGCACGAACGCCAGCATGCTGCCCGAACCGCGCAGGCGACTGCGGATAAAACGGTACAGGCTGGGCGAGTGGCCTTCGCGCACAAATGCCGGTTGCGGCTCAAAAACCAGCGCCACCCCTGTAAAGGCCCGGTCAAACTCCTCCATGGGGATGGTTTCCGGCCCGGTCGCGGGGTTGCAGATCAGCGCGCCGTGGCCGCGAAAACCGCAGAAAACAACAAAATGATTAAAATTCCAATGAAGGATGCAGGGCAGGGGCACGCCCGAAAGGTCCGAAGGCTCCAGCCGATATCCGGCGGCTTTCATGCCGTAACGCCGGGCTGCCTGCACAATGCTTTTTGCGGAACTGCCATCGCGGGATACGCCGCAATCCTCGCGCACCTGCTCCAGCGGCAGCCACTTGCCGTGATAGGCCAACACCATCGCAAGGCTGGCAGCGCCGCATTCGACAGCTTCCTGCTGGAGAATCACAGGAACTTTGACTGCTTTTTTCATGCTGCGCCTTACCCGAAAAGCAGGCCGAGCAAATCCAGATCGGTGGTTGCCAGAAACAGCAGGATTGCGGCCAGCGCGAGGATCACCGCGACAAGCACCAGCCAAATGCCGGTTGGCACCACCCGAATGGTGCTGTTGAGCTGATCCGGGCTGACGACGCGATCCACCGCGTTTTTCCGAAACAGGCTATCGCTCATAGAATCCACCTCAAAAGTGAAATTGTGACAAACGGCAAACGGTCAGGCGGAGCGACGCTGCGCCGGCGCAGGCATCCGCTTCCGAATCGGTTAATCCCATTATAGACCATGCGTTTTTCACGCGTCAAGAAAAAGGAAATCAAATTCTCATCCGATTCTCATGAAACCGTAAATCCCCTCTCAAGCAACGCGGGCAAAAGCATGGTATTCTATGCACGTCAAGAGGAAATACCGCGGAAACTCAAGGAGGAATTCATTCATGGACAATCCCGGCAACAAGGATAAAGGCTTCTTCAGCGTTTTGTATCGCATTCGCTTTCGGGCCAGCAAGAACGGTGAAACGGTCATCAACCTGTCGCTTCTGTTTTCAATCATCGCGCTGCTGAGCGCACCGTGGCTGGTGATCCTGGGACTGATCGCCGCGCTCGTGATGGGCTACCGGTTCTCCATCGATCAAAACGGGCTGGGCTTTGAGCAAAACTTTGACGATGTGGTGCGCAACGCTGCCTCCAACGTAAAAAACGTTGTGGACAGCGTAACCGAAAAACGCTGAGTCCCTCGTAAAACCGGCGGAAACCGAACTACCCGGAACCAAACAAAATAGTAGGAGGATACCATCATGGAAAACAACACGAACGCTAACACCCAGAATAACGGCAAACCCGGCTTCTTCAGCCTTCTGTACCGTACCCGGCTGATGCTTCGCAAGGGCGATGTAACCATCCTGAACCTCTCGGTGCTCTTCTCGATTATCTCGCTGCTGTGCGCGCCTTGGCTGGTGATCGTAGGCGCGATCGTAGCAGTCGTGCTGGGCTATCGCTTCTCCATTGACCGCAACGCGGCCGGCTTTGACAAGGATTTTGAGCATGTGGTGAAGGACGCCGCCGACAACGTGAAGCATGCTGTGGAAGATGTGACCGGTCACAATCCTGCGGATAACAACTCGGATCACGACGCGCAAATGTAAGTTGAAAGCCGACGGTTCAGCCTAAGCGCGGCGCAAGCCGCGCCAGACTGCTTAGAAGGCGGGACAAAACACATTTCCCAATCGGGCTAGCAGCCCGCAGGGCCAGGCGGCGTGCGGCGATAACCGCCTGCCTGAAAGCCCTCGCAACAGTGAAAAAGGTCCGGTGTGAAACCCTTGCGGGTTTCGCGCCGGACCTTTAATTTCAGGAGAGCAGGGTGGCCGATTGCGCCATTGTCAGGTGCTCAGGGTGGAAAAGTCCCGAAGCGTCTTATCCCGGTAGATCAAATCGGTTCTTTCCAAAAAACCGTGGGATTCCCAAAACTGGTTGCCAACCACATTGCGCTCATAGGCAACCAAAGCGACCTTCGTGATGCCTTCCTTCCGGAGAGCTTCCAGCACGCGCTCCGTCAGCGCTTCGCCAATACCCTGGCGGCGTTGTTCTGTGGCGACCGCCGCGTGGTGGATAAACCCGCGCCGTCCGTCGTGGCCGCTCAGCATTACGCCCACAATCCCGTCCTGATTTTCTGCCACAAAGCAGGTTTGCGGATTACGGCGCAGGTACCGTTCGATTCCTTCGCGGCTATCGTCCACATCGTTCAGGCCCATTCCCGGGGTGTGAAGCCATAAAGCGAAAACGCGGTCATAATCCGCCGCGTTCATGATCCGTATCTGCATATCGTTAGCTCCAATCGTATGATATCGCTGGTAAAAACGCGCACGTTGCCTCAGGTCTGCGGGGGTTGGGTGTGAATGTGCGGAAAGTTCCATCGGTAATGGGACGCGAGGCCGCGTATCGCCACGATGACCGCCGCGCATACAATGGTGGAAGGCACCGCGCCTAAAAAACCGCGCAGCAACAGGTACACGCACGCTCCAATCAGCGAGGCCACTGCGTAAATATGCCTTACCAGCACGCTGGGGGTTTCCCCGGCCATGATGTCCCGGAGAATCCCGCCGCCCGTACCGGTGAGCAACGCGACAAAAAGCATGGTAAACACCGTGCTGTCCGGGTAGGCGCGCATGGCCGTATCCACCCCGCTGGCGGTAAAAACGCCAAGACCGACCGCATCGGTGTAGAGGAGCAACAGCCGGTACAGCTTGCGTGCCCTTTCGGAAGGTTGCTTTCGGTAAAAATATAAAAAAGCAAAGAAAACCGTGCTGGTGATGATGGCAATCATGGCAAAGGTGGGGTCCCGGAGCATCTGGGGCGGCGTGATGCCCAGCACCAGATCGCGGAACAGACCGCCGCCCACGGCTGTAAACAGTCCCAGAACGTTTACGCCAAACAGGTCCATCCCCTTGCGGATGGCGATCATCGAGCCGGAAACCGCAAACGCGACCACTCCAAGGCATTCAATGGGTAAAAATGGATCGCTCATGGAACTTCCCTTTCCTCACCCAACCGGGATCGATGGCATAATACCATTGCCAGGGGATGAAAGCAAGATGTATTTACTGGTACCGCAAATCAAGAATAATGTTTAATAAAATACGTAACCAGCGCCGCAAAGCGAAGCATAGCCAAGGCTTTGGGCATGGAAGGAGAACTGTCTGAGCTGCGCGCGTTACGCGCATGGGGCAAATTTCTGGAAAACGCAGGAATCCTTGCAAAACCGTTTCGTTTCAATGTTACGCGGAATGGGGAACCGGTATTTCGGAACTGCCGGTTTGGACGCGGGTTCCGTTTCCAGCGACGAATATACAAGGTTTTTGGGCGAGAACCGTTCAGTTCAAAGCCGGCAATGTTCAATACGGCCGAAAATATACCGGAACAGGAGGTTGACAGAACGCCATAACTCAATATAATTAGTTTGTCTAACAAATCAGAATGGAACGGAGCGGGTACGATGGACGACTTTAGCCGGGAACTGAACCAACTGCTGGTTTGCACGTATCGCAACGTAGGCAAGCTGGAAGCGGGGATGCTCCATTCAGTCAGCGGCATGGAGGTGTCCATCGGCGAACTGCACCTGCTGGAAGCCATTGGGGAAAGCAAGGATCGGGGCGTACTGCTTTGCGAGCTTGCCCAACGCATGGAGTTGACGCCGCCCACCATGACGGTCGCCATCAACAAGCTGGCGTTAAAGGGCTATGTGCTTAAAACCAAATCAACCGTGGATAAGCGCAGCGTTATCGTGACCCTGACCCGTATGGGCAAAAAAGTGAACGCCGCGCACCGCTACTTTCACGAGCAGATGGTTCGGAACATCGAAAAGCTTCTGTCCCCGGAAGAACGCGAAGGCATGCTGCGCGGCATGCAGCAGCTGAACGCGTTTTTCCAGAGCGCGCTGGGGGATATCGAGCGCAAGGATGACGCGGAGGTTCCGCAACCCCAAGCACAAACGGAAAGAATGTGAACCCATGAAAATCGTTGCCTTCGGACATGCCCTTCCCAAACGGAGCATTACCAACGCCGAGCTGATCCGTTTTTTGGACACATCGGATGAGTGGATACAGACCCATACCGGGATTGAAAGCCGCCGGGTGTTAACCGGCAAGGAAACGCTCAGCGGGCTGGGGGCTAAAGCGGCTAAAATGGCGCTGGACCGCGCGGGCCTGAAAGCCTCGGAGATCGATTACATTCTGTGCTCCACCACCCGAGGGGAAATGAGCTTTCCGGCTACGTCCTGCTTAATTCAGGAAAAACTGGGCGCCAGTTGCCCCTGCCTGGATGTGAACGCGGGCTGTTCCGGGTTTGTCTACGCGCTGGATGTGGCGGACGGGTTGCTATCGACCGGCCGCGTGCGCCGGGTGCTGGTGGTATGCGCGGAGCAGGTGTCCCGTTTTACCGATTGGACGGATCGCAGCACGTGCGTGCTGTTCGGGGACGCGGCGGGCGCGGCGGTTTGCGAAGCCGGCGAGGGGCTACGCGCTGTCCGCGTAACGGCGGAGGGGGACGCAAAGCCTCTCCACGGCTGGCCAAGCGGCGGCAATTGCCCCTTTGACGACCGGATTCCGGCAGAGCAGCCCCTGTACATGAACGGGCAGGAGATCTTCAAATTCGCGGTCACCCATTCCTGCCACGATATTGAAACCGTGATGGAGGCGAGCGGCCTCACAGCTGAAACGGTGGATTACTTTGTGCTTCATCAGGCAAACCGGCGCATTCTGGATGCGGCCCGCGCGCGCCTGAAGCAGCCCGCGGAGAAGTTCCCCATGAACATCACGACGCATGGCAACACCTCCTCCGCGTGCATACCCGTACTCCTGTCCGAAATGGTGGAGGACGGTCGCCTCCAAAAGGGGCAAACGCTTGTGCTCAGCGCGTTCGGCGCGGGGCTGACAACCGGGGCAGCGGTGCTGCAATACTAAATTAACGGAGGGGAAAGCACAATGACTACCTTTGAAACGATCTCCAAACTGATTGCCGAAACCAAGGACATGGATATTACTACCATCAAGCCCGAAATGACATTTGCCGATTTGGGGCTGGACAGCCTGGATGTTGCGGAGCTGGTCATGAACATGGAGGACGAACTGGGCGTGACCATCGAAATCAGCCCTGCCCTGAAAACCGTGCAGGACGTTGTTGCGCTGGTGGATGCGCAAAAGAAATGATTACCTCTGTGATAACGGAAGCGCTTGGGTTGCGCTATCCGATCTTTCAGGGCGGCATGGCGTGGGTATCCGAGGCGAAACTGGCCGCCGCCGTGTCCAATGCCGGCGGTTTGGGAATCATCTCCGCCATGAACCTGAACGCCGATTATCTCAGGGAACAGATTCGGCTTTGCAGAACGCTTACGGACCGGCCTTTCGGCGTTAATGTGATGCTCATGTCTCCCTTTGTGAAGGATGTGGCGCAGGTTTGCGCGCAGGAAAAACCGGCGGTGGTGACCACCGGCGCGGGCTTGCCGAACGCCTACATGAAGGAATGGCTGGAAGCGGGCATCCGGGTGATCCCTGTTGTGCCCTCCACGGCCATGGCTAAACTGGTGGAACGCGCCGGCGCGTTTGCCGTGATTGCCGAAGGCGGCGAATCCGGCGGCCACGTAGGGGACCTTTCCACCATGGCGCTTGTGCCGCAGGTGGCGGACGCGGTGAAAATTCCTGTGATCGCGGCCGGCGGAATCGCGGACGGCCGAGGCGTCGCGGCAGCGTTTATGCTTGGCGCGGTCGGCGTACAGTGCGGCACAATGTTCCTTTGCTCGCAGGAGTGCGCTGTGCACGACAACTATAAACAGCGCGTGCTCGCCGCCAAGGATATTGACACCGTGGTAACCGGCAAGCGCCTGAACCACGCGGTACGAAGCCTGCGCACGCCGTTTACCCGCAAGTATCTGGAAAAAGAGTTTGACCCCGGCACCTCCGGGGATGAATTGGAAGCCTTGGGCGTTGGCGCGTTGCGCAAAGCGGCGGTGGACGGCAACGTGGAGGAAGGCTGCTTCCTGGCAGGGCAGATCGCCGCCATGGTGCACGAAATCCGCCCCGCCGAAACCATGATTCAGGACATGTTCCAAACGGCTGAAGCTCTGCTGAAGGGAGCGCCGCAATGGGTAAAATAGCGTTTGTGTTTGCCGGGCAGGGCGCTCAGTACGCGGGGATGGGGCAAAGCCTGTACGAAGCCTCGCCCGCCGCAAGGCAAGTGCTGAACGAGGCCGAGGCGTTGCGCCCAGGCACGCTGGAACAGTGCTTTCACGGGGAACCGGGAATGCTGAACCAGACCGTGAACACCCAACCCTGCCTGATGGCGGTGGATTGCGCCTGCGCGGCCGCGCTGATGGAAAAAGGCGTGCAGCCGGCCGGGTTTGCGGGGTTCTCACTGGGGGAAATTGCCGCGCTGGCTACAAGCGGCATGCTCCGGTTTCAGGAAGCGTTCGCGCTGGTGCTTCGGCGCGCGGAATGGATGCAAGCCTGCGCCGAGCGGAACCCGGGCGGCATGGCGGCGGTGCTGAAATTGGACGACGCCGCTGTGGAAGCGATCTGTGCCCAACAGCAAGCCTACCCCGTGAACTACAATTGTCCGGGACAGGTGGTATGCGCCATGCGCAGCGAACGCATCGCGCCCTTTACGGAGGCGGTGAAGGCAGCCGGAGGCAGGGCGTTACCGTTGGCGGTAAGCGGCGGTTTCCATAGCCCGCTGATGGCGGACGCGGCCGAGGCGCTGCGCGGTTATGCCGCTCAGCTTACGTTTCAGGAGCCGTCCGCGCCGCTGTATGCCAATAAAACCTGCCGTCCCTACACTGTGGCGCATGCCGCCGAGTGGCTGGGTGCGCAGGTGGAAAGCCCCGTAAGGTGGACCGAGCTGATCCGGAACATGCAGGCGGACGGCTATACGGACTTTATTGAGGTGGGCGCAGGGAAAACGCTCAGCGGGCTGATTGGAAAAATCGGCGGGGCAACCCGGTTGGCAAACGTAGAAAACGCAGATAATCTCGCGGCAACCGTGCAAGGCTTCAAGGAGGGAACCGCATGCTGAACGGAAAAATCGCCCTGGTTACCGGCGGCAGCCGGGGTATCGGCCGGGCCATTTGCATGGAACTGGGCAAACAGGGCGCGAGCATCGCGTTTGTGTATGCCGGCAATGAGCAAAAGGCGGATGAAACCCTTGCGGCGCTCACGCAGATGGGGACAACCGCAAAAGCCTACCGTTGCGACGTATCGGATTACAGCGCCACCGAACAGCTGGTGAAAACCGTGACCGCCGATCTGGGCGCGCCGGATTTGCTGGTGAACAACGCCGGCGCAACGCGGGATAAGCTGATTATGCGCATGTCGGAATCGGATTTTGACGAGATTGTCGCCGTAGACCTGAAAGGCGCTTTCAACCTGATCCGCCATACCAGCGCGTTGTTTTTGCGCAAACGTTCCGGCCGCATTGTCAACATCACGTCCGACGCTGGGCTGATGGGCAATCCGGGGCAGGCGAACTATGCGGCCGCGAAGGCCGGTTTGGTGGGCCTGACCAAGACGGTCGCCAAGGAGCTGGGCTCGCGGGGGGTCACCTGCAACGCCGTAGCGCCCGGTTTTATCCGTACGGATATGACGGCTGTGCTTAATGAAGATGTGCTGAAAAGCGCGGAACAGTATATCCCGTTGAAACGGATAGGCGAGCCGGAGGATGTGGCCCGCGTAGTCGCGTTTCTGTGCTCGGACGGCGCGGCCTACATTACCGGGCAGGTGATTCAGGTAGATGGCGGCTTACGCATGTGATATAATAGGATCGGCGCGCAATTGCGCGGGGACCGAATATCATTATAAAGCAATCATCGGTATCACATGCAGGGAGGGTTATTCATGAACCGTGTCGTCATCACTGGGATGGGCGTGGTATCGCCCGTTGGCTTGAACATTCCCGATTACTGGGCCGCGCTGCTGAACGGCGTGTGCGGAATCGCGCCCATCGCAAGCTTCGACGCATCCGGCATGAAGGTCAGGCTGGCTGCGGAACTGAAAGGCTTTGACCCCACAGCGTTTGGGATGGAAAAAAACGTAGCCAGAAAGCTGGACCCTTTTGTGCAGTACGCCATGGCGGCGGCGCGCGAGGCGATGGCCCAAAGCGGACTGGAAGCAGGAAAGAACATGGACGCCGAGCGGCTGGGCGTGTACATCGGCTCGGGTATCGGCGGGATGCAGACCTTTGTGGCTGAAACCCGCAAGAGCATTGAACGCGGGCCGGAAAAGGTTTCGCCGCATTTTATTCCGATGATGATCGCCAACATGGCTTCCGGGCACGTTGCCATTGCCTACAATGCGCAAGGCCCCTGCCTGCCGGTGGTCACCGCCTGCGCCACCTCCACAAGCGCCATTGGCGAAGCTTTCCACGCCATTCAGGCTGGCTATGCCGACGCGATTCTCGCGGGCGGAAGCGAGGCGGCGATCTGCCCCCTTGCCATTGGCGGGTTTACCAACTGCATGGCGCTTTCCGCGGCGGAGGATCCGTTGCTGGCCAGCCTGCCGTTTGACAAACGCCGTTCCGGGTTTGTGATGGGCGAAGGCGCGGGCGTTTTGGTGCTGGAAAACTACGAGCACGCCAAGGCTCGCGGCGCTGTGGCGCTGGCGGAAATTTGCGGCTATGGCAACACCTGCGACGCTTACCATGTAACCGCGCCCAACCCCGAGGCTACGGCAGGCGCGCGGGCCATCCGGCTGGCCATGCAGGAAGCGGGCTATACGGACCGCGACCGTGTGTACATCAACGCCCACGGTACGGGCACCGCGCTTAATGATGTGAGCGAAACTCTGGCCATCAAGCGCGCGCTGGGGGAGGATGCCGCAAGGCGCGCCCTCATCTCCTCCACCAAGAGCATGACGGGCCATATGCTGGGCGCGGCGGGCGCCGCGGAATGTATCGCCTCGGTATTGGCGCTCAAGGATGGCGTAATTCCCCCGACAATCGGGCTGACGGAACCGGATCCGGAATGCGATCTGGATTATGTGCCGCTGACCAGGCGACAGGCGCAGTGCGATTTGGCACTGAGCATCTCCCTTGGTTTTGGGGGGCATAACGGCTGCATTGCGCTACGGAGGGCGGAACAATGAACATTAAGGATATTAAGGCGCTGGCTTCCGTATTGCAGCAGGCGGATTTAACTGCGCTGGAATACAGCGAAGGGGATCTGCATATCCGGTTGGAGCGCGCCGTCATTAAAGCGCATGATGCGGCTGTGCAAACGGTTTGCGATCAGGCGGTGGAGCCGGTGCTCAACCCCGCGGAAGAAAAGAATGATTTTAACAACCTCAACGAAGTGAAAGCCCCGATGGTCGGCGTTTTTTACGCCGCGCCCGCGCCGGACGCGCCGCCGTTTGTCAAGGTGGGCGACAGCGTGGAAAAAGGGCAGGTAATTTGCCTGATTGAGGCGATGAAGCTGATGAACGATATCACCGCTCCGGTGAGCGGCCGCATTGTGGACATTTGCGCGCAGGATGGCGCCGTGCTGGAATACGGGCAGACCATCATGAAAATCGTTTAGTATTGAAGGAAAACACGCATGAACAGGGACGATATCAAAAAACTGTTGCCGCACCGCGAACCCATGCTTCTGGTGGATGAGCTGACCCTGGACGGGGACACCGCCCTTGGCTCCTACACAGTCACGGGGGACGAATGGTTTGTGCAGGGGCACTTCCCGGGCAACCCTGTGGTGCCCGGCGTGGTGCTGTGCGAAATGATCGGACAGAGCTGCGCGGTTATCATTGGCGATCAACTGCTGGGTAAAACCCCGTTTTTTACGGGGATGAACAAGGTGAAGTTCCGCCGAACCGCTCGGCCGGGAGATAAACTGACGCTGAAAGCGCGCATCGTCCGGCATAACGGGCCTTTCTACATCACGGAAGGGGAAGCGCTGATCGACGGTCAAACGGCGGCGCAGGGGGAGTTTTCCTTCGCGCTGATCCGCAACGACGAGGCAACCGAAAAGTAACGCCGCAGACCCATGCGGGATGCGACCGCGCTTGGGCGAGCCAAAGGGTTTCCCGGGTCGGCTGAATCGCGGAATGCAGCGCGCCAGCCCCACGTCAAGGGTTGCGTACTTGCCAGCGTAAAAAAGGCGTTTGGGCGCGGCATACCGGCATAGGGCCATATTTACCTGAACGCCGCTGCTAAAGCCGTGGTCAGACCGTCAAAGAAAACGACGTCATGGTGATTGCGTTCGCCTCATCGCTCTGCGGGTTGTTCGCCCACTTTGATTCTAAGGCCATGGCATCAGGCTTTGGGTTTCCACCCCTAACCCGGGCGGATTTCACCCTTGGAACCGGACAGGGGATTTCATCCCTTGACTCCCCTTTTTGGTCAGGCTGGCCGCGGTTTACGCCGCGGTATTTTGAAGCAAGGAGGCACCATGTTCTCCAAAATTTTAATTGCGAACCGTGGCGAAATCGCCATCCGTGTCATCCGCGCCTGCAAGGAGATGGGCATTGCGACCGTCGCGGTTTTTTCCGAAGCGGATCGGGACGCCCTGCATGTTTCGCTTGCGGATGAAAGCTATTGCATCGGCCCCAGCCCAGCGCAGAAAAGCTACCTGAATATGGACGCGATCGTCATGGTCGCCAAATCCTGCGGCGTTCAGGCAATCCACCCCGGCTACGGCCTGCTGTCTGAAAACCCGGCGTTTGCAAAGCTTTGTCAGCAGCATGGCATTTGCTTTATCGGTGCGCCCAGCGAAGTGATGGAAAAAATGGGCGACAAGGACGCAGCCCGCAGAACCATGCGGGAAGCGAACGTGCCCGTGATCCCGGGATGCGATCTGGTGCCGACTGTGGAGGATGCCAAACGCGAAGCGGTCAAGATTGGCTACCCGCTGCTGATTAAGGCGCGCGCCGGCGGCGGCGGCCGGGGCATCCGGCGCGTCAACGCGGAAAATGAGCTGGAAGCGGCCTACCATTCCGCAAAGGCGGAAGCGCTGAGCGCGTTTGGCGATGGCGCGCTTTATATGGAAAAACTGCTGACGCATGTCAAGCACATTGAAATGCAGCTGCTTTGCGATCAGTTCGGCCATGTGCTCTGTCTTGGGGAGCGCGATTGCTCCATGCAACGCAAGAACCAGAAAATCCTCGAAGAAAGCCCGGCCGTATGCGTAACGCCGGAACTGCGCGCACAACTGACCGAAGCGTCGGTGCTGGCCGCAAAAACCGTCGGCTATGTGGGGGCTGGCACCATCGAATATCTGCTGACGCAGGACGGGCAGTTCTATTTTATGGAAATGAACACTCGCTTGCAGGTGGAGCATCCGGTAACGGAAATGGTGACCGGCGTGGACCTGGTGAAGTGGCAGATTCGCATTGCCTGCAATCAGGAATTGACCCTGCGGCAGGAAGATGTTCATATTGACCGTCACGCCATCGAGTGTCGCATCAACGCGGAGGACCCGGCGCATGGCTTTCGGCCCAGCTGTGGGCAAATCACGCTGTTGCATGTGCCCGGCGGCCCCTGGGTGCGCTTTGATACGGCGCTGTATCAGGGGTATACCATCCCCCCTTTTTACGACAGCATGATTGCCAAGCTGATCGTTTCCGCCCGCACGCGCGCCGAAGCCATCCGTAAAATGCAGGCGGCGCTTTGCGAGATGGTGGTGGAAGGCGTGGAGCATAACACGCAGACGCATATCGACCTGCTGTGCGAACCTGCTTTTTTGGACGGCACCTATACCACGGATTATCTGTCGAATCGAAATGCGTAGGAGCTGAGTGCGTTTGTTCAGCAAGGAATTGTTCAAGAAACCCAACAACCGTTTGGAAGGCGAGCAGGAATCAGCGCCCGACAACCCTGCGGAAACGGAAGGCGCGCCCGCGTTTCCATGCCCGGATTGCCAAACGCCTTTGGACCCCGACTCACTGTATGATTTGGATTTTGTTTGCCCCAACTGCGGCGCACTTTTCCAGATGAGCGCGCGGGAGCGCGTGCGGTGGCTGACCGATGCGGACAGCTTTCAGGAAATGGACGCCGACCGAGCGCCGGTGGACTGGTTGCAGTTTCCCGAATATGCCGGAAAGCTGGAAAAGGCACAGCGGGACAGCGGCGAGCCGGAAGGCGTCATAACCGGTCTGGGGGCGATCGGAGGCGAGCCTTGCGCCCTGTTTGTAATGAACCCGCAGTTTATTATGGGTTCCATGGGCGCGGTAGTAGGGGAGAAAATCACCCGCCTGTTTGAAACTGCCACGGAACGGCGGTTGCCCGTTGTGGGGTACACCGTATCCGGCGGCGCGCGCATTCAGGAAGGGATGTATTCCCTGATGCAAATGGCCAAGACCAGCGGCGCGGTGCTCCGGCACAGCGAAGCGGGTCTGCTGTACACCGCTGTGCTCACCCACCCGACCACAGGCGGCGTTGTGGCTTCCTTTGCCATGGAGGGCGACGTGATTCTTGCCGAGCCGAAAGCCCTGATTGGCTTTGCCGGCCCGCGTGTGATTGAGCAAACCATGCGGCAAAAGCTGCCCGAAGGGTTTCAACGCTCAGAATTTTTGCTGGAAAAGGGCTTTATTGACCGCATTGTGCCCCGCGCGAACCAGAAAAGCGAACTGACACAGCTACTGCGTATGCACAGGGAGGTGACGGACCGGTGACAACGGCATATGAGCGCGTGCAGGCGGCCCGCCAGAAGGGTCGCCCAACCGCCGTTTACTATATCCAGCATGTGTTTACTGACTTTTTGGAAATGCACGGCGACCGACGCTTTGCGGACGATCACGCCATTGTGGCCGGGCTTGCGTATTTAAAGGGTCAGCCCGTTACGGTGATCGCAATCGAAAAAGGCCAGCAGACCGAGGATAAAATCCGGCGCAACTTCGGCTCGGCCCACCCCGAAGGCTATCGCAAGGCGTTGCGGCTGATGAAGCAGGCGGAGAAATTTCACCGCCCCGTGGTGTGCCTGATCGACACCGCCGGCGCGTTTTGCGGGATTGGCGCAGAGGAACGGGGGCAGGGGCTTGCGATTGCGGAAAACCTGATGGCGATGATGGGGCTTGCCGTGCCGATCATCTCCATTTTAATCGGAGAAGGCGGAAGCGGCGGCGCGCTGGCGCTGGGGGTTGCCGATCGGGTATGGATGCTTGAAAACGCCGTATATTCCGTGATTTCACCGGAAGGCGCGGCCAGCATCGTTTGGAAGGACGCGGGGAAGGCGGCGGACGCGAGCGCGGCCTTGCACATCACGGCGCAAGACCTGTATGGCTTTGAAATGGTCGAACGCGTCATTCCGGAGCAAAACGGCGATTTTGAAAAAGTGTGCGTTGAACTACGCGAGGCCCTCGCTTCGGAATTGAAAACCCTCAAATCCCTTACCGTAGAGGAACTGACCCAACAACGCTACCTCAAATTCCGCAGGATCGGAGGCGATGAGCAATGATCGCAATCATGGTTGACAGCGCCGCGGGCATCTCCCGGCAGGAGGCCGAACAGCTTGGCGCGCACTATGTGCCCATGACCTATACGGTGGACAGGCAGCAGTTTGTGGAGCATTACATTGGCGAAAACGGGCAGTTTGAGCCGTACATTGAACGCACGGACGTGGAGCACCGCACCAGTCAGGCCCCGGCCGCCGCGTTTATCGCGGCGTTTGAACGGCAGCTGGCCAAGGGTCGTCAGGTGCTTTGTATCACCATTTCCTCCCGGCTGTCCGGCACCTACGCCAATGCCGTGATGGCGGCCAAGGAAGTCAACGCGGACGAGATCAAGGTGCTGGACAGCCGCAACTGCGCGGGCGGCATCTATTTTCTGATCCTGCGCGCGCAAAAGCTGATCGAGGAAGGGCTAACCCTGAACCAGATTGTCGATCGGCTGATTGTGGAACGCAAACGCATCCAAAACGTGTTTACCGTAAACGATATGACCAATCTGCGAAAGAGCGGCCGTTTGGGCGTTGTGCGCCTGAGCGTGAGCACCATTCTCAACCTGCGCCCGATCCTGTGCCTGCAAAACGGTTCCGTGTTTTCCAAAAGCGTGGCGCGCGGCAATCATGAACAGCTGAGAATGTTGGTGGACAGCGTCCCGGAAGGCACGCGCTTTGTGGTGGTGCACAGCCACGAAAACAACCCGCAGTTGCCCGCGCTGCAGGATTTGCTGCACCGTAAGCTGGGCGACGAGCTGGAGCTTCGCATTGTCAGCCTTGGGCCGGTTTTGACCATCCACCTTGGGCTTACCTATCTGGGCGTATGCTGGATGGATCAGGAAAGCGCGATTTCCGGCGCGGATGCAAAGGCGGGGGAACCCGACGCTTTGCCTGCTGAGAAGGAAGAACCGTAAAATGAGCCGCCACCCTTCCCGAACGTAGACTGGCAATGGCGCAAACTTGCCGAAGGCCGCTATAAAAGCCTTGCGGAAGCCAAAGGCAGTTAGAAGCGAAGCTCACTCAGGGGTTGGGGTTAAGCCTCACATTCCGAGGCAAAGCCTTAGCCTGCATGGCGAGGCAAGTGAACAGTGCAAGAGGGCAGAATGCAAGAAACACTTGTTGCGGCACTAAGGAGCGAGCGGCTAAGCCCTAACGGGGCGCATCGGCGTTGCCTCTTGCCCGCTGGAGGACTGCCAACCGCCGATGGGCAAGTACAGCCGAAATACAAATTCGTGACGCGTGAAACCAAAACGCATGTTGACAACCGCTGGCAAAACGGTTATAATCCACACAATATCAACGCGGGAAAGGGGGAACCTCGATGTACACAACAGTTCGCGGTTCTTTCTTTTACTTTAGCTATCGCTTTACGGGCTATGCTTTCCGTAAGGCCGCTTTGCGTTGTACTGGTTGAGAGGCTATCGCTTTCATAAGGCGTCGCACCCTCGCAGTCAATGCTGCGGGGGTTTTTCATTATCCGTAGCATGGTAGTTTGGCAGGAAGGTAACGAAAGGTAGGTAAACGCAATGATTATCATTCTTCGAAAGGATCCCGAACAAAAACAGCTGGACAATCTGAAAGCATGGCTGACCGGGCAGCACCTCACCATTCACGAATCCAAGGGGGAAAGCCACACAATCCTGGGCCTGGTGGGAGATACTACCGCCGTGGATATCGATCTGCTGCGCGCGCTGGATATTGTGGAGGATGTGAAGCGCGTACAGGAACCGTATAAAAACGCCAACCGGAAATTCCACGAGGAAGATACCGTGATCCCGGTCGGAAACACGCAGATTGGCGGCAATGTGTTCACCATGATCGCCGGCCCGTGCAGCATAGAAAGCGAGGAGCAAATCTGCCTGATTGCCACAACCGTCAAACAGGCCGGCGCAACCATGCTGCGAGGCGGCGCCTTCAAACCGCGCACATCGCCCTACGCCTTTCAGGGCCTGCGCGCGCATGGGCTGGACCTGCTTTTGGAGGCTAAAAAGCTGACCGGCTTGCCGGTGGTTACGGAAATCATGGATTTGTCCCAGTTGGACTTGTTTACGGACGTCGACGTGATTCAGGTGGGCGCGCGCAATATGCAAAACTTTGAGCTTTTGAAGGAACTGGGGCATACGGACAAAACAATCCTCATCAAGCGCGGCTTGGCCAATACGCTTCAGGAGCTTTTAATGAGCGCCGAATACGTGATGGCGGGCGGCAACCAGAAGGTTGTGCTCTGCGAGCGAGGCATTCGTACGTTTGAAACGGCCGCGCGCAATACGCTGGACCTATCCGCGGTTCCGCTGCTAAAAAAAATGAGCCATTTGCCCATTATTATCGACCCGAGCCATGCCACGGGTATCGCCGCCGTGGTCAAACCCATGGCGTTGGCCGCCGCTGCATCCGGCGCGGACGGGCTGATGATCGAGGTGCACAATGATCCTTCCCACGCGCTCTCCGACGGCGCGCAGTCGCTCACCCCGGACGCGTTTGCCGACGTTTCGGCCGCCGTGGCCGCCGTACTGCCGCACGCGTGCCGTTACGAGCATGGGAAGGTGGTGTAAGGCATGGAAATCGCGGTTGTGGGCCTGGGGCTGATCGGCGGCTCCATTGCCAAGGCAATCCAGAAATACACCCCTCATACGGTGCTGGGGTTGGATACGGACAGTCAGGTGCTTTATAAAGCCAGCCTGCTGGACGCGATTGACGCGAAGCTTACGGAGGAACGCCTTGCCATCTGCGATTGGCTCATCATCGCCACGCGCCCCAAGGCCGCTGTGGAATTTGTGCGCGCGCACGCAAGCCAAATCCGCAAAGGGGCCATCGTCATGGATGTTTGCGGCGTTAAGCGCTGTGTGTGCGACCCGCTTTGGCAGTTGGCGGAGCAAAACGGCTTCACGTTTATCGGCGGGCACCCCATGGCGGGGCGCGAGGTCGGCGGGTTCGACCATGCCAGCGCAGACCTGTTCAAGGATGCGTCCATGATTGTCACGCCCCCCAAAGGCGTGGATATCGCCCTGCTGGAAAAGTTAAAAAAGTTCTGGTGCTCCATTGGGTTTGGCGGGGTTACCGTAACAACGCCGGAAAATCACGATCGCGTCATCGCCTACACCTCTCAGCTGGCGCATATTGTCAGCAGCGCTTACATCAAAAGCCCGACGGCGCTGGACCACATCGGGTTTTCGGCGGGCAGCTACAAGGATTTAACCCGCGTGGCCCGGTTGGACCCGGATATGTGGACGGAATTGTTTTTGGAAAACCGGGAACCGCTGCTTTCTGAACTGGAAATGCTGATGGATCGACTGCAAGCCTACCGCGAAGCGCTATCAGCCAGCGATGAAGCGGGTTTGCGCACGTTGCTTGCCGCTGGGCGCGATCAGAAGCTGGAAGCGGACAGAAAGGACTACCACGCATGAAAACCGTTCAGGTGAAAACCGGGAAAGCCTATGAAGTGCTGATTGAGCGGGGGCTGATCGACCAGGTGGGCGCGCGCCTGCTGAAGCTGGCGCAGGCGAAAACGACGGCTCTCATTGCGGATAACACGGTGGATGCGCTCTATGGCGACCGGGTGGAGCGTTCCCTGACTGAGGCGGGCTTCCGCGTAGCCAGAATGAGCTTCCCGCATGGGGAACAAAGCAAGAACCTGACAACCTATGCGACTCTGCTGAACTTTTTAGCGGAAAACCAGCTAACCCGAAGCGATACAGTGGTGGCATTGGGCGGCGGGGTCACGGGCGATATGGCGGGCTTTGCGGCCGCGACCTATCTGCGCGGCATTCATGTGCTGCAAGTTCCCACAACGCTGTTGGCCATGGTGGACAGTTCCGTGGGCGGTAAAACCGGCGTGGACCTCCCGGCGGGCAAGAACCTTGCCGGCGCGTTCCACCAGCCGGTGGCCGTGCTGTGCGATCCCGATGTGCTGAAAACCCTCCCGCCTGAGGTGTTAGCGGATGGCGCGGCAGAAGCTATCAAATACGGCGTGCTTTGCGACGAGCCGCTTTTTAACCTGCTGGCGACCGGCGCGTACGCCGATCAGATGGAGGAGATCATCGAACGGTGCGTGGCCATTAAGGCTGAGATTTGCGAAGGGGACGAGTGCGACCGCGGCCAGCGGCAACTGCTCAATCTGGGGCATACGCTCGGGCATGCCATTGAGCGTTGCAGCGGGTATACCCTGCCGCACGGCCACGCGGTCGCGGTCGGTATGGTGTATGCCATGCGCATTGCCGTGCGCATGGGCCTTTGCGAGGCGAGCTGCCTGCCGAGGCTGATCGGCGCGCTCAACAGCAACGCTCTGCCGGTGGATGCGCCTTACCCCATGGAAACACTTGCCTGCATTGCGCGCAGCGACAAGAAACGCGCCGGGGACACGCTCACTTTTGTGCTGCCGCGGGCGATTGGCCGCTGCGAACTGTACCCCGTGCCCATCGATCAGCTGCCGGCATGGGCCGGCATGGCGCAGTAGCGGCCTCACGCCGCGTTAACGAACGCGGCGGCCTTTGCGGATCAGCCGCCTTCGAAAAACACAACCCACAGCGACAGCCGACGCGGGCATGAGGGAAAGAGGTTGGTAACGATGGATATTCAAGCTTTACGGGAAAAAATCGACCAGTGCGACGATCTTTTAACCAAGACGTTTATCACACGGATGGAAACCGCGCTGGAAATTGCCAAATATAAAAAGGCGAACGGTTTGCCAGTGATGGACCCGGCCCGGGAACGGACAGTCATCAGCCGGGTAACCGAAGGCTGTGACGAAGCCATGGCCGTAAACATCAAGCTGCTGTACAACACCCTGTTTGATTTGAGCCGAACCTATCAGCAGCGTTATATGGCCAAGGAAACCGAGCTGACCAACCACATCCAGTATGCCATTGAGCATACGCCCAAAGTGTTTCCTAAGCAGGCGGTGGTTGCCTGTCAGGGTGTGGAAGGCGCCTACAGCCAACAGGCGTGCGATAAGCTTTTCTTGCTGCCCAACCTCATGTATTGCAAGCGTTTCGAGGGCGTTTTCCAGGCCATTCAGAGCGGCCTTTGCGCGTATGGCGTGCTCCCGATTGAAAACAGCTCCTACGGTTCCGTGACGGAAGTATATGATCTGATGCGTAAATATCGGTTTTCCATTGTGCGAAGCGTTCGCCTGAAGATCGATCATCGCCTGCTGGCTAAGCCGGGTGTAAAGCTTGCGGATATCAAGGAGATTGTTTCCCACGAGCAGGCAATCGGGCAGTGCGGCATGTTCCTGAAAGGCTTGAAGGATGTGAAAGTCACGGTTTTCGGCAACACTGCCGAAGCCGCGCAATATGTGAGCACGAACGAGCGCAATGATCTTGCGGCTATCTCCTCCCCGGCCTGCGCGGCGCTTTACGGCCTGAATGTGGTGGCTGAAAGCATCAGCGACAGCGACAGCAATTTTACGCGCTTCATTTGCATTGCCAAGGAACTGCAAATTTTCCCCGGAGCCAACCGCATGAGCCTGATGCTCAACGTGCGCCACACGCCCGGGGCGCTGTACGCGATGATTGCGAAATTCGCGGCGCTGGGGCTGAACCTGACCAAGATAGAAAGCCGACCCATCGCCGGCACGGATTTTGAGTTTATGTTTTACTTTGATCTGGACGCGCCGGTGTACGCCCCCGAAGCGCTGCAATTGCTTTGCGAGCTGGATGCCGGTCCGGAAACGTTCACCTACCTTGGCAGCTACAGTGAGATGTAGGTTATGCGGTACGGTTTGATTGGGGAAAAACTGGGCCACAGCCACTCGCCGCGCCTGCACGCGTTGTTGGGGGACGAGAGCTATGCGCTGATGCCCGTGGCGCGCGATGCGCTGGACGGTTTGTTGAAAAACGGGGATTTTCTGGGGCTGAACGTAACCATCCCCTATAAACGGGCGGTGATCCCATACTGCGCGGAGCTGGGCGAAACCGCGCGGCAAATTGGCAGCGTCAACACGCTGGTACGACGCGCGGACGGCTCTCTGTTTGGCGACAATACGGACGCCTTCGGCTTTGCGAAAATGGCGGAAAGCGCAGGCATTGATTTTGCGGGGAAAAAAGCGCTGGTGCTGGGCAGCGGGGGCACCAGCCTCACCGCTTGTTATGTGATCCGCAAGGCAGGCGGAGAAGCCGTGGTGATTTCCCGGGAAGGCGAAAATAATTACGCCTGCCTGGACCGTCACAGCGATGCGGATGTGCTGGTGAACGCCACCCCCGTGGGAATGTACCCGCAGGTGGAGCAATCGCCTGTGAATCTGGAACGTTTCGCCCGGTTGAGCGGGGTGCTGGACGTGGTGTACAATCCGCTGCGCACGCGGCTGTTGTTGCAGGCCGAAGCGCTGGGCATTCCCCGGGCGGGCGGGCTTACAATGCTGGTGTGGCAGGCGGTGCGGGCTCGCGAACTGTTTGAGCCGGAGCATATACCGCCGGGGCGCGTGCAATACGCGCTTTCGACACTACGGCGGGAGATTTCCAATCTTGTTCTGATCGGCATGCCCGGCTGCGGCAAAACAACCGTGGGTCAGCGTTGCGCTTCCGCGCTTGGCTGGCCTCTGATTGATACCGATACGGAAATTGAAAACCGAGCGGGGAAAGCGATTCCGCAGATTTTTGCGGACGACGGAGAGCCGGCCTTCCGCGCGCTGGAATCGCAGGTGATTGCGGAATTGGGGCGCGGGTGCGCAAAGGTGATCTCTACTGGCGGCGGCGCGATCCTCAGCCCGGAAAATCGGCATAACCTGAAAATGAACGGCGTCGTCATTCGCCTGATGCGCCCGCTGGAGAAACTGACCACCGGGGGCAGGCCGCTTTCCAAAGATTTGGAAACGCTTCGCCGTATGGAAACAAACCGGGAACCGCACTACGCCGCCTGCGCGGACAGAACCGTGCGCAACGACGGTACGCTTGACCTTTGCGTTCAAAAGGTATTGGAGGGGTTTGATGAAGCTCTTCGTGATTAACGGGCCGAACCTGAATATGCTGGGGATACGCGAGCCGGGCGTGTACGGCGCGCAGACCTTCGAGCAACTGCTCGCCTACATCCGGGATGTTTGTCTGCGGGAAAAAATTGAGGTGGAGTGCTACCAGAGCAATCACGAAGGCGCGCTGGTGGACATTATCCAGAGCGCATACGGCAAGGCCGACGGCATTGTGATCAATCCCGCCGCATACACGCACACCAGCATCGCCATTCTGGACGCGCTCAAGGCGGTAGCTCTGCCTGCGGTGGAAGTGCACCTGAGCGATGTGAGCAAGCGCGAAAGCTTCCGTCAGGTAAGCTACGCCGGCCTCGCCTGCTGCAAAACCATCGCCGGTCACGGCTTTTCAGGCTATGAGGAGGCCATCCTCTACCTGAAACAGCTGCTGACAAAGCCCACCGCCGAGGCCACGCGCTGAAGGGGGTAGACAAACCCCGCTTCGGGTGGTAGCATCAGGTTTGGAACGATTTACACAGGAGGCGTCATTTTGGAGTTATTTGTAGCCAGACATGGGGAAACGGAATGGAACGCCGTATCTCGCCTTTGCGGACGCACGGACCTTCCGCTGAATGATACGGGGAAATTGCAGGCCGAAACGCTGGCCAAGGCGATTGTCGCCCAAGGGTTTGAGATCGATGCCCTTTTCGCTTCGCCACTCCTGCGCGCGCAACAGACGGCCGGGATTGTCGCTGAGCATTTGCGCCTGACCATCCAGACGGACGAACGGCTGATTGAACAGAATTACGGCGACTTTGAGGGCGGAAGCACGCAGAATCCGGATTTTCTTAACAACAAGCGCCAGTTTGCCTACCGTTACCCGAATGGGGAATCTATGATGCAGGTTGGCTTCCGCGTGTACAGTTTTTTAGAGGAACTGAAACAGCGCAAGGATTTGAACCGCGTTTTGCTGGTGAGCCACGGCGGTACCTGCCGCGTGCTAAACACTTATTTTGAGGATACGACCAACGAAGCGTTTTTTCAGTGGGGGATGCAAAACGCGGATTTGCGCCGCTATACGCTCCCGAATGCCTGACGGCACGGCAGCGAGCCGCACTTGGCAACGCAACGGCTTGCCCGCCTCCGGAACCGGAAATCCGCGCTAGGGTTCGCGTTTGCGGCGATGATCCCAGCCCGCAAGTCAGGGTACCAGCTGAAGACCTGTTAAGCCATAAAGCGGCGTCGGATTTTTCGCCCATACGGACGAAGAACCCGACGCCGCTTGTATTTACCGCAAGGTACCCTATGATGGCGAAGCTGTGGACGGGAGCGGCTCCGAACCGCTTAAACAGGGTTGACGAACGGATGATACAGACGGAAGGGATAAGTCCCGCCTACATACCGCGATTCATGCCGGATTCCCTGAACCGATTCGAATGCCGGCGCGTCGGCTGGTTTAGGCAGCGGGAAGCGGCTGATCCGTTCTGGGCAGCCTGCGCTGGACCACCGCATAGGAGGCAAGCTGAAACAGCACCGTGACCAACCACGAAATCGGATAGCTCCAAAGAAGCGCCGACAACGTGGGGATCGCGGCAAAAACCGTATATACCCAAACAATCCGCAACCCGCATACGCCCACCAGCGTGGCGATCATGGGAAATACGCTGTACCCAAGCCCGCGCAGTTGGCCGACGCTTACCTCCATCATGCCGCACAGGAAATAAGTGGGGCAGATAATCGCCAGGCGAATCATGCCCTGCCGGATCACCTCTGGGTTGGTGTTGAATATGCTCAGCAAAGCCGGCGCAAACAGGGTAAACAATCCGCCGGTTACAATTCCAACCCCCAATACGACCCCCAGACAAATCCACAGCGTTTGACGGACGCGCCTGTATTGCCCCGCACCACGGTTTTGCCCCACAAAGGTAAGGCACGCCTGATAGACGCTGTTCATGCTGGTGTAAACAAACCCTTCCAGATTGGAGGAAGCCGCGCACCCCGCCATGGTGACCGAGCCGAAGGAATTGATGGAGGATTGGATTAACACATTGCTGATGGAGAACAGCGAGCCTTGCAAGCCGGCCGGCAAACCGATGCGGAAGATCGCGCGAAGCGAGGCCCGGTCAAAGCGGGTCTTGCGCGGATGATACTGAATGCCGCCGGAGGTGGTCATCAGGCAGCGCATCACCAGCACAGCCGAGATTCCCTGCGCGATGATGGTAGCCAGCGCCACGCCCGCGACGCTCATCTGGAACACAATGACAAACACAAGGTTGAGCACGATATTGACCACGCCCGCGATGGATAAAAACCGCAACGGGCGTTTAGTATCGCCCACGGCGCGCAAAATAGCGCTTCCGAACGTATAAAGCATGTTAGCCGGCATCCCGATAAAGTAGATGCGGATGTATAATTCGGAACCGTCGATTACATCCCCGGGCGTTCCCATCCATTGCAGCAACGGCCTCGCTGCCGCAAACCCCAATAGCCCTACGCCAAGGCCGCATACCAGCGCGAGCGCGATGGCGGTGTGCACGGTATCTTGTAAGGCTTTACGGTTGCCTGAGCCATAATGCTGAGCCACCATCACGCTTGCGCCAACCGAAAAACCCATAAACACGTTAATCAGCAAATTGATCAGCGAGCCGGTGGAACCCACGGCGGCAAGGGCTTCCTTACCGGAGTATTGGCCGATCACGATCACGTCCGCCGCGTTATAAAGCAGTTGCAGCACACCTGTGAGCATCAGCGGAATGGAAAACCGGATCACTTTGGGAAGGATGGCCCCCCTGCACATATCCATTTCGTAGTTCTTATTCTTCATGCCTCCGGCCGTTGCCGTCAACCGCCCCCTTTTGAAAAGCAATCATAGCACTTTTTGAAGGGTTTGGCTATTCTTTGGGTCAGGAAAGTAAAAAAGACGCTCGGGGGAATGAACGGCATGTTTGGCGTACAGTTACCGATGGGGAGCGTTTCCTTTGGAAAGTAAGGTAACCGCAACGGGCTGCAAAGCAGCGCGGGTTCTTGGGTAAACGATAAACTATCGCATAAAATACCACTTTGTGGCGGCGTTTCCCAAAAACCGAAGGTAAAAGAAACAGCATCGCGGTTATATTCCGTTTATGTTGGCCGGAGTGGGGCAAAGTGGCAATCAAGCCCAACAAGAAACCAAAATTGTTTGGCAAAGGCGCAAGACCCGCAGTATATCCGATGTTTGCTGGGCGTGGGGGAAAGTGTTGCAGCTTAGGTTTTACATAGCGTGCCGAATGCGCACGTGTATGCGACGATCAGCACCAAGTACCGGAAGCCGCCGGTTATTGATAACCGTTATGGCGCAAAGGAACGCGCGGCTGCGCTGGTTGGGTGGACATCGTCATAGTTCTTTTGCCGAAGCCGACAGACACACAAAAAACGACGGAAACGCATGCGCATTTCCGCCGTTTGGCAATCACAACCCTGAAGATCGGTTTATGCGAACGGATTTTCCTTGGGGTAAAGCACGCCGGAGGGATGGTTGTAATCAATATCGGCTACGCCAAGCATCTTGAGGGCCTCAAACAGCACCTTGCCCACCTTGCCGAACGCGACCGCGCCGTGGTGCGGGTACCGTTTTTCCACCAACACGTGGCGGTAGAAGCGGGCCATTTCCGGAATGGCGAACACGCCGATGCCGCCGAAAGAACCGGTGGCCACGGGGAGGATTTCGCCCTGCGCGATGTAGCTGTGCAGGGTGGCGTCGCTCGCGCCCTGTAAACGGAAGAACGTGATTTCACCGGGCTTCATGTCGCCTTCCAGCGTGCCGCGCGTGATGTTCGGCTCGGTATCCGGCTCCAGAGCGCGCTTCATAATCAGCTGATACTTCATTTCCGGTTTCTGGATATGGCAGGCGGGTGTGTTGCCGCAGTGGAAGCCCATGAAGGTGTCATCCAAGCGGTAGTTATACTTGCCCTTGATGGCCTCGTTATACAAGTCGGCGGGCACTGTGTTGTTGATGTCCAAAATCGTGGGCGGGGTTTGGAGCGCGCAGGCAACCATGTATTCGCTCAGGCCGCCGTAAATATCCACCTCGCAGCTGATCGGCAGCAAACGGCTGGCAAAACGGCTGTTCACATAGCAGGGCACAAAGCCAAACTCGGTCTGGAACGCGGGCCAGCATTTGTTGGCCATGAAGGTGTATTTGGCCGCGCCGAGGTTTTGCTCCACCCAATCCAGCAGGGTGGCTTCATACTGCGCCAGACGCGGGAGGATGCCAGGCATTTTGTTGCCTTCGCCAAGCTCTTTTTCCATATCCTTGATGATTTCAGGAATGCGCTTGTCATCCGCGTGGGCTTTGAAGGCGGCGAACAGGTCCAGCTCGCTGTTTTCCTGCACGTTGAGCACGCCCAGATCATAAAGCGGTTTGATGGGGGCGTTGCAAGCCAGAAAATCGTAAGGTCGAGGCCCAAAGGTAATCACCTTGAGGCCCTTCACGCCCAGCACAACGCGGGCGATGGCACAGAACTCCTCCAGCATGTCCGCGATTTCCTCGGCGGTGCCCACCGGATATTCGGGAATGTATACGTTCTTCAGCCCGCGCAGGCCGATGTTGTAGCTGGCGTTGAGCATACCGCAATAAGCGTCGCCACGGTCGCTCTTCACGGTTTCTTTGGTTTCCTCGGCGGCGGCGGCGAACATGACGGGGCCGTCAAAATTCTGCGCCAAAATCGTCTCGGGGCCTTCCGGGCCAAAGTTGCCAAGGTACACCAGCAACGCGTTTGCGCCGGCGTCCTTTAGCTCCTTGAGGGCGGGCGCTACGTTCAGTTCGTTTTCGATGATGGTTTCCACTTCGATGATTTGACCGTACTTCTTTTGATATGCGGCTACGAGAGCGCCGCGGCGCGCGCGGGAAAGCTTGATGGGAAAGCAATCGCGGCTGACCGCCACGACGCCAAGCTTAATCACTGGAACGTTTGACATGGTTGTTTCCTCCTTTTTTTCGGTGCCTTACTTTACATTGTATTCGAATTGCGATGTCTGTCAAGTAAAAAATCTTCCGTTCGCAGGAGGAATTTTCAGCTTGCGAATGGGTAATTTGTTCGTACATATATTTTGAATAACCTGCGCAGAATCCGGTGAATCGGAAATAGCCCATCCATATCAAATTGCCCTTGCCGAGGTGACCGTTTGTGAAAATGAACCTGCATGATCGCGATTCACATACAGTATGCCGGGAGAAAGGTAAGGCATTGTATGTCAGAACGGAAAAATCTGAGAACGCTACCAACGCGCGCGGTCAGCAGCAATGTGTTGGCTCTGAAACGTCGATTGGCTGTCAATCCGCGCAACCCAGCCTTACGGGCAAAGTTTTGCATGCTCGCGCGCCTCCCGCACCCGAAATGCGGCGATGTCATACACCAGCGAATAGGGGATCGGGTCCTTTAGTGGAAACTGAATCGCGCCTTTGGTGGTGCGGTAACTTTTTAACCTGTCCGCAAACGCGGCAACACCGCTGGATGTGGGGTAAAGGCCGATGTGGTTTTTCATAACGCCAAAATGGATCAGATTTTCCCCTTCATAAAAAGTGGCGAGGCCGTAGCTGATTTTTTCGGTAGCGTCCGGCGCTGCGGAACGGATGGTTTCACGCAGCTTTTGGCAGATGACTTGAATGCCCTCGGGAAATTGTGCAATGTATTCGTCGATGGTTGAGCAGGCGGTTTTCATCATATTAACCTCCGGTATGGCGATGGGGGAATGTTGTAGCGGGTACAATCGGGTTTGCCAAAAGCAGGTTACGGATCCTTGACTGCGTAAATGATACCCGTAGCGCTGTGTGCCGAAACCAAACAAGCGCGGAGCGCGACCGCCTGTTCCTGATACGGTGTCGGCTACATGGCGATAGCGCGTTTTATGGGCAATTGTCTGCAGGACGGGGTTGCGATATTTTGAAGATTGGCTGATTCGCTTTTTATAATTCCTTCCATAATCAATACAGGCTACCGGAGCAGCGACGTTAAGCGCGATGCGAACGGCCCGGTAACCTATCGGGCGGTTTGCTTGATTGGTTTTAGGCACAGAGGCATACGGGGATCCGTTAATTGTCATACATTGTGAAGGCGCTGTTTTGACATTCTGCCAGTGCAAACTCATTTCGGTGAAAAGAACCTGAGAAAAAACACCCCGGCAAGCCATGCGATTTTAGCCTCGACGGCAACGCAGAACGGCTCCCAACTAAACGGTAAACAGGATTTCAAGTTCACGCTTTTCTTTTTATGGGTTATGGGGTAAAATATCATGGGCTATTGATAGGAAAGGCGGTGTCGATTTGCAGACGACCCTTCTCGGTTGCCAAATCCAGTATGATCTGCAAACAAACCCAAACCCAAACGCGCCTGCGATTCTTTTTCTGCACGGCTGGGGCTGTGACAGCGCCTCCTTTTCCTTTATCAAAGGCGCGCTTGCGGATCGCGCCACGGTGCTCACGCTGGATTTTCCCGGCCACGGGCAAAGCAAGGAACCGCCTGTGCCCTGGGGGGTCGGCGAATATACCGCGCAGGTAGCTGAGCTGCTACGGCAGAACGGTTTGGATCAAGTGGAAATTGTGGCCCATTCCTTTGGGGGCAGAGTGGCCCTCATGCTTGCGGCCAAGTACCCGGCGATGGTTCAAAAGCTTGTGATTACAGGCGGCGCGGGCATCAAAAAGCCGGTATCGGAGCATTCCCGCAAACGGGCGGCGAGTTTCAAACGGTATAACGCCTTTTTTGAAAAAGTGAAAGCTCTGCCGCCGCTGACCGCCGTTGCGGAAAGCATGCAAACCAAGCTGCGCAACCGCTACGGGTCGCCCGATTATGTGAAGCTGAACGAGAACATGCGCAAAACGTTTGTCAAGGTCATATCGGAGGATTTGTACCCGTTGCTCGCGCAAATTCAAGCCCCAACGCTGCTGGTGTGGGGCAGCAACGACACGGAAACTCCGCTCTGGATGGCGCAAACCATGGAAAAGGAAATTCCGGACGCCGGGCTGGTTGTGTTTGAAGGGGGCACCCATTTTGCCTTTTTAGAGCAGTGGCAGCGCTTTGTGCTGATTATTAAACAGTTTTTGACGGAGGAACACGCCTGATGTCGGTCGAATGGTCCCGCTGGTTGCTGCCGTTGATACCCGTAGGCATGTCCCTTTTTGCGGCAAAGGGAATCTACCATATGTTTCAGTTGGAAAGCTATCAGTTTCCGGGGTATTTCCGGGCAATCCGGCGCAACCCGGCGCACGCCTGGCTACCCGGGCTGTATACGGCGGCGGCCTCCGTGGCGCTGTTTTACATCTACGACCTTGCGGTGCGCCAAGTTGGCGGCTGGCTGGGCGCGGTTTTCATGGCGGGGCTGATTGCGCTGGCCTGTCTGGCGGGCGTGGGAATTGGCAAGGCGCTCACCGAAAAAAAGACAAAAAAGAAATTCGTTTTTACCGGTCGCGTGAAACGGCTCTACGCGGTATCAGCGCTTGCGATGGGCGCGCTTTCCTACGGCGTGGAGCTCAGCCCGCTGGCGGTGGTTCCCGCGCTGTGGCCGCTTGCTTTGCCGTTTGTTGTGGCGCTGTGCGGCCTTCTGGCATGGCCTGTTGAAAAAGCGATCAGCGAGTTCTATTTCCGCGACGCGCGCCGCAAGCTGCTCAGCAACCCAAAGCTGATCCGCATTGGCATCACGGGCAGCTACGGCAAAACGTCCGTGAAGCATATCATCGGGGCGATCCTTGCGGAAAAGTATCCCACGCTGATTACGCCGGCCAGCTTTAACACCCCGATGGGCGTGTCCAGAGCCATCCGGGAGCGGCTGACGCCTTCCCACCAGGTGTTTGTGGGGGAAATGGGCGCGCGGCATGTGGGGGATATCAAGGAAATGTGCCGGCTGGTGAAACCGACAATCGGCGTCTTAACATCGGTGGGCCCGCAGCATCTGGAAACCTTCAAGACCATCGAGCGCGTGGCAAAAACCAAGTATGAGCTGATCGACGCGCTCCCGGCGGATGGCCACGCCTACTTTTACGACGATCACGGCATCTGCCGGTCGATGTATGACCGCACCGACAAGCCCAAAACGCTGGTGAGCCTGACCCCGGGCGACGCGGATGTGTGGAGCGAGAACATCAGCGTATCCGCACAGGGAAGCGCGTTTGAGCTTTGCGTGCGCGGCAGGGGCAGCATTGCCTGCCATACCCGGCTGCTTGGGGAGCATAACATTGTCAACATTCTGACCGCGGCGGCCGTGGCCAACGATCTGGGGCTGACCCTGCGGCAAATCGCCAACGCGGTGGCAAGGCTACAGCCGGTGAAAAGTCGGTTGGAACTGCTCACCTCCCCCAACAGCTTTACGGTGATTAACGACGCGTTTAACAGCAACCCCGTCAGTTCCAAGGCGGCGCTTCAGGTGCTCAGGCAATTTCCGTCCCGGCGGATCATCATCACGCCGGGCATGGTGGAGCTTGGCGCGCGGGAGGCGGAATACAACCGCGAGTTTGGCCGCGAAATCGCGTCCGCAGCGGATGTGGCGATCATTGTGGGTAAAAAACGGGCGCAACCCATTTTGGACGGCCTCCGGGAAGCCGGTTTTCCGGAGCAGAACATTCACCGGGTCGATAATCTGGATGCGTCCACCGTGCTTTTGCGCTCCTTTGTGCGCAAGGAAGACACGGTGCTTTACGAGAACGATTTACCCGACCATTATCAAGAAGCATAACGGCAGGAGGAATCACCATGAGCAAAATGCAGTTGGGCGTAATCTTTGGGAGCCGAACCTGCGAACATGAGGTGTCCATCATCAGTGCTTTACAGCTGATGAAAGCGGTGGACCGAGAAAAATATGATGTGATCCCGATTTACATCAGCATGCGGGGAGAGTGGTTTTCCGGCGATCCGTTGCTGGATTTGAAAACCTATGCTGGCTTTGACGAAAACCAGAAGGGCATCGTGAGGGTACATCTGGATTTAACGGCGGGTTCCGGCGCGCTCACCACGGTGGAGCCGGCCAAGGGACTTTTTGGGCAACCCAAACAAACGATGGTGGCAAGGCTGGATTGCGCCATCCCCGTGATGCACGGCATGCACGGCGAGGACGGCACGCTTCAGGGACTTTTGGAAATGTGCAACCTGCCCTATACCAGCTCCGGCGTTGCGCCTTCCGCTGTGGGCATGGATAAAGTTTATATGAAGCAATATTTTCAAGGCGGGGGCTTCCCGGTGCTGCCGAGCTGTTGGTACCTTCGCAAAACCTGGGAGGACGCGCCCGAAACCGTGCTGGACGGCGTTGAAAAAGCGCTCCCGTATCCTGTGTTTGTAAAGCCCGCCATGCTGGGTTCCTCCATTGGGGTCACCAAAGCCAAAGACCGGGAAGGGCTTAAAAAGGCGTTGGAGCTGGCCTTTGAGTTTGACCGGAAGGTGCTGATCGAAAAGGGCCTGGAGAACCCGCTGGAACTGAACTGCTCGGTGTTGGGGTACGGCGACGAGGCTCAGCCCTCCGAAATTGAAATGCCGGTGACCGGCGGAGATTTGCTCAGCTTTATGGATAAATACATCCAAGGCAGCAACTCCACCAAAGGCATGGCTTCGCTCAAGCGCGTGCTGCCCGCGCCCATTGAGCCGGAACTGCGCGACCGAATCCAGAAGCTTTCGGTGGACCTGTTCAAGAATATGGATTGCAAGGGCGTCGTGCGCATCGACTACATGTACGATACGAAGGATAACGGCCTTTACATCACGGAAATCAACACCATTCCCGGGTCGCTGGCGTTTTACCTGTGGGAGCCGTGCCAGGTGCCCTACCGGGAGTTGGTTGACCGGATGGTGGGATATGCCCTGCGCGCCCATGAAGAAAAGAATAACAGCAACTACGCTTTTACATCCGATATCCTGACCAATCTGACGTTAGGCGGCAAGGCCGGCGCAAAATCGGGCGCGAAAAACGCCTAAAGGAGCAACGCATTGAAGTTATCGGAAATCAAACAGCCGGACGATATTCGCAACCTCAGCTACGGAGAGTGCGACGCGCTTGCCGAAGAAATTCGGGAAACCATTATCAAGACCGTATCGCATAACGGGGGGCATCTGTCCTCCAACCTGGGGGCGGTGGAGATTACCCTTGCCCTGCACCGTGTGTTTCATACGCCGGAGGACAAGTTTGTTTTTGACGTTGGGCATCAGGCGTACACCCACAAGCTGCTGACCGGGCGGGCAGACCGCTTCGACAGCATTCGGTGCTACGGCGGGCTGTCCGGCTTTCCCAAGTGTGCCGAAAGCGAGCACGACTGTTTTGAAACCGGTCACGCCAGCACGGCTATTTCCGCCGCGCTGGGGCTGGCGCGCGCCCGCGACCTGATGGGGCAAAAGAACCACGTGGTGGCCGTTGTGGGGGATGGCGCGCTCACCGGCGGCATGTGCTATGAGGCGCTGAACGATTGCGGCAACAGTAAAACTAGACTTATCATTATCCTGAATGACAATCAGATGTCCATCGCGCGCAACGTGGGCGCGCTGAGCATTCACTTTGCTCAGCTGCGCGCCAGCGCAAGCTGGAACAGCACCAAGAAACGCGTAAAATACAGCCTACTCAAGATTCCCTTCATCGGGGAGCCGCTGGAACGGCTGGTGCATTCCATTAAAAAATCGGTGAAAGCCCTGTTTTTGGACGAAGGCTTCTTTACGGCGCTGGGTTTTAAATACCTGGGGCCGATTGACGGGCACGATGTGCACGCAATGGAAAAAATATTCGCGCGCGCCAAACAACTGGACGAACCCGTCATCATCCACTGCTGCACCACCAAGGGCTACGGCTACCGCAAAGCGGAAAAGTCGCCGGAACAGTTTCACGGCACGCCCCCGTTTTTCATTGAAAGCGGAGAAGTGCAGAAGCGGTCCCACAAGCTGTACGGACAGGTGGCGGTGGATGAGCTGATTTCGCTGGCTAAACAGAACAAGCGGATTGTTGCCGTTACGGCTGCCATGCCGCTTGGCACATCGGCCAACCGCTTCAAAACACAGTTCCGGGACCGGTTTTTTGACGTGGGCATTGCGGAAGAACACGCCGTAACACTGTGCGCGGGCCTCGCAAAGGGCGGAATGCGGCCTTTCTTCTTTGTATATTCCACCTTTTTACAGCGCGGATACGATCAGGTGCTGCACGATGTGTGCATGCAAAACCTGCCGGTTGTTTTTCTACTGGACCGGGCCGGGCTGGGCAACGAGGACGGGCAGTCCCATCAGGGACTTTTCGACATTGCGTACCTGCGGCATATCCCCAATATGACGCTCATGGCCCCGGCAGATTCCGGTGAACTGAGCGAGATGATCCGCGCCGCGCTGGACCTGAACGCGCCGTGCGCGATTCGCTACCCCAAAACGGCGGTCACGCCCAACGCATCCTACCCCACAAGACCGTTTATGGTGGGGCGGTGGCGCTCGCTGCTTTCCGGGACGGATTGCACGGTGCTGGCCGTGGGCAGCATGGTGAGCGCAGCGCTGAACGCCGCGCAGCGACTGCGGGACGAGGATATCAGCATTGAGGTGGTGAACGCTTCCACCCTGAAACCGTTGGACGGCTTGTGCCTGCACCGTTTGCGTGAAAAAGGCCGGCCTGTGATTACTTTGGAGGAGCATGTGCTGGACGGCGGCTTTGGAAGCGCGGTGCTGGAATACAACGCCCGCCACGGAGCCGAGATGGAAATTCACCCTATCGGCGTGGAGGATCGCTTTGTGTCCCAGGGGGATCACCGCAGCCTGCTGGTAGAAACCGGGCTGGACGAAGCCTCCCTGATCGAGCGGTTCCGGGATATCGCGCGCCCGCAAGGAGTGCTGGATGAACGATAAGCAACGGATCGACCTCGCGCTTACGGAACGCGGGCTGGCGGCAAGCCGTGAAAAGGCGCAGGCGCTGATTATGAGCGGGTGCGTGTACATTCGCGAGCAAAAAGTGCTGAAACCGTCCGAGAAGGTATCGCCCGAGGATGAACTGACCGTGAAGGGGCCGGAGCATCCGTATGTTGGGCGCGGCGCGCTCAAGCTGGAAAAGGCCCTGCAGGTTTTCAACGTGCGGCCGCAGGGGATGGATGCGCTGGACATAGGCGCGGCAACCGGCGGTTTTTCAGATGTTTTACTGCAAAACGGCGCCCGGCATGTGTTCGCGATCGATGTTGGGTATGGCCAGCTAGATTGGAAAATCCGCAACGATCCCCGCGTTACCGTGATGGAGCGCACCAACGCCCGGTATTTACAAAGCGCGGATATCGGCGGCGCGCAGCCGGATATCACCGTGATGGACGTCAGCTTTATTTCGGTGAAGCTGATTTTGCCTGTGGCGGCCAAGCTGATGGCCCATCAGGGAGTGTTTTGCATCCTCATCAAACCGCAGTTTGAAGCCGGCCGGGAAAACGTGGGGAAAAAAGGCGTGGTGCGCGATCCGGCGGTTCATGAGGCGGTTGTGAGGTCCGTGCGGGATTTCGCCCCGGAATTTGGCTACCGGATGTCGATGCTGGATTATTCGCCCATCAAGGGGCCGGAGGGCAATATCGAATACATCGCGCGGCTTGACCCCGCGGCCGAGGGCGAAGCCGCCGTGACCGACGCGCAAATTGCTAAGGCCGTAGCGGAGGCGCACGGAAAATTGGATAAAACACCGATTGAATGAATAACCATTCTATGGTAGAATACGGATGTGCGAACGCATATTCCTGCGTGGCTCGGACGCCGCGCGGCAGTGCGTAACGAAAGGTTGACGCAACCATGCAAAACGTATACCTGATGATGCACCAGATGCGGGAGGATGTGCGCACCCTGACGGCGCAGGTTTCCGAGGCGCTCCGGAACGCCGGGTTGACCGTGCGGATGGAGCCTTGGCTGAGCAAAGCGGCCGGCGAGCCTGAAACGGGCGACGCGACCGATTTTGCGATGGAAGCGATTGTCGCGGTCGGCGGCGACGGCACGCTGCTTCGGGCAACCCAAACGGCGATTGCCCACAATGTGCCCATTTTGGGCATCAACGTCGGGCATATCGGTTTTTTGGTGGAAACGGAGTTGGAACACCTCTCCGAAGCTTGCCAGCGGCTCAGGGAAGATCGGTTCAGCATCGAAACCCGCATGATGCTGGATGTGGTGCGTCAGGACGGAACCGTGAAAACCGCGCTCAACGATGTGGTAATCAGCCGGGGCGGTTACGCGCGGCTGATTGCCGTGAAAGCGAGCGTGGGGGAAGAACTGATCGGCCGCTACATTGCGGACGGGCTGATCATCTCCACGCCAACCGGATCCACGGGGTATTCCCTTTCCGCGGGCGGCCCGATTGTGTGCCCGGAGGTGGAATGTATCCTGCTTTCCCCCATATGCCCTCACTCGTTGCAGCACAGGCCCGTTGTCGCCAACGCGGCGCAAACGGTAACCATCGCGCTGGATTGCGCGCCGGAACAGAATGCCCAGCTGGATGTGGATGGCCGCATCGCGGGGATGCTTTCCGGCAATGAAACCGTATCCATCCGCAGGTCTCAAACCGTTACCAAACTGATACGCTTTGGTTCGCATTCCTTCTTCCACCGCATCCGCGCCAAGCTGACCGAGTGGAGCTGTTGAACAGGAGGTTCGGCATGAAATCATCCAGACAGAACGCGATTCTGGAAGTCATCCGCGAAAAGGATATCGAAACTCAGGAGGACCTTGCCGACGAACTGCGCCGACGCGATTTTAAGGTAACGCAGGCCACGGTTTCGCGTGACATCCGGGAGCTTCGGCTGCTGAAGGTGTTAAGCGCGAACGGCACCTATAAATACGCGACGGCCGACAAGCCGGAAAACGGGTTGAGCGAGCGCTTTCACCGCATCTTCAGCGAATCGGTGCTGAGCATGTCGCACGCGTACAATCAGGTGCTGATTAAAACCCTGCCGGGAAGCGCCAATGTGGCCGCCGAAATGCTGGACAGCCTGCGCTGGCCGGAAATCCTCGGCACGCTGGCCGGGGACAACACCATTTTGATGATCGTGCGCACCGTGGAAGAAGTTGAAGTGGTGCTGCGCCGCATCGACGATATGCTCCGGTAAAAAACCTTACGGAAAAGGATGTGCGTGATTCATGCTTGTGTCGATGACCGTGCGCAACATCGCGCTGATCGAGCATCTTGACGTGCAGTTTTACAAAGGCCTGCATGTGCTGACGGGCGAAACCGGCGCGGGCAAATCCATCGTGGTGGATTCCATCAACCTGATGCTGGGAGAGCGCGCGGATCGGGGGCTGATCCGCACCGGCTGCGACAAAGGCACCGTGGAAGCGGTGTTTGATATTTCGGACTGCCCTCAGGTGCGGGACGTGCTTGCCGCCGAAGCGCTGGAAGCGGATGGCGACACCATTACCGTGATGCGCGAAATCAGCACCGCGGACCGTAACGTATGCCGGGTGTGCGGCGTGATTGTGCCGCTTAACTTTCTAAAGCAGCTATCCGGCTTTTTGGTGGATATTCACGGCCAGCACGAGCATCAGAGCCTGCTGAGCGAAAAAAACCATCTCGGCTTTCTGGATTCGTTTGGGGATGAGCCGCATCAGGCGCTGATGGCGGCGACGGATCAGGCCTGCCGCGCCTGGCGCGAAACCAGCACCGCGTTCAGCGCCCTGCGCAAGGAAAACGCCCAGCGTGAGGAGCGCATGGAGTTTATCACCGCCCGCAGCCGGGAACTGGACGCGGCCAAGCTGGAAATTGGCGAAGAAGCCAAGCTGACCCAGCAAAGAGCCAAAATGGCCGACGCCGAGAAAATCAACGAGGCCATCAGCGCGGCATACGCCAGCCTGACGGCGACCGATACCGGGCGGTTGGGCGTCACCGCGCTGTTGCGCGAGGCGCAGGAGCAGATGCGGCGCATTACGGAATACGATCCGCGCTTTCAGGCGCTGGCGGAACGTCTGTCCTCCGCGTTTTACGAGGCGGAGGAGATGGGTATTGAGCTGCGGGACGCGCTGGAGGGCGAGAGCTTCGACCCGGAAAAGAACGAGCAGATTCTGGCCAGGCTGGACACCTACCGTCGGCTGGAAAAACGCTACGGCATGGAGGCCGACGAATTAGTTGATTATGCCGAAAGGCTGAAGGACGAGGTCAAATCACTGAAATCCATGGACGACCGCCTGCACACGGCGGAGGTGGCTTTTAAGGCAAAGCTGGCCGAGTACCGGCAAGCCGCGCATCAGCTGACAGAATCGCGCAAAACGCTGGCTAAACACTTTGAAACCCTGATGGAAAACCAGCTCAAGGATTTGGGCATGGGCAGCACGCATTTTGAATGCGTGTTTGAGGAGCCGAACCCCGATCAAAAGCGAGTGCCTTCCATCCATGGCGACGATCATGTGGAGTTTTTCATCGCTCCCAACGTGGGCGAGCCGCTGAAGCCCCTGTCCAAAACCGCTTCCGGCGGCGAACTTTCCCGGATCATGCTGGCCATGAAAGCAGCCGCCGCGGATCGCAACATGATCCCCACGATGATATTTGACGAAATCGATACCGGCATCAGCGGCCACATCGCCAGCGTTGTGGCGGAAAAAATGGACGATATCGCCCGCTACCATCAGGTGATCTGCGTGACGCACCTGGCGCAAATCGCCTCCATGGGGGATCAGCAGTATCTGGTGCAAAAACAGGTGGTGGGGGAGCGCACTCTGACCACGGTGGAAGAAATGACGCCGGAACAGCGGGTTTTGGAAATCGCGCGTTTGGTAGGCGCGGACGAGCAGCATCAGGAAAGCGGGCTGGCGCATGCCCGCGCCATGCTTTCCGCCGCGTGGGAACGGAAACACGCCGCACCCTGAAACATGGCCCGAAACGGTTTGATGAAAGCCGTTTTCGGGCTTTTTTGCATTGACTTGCATCCTGAATGCGCGACGTGAATTTGGTTCAGCTTTCCGGTCGCATGGCGTTCTTGACGGCGCGGATGGAGCATTCCAAACAAACGTTACGGTTTTCAAAATCAGCGCACTGGTATTCAAGCATGCGGGACTAAATTCACCCGAAATTTGCGAAGTCCCTTCTAGTTTGAACCATTCTATGCTATACTACTGCGGATGGCATTTTCGCGTGCCCTTTATGTTTGAACACAAATAGGGAAGGATAGAGTTTCATGAGTCTGTTTCACGTGTTTCCGGGCGGGATTCATCCCCACGAGGGACTGAACGGGAAATCGGTCACCTCCCGACTGCCGATTGTTGATGCGCCTTTGCCTTCGCGCGTGGCGATCCCTCTGCAACAGCATATCGGCGCGCCCTGCAAGTGTCTGGTAGCCAAAGGCGATTCCGTGAAAGCGGGGATGATGATCGGCGAGCCCGTCGGTTTTGTAAGCGCCGCGGTGCACGCGAGCATTTCCGGCACAGTGGTCGCCGTGCAGCCGTGCATTATGCCCAACGGAACGCTTACGCCCTGCGTGATTATCGATAACGACGGTAAAGATGAATGGGTGGAGATGAAACCCGTCGCCGAGCCGGACAAACTGGATGGCGCGGCCCTTTCGCAGCTGGCGCGCAATGCGGGGCTGGTGGGCCTTGGCGGGGCAACGTTCCCGCACGCGGTCAAATTTGCGCCGCCTCCGGGCAAAACGGTGGATTTTTTGATCCTCAACGGCGCGGAATGCGAGCCGTACCTTTCGGCCGACCATCAGCTGATGCTTTCGCAGGCCGCGGAAATCGTCGCGGGCGCGAAAACCATTCAGAAGACGCTGAATATTCCCACCGTGCTGATCGGCATTGAGAACAATAAAAAAGACGCGATTCGCGCCATCAGCGACGCGTGCAAAGCGGAGCCGACTTTCCGCGTGGTGCCGTTGCCGGTTCATTACCCGCAGGGCGGTGAAAAACAACTGCTGTACGCCTTAACCGGCCGCATTGTGCCGGAAGGCGGGCTGCCGCTGGATCGCGGCGCGATTGTCGCCAACGTGGGCAGCTGCTACGCGCTGTACCGCGCTGTGTATGAGGGCAGGCCGCTGGTGGAACGCGTGGTCACGGTCAGCGGCTGCGTGAAGGAGCCTGCGAACTACCGCGTGCGCATCGGCGCGCCGGTGGAATGGCTGCTGGACACCTCCGGCGGGATGCTGCCGCAGGCGAAGGTTCTTTTGTATGGCGGCCCCATGATGGGCGTTGCGATCAACCGCGTTGATATCCCCATCACCAAGGGTTGCTCCGGCATCACTGTTTTGGAACGCACCTCCGCGCAGGATGGGGAATCCAACTGCATTCGCTGCGGACGCTGTGCGACGGTTTGCCCCATGAAGCTGGTGCCCGCCACGCTGGATAAACTGGCCCGCAAAGGCATGCACGAGGAAGCGGAAAAGCAGGGCGTGCTGAACTGTCTGGAATGCGGCGCCTGCGCGTGGAGCTGCCCGGCCAAACGGGAACTGACGCAAAGCTGCCGCCTCAGTAAAAAGATCATTATGGAACGGCGCCGCGCGGAAGCGGCCAAGAAAAAGGAGGGGAAGTAAAATGCAGCGCAAATTGTATGTAGGTTCTTCCCCTCACCTGCGGGATGAAAGCGTATCCACGCGCCGGCTGATGCTGGATGTGATAATCGCGCTGATGCCGACGGCCATCGCAAGCGTCTGGTATTTTGGCGGCAGCGCTCTGATGCTGCTGGTGGTCGCTGTGGTAAGCGCGGTTGCGGCGGAGTTTTTTTACCAGAAGCACACGCATCAGGATGTGACGGTGTCCGATTTGAGCGCCGTGGTCACAGGCCTGCTGCTGGCGTTCAACCTGCCGGCGAGCGCTCCTTGGTGGTTGGCCATGGTTGGCTCGGTGATTGCGATTATTCTGGTAAAGCAGATGTTTGGCGGGCTTGGAAACAACTTTGTGAACCCGGCGCTGGCGGCGCGGACGATCCTGATGCTTTCGTGGACGTCGCTGATGGCGGCCAACGTGTTGCCCCATGCCGGCCAGTGGATTGCGACGCAAGCCGCGGACGCGGTTGCCTCCGCGACGCCGCTGGGCACGCAACCCGCGACCTACACGCTTTGGCAGCTGTTTTCGGGTAACATCCCGGGCATGCTGGGCGAAACCTGCAAGCTGACGCTGCTGTTGGGCGGGCTGTACCTGCTGGCGCGCAGGGTGATCGACTGGCGCATTCCCGTAAGCTTTATCGTTACGGCTTTTGTGCTTTTCTGGATTCAGACCGGCACCCTTTACTCCGTGGAGAGCGGCGCAAACAACGCGCTGTACCAGCTGTTGAGCGGCGGCCTGCTGCTGGGCGCGTTTTTCATGGCGACCGATTATGCCACCAGCCCGGTAAGCCCGCTTGGGCGCATCATCATGGGGGTTGGGTGCGCGGCGGTGCTGTTTGTGATTCGGTTCTACAATGCGTCGTATCCGGAGGGCTGCTCGTTTGCGATTCTGTTTATGAACGTGCTGACCCCGCTGATCGATAAATTGACCACGCCGCGGCCTTTTGGGCGCAGTAAACCTGCCCGGGCCGCCAAGGGGGTGTGAGCATGAGCGAAAAAAAGAGTTTGCGTTCCGTGTTCATGAACGGCATCCTGAACGAGAATCCGACGTTCAGGCTTGTGTTGGGCATGTGCCCGACGCTTGCCATATCCACGGCGGTGTCGCAGGGCATCGGCATGGGGCTGGCAACGACGTTTGTGCTGGTGTTCAGCAATCTGGTTATTTCCCTGTTGCGCAATATCATTCCTGAAAAAGTGCGTATCCCTTCGTTCGTGGTGGTCATTGCGACGTTTGTGACCATTGTGGATCTGGTGATGAAAGCTTTCGTACCGGCGCTGAGCCAGTCGCTGGGACTTTACATTCCGCTGATTGTGGTCAACTGCATCATTTTTGCGCGAGCCGAATCCTACGCGTTTAAAAACCCGCCGATTCCGTCCCTGCTGGACGGGTTGGGCATGGGGATCGGTTTTACGCTGGCACTGATGCTGCTTTCTTCTGTACGGGAAATTCTAGGCAGCGGCACTTTCCTTGGCATGCAGGTGATGCCGGCGGCGTACCACCCGATGGCGATCATCATCCGGCCTCCGGGAGGCTTTGTGATGCTCGGTATCCTGCTGTTGCTGGTGAACGCGATTGTGAAAGCGATTGAAAAGCGGAAACTGGCCAAGGCGAAGGAGGAGATCGCATGAGTAGCTTACTGCTGATTATTGTTGGCGGCGTGCTGGTCAACAACTTCATCATGTCCCAGTTTTTGGGCATCTGCGCGTTTCTAGGGGTTTCCAACAAAACGGAAACCGCGTTTGGCATGGGCATGGCCGTCACGTTTGTAATGGCGATCGCGTCGCTGTTCACGTACTTTGTGCAGCGTTACCTGCTGATTCCGCTCAATCTGGAATATATGCAGACCATCGCCTTCATCCTGATTATCGCCGTGCTGGTGCAAACGGTTGAAATTGTTCTGAAAAAAACGAGCCGCGCGCTGTATATGGCGCTGGGCGTTTACCTGCCGCTGATTACCACCAACTGCGCCGTGCTGGGCGTGGCCATCAACAACACGACGGCCATTGAGGGCGGTTATAACCTGATCCAGTCCGTGGTGAACGGCACGGCGGGCGCGTTGGGCTTCACGCTGGCGATCGTCGTATTTTCTGCCATCCGCGAACGGTTGGCCATCGGTAACCTGCCCAAATGGATGGAAGGATTTCCCGGCGCGCTGATTGGAGCTGGGTTGATGTCCATTGCTTTCCAGGGTTTCGCAGGGATGATTCACTAAAGGAGGGCGCGAAGAATGACCGGTATTTTAATTGGAACGGGCGTTCTGGCTGCCGTGGCACTGGTGTTCAGCCTGCTGCTGACGCTGGCAAACAAGGTTTTTGAAGTGCCCTCGGATCCAAAACGTGACCAGATCCGCGAAGCGTTGCCAGGGGCTAACTGCGGAGCGTGCGGTTACCCCGGTTGCGACGGCCTTGCGGACGCCATCGCCGCGGGCAAGGCGCCTGCCAACACCTGCCCTGTGGGCGGCTCCCGGGTTGGCAACCTGATTGCTTCCATCATTGGCGGAGAAACCAGCGCCGATCAGGTTCGGCTGGTGGCGACCGTTGTTTGTCAGGGCACGGTTGACCGCTGCAAAAGCAAGTTTGAATATCACGGGATTCAGGACTGCGTAGCCGCGACGCTGATTAACGACGGTAACCGCTCCTGCCAGTATGCTTGCCTTGGGCTGGGCACCTGTGTGCGCGCGTGTAAATTTGACGCGATCCATATTGATGAGCACGACCAAATCGCGGTGGTGGACGCGGACAAATGCACCAGCTGCGGCGCGTGCGTGAAAGCTTGCCCTAAAAAAGTGCTGGATTTGCAGCCCGTTACCCTGCCCGTGCGTCTGCTGTGCCGCGCTGCCGAGGAGGGTCATCTGGTCAGCGATAACTGCAAGGTTGGTTGCATCGGCTGCGAGCTTTGCATGAAGGCGTGCAAGTTTGACGCCATCACCATGGTGAACCATTTGCCGCAGATTGACCGCGACAAATGCACCGGCTGCATGATGTGCGCGGAAGTATGCCCGACCGTCGCCATGTGGGGCGATTTTGACCACCGCCACATCGCTCTGATTGACCGAGATTTGTGCATCGGCTGCGGCATTTGCAAAAAGACGTGTAAATTTGAAGCCATCTCCGGCGAGCGTAAAAATGTGCATGAGATTAACGAAGCCTGCACAGGTTGCGGCGAATGCGTGCCCAAGTGCCCCAAGAAAGCGATTACGTTGCCGATCCGCGAGCATGTGCGGGACGCTAACGCGAAGGCGGGCACTCAGGAAGGCGTGATCGCCATCCCGAAGAACGACGAAAGCAAGGAAGCGTAAACATGAAACTAGGCTTTATCGGCGCGGGCAATATGGCAACGGCGATTTTGAAGGGCGTAATCGGCAAGGGCTTTTTGCCGCCGGAAGAAATCGCGGTTTTTGACGTAAGCCCCGCGCAGTGCGATAAGCTGGCGGAACAGTTTCCGCTGCATGTGGCGGAATCGCAGGAGGAGTTGATCGCAGCCTGCGACGTTATTCTGCTTGCGGTTAAACCCATCTACCTGAAAAGAGTGTTGGAAAAAGCCAAACCGCTTGCCTCGGGGAAGGATTTCATCTCCATCGCAGCCGGATGGACGTTTGCGATGCTAACCGATATCCTTGACGAGCAAAGCGGCGCGCGCGTCCTGCGCACAATGCCAAACACCCCGGCGATGGTCGGCGCGGGTTTTACCGCGCTTTGCGAGCAAACCACCCTCACGGATGAATCCTTTGCGTGGGCGATGGAAATGTTCAAAACCCTTGGCGAAGTCGCCGTGCTGCCGGAATCGCTTTTTGACGCGGTGGTGGCCGTTACGGGCAGCAGCCCCGCGTATGTGTTTATGTTTATTGAAGCCATGGCGGACGGCGCGGTCAAGCTGGGTATGCCCCGCGCGCTTGCCTACCGGGCGGCTGCGCAGGCTGTGCTCGGTTCTGCCAAGATGGTGCTGGATACCGACGAACACCCCGCAAAGCTCAAGGATATGGTTTGCTCCCCCGGCGGCACAACCATTGACGCGGTGGCCTCATTGGAGCGAGACGGGATGCGAAGCGCCATAATCGACGCCATGAGCGTGTGCGCGCAAAAGAGCTATGCCATGGGTCACAAAGAACCCCCGAAAGCCTGAGGTGGGAACCGATGACGCAGCCAGAACAGACCCTCGCTAAACGCGTGCAGCTATACACGGACGGCGCATGCTCCGGCAACCCCGGCCCCGGCGGTTGGGCGGCTATCCTCAGTTTTAACGGAAAAACCAAGGAACTGTCCGGCCACATGCCCAACACCACCAACAACCGCATGGAGCTGTTTGCGGTCATCAGCGGCATCGGCGCGCTCAAGGAACCATGCGCAGTCGAGGTTTTTTCCGATTCCGCCTATACCGTAAACGCCTTTAACGAGCACTGGATTGATAACTGGCAAAAAAACGGGTGGCTGAACAGCGAAAAAAAGCCTGTGGAAAACAGCGACCTCTGGAAGCTGCTTTTACAGATCATCCGCGTGAAAAAGCATCAGGTTACTTTTAACAAGGTCAAGGGCCATGCGAACGATCCGCAAAATATTCGCTGTGACGAGCTGGCGCGCGCCGCTATCAAGGAATACCGGCGTATTAACGGCGAGGAAACAGAGGATGCGCCGGCCGCAAAGCCGGAAACGCCGACAAAGCCGAGCTGACAGGGCGCGAGAAACCGTAACGTCATGACCGCCGTTTTAACCGTTTGAGGTTTGAAAAAAGCAGAATGCCGCTCCGACACCCGGCGATCTGAAAAGAACATGAGCGAACCGTCTTCAGGCAGGCGAATGTCGCCCCTTTTACATGAACGGGCATCCCGCCGGATCAATGGGCAACACGCGAGGCATCAACAGCAAATGGCAGGCTCTTTCCGTAAGGAGAGGGCCTGTTTGCTTCGTAAAAAGAGAGCGCAAAAGGCTAAGCCGCCTGCCTTAAAACCTTGAACGGTTCACATGCTTCTCTTCTGTTGTTACGGAAGCGAGGTTTTATACTAAAAGGCAAACATCGCAAGGTTTCACGCTTTATCTGTCACTGCTGCGACGGTTTATGCATGCAGAACAGGCGCGTTCCGGAGGGCGCGCGACTGTTTAACTGAATACCTGTTTAACCGTTGCGACAACACCGCGCGGCTTTGAACCAGCTGGTTTATGAATACCGGCGACTGCTTATGCGCGAATGTTCCCGTATACCTTATCAAACTTTGCGGGGGAGACTGAAGCGCAACCGGATGGGTAGTAACGGGTCGGATATACAAAAGGCCAAGAAAAATACCGGAGCCCATCGAATATTTTACATAGTTGAGAACTACTTTGGTAACCGATGTAACCGTTCATACTTGTAACGGTTACGCATAAAAAGGAGAACTGCAAACCCTTGCCGTGGACAAGCCTGATTGTTTATGATAGAATCAGTATTATCAGTATCATCATTAGACCGTTCACAGGGCGGGAGGCGGTTACATGCGACGGTGGAAGCGCACAGCTTGGCGCAGGCTTGCCGCTTTGGCGGTTGCGACCTGCGTCGCGCTTTCCGCATCCCCTGCCGCGTTTGCCGAAACCGTTGACAGTGTAACCGTGAAGGCGGCGCCGTTAACAACCGCGTCCTCCGCGCTGGACGGGATGGTTCGCGTGTACCTATCATCGCTGGGAAACCCAACAACGCTTAGCCTGACCGTGGCGGGCAGCTACTCGCTCAGCACCGGAACCTCGCTGACCAGCGGCGAAACGCTGACCGTGGGGTTCAGCAGCACGACCGGCGCGATCACGCTGACCCGTAACGGGGTTAAGACTAACATGGGCACCTATTTCGCGCTCAAACGGCACAGCGCGACCGGTTCCAACGGAATCCTGATCGCGCAGGGCCGAAAGCCGGGCAACCCTTATCCCGGCGATCTTTCCTTTCAGGCGGTGCAACAAAGCAGCGGTTCGTATAAACTCTATACCGTGGCGCATATCTACCTAGAAAATTATCTGTACGGGGTTTTGCCATATGAAATGGGCAGTTCCGCGCCTACCGAAGCGCTCAAGGCGCAGGCGGTTGCCGCGCGTACCTATACTGTGCGCATGATGGCAAACCGTTCCTCCGGGTATTACGATGTGGTGGATACCACCAGCGATCAGGTGTATAACGGAACTCCGTCCGGGTATGCAACCTGCGTTTCGGCGGTGGACGCGACCAAGGGCATTGTGCTCAAGTATAGCGGAGCCTACACCGCAACCTACTATTCCGCATCCAACGGCGGGCAGACGGAATCCATCTATAACATATGGGGCACGTCCGGCTACAGCTACCTGAGCGTGAAAGACGATCCCTTTGATTTGGCCAACCCGGATTGCGTTGTGAAAAAAACGACTGTTTATGCCAACTGCGCAAGCGCCTCCAACAGCGCGAGCCTGATAGCCCTGCTTAAAACCAAGGCCGTAACCGCGCTCCGCGCCGCCGGTTACAGCGCAACCACCTCAAACACAACGCTTGGCACCATTCAAAGCATCGTGGCGCATACGCCCATGTATGCTTCGCCAAGCAAGCTGTACACCAAGCTGGATTTTACGCTGACCGCGTCCACCGCCAACAGCGCGGGCGCTACGGTCAGCGCAACCACAACCGTTACCTGCGGCATTTTTACGGAGTTGGAAAGCATGCTCGGCATGAGCATTCAATCCAGCAAAAACGAGCTGTGGTCTGTTGTCAAAAACAGCTCCTCTTTTACGTTGGAGGCGCGGCGCTACGGTCACGGTCTGGGGTTGAGCCAGCGTGGGGCTATGTATATGGGCAAATTGGGGTATACCTATGCGGATATTCTGGGGTTTTATTTTACCGGCAGCACCCGCGTTGGGTGCACGTTTACCAACACCATTCTCGCGGCCAATTCCACCGAGGTCATCACCAGCGTAGAAAACGCCGCAAGCGTGGATGACGCGACGGACAGCAGCGCCTGCACCGCGATTGTCAAGCTAAGCTCAAGCAGCGGGTCGCTGGCCATCCGCGCGGAACAATCCACATCCGGCGCGTTGCTGGGCGTTGCGGCCAACAGTTCCCCGGTTACGGTGTACATGAGCAACGGCAACTGGTGCCTGATCCGTTATGGCGGCATTACAGGCTATGTGCCGGCCAGCGCCCTGACCATCAGCGGCACCGCGCCCACGGAAAGCAGCCAGAGCGTTACCGCCATTGACGGGTTTGCCACCGTTACGGCCAGCACCTACCTGAACCTGCGCGCCTCCGGCAGCTATTCGGCAAGCGTGCTGTCCACCGCGCCCAAAGGCGCAATTCTCACGGTTTTCAGCAAAACCTCCTCTTGGGCCAACATCCAGTACGGGGCGACGGTCGCTTACGCTTCCACCGACTTTTTAACCTTTTCCAGCACCTATTCCGGCGCTGTAGTCAACAACAGCACAACCAGCGCGACCGTCACGGTGGCAAGCGGTCAAACGGCGACCCTGCGGGCAACCGCCAGCACGGATGGCACGGAAGTTACCCAGTTGTCCGCCGGCATCGTGGTTTCCGTATCAAGCGATGACGGCTCCTGGGCGTATGTGACCTATAACGGCGTATCCGGCTATCTGCTTTCCGCCAACCTGACCTACGCGGACGATACCACGGACGCGACCGATACCGGCAGCACGGACGGAAGCGCCACCGGCGAACAAACCGCAACGGTAAGCGCCGCCGTGGGCTACATGCGCGAAAGCGCGGATGAAAACGCCGCCGTGCTCGCTGAAGTTACCTTGGGGCAAAGCGTGGTGCTGGTAAGCCAGGGCGACACATGGTGCACCGTGCGCTACGAAAGCGTTACCGGCTATATGCTGACCGCCAGCCTGAACATTTCCGCCTCGGGCAGCGGAACCTCCACCACAGCAACCGTTGCCACGCAAAGCGGTTCGTTGAACATGCGTCAGGAGGGCAGCGCGGGCAGCACCGTACTGACCACCATTCCCAAAGGCGTAACGGTCACCGTCACCAACCGGGGCGACACATGGAGCGCGGTCACCTACGGCAGTTATTCCGGCTATGTGATGAGCGCGTTCTTACAGTTCAGCGGCGACACGGCAGCCGATGACAGCGCCGACGGATCGGTGACAACCGCGACGGTAACGACGGCGTCCGGCTCGCTGAATTTACGCCAGCAAGCCAAGGCGGGCAGCACAATCCTGACCACCATTCCGCGGTTGACGGTGATTACCGTGAACAGCAAGGGTACGGAATGGTGTCAGGTCACCTACTCCGGCACAACTGGCTATGTGATGACTGCGTTTTTGGCGTTTGCTGACGCCTCTTTGTTGGATTCCACCGCGACCCCGACCGCTACCGACGCGACCGCCACGCCGGACCCGGATGCTACGGCAACGGCGGACGCGACCGATACGGCGCTTGTAACCGCCACCCCAACGCCATCCGCGACAAGCGCCGATGCCAATACCGCCATTGTCACCACCGCCTCCGGGTCGCTGAACCTGCGCGCGGATATGCTTCCCGGCAGCCGCGTGTTAACCCGGATTCCCAAAGGCACTACGATTAGCATACTGCAAAAGCTTTCAACCTGGAGCCAGACCACATACGGCGGTTATACCGGCTATGTGCTCAACACGTACCTTACCTTTCCTTCGGATACCACAACCGTGACGGACGCGACCACCGCGACGGTCATCACAGCGTCCGGCTCGCTCAACCTGCGCGCGGCGCCTTACGGCAGCATCGTGACCACCATTCCGCAGTATGCCACGGTGCAGGTGCAGCAGCGCGGCAGCACATGGTGTTATGTGGGGTACGGCGGCGCTTACGGTTATGTGATGACCGCCTACCTGACCTTTGCAAATCAGGAAACCGCAACGGATGCGACAGCAACCCCAACGGCCGACGCTTCCGCAACGGTTACAGTTACCCCCGAGCCGACCGCGACCCCGGCGGCTACCGCCCTGAGCGCAACCGTGGTTACGCCTTCCGGGTCGCTGAACCTCCGGGCCGCAGCCTCCACCTCGGCGGAAATCCTCAGCACCATTCCCAGGCTTGCGGTGATTCTGGTGCTGGAACAGGGTGACGCGTGGTGCCAAGTGCAGTATAATGGGCTGACCGGCTATGTGAGCGCGCAATACCTGAGCATAACGGCGGCGGATGCCACGGCTGCCCCGACGGCTACCGCGACTGCGACAAGTTCCCCGTCCGGCGTAACCGCGTGGGTTTACACTGCTTCCGGGTCGCTGAACTTACGGGAGAGCGCCTCCTCATCCGCCAGCATCCTGATGACGATTCCGAGGTTGTCCCCGGTATGGCTGCTGACGCAGGGGGACGTCTGGTGCCAGATTCAGTACGCCAATACGACCGGCTATGCCATGAGCGCCTACCTTACCACAACCAAACCTTCGGAGCTGGGCACAAGCGAAACGGCGGCGACGGAAACGCCTCAGGCGGATGCCACCGCCACGGTCACGGCCTCTGAAACCGTTACCCCCACTGTAACAGCCACTCAGACTGCCGCCCCGACCGCGACCTCGACACCCGCGCCGACGGTGGCTACGGTGCTGGACCCGACCCTGCAAGCGCTCCCGGAGCCTGTGGCGGCGTTGGTTTCGCCGGCGAATGGAGCTGAAACGCTCACCCTTTGGGAAAGCTGCACCAAGAGCGGCAATTCCCTTTTGGATATGCTTGCCAATACCGAGGTGCAGGTTGTGATGCAGGGGGATACCTGGTGCCAGGTGATCTATTTTACGCAGGTAGGCTACTGCCTGACCGAAGGATTGACTTTTTTTGCACAGTGAACAGAATGCCACGCCCCGTGCGGACGAACGCTTGGATGATCTGCAAACCAACGGCCTGCGAATTTTGCAAAAGCCAGCCTGCTTTTGCTTTGGGATGGATGCCGTGTTGCTGGCGCACTTTACCCGCTTGCGCCCACGGGACCGAATTGCCGATCTGGGCACAGGCACGGGCATTCTGCCGATCCTGATGAGCCAAACGGAGCCTACCGCCTGCTTTGAAGCGTTTGAGTGGCAACCGGACATGGCGGATATGGCGCAAAGAAGCGTAGCCTTGAACGGGCTGGAACACCGGATTACCATCCATGCCGAGGATTTGCGCAACGCGCCCGACCGCATCGGCCGGGGAAGCGTGCACGGCGTGGTTTGTAACCCGCCGTACGGCAAACAGGGCGGGGTGATTCTCAGCCAAACCGAGGAACAGCTTCTCGCCAGGCATGAAAAGGACTGTACGCTTGCGGATATTTTGCGTGCCGGCGCGGCCATCCTGCGCAATCAGGGGCGGTTGTGGATGTCGTTTCCCTCGGCAAGGATGCTGGAACTGACAGACAGCCTTCGGGAAAACCGACTGGAGCCTAAGCAAATCCGGATGGTGTGCGCCAAGGCAAGCAAAGCGCCTTACCTGCTGCTGATGGAAGCCGTGAAGAACGCGAAACCCATGCTTACATGGCTGCCGCCGTTGATTGTCTACCATGAGGATAGCACGGAGACCGACGAACTCAAAGCCATATATGCCGGGCGTTTGCGTCCCGGTCAATCATAAAGCGGTCCGCGCTGCCTTGACAACCGCGCAGGGCTGTGGATTGCTTTTGCATTACATGGAGAAGCAGGATATTTATATTCGACAAAAGATTCATGGACTGACAGCCCTACGCAAGAAACGGACCGGTTGTTGGGCAACGCGGCGTGCGGCAAACCAGCCGTACCGATATAAAAACGCGGAGACGCCTATGCGCAGGAAGCGTCCCGTTGCAATGGACACGGCCATCCTGTATAATGCAGCCAAAGGAGGCGATTACTCTGGATAAATGGGATTCCCGCTTTATGGAGATGGCGCGTCTGATTGCCGAATGGAGCAGCTGCTACCGGCAGGGGCGGTCGATTGGCGCGGTGATTGTGAAGGATAAACGGATAATGACCACAGGCTACAACGGCGCGCCCGCCGGCCTTAAAACCTGCCGGGAGCGCGGAGAATGCCTGCGGGACAAGCTGGGGATCGCCTCCGGCACGCGAGCGGAGCTTTGCTACGCCATCCACGCGGAACAGAACGCGATTATTCAGGCGGCAAAGCTCGGGATTTCCATCGACGGCGCTACGATGTACTGCACCCACCAGCCTTGCTCTGTGTGCGCCAAGATGATCGTAAATGTAGGGATTCAACGCGTTGTGTATGAACTGGGGTACCCGGACGCGTTTTCGTTGGAGTTTTTTCAGGAGGCGGGCGTGCTGCTGGAACAGTACACATCGGTACCCAAACCCTGACGGTCTCGCGTAAACCGAAGGCGACCGATCGATCAGCGAAAAATTCGCGGACAACGGTCGCTTCACGCCATCCGGGGTGGTTATCGGTATGCGGAAAACACCGAGCCTCTCCGCGCGCTGCCGTTTGGGTACGCTTGATCGCATTGCGATTTTGTTTCGCCCATATGCGCGGGAATACCAGCGCACCGATGTGGGCGCGGCGCAATATCGCGCGCAGGACACCGGTTGCGGCGCAGCATGCCGGCGGGCGGGTCATCTGAATGCCGGAAGGTTGCGCAAACAACGCGCTCGCGTTATTTTTTGGGGGCTGGCGCGCCGCCGATGCACCATCCGCGCAGGCGGTTAACGACACGTTCCAAAGCGGTTTTGCTGTTACCCCAAGGCTCCGATTGATTTCGGTAGTCAAATTTCCTTGTAAACCAGTCCAGATCCTTCGCGTCGGCTTCCAAGCCAGCGGCCAAGCGGGCCAAAGCCTCGGCTGCGAAGGCGTTTTGCTCGGCGTCGTTTAACAGGCTCGGCGCGCACGCAAGCAGCTCAGTCAGGTGGGGCAGACAAACCCCCTGCGAAGCCAGCCACGCGGCATGAAAATCGTCATTGGTTTTCCAAAGGTGCAAAAAGGTCGCAAGATAACGCGTCATATGCGTTTCGACGGTTTCACAGACAACGCAGTGCGCGGTAAGCTTTCGGAGGTTTAGGAGCAGCTTGCCCGTGGCGGCGGGGGCCTTCAGGCGCAGGGTTTTCCTGCTGCCGGCGGTTTCCGCCTGCTTTTGAAGGCTGCGCAGGCGTTCCAGCTGTTCCTTGCTGTGGGAATCCATCAGCAGCGCGTGGCCCAGCCGGTTTTGCCGGGCATAGAGCATTGCGTGGTGCGCGGCGCAGATGCCCTTCCGGTTCACGTTGATACGCGCGTCCGGCTCCATCACGCTGGCGCCAAGCGTCCGGTCCACGGTTTCCTCCTCTGTTCGGTGTTTTAACCCGCAGAGCGGGCAGGCCGATTTCCATTCCATCGCTTCCCAAACCGGGATTGTCTCTAAATGGTATTGCATCCTGTGCCTCCTAGCGGCTATAATAAACCGAACCCATCGTAACAGAAACCGCGGGCTGCATCAAGCCCGCCGTACCAAGGCATCGGTTGGCGGTCAGAACGCAGAAATCGGGTACGCAGAACGAACCTGACAAAAATGGAATGAGCCATGGGCAGAAGCCTGACCGCGGGCGGTTGAAAACTTCACTCATGGCAAGCCTGTACCCAATGCCAATCGACAGGCGCGACCGTACGAGGTTCATCACCGTCCGCCGTTTCCCGGTTCCACCCTCAAAGCCATCGGGCATCCCAACCGAAAGGAGCGCTTTCATCGGCGCGATTAGGGAGGTTCCATATGACCATTCATGAAATCATCCGGATTTTGGACGCGCGCGTTCTGTGCGGTGAAAACGATCTGGATCAGGAAGTATCCACCGCGTGCGGCTCGGACCTCATGAGCGACGTGCTTGCTTTTGTGAAGGATAAAACCATCCTGATTACGGGCCTTACCAATATTCATGTGATCCGCACGGCGGAAATGCTGGACATCCACTGCATCGTGTTTGCGCGCGGCAAGGTGCCCGGCGATGACGTGCTGGAAGAAGCCCGGGAGTTGGGCATCGTGGTGCTGACCACTCGCCACACAAGCTACACAACCTGCGGGTTACTGTATGTGGCGGGAATACGGGGAAATAACGAGTGCATCGCAAGCCGGGAGTAACCCGCTTGGAAAACAGTGAGGTTGAACATGCAGGACTACAGCATGGTGGACACGTACAACATCCGGGCATTGGACTACGCTACGGCGGGGGATGCTTCTGCCACCATCAAGCGTAAACTGAAACAGTTGGGTGTGGACAGTACCATTTTGCGGCGGATTGCCGTAGCGAGCTACGAGGTGGAGCTAAACCTGATTATTCACAGTGTGGGCGGCACGCTGACGCTCAAGATGTCCCCCACGGAGATATTGCTGGTTTCAGAGGACCAGGGGCCGGGCATCCCTGACATACAGAAAGCGTTGCAGGAGGGCTACTCCACCGCCAGCGAGGAGGCGCGCAACCTTGGCTTTGGGGCGGGCATGGGCTTGCCCAATATGAAGCGCAACGCGGACGAGTTCAGCATCCAAAGCGAAATTGGGCGCGGAACCAGCATTCAAATGAAGTTTCGCTTGCAATAGCGTGATTACAGGCCGCAGGGCACGGCGGAACGCCGGACTTGTGCTTTGCGGGAAAGGTTGGGTTCCGGGATGGAAGATAAACGTTATCATTCTGTGCGGCTGGATCAGGACAAATGCAAAGCCTGCACGAATTGCCTCAAACGCTGCCCGACGGAAGCGATCCGCGTGCGCGGCGGCCGCGCCCATATTATCGACGAACGTTGCATTGACTGCGGCGAGTGCATCCGCGTTTGCGAATACCATGCGAAGTACGCGCAAACCGATCCGCTTGCGACGATCAACCGTTTCAAGTACAAAATCGCGCTGCCCGCGCCTTCGCTTTACGGCCAGTTCAAAAAGCTGGCAAACGCCTCGCAGATTCTGGAGGGCTTGCTTCGTATGGGCTTTGACGATGTGTTTGAGGTGGCGGCCGGCGCGGACATCGTAACCCGCGCCATTCGGGAACGGATGCGCAGCATGACCCCCGAACAGCTTCCGGTGATCTCCTCTGCCTGCCCGGCCATTACGCGACTGATTCAGGTGCGGTTTCCGGAGCTGATTCCACATATCATCGACGTGCGCCAGCCGATGGAGGTGGCCGCGATGGTTGCCAAGCGAGAGTTTTGCCAAAAACGCAGTGTGCCGGAGTCGGAAGTGGGTTGCTTTTTTATCACCCCCTGCGCCGCGAAAATGACCGCGATCCGCAACCCCATCGGGCAGGAGCAGTCAGCCGTGGACGGGGCGATTTCCATGTTGGAAATTTACGGCTTGCTTGCCGGGCATATCAAAAACTATCCCACCGAAATTAAGCTCTCCCGAGCCACCTCCTTTGGAGTGGGCTGGGCGAACAACGGCGGCGAGGCGCTGGCCGTGTGCCCGGAAAACAGCATGGCCGTTGACGGCATCGAAAACGTGATTCGCGTTTTGGAAGAGATTGAAAACAACAAGCTGCACGATCTGGTATTTTTTGAGGGCGCGGCCTGCACGGGCGGCTGCGTGGGCGGTCCGCTGACGTTTGAAAACGGCTACATCGCCCGCGGCACCATCCGCACGCTGATGAAAACCTCCGACCTGCGCCACCCGGACGCGGCGGTCAAAGCTTCTTACCTGACTAAGTATCCGTTGCAAACTAACCGCAAAATCACCCCCAACAGCGTCATGAAGCTGGATGAGGACATTGTGGAAGCCATGCGTAAAATGGAACAGCTGGAGCAGATTGTCAAATCCCTGCCCGGGTATGACTGCGGCAGTTGCGGAAGCCCAACGTGCCGCACCTTCGCGGAGGATATTGTGCGCGGTAACGCCAACAAAATGGACTGCATCCACATCCTGAAAGATCAGCTGAAAATTATGGCGCAAAAAATGGTCGAGCTTGCGAAAACCACCAGAGAATAGGGGAATGGAAATGAGCATTCTGGAACTGGCGACCCTGCTGAACGCGGAAATCATAGAACCGGGCAATGCGCCGGAAACACAGGTATCCTGCGGGTATGCCTGCGATTTGCTCAGCTGGGTTTTAGCCCACGGGCGCAAGGGTATGGCGTGGACCACCGTTCAAACCCATGTGAACGTGATCGCCGTGGCTGTGCTGATGGAAATGGCTTGCGTAATCCTTTCGGAAAGCAATCAGTTGGAGCCGGACTCCCTGCGCAAAGCAAAGGAGGAAGGGCTTGCTGTGCTGATGACCGATAAAACCGCGTACGAAATTTGCGGCCTGATGATGCAGGCGGGTATCGCCCCTTCGGCGGATTGAAACTATGCAAGCCTTTTGCGATCTTCATATTCACAGTTGCCTTTCGCCCTGCTCAAGCGACGAGATGACCCCCTGGAATCTCGTGGGCATGGCCAAGGTAAAGGGGCTGCACATCATCGCGCTGACCGATCACAACTGCGCGAGAAATGTTTCGCAGGCCCTTTGCGCGGGTCGGGAATATGGCGTCGCGGTGATCCCGGGCATGGAGGTTACCTCCCGGGAGGAGGTACACATCCTTGCGTATTTTGATTCGCCCGAGGCTGACCTTGCCTTTGGGGAATTGATTTACGCTCACTTGCCCGATGTGCAAAACCGTGAGGATCTGTTTGGCAACCAGATTGTGATCGGCGAAAATGACGAGCCGGTGGATCGGGTACAGAAATTGCTGCTCAACGCGACGGACCTTTCGCTTGCCGAAATCCAAGCGCTTGCGGAGCGTTTCGGCGGGGTCACCGTACCCGCCCACATCAACCGGGGCGCAAACAGCATGATCGGCTCGCTGGGCATCATGCCAGGCCTGCCGGAATACCCGGTGGTGGAGGTGTACCGCCGTGTGCCCTGCCCCGAATATGCCGTGAAAGGGCGCATGGTGCTGTACTCCTCCGATGCGCACCGTTTGGAGGATATTGCCGAACCGGATTTTACGCTGGAAGTGCCGGAACCAAGCGCTCAGGCGGTTGTTGCGTACCTTCGGCAACGAATGCGCGGCGCTGAAGGCTAAGCGCGCGCCCGCCGGGTCGCGGTAATTGCGGAACAGGGTCATGCGTGGTTACTGGCACAGTTGCCCCGAAGCGTACCCAGAACCGTGTTTCGATGCGGTTTGATCCGATATACAGTTTTCTGCCAAACCTATGCGACCCCAAACGGCCTGTGAGAACGGGGTTGTATGGGTTTGCAACCGTATTTGACTGCGCCGGGTGCGTGTTGGTTCGCAATTTCGATTGGATGAAGTCACAGGCGAACATGCCAGAATTTAGAGAACGCTTGAGCCAGCTCCGATAAGGAGACTGGCTTTTGAACATAGCCGTCTGGGAGCCAACGTTAACGATTCAGAGTTCAATTGGCGAGCAATGCCTCTGAGCCACGGTACGGTTAAGCGCGTTGCGACGGACCGTCAACCGCTTTCCGTTCGGAAACAGCTGACAAAATGGGATCGGACAGGCCAGACGTTGGGAACGCTCCGGTCAAAACTGAACAGGGGGAAACAGACTGTCGCAGTGGCAGCGAGCGACGCTTTGCGGCTGAAACGTTGCAAACCGGAATGAAAAGGAAATGTCGGTTGGGCCTGAAAAAAAGCATACGTTTTGTCCCGATGATCCGGGATTGTACTTGTTTTGTACCGGGTGACGCAAATCGTCAAAAACTTCACATTTTTTTTGTGAATCACGTGCATTTCGACCTACTGTATGATAGAATATGAATGCTGTGTTTGCTATCGTGCGGCACATAGACGTACGAAAGATTTGAGGAGGTCTCAAGCTGTCATGTCCGAACAAAAGGAAAAGTTCGCTGAGCTGAAAAAAGTCATCGACGAACACAAAGATCAAAAGGGAGCGTTGATGCCCGTGCTGCAAGCGGCGCAGGGTATCTTCGGCTGCGTATCCATGGATGTGCAGGAGTACATCGCGGACGCGCTGGGTACGACGCTGAGCGACGTATACGGCGTAGCCACATTCTACTCCCAGTTTTCCCTGCAACCCAAGGGTCAGTATGTGATCGGGGTTTGCATGGGCACGGCCTGCTATGTTCGCGGCGCGCAAAAGGTGCTGGACCGCGTGCAGAAGGAACTGAACGCCAAAGTGGGCGAAACCACCCCCGACAGTAAGTTCACCATTCAGGCAACCCGTTGCCTCGGCGCGTGCGGCCTCGCACCGGTCATGATGATCAACGACGAGGTTTACGGACGGCTGACAGAAGAAGAAATCCCCGCGATTCTTGAAAAATACAAAGCCTGATATGCGGGATCTGTCCATGCATGTTTTGGACATTGCCCAAAACAGCGTAAAGGCGAGTGCAAAAACCGTCACCATTTCGATGGTGATCGATGACCGGAACTGGCTTACAATGGTTTTTCAGGACGACGGCTGCGGAATGGCGCCGGAGTTTCTGGCCAGGGTGACCGACCCGTTTACCACCACGCGAACCACCCGCAAAGTGGGCCTGGGCATCCCCCTGCTGAAAGAAAACGCAGAATTAACCGGAGGCACGGTTATGCTTCAGAGCGCGCCGGGCGTGGGTACGACCGTGACGGCAACATTTAACCGCAACCATATTGATTGCCCGCCGATGGGGCAGATCTGCGATACCCTGCTTACGCTGGTGGTACTGAACCCGGAAACGCCCGAGTTTGTTTATGAAGCCCGTTCTCCCGCATTGGAAGCCAGTTTTGACACCCGCGTGGTCCGTCAGGCGTTGGGCGGCGTTGCGCTCAATACGCCCGAGGTGATCGATTGGATGCGGGATGCCATCAATGAAGAATTTCAACCGATTTTGGAGGTGCAATAACGTGAAAACAATCGCTGATTTGGAAGCAATCCGCCAAAAGACGCTCGAGCGCGTTGCCTATCGTAAAGAAGGGGATAGCGATATCCGTGTGGTCGTCGGCATGGCAACCTGCGGCATCGCGGCAGGCGCGCGCCCCGTCATGCTTGCTTTTTTGGACGAAATTAAAAAGCGTAACCTCAACAACGTGACCGTTTCGCAAACCGGCTGCATCGGCATGTGTCGTTTGGAGCCGATGGTGGACGTGATCGTGCCTGGCAAGGAAAAGGTTACGTACGTGAAGCTCAACGCGGATATGGTGCCGCGCATTGTGACCGAACACATCGTCAACGGCAACCCTGTGATGGAATATACCATCGGCGCCGCGGAAGATAAATAACAGCTGACCGGAGGAGGAAAAACCATGGATTTTTATCGTGCACAAGTGCTTGTCTGCGGCGGCACAGGTTGTACTTCGTCGGGCTCCGGCGAGATCATCGAACGTTTTGAGGAGCAAATCGTCAAAAACGGCCTCGATAAAGAAGTGAAAATTGTACGCACCGGTTGCTTCGGCCTTTGCGCCGCCGGCCCGGTGGTCATCGTATACCCGGAAGGCACCTTCTATTCCCGCGTGCGCGCGGAGGACGTGGATGAAATCGTCAGCGAGCACCTTATCAAGGGCCGCATTGTACAACATCTGGTTTACAAGGACAAGAACCACGAAGAAGAACACAATATGGCTTTGGAGAACATTGAGTTCTACAAAAAACAGAAGCGCATCGCGCTGCGCAACTGCGGCGTAATCGATCCTGAAAACATCGATGAATACATCGCGTTTGACGGATATCAGGCGCTTTCCAAAGTGCTGACGGAGATGAAGCCCGAGGACGTAATTAAAACCGTGCTGGACAGCGGCCTGCGCGGCCGTGGCGGCGCGGGCTTCCCCACCGGCATGAAGTGGAAATTCGCGGCTGCTTCCAAAGCGGATCAGAAATACATGGTTTGCAACGCCGACGAGGGCGACCCCGGCGCGTTCATGGACCGCTCCGTACTGGAAGGCGATCCCCATGCCGTGATTGAAGCCATGACCATCGGCGGCTACGCGATTGGCGCGAGCGAAGGCTACGTGTACGTGCGCGCGGAATACCCGATCGCCGTAAAGCGCTTGGAAATCGCCATCGGTCAGGCGCGCGAATACGGCCTCCTTGGCAAGAATATTCTAGGCTCCGGCTTTGATTTTGACGTGTTTGTGCGCCTGGGCGCCGGCGCGTTTGTGTGCGGCGAAGAAACCGCGCTGATGGCCTCCATCGAGGGGCAACGCGGCGAACCCCGGCCCAAGCCCCCGTTCCCGGCGATCAAGGGCCTTTTTGAAGCGCCCACCAACATCAACAACGTTGAAACCTTCGCCAACATCCCGCAGATCATCCTGAAAGGTGCGGACTGGTTTAAGTCCATCGGCACGGAAAAATCCTCCGGCACGAAAGTTTTCGCGCTCGGCGGCAAAATCAACAACACCGGTCTGGTGGAAATCCCCATGGGCACGACGCTGCGCGAGATCATTTTCGATATCGGCGGCGGCATCCCCAATGGCAAGAAGTTCAAGGCTGTGCAAACCGGCGGCCCCTCCGGCGGCTGCATCCCCACCGAGCATCTGGATATCCCGATCGAGTACGACACGCTCACCCAGATTGGTTCCATGATGGGTTCCGGCGGCATGATCGTGATGGATGAAGATAACTGCATGGTGGATATCGCGCGTTTCTTCCTCGATTTCACCGTGGATGAAAGCTGCGGCAAGTGCACACCGTGCCGTATCGGAACCCGCCGCATGCTGGAAATTCTGGAGCGGATCGTGAAGGGTCAGGGCAAGGAAGGCGACATTGAAAAGCTGGAAGCGCTGGCTAAGAACATCAAAGCTACGGCGCTTTGCGGCTTGGGCCAGACCGCGCCTAACCCCGTGCTTTCCACGCTGAAATATTTCCGCGGCGAGTATGAGGCGCATATTAAAGAAAAGCGCTGCCCCGCGCATCATTGCCAGGCGCTGCTCAACTACACCATCACTGACAAGTGCCGCGGCTGCACCGCTTGCGTCAAGGTTTGCCCTGTAACCGCTATCAGCGGCGTGGTCAAGGAAAAACATGTGATTGACGCTACCAAGTGCATCAAGTGCGGCAGCTGCGTCGAAAAGTGCCGTTTTGGCGCGATCGAGAAGAGATAACGAGGAGGAACAACCATGGAACAAATGATTCCGCTTACGATTGACGGCGTGCGTGTGGAGGTTCCTGCCGGAACGACCGTGCTGGAGGCTTCTCGCCTTGCGGGCGTGAAGATCCCTACGCTCTGCTATTTGAAGGATATCAACCAATCCGGCGGTTGCCGCATGTGCGTGGTCGATACCGGCGCGCGCGCGTTTCAGGCGGCTTGCGTGCTGCCCGTAACCAAGGATATGGTCGTAAAGACCATTACGCCGGAGCTGCGCGAGGCCCGCAAAACGCTGCTCCAGCTGGTGCTGAGCAACCACGATAAACAGTGCCTCAGCTGCATCCGCAGCCAGAATTGCGAATTGCAGAAGCTGAGCCGCGACCTGGGCGTGGATAGCGGCGCGGAGTATTCCGGCGCGATGAATCAGTACAGCATCGACAATACCTCCGTTTCCATCGTGCGCGATAACAACAAGTGCATCATCTGCCGCCGTTGTGTGGCCGCCTGCGACAAAATCCAGAACATCGGCGTGATCGGCGCGACCCTTCGCGGCTTCAAAACCACGATTGCTTCGCCGTGGAACCTCCACCTTGCCGAAATGGCGTGCATCAACTGCGGCCAGTGCATCACGGTTTGCCCCGTGGGCGCCCTGCATGAGAAAGATGATACCGCGACCGTTTGGAAGTACCTGAACGATCCCACCAAACATGTGGTGGTGCAGCCGGCGCCCGCCGTGCGCGCCGCGCTGGGCGAGGAGTTCGGCCTGCCCATGGGCACTTCCGTGACCGGCAAGATGGTTGCCGCCCTGCGCCGCCTTGGGTTTAACAAGATCTTCGATACCGACTTTGCCGCCGACCTTACCATTATGGAAGAAGCGACCGAGCTGGTGGACCGGATCACCAACAAGGGCGTGCTCCCGATGATTACCAGCTGCTCTCCGGGCTGGATCAAGTTCTGCGAGCATTATTATCCCGAGTTCCTGCCCAACCTTTCCACCTGCAAGAGCCCGCACGAGATGGAAGGCGCGATGATCAAGAGTTATTACGCCGAAAAAGCGGGGATCGACCCCAAGGATATCATCGTGGTATCCGTGATGCCCTGCACCGCGAAGAAGTTCGAAGCACAGCGTCCGGAGCTGTCCAACGGCGGCTACCCCGACGTGGATGTGGTCATCACGACACGCGAACTGGCCCGCATGATTAAAATGGCCAATATCGACTTTAACAAACTGCCGGATGAGGATTTTGACGATCTGCTGGGCGAAAGCTCCGGCGCGAGCGTCATCTTCGGCGCAACCGGCGGCGTCATGGAAGCCGCGCTGCGCACCGCATACGAAGTGATCACCGGAACCGAACTGAAGGACGTCAACTTTACCGCCGTGCGCGGTGTGGAAGGCATCAAGGAAGCATCGGTGAAGATCGGCGATATGGACGTGAACGTGGCGGTTACCAGCAGCACCGGGATGGCTACCAAGCTTTTGGACGCGGTGAAACGCGGAGAAAAGAACTACGCCTTTATTGAAGTGATGGGTTGCCCGGGCGGTTGCGTAAACGGCGGCGGTCAGCCGATTGTAGACTCGGCTACGCGCGCCGAGGTGGATATCCGCAGCGAGCGCGCCAAGGCGCTCTATAATGAGGATGCCGCCAAGACGATCCGCAAGAGCCATGAGAACCCCTCCATCAAGAAAATCTACGCCGATTATCTTGGAAAGCCCAACAGCCATAAAGCGCATGAGCTTTTGCACACCACCTATCAGGCGCGCCCGAAGTACAGCAAGTAAAGAAAAAAACGGCCCGGCGGAAACGCCGGGCCGTTTTGCAGGAAACTCCTGCCGCAGCGGGAAAGTGGTAAAGACAAAGTTTTTATTAGTCGCAAGCGTAAAGCCCGTTTCCAACCGGAAGCATAATGTGGCAACGCGTTCAACTAAATAGTTGCGAGTACTAAGGGTTTAACATAACGCAGCAGACGAACTTAATGTGTTTGAAAGGCTGTAAGCGTTCCCTAACAGTATCTCCGGCGCGATATGGAGCCACGCGATCGATCGATCTGTAAACGCAAAAGTTCCGCCTTCCGGTACCGGAAGGCGGAACTTGGAACGGTATCGTTGCCGGAGTGGTTACCGGTCAACAGTACCGAGCGCTCACACGCGGTTGGCTTCCTTGATCTTCGCGGCCTTGCCCTGCAAGTTACGCAGATAGTAAAGCTTTGCCCGGCGAACCTTGCCCTTGCGGATCACCTCGATGCGATCGACGCGCGGGGAATGCAGCGGGAACGTACGTTCAACGCCAATGCCATAGCTGACGCGGCGAACGGTAAATGTTTCCCGAACGCTGCCGTTGCGCTTGGCCATTACGGTGCCTTCAAAAGCCTGAAGGCGTTCGCGGTCGCCCTCGACAACCTTCACCCAAACGCGGATGGTGTCGCCGATGTCGAACCCGGGCAGATCGGTACGAAGCTGAGCTTTTTCGATGGAACGAATGATTTCACTCATATCATGTGCCTCCTTCCCACGTAGACGTTCGTGCACACTGTCCCTTGGGCAGAGCAGAGGACCGTCCGTTAGTCACAAAGCGAATTATATCACGGGAAAGTGGGGTTATGCAAGCACAATTTTGATATTTCTCCAAATCATTTCTAATTCTCAGTCGATTGTGCCTAAAAAAATAAAAAAATGGATACAATGGTAAGTTGTAAAATGAATTGCCGCCCCCCCGGGAAAAAAAGAGACCCAAACCCGTCACATCAGGTACAATGAGGTTGCAAAGACAACAAAGCAACCGAGGTGACAGGAATGAGTCAAGAAC
>Ga0116170_10000094_pt1 | contig 85103 bp, 65 predicted proteins | sample AD_JPNHW1_MetaG_FD_89797 | JGI IMG/M metagenome (GOLD analysis project Ga0116170, IMG submission 89797) | Active sludge microbial communities of municipal wastewater-treating anaerobic digesters from Japan - AD_JPNHW1_MetaG | ecosystem: Engineered > Bioreactor > Anaerobic > Digestate | place... | reverse complement strand
TGTGGTTTGGAACGGCGAAGCCGGAGGACGGAAAACGGATGACGGATGGCGTAAAGCCCGGTTTTTCGCCATCCGACATCCTTCATCCTTCTTCCAAAGGTGACGGACGGCTAAAGACAAAGGATTTTTCGACATCCGACATCCGGCATCCGCAATCCGTAAACGAAGATGGCCGCCGCGCTGAATTACGGGAAGAACAGCTGACGGACATGGAACTGAACTGGTTCAACTCTCTCACGTTCCGGAACGGGGAGGAACGACTGGCGTTGTTAGAGGCGCTCGAAACGCTGGTCCGGCAATCCGGGTATTCTTACGGAAGTTTTTCTTGGGGGAATCCTTCCTGGATCGAAGGAATGAGCGGTTCCTCCACGGATCCCGACGAGATCAATGTTCCGATCCTGGATATCCTCAAAAGTTTTTGGGGTTCGCCCGGCTTTGCGGTCCTTTCTGAACCGAAAGAGAGGATCCGAAGTCTCAGGATCGTTAAGACGATCCTCACGTTTGTCGGGATGGCGGACTCAGGGGATGCGCTTAACAGGTTTGCCGGAATCCTGGATTCAAGAGGGTTCCAGTCGGTCAAGGACCCGGATCTCCGGGAGGCTCTTTTCACCGCGGTGGAAACCCTGTCCGGTGAAACCCGGGGACCGCTTCATCGGGTCCTGGAATTGATGGAACGCTCCTCTTTCGAAGCGCTCGAAAAGCGCGTGAAGTTGACCCTTATTCCGTTTTTCTCTGTAATGGTTTTCAATGAGATTCCGCTCTCGGTCCAGTATCCTTTTTTCAAAGAAAAATTTGAAAAATTTTTCCCGGCATTCGCGGATCTTGCCGGTCCGTCCCGGCGGCGCTTAATCGAGGACCGCAAAGAGTTCGTCCGCCAGTTCTTTGCGTCTCCGGCGATCTCCGAACAGGTCTCTCCGGTGGATTTGAGCCTGGTGTTCTGTTCTCCCGCCTCTGGGGAGGATTTTTTCAGGAGGTTTTGTGAGATCCTGTCCAGGATCCCTACTGGAATTTCCGGTAGTGATCTCGCACCGTGGGTGCAGGAAGCCGTGAGGATGTTTGACCGGATCCGTTCCCAACTTTCCGCCCGGGAATCTCGCGGGGAACCGCAGGACGTGCAACGCACAGCGAACGGCGCGCAACGAGCAGTGGAAGGGAAGCTGTGGTTTGAAAAGGCAAAGCCGGAAGACGGTAGACGGATGACGGATGGAGACAAAGCCGGTTCTTCGCCATCCGCCATCCGTTCTCCGCAATCCGTAAACGAGGATGGCAGTCGCGCAGAGCGCAAAGCGCAACGCACAACGAAAAACGGAGATTCAACGTTGACCGTTGCGCGTGGTACGTCGAACGCGCCGCAAAGCGGCAGCCGCGCCGCACTAAATCCTGTCGATTTAGTACGGCTTCGGCAGAACCCCGGTGGTTCTGTCCGAGCCGAGTTGCGGGCGACGGCGGCGGAGTGGCAGGAAGCATACGAAGCCGTGAACGAGTTCGGGGCGTTGCTGAAATGGAAAGGTGATTACGCCGATCTCAGCGGCGCTCACGGCGATCGGCCTCTCCTGATGGTGCCGAATAACCGCGAACGTCGGATCGACTTGATCGATCTCAAAACCCTCCGCGAAAAAACGATTCACGGACGGCCGGTCTCTGAATGGACCGGGAGGGCCGTGAACGATCAGAAGCTTTCGCCGGACAACCGCTGGTTCTTTGGTCGCGAAGTGAACGCGATCTCGCATCTTGTGGATCTCGAGAATGGCGCGGATTTTCGGGATGCCGGAGGACGGACGATCACGGAGATTGTCGACTCCCGGTATGACGCCTACGTGTGGTTCTCGGGCGACAGCAGCATGCTCTTTGTTCTGCAGGGGCCGTTGCAAGTCCTGGAACTTAAAAAGCCGGACCATCCCCGGGCCTCCGTAGAAAAAATCCGCGAAGCGTTCGGCAACGATGTGAACAATATGGCATTCTCCGACGACGGAACGCTGGCGGCGGTCCAGTACTCCTATGATAGCAGGATCGAATTGGTCGATCTTGTCCGTGGCGAAAAGGTCCTTGGCCCGGACGGAAAACCCTGGAAAAAGAAAGCGACGAAATATACGCAGCTGGAGCCTTTTAAATTCCTGCCGGGCACGCACATTTTCTGGACCCGCGGGTATGAAGGGAACGCTGTGGCCCATGATCCTTACGGCGAAGCGGATAAACTTTCTCCCGCCCGTCCGCTTTCGGAATTGATCCCGGAATATGCGGACCATCTCCAGATTTCTCCGGACAAAAAGCGGTTGTTTGTGATCAATTGTCCCGGAAGAAAAATAGGGCTGTCCGACGATACGGAAAACGAGGGCTTCTGGTATGACCTCAAGACGGGGAAGGAGATCTTGATCGGGGGCGAGCCTTTTTCGAAGAAGCTCGGCAAAGGGTTTACCAGAGCGGAGCTTTCACGCGATGAAAGCTTCCTTTGGGTTTTCCGTTCGATGGAAGATGCGCAACTTCTGGATACTGTTACCTGGAAGGACCGGACGATCAACGGTGTTAAGTGGGCGGATCTTATCACCCTCCACAACCCCATGTTTCTCGAGGGCGGCCGATTGTTCCTTTGTCCTGCGGGCAGCGGAATGGGGATGCGGGTCCTGGATCCGGCGAAATTCGAAAAAAATCCTGTTTTCAGGAAATTTATCGAACGTGGAAAACTCGCGGTTAGAACTTCGATGAAGTTTATTGATGTCTTTGGTTCTCTGGCCGCTGCCGGGACGATCCGGAACGGAACCGAGCTTAGGACTGCCGCGCGATTTCTGATCGCGATCCGCCATTTTGGAGAATGGTCTGAAAAGCTGAATAATTTTATCCGGGAAGCGGCTCATTCGGAGAATTCTGGCGAAAAGTTCACGGAACTTTGGCGGGAAATGATACAAGCCGCTGCTGCGGCATCGTGGGATCGTGACCGGATCACGGTGCTTGCGAACCAGTTGATAGAGCGTCTTGAGCGGATCGAAGAACAACAAGCAGCCCGTGAGACGCGGGGGGAGCCGCAGACCGCGCAACGCACAGTCAACGGTGCGCAACGGGGAGAGGAAGGGAAGTTGTGGTTTGAAACGGCAAAGCCGGAAGACGGTAGACGGATGATGGATGGCGTAAAGCCTGGTTTTTCGACATCCGACATTCGTCCTCCGCAATCCGTAAGCGAAGATGGCAGCCGCGCTGAATTGCGCGGGACGGCCGGTCAGGAGATCTTGGATCCGCAAAGTTTTGATTCGATCCTGGAATTTATCCGGGCCGAGCCTTCCGAGGTTGTGAGGGGCCGGCGGGCGGAAAGGATGTTCGCGGCTTTTCTGAGCGCGCATCCGAAGGAGGTTAATGAAACAAATCTCGGAAAATTATACCGCGCGATCGAGCCGATTTGCGGCGAGGCGATCGGGTACGGGATCGCGCTTTTCGAATCGCTTGCCAGGACCTCGGAGTCGGCCCGCGCGAGTTTTAGTGCCGGGAATCTCGAAATTCTGATCGACCGTTTTCTGGCGACGCCGCCCCGATCGAGTGCCCGTGCTTATTTTCAGGGCATGGTGGCTCGATTTTGGGTGGCCCATCCCGAGGTTTTTGACAAGACCGTCGCCGGTTCTCTGATCGAAAAGATCGATCTGGCGCCCACCGAGGGGCGCGATACGTTTCTCAGGTTTTTGGAATATTTTGACCGGCAGGACGGTAACGTCTTCGATCCGGAAACGCTCGGTTTGTTCCTCCGAAAATTCGAGAGGGATATGGTCCGGGCGCCGATTGCCAAAAGGTCTTCCATGGATATGGGTTTATTGAGTGATGTTATCGAAAAGCTTACCTCCAAGACGCAGGTTCTTGATCCCGGGCTTTTCCGGACATACACGGCTCTCGCAAGCATGACGTCCATGCCCGGGGGTTACGGTTATGACCGGTATGCCGAAACGCTCGGGGATTTTTTTAGAAAATATTACGGTCTTCAACTCGACAAAGATGTCCTGCATGTGCTGAGCAGGAGGATCTGGGGACTGGTTTTAGGGGAAAGGACCCAGGGGAAGAAAGGCGAGTTGATCTATTCGTGTCCGTTCCTTGCTTCCTGGGAACAGAATCTGAGCGCCCTGGCGGAGATCTTTCGGCCGGTGTCCGGGCAGGACCATCTTCCGCAAACGACCGTGGACGTTCTCGAAAAGAGCCTCGTTCTGCTCAGCGAGCAGGTCGGGGCCCGTCAGACGCGGGGGGAGCCGCAAGCCGCGCAACGCACAGCCAACGGTGCGCAACGGGGAGAGGAAGGGAAGTTGTGGTTTGAAACGGCAAAGACGGAGGACGGTAGACGGATGACGGATGGCGTAAAGCCTGGTTTTTCGACATCCGCCATCCGTCATCCATTATCCTCCGCCGAAGGCGACGGCCGAGCCGAGCTGCGCGCGACGGCGGGGGAGTGGACGAAAGCGTTTGAAACGATGCGCGAATTCGGAGCGCTTCTCAAATGGAACGGGAACACCCTGGATCTTTCAGGAGTTCATTCGAAAAATCCTCTCTTGATGATCATTAATGAGGCCCGGGGCTGGGTGAAGTTGATCGATCTTAAAACGCTGCGCGAGAAGACCGCAAAGGGGCGGCCGGTTTCCGAATGGATCGGGTGGACGGCTGACGATAGAAAGCTTTCTCCGGATAATCGCTGGTTTTTCTGGCGTGACGCGAGCGGTCTCATTCATCTTTTGGATCTTGAGCGTGGCGAAGATTTCAGGGATCCCCAAGGCCGAACGATCGAGAAGATTTCGCCTTCTTCGAAAACGATCATACGAGTCTGGTTTTCCAGTGACAGTAAAAGTCTCTTTTTTCAGGATGTCTTAGGGCGTTGTTCGATCCTGGAGCTGACGAAATCTAAAATCCCCCGCGTGACGAAAGAAAAGATCCAGAAGCTGATAGATGCCGGGATCCTCGATTGGGCGTTATCCGATGACGGGACACTGCTTGCCGTGGATCGTGTGTTTCCAGGGAGTGGAAGCGGGCTCGAACTCATCGATCTTGTCCGGGGAGAAAAGGTTCTAAATGCGGATGGAAGCCTCTGGCGGAAGAGCCTGCCGGATCGCACGTCTCTTGTAAAGTTTAAGTTTCTTCCGGGAACGCGCATTTTCTGGGCGCGTACTTACGAAGGAAATGCCCAGATCTACGATCCGTTCGGGGAAGCGGCGGTCCTTTCTCCCGCGGTTCCTCTGGAGGCCTTGATCTCTAAATGCGCCAGCGAGGTTGTTCTCTCTCCGGATAAAAAGCGGTTGTTCGTGATCAATAATCCGGGGGACGGGCAGGGGGGGATCGATTATCGTAGGAGCGAAGGTTTTTGGTATGACCTCGTGACCGGTCAAGAGGTTATGGTTAAGGGCGAGCCTTTTTCAAAAAAGCTGGGAAAAGGGTTCGTTAGGGCGACTTTTTCTCCGGATCAGAGCTCTTTGTGGATTTTGTCGTGGGGGAGGGGGGGCACTTTTGGACTTCTGGATCCGCTGACCTGGGAGGACCGGAAGATCAACGGTGTAGAGGTCGGTCGCTTGTTGCCGCATGACGTTCCTGAGTTTCTTGGAGAGGGGCGTGTGCTTATTCATACCAGCGGGATCGAAAGAAGATTCCGTATACTTGTTCCCGAGAAGATCGAAGGCGACCCTGTTTTGAAGAAGGTGGTGGGGCGCGGGAAATTCGCGCCGGAGGTTTCGATGGCAATTCTGGAGAGCCTCGGTTTTCTGACGATGGTGGGTGCGGTACAAAACGGCGCTGAACTTCAAACCGCTCTGGAGTTCCTGACCGCGATACACAATTTTATGGAATGGTACAAGCGCTTGGGTGTCTTCATCCAGAAGTTCGATTTTTCCGAAGATCTTAGCGGAAGATTTTCGGCGCTCTGGCACGAAACGATGTTCGATGCTGCCGGGGTCGCTGGAGATCGTGACCGGATCACGGTGCTTGCGAACCGGCTGATGGATCGTTTTCAGCAGATCGAAAAACAGCAAGTGGCTCGTGAAATTCGCGGCCAGCCGCAGGACGCGCAACGTGGAACGGACACCCCACGGGGGCTGGGCAAAGAGCGCCCTGACGTGCAACGGGGAGAGGAAGGGAAGTTGTGGTTTGAAACGGCAAAGCCGGAGGCGCAGAGCGCAGAGCGCAAAGCGCAACGCACAACGAAAAACGGAGATTCAACGTTGACCGTTGCGCGTGGCACGTCGAGCGCGCCGCAAAGCGGCGCCCGCGCCGAACTCCGGGCAAAAGAACAGAAAGAAAAGGCGCCCTTTCTGCCGTCGCTGAAATCCATTGAGAAAAAACTTAAAAAAGATCCAGGCTACGCCACGGAAAAGAATTTCGAACCGTTTCGGAGGGTTTTGAATGGAGAGGATAAAGAATTCCAAAAAACCTTAGCCTATATGTGCAAGTACGCCTTTCCTGTAGCGTCGTTTTTTTTCTACTATGGGCTGGTTGGCATTGGTTATTTTCTTTTAGCAGTTTTCTTTGTTCTTTTTGGCGATCTGACGCTTCTTAACAGCTTGGACAGAGGAGTGATGCCGTATTTACTATTTCTGACTTGGCCGAGTTTTGTTCTAGGTGGGGGAATAGCGTATTTCTTTGATGAGGTTCGAATAAATGTCCAGCGTATGGCCGCGGCATTTCGGGCCCTTTCTATTTTTTTGAAATACAATGCGTTCTTTTCGCGTCCTGAGTTTGAGATGCTAGCTTGGGGAAGAATTATTTCTAAAAAAGTTTTGGAGCATAATGTCTGGGAACGTCTCCCCGAATCTCAAAAGCATCTTTTGCAAAAACTCGCTTTTGGAGTTTTAAATCAGATGTACCAGTGGGGGTTTTCGGAAAAGCTCGCTGATAAATTTGCGCGGGATGTTAGCGATTTTACGTCTAAATATCCCAATAGCCGCGAAGACATCATCGCTATTCTGACACAAGCCTCGCAACGATACCACGCCGGCGCAAAAGAGGCCGAAATCGTCGCGTTTGTTTCTGAAAGACTTAAAAAAATCGAGGAGCAGAAAAGAGCCCGTGAGGCGCGGGGGGAACCGCAGGACGCGCAACGCGCGACGGACAACGTACAACGATCGTCCGAAGGGAAGTTGTGGTTTGAAACGGAAAAACCGGAGGCGCAGAGCGCAAAGCGCAACGCGCAACGCACAACGAAAAACGGAGATGCAACGTTGACCGTTGCGCGTGGTACGTTGAGCGCGCCGCAAAGCGACGCCCGCGCTGAAAAGCGGGAACGGAATTTTGACTGGTTCTGGAAAATGCCGCATGGGGCGGAGAAGACCCAGACGTGGCAGCTCGTCAAAAACATTCTCGGGGTTTTAAAGAAACAAAGGACCTCGGACGGGGAAAGGGATCTGGATGCTCTAAAGGATTTTCTGGTTTCGAAGGAGTTTGTTGGTCTGGCGGCCGGTGACAGGGTGAGGCTCCTGGCGCTTTTAGGGCGGTTTGCAGGAAAAGCCGAATGGATCGCGGTTCAACACCTGCAATTTTTATTTCGCGGTGAAGTCCAGGCGATCATGGATCCTGTCGAGAGGGCAAAGCTTTTTGAAGTGGTTGATGTGTTCGCCGGAAATTTGCAGCAGTTCGGATGGGAATTCGCGTCCTGCAACTGGTTCCTTTATCAAATGAGGCTGTTTTCCGGTAAAAAAGATCCTCTGGTACAAGCGCGGGTGTGGGAGATCGCAAAAACGATCGCGGCCCGAAGAGAGGGTGACAGCCGGTGGGCTATTTCCGCGTTCGGCCTTTTTCTTAATTCGGAGAAATTTTCAAAGATCCTGGATCCTGGCGAGCGGCTAAAGGTATTGGAGATCGCCGCGGCGATCGCGCACTACTCTAAGGATATGACCGAAAGCGCGCAGGACGAGGACGGTGAATCGTATCTTCGGTGGGCCGGATTTGACGGATTGCAGTCCTTGCTGGTCGCCCCGGGGTTTGTGAAGATCGAAGATCCTGCCTTGAGGATGAGCGCTCTCGAGATCGCAAAGATCCTTGCGACGCGGCCCCAGTGGAACGAGGGCGGATTTTTGGGGGAATTCCTGCAATGTCTCGAAGAAGCCTCCGGCTCCCCGGAGTTTCCCGGCGTGTGGAAGGATTTTTCGAGGGATTTTGGCCAGGCCGTGACTGAAGAAGCGAAACGGGCCGCGGCAGAAACCGCTTATCAGACCCTCGTGCATCTTGCGATCCAGGCCAAAGCCCGTGAAGTGCGCGGCCAGGCGCAAATTGCGCAACGCGCAACGCACACCCCGCGGGGGTTGGACACAGAGCGCCCTGACGCACAACGAGAAGTGGAAGGGAAGTTGTGGTTTGAAACGGCAAAACCGGAGGACGGATCCCACGGGACTGCTTCGCCGAAACGGATGACGGATGGCGTAAAGCCCGGTTTTTCGAAATCCGCCATCCGCCATCCATTATTCTCCGCCGAAGGCGGCGCCCGAGCTGAATTACGCGCGACGGAAGCCGTGCCCGCGAAAACGTGGCGCGAGAAGATCGCGTCGAAGGTTCGGGAGACATTGATCGAACGGTGCACTTTTGATCGGCTTATCCGGAAGATCGAAAAAGATCCACGTAAGGCGACCCGCACCCGGCTCAAGCCGGTCCTCCGTGAACTTGGAGATCCGGGCTGGCTGTCCCAACGTTTGCTCGGCATCCATGACGTTTTTGCGCTTGTCTTCAACTTTCCGTTCTTCGGGATAGCGTATCTCCTGTCAGTCATCAATTTTGTGGCGGCCTTGCTTTTCGTTCCAAAGTTACTGATCGGTCTGGTTTTGCTCGGTATCGACCGGCTCCTGGAGCTCGGCGGCAAGGTCTTTTCGTCGGTGGCGTTTTTCCATTCCAAATATTCCGACTGGCTGGAGGTTCTCAATGATGCGGAAGACGGCGACACAGTCGATGGATTTTTTACCTGGCTTGAGGCCCTTTGTAACCGGAGAACGACCGATACAGGTTGGATCGTGGAAATTGCCCGGAGACGCTCCATTTCCGCGCTCAAAGCCTTGAAAGTGTTCGTTCACGCCAATCCCGCGCTGGATCCGGAAGAATTCATGGGAGTTTTGGCGGAGATTTTGGCCCAGCCCGATCTGACCCGCGATCGTCGCCAGGTTCTTTGCGAGGTTTTGGTCGATTTCTACCGCATCGATGTTCCGCCGGAGGTGCTCGAGGAGATCCTTCTGTCGGCGCAGTCCACTTGGCGGGGACAGTATCGTTCGTGGACGCCAATGGAAAAAACGAGGAACATGACAACGCTTCTGGATTTCCTGCGGCGGTTCGGGAGAGATATTCCGGGATTTGAGGCAAAGCCCTTAGACCAAAGGCTTCTCGTGATCGAGGCGTTCAAAAAAGATTTTGAACAGCTGATGGCGCAGTTCGGCGCGCGGCAAACGCGCGGGGAACCACAAACCGTGCAACGCGCAACGGATAACGTACAACGATCGACGGAAGGGAAGTTATGGCTTGAAACGGAAAAACCGGAGGACGGAAAACGGATGACGGATGGAGTAAAACCTGGTTTTTCGCCATCCGCCATCCGCCATCCATTATCCTCCGCCGAAGGCGGCGACCGCGCCGAACTGCGCATCGTGACGGCTGAGCAGTCAGGGATCGCGGAGGAAGCGGTATCGGTCATTCTGACCCCCGGCAGGGTCCGTATTGAAAAACTCGGGAAATTGGCGGAGTCGATCGAACGAACGGTCCATGCGATGACGCTCGACCGGTTTGCGGAGGCTTTGCGCGCGGCGGCGGTGAAGCGCCTTTCGATGATCGGGAGAAATGCGCCGCTTTTTTCAGCCCCGAAAGTGGACGCGACGCTCGCGGAGAAAGCCGTCCGTTATTTTATGGATCAATTCAAGAAGGTGGATTCCAAGGGAGGTTTTGCCGTGGCGTTCGATTCCGAGGCGGACCGGGCCCTTGAAGAGGCGCTCTTCCAAATGAGAGACCGGATCGGGCTGGCGATCTTTCCCAAAGAGTTGGTCAAACGGCTCAGCCCCAAGACACTTCGCGGCGTTCCTTATAAGGTTGTCCATGGTTTTCGGAGGATGAGACTGCCGCTTTCGGTGGAGAACAGCGGCGCGGTACCCGTGATAGGTGGCAAGGCGCGGGTTTCCCGAGAGGAAGACGGGGAGATCTTCAGCGTTCTTATGGAGGCGTCCGATGTGGAAGGAGAACCGTTCCTTGAAGTGGTGGAGAAGGTCGTCCAGATCCTGAGCGGGCTTGTGGCTGCCGGGCAGGTCAAAAAAGCGGGTGAGTTGAAAGATCTTCAAAAGGCGGAGGAGATCAAGGCGGCTCTTCTCAAAAAGCTTTTCGAGGACCAGGGCGCTTCAGGGGTCATTGCTATCCGGGGCGGCAAGATCTTTGTGGACCGGGCGCTTCTGAGGGATTTTCTGACCCAGTACCTGGCGGCGAAGGTAATTGGGCAGGCGGCATAAGGTCTGAAAATCTCAAGTTTCAGGTCTTAAAATCGGACATTTATCCCTTCATTGACACGTCCTTCCTTATCAATATAATAACAACCTCTTTTGTTTCAGATGTTTACGACAATTCTTGTCCCCAAAGGGTCGAGGTCTCTATGGAAAACGGGCGGAAGAGCGGTTTTTTTATTTTTTTTATAGCTTTTCTAATGGCTTTCAGTGTGGTTGCTCTCGCTGAAGAGGCCGATGAGACGACTCCAGATGATCTTGAGGACCAGTATCGCGAGGAACCGGTACCGGCTTCCCAGGAAGTGACGCTGGCCGGAACTGAGACGCCGGTAACGCCGTCGCCCGCGCCAGTCAAGCCGCCGGTGTCAGAACCGGTGGTTGCAGCTACGGCGCCTGTGGTTTCCCAACCGGAAGCACAAGCTCCGGTAGCGAGTTCTGAGGGAACTTCTGAAAAACAAGCCCCGGGAGTGAGCCCCGAGGCAGCGGCTCAAGAACAAGCTCTTAACGCGGTAGAAGCGGCGGCACCGGTTGCGCCGGCCGCAGCGGTTGCTGAAAAAACAGTCGCGGTTGCGCCGGTTAAGGCCCCGGCGGTCGCTGCACCGGTCCAGACTCCCGCGCTGCCTTCAGGGCTCGTGGAGATCGGCGGGTATAAATATCCGGTTTACATGTTCGTTCCGCGGGAATATCAGGCGGACCGGACGTATTCCATGATCATGGTTGCTCCGGCAAAAGATGTCACGGCGCAGGACCAGATCGAATACTTGAGCAAGTTGGCGTCGCGGCGGAATGTTTTTATCCTTGCGCCCTACGTTCTTTGGCCCAAGTCGGGAACGGTTCCGTACACGCTTGACGAATGGCTTTTGTCGGTGAAGAACGACGTTCTTCAGAGGTATCCGATCAACAAGAAACGTGTTTTTCTTCTCGGGAAGGATTCGGGGGCGGAGTACGCGGCTTATCTCGCGACGAAATACCCCGCGGAATTTTCGGGAGTCGCCCTTTTGGGTCAGGCGTGGGACGGAACTTTCGCGCCGCTGGTGCATCCGCAGTCGGGCGCGGCCAATCAGATGCCTTTTTATATTGCCCTGAAAGAGGGATCGGACGCGAAGGCCCGGAACCAGCAGTGGCTCGATAAGTTCCAGAAGGACGGTTATTCGCTTCATCTGGTCGAGTATCAGAAGGACGAAGACCTGACGCCCGTTGATTTTAAACAGTCGGTCCTGGATTGGCTCGAATCGTCCAGCGACAATTGGGCCAGCGTGCAGGCCAAAGACCGGCAGGGATGGAAGGGCAAGCTCAAAACCGGCGTGAAGAATTTCTTCGCGGTCTAATCCTTTCTCAAAGAAAGAACTCTCATGAAGCTTACAGGCGCACAGATCCTTATCAAGTGTCTTGAAAAAGAAGGTGTCCGGCACGTGTTCGGGCTCCCGGGCGGGGTCATTTTGCCCACCTACGATGTGCTGTACGATTCAAAACTTAAGCTTATCCTGACCAAGCACGAGCAGGGAGCGACGCACATGGCGGACGGTTATGCGCGCGCGACGGGAAAACCCGGAGTTTGCATCGTGACTTCCGGTCCGGCGGCGACGAATACCGTCACAGGGCTGGCGACGGCGCATATGGATTGCATCCCGATGGTTTGCATTACGGGGCAGGTTGTGACGCACGCGATCGGTTCCGACGCGTTCCAGGAAGTGGATATTGTCGGGATCACGCGGCCGATCACGAAACACAATTTTCTGATCAAAGACGTTAAAGAGATCGCGAGGATCGTGCGCGAAGCGTTTTATATCGCCACGACCGGGAAGCCCGGACCGGTGCTTATTGATTTCCCGGTCGACGTAAGCCGCGCGATGGCCGAATTTGTATGGCCTAAGGAAGTCTCGATCCGTAGTTATCAGCCCGGGATCGAACATCCGGAAGCGGCGGCTCAGATCGGGCTTGCGGCGGAACTGATCCACGCGAGCAAGAAGCCGGTGCTTTATGTCGGCGGCGGCGCGATCATCTCCGGCGCGGAAAAAGAAGTTCTCGCGTTCGTGGAAAAGACCGGGATCCCGGTCACGACGACGATCCTCGGGCTGGGGGTGTTCCCCGAAACGCATCCTTTGTCATTACATATGCTCGGGATGCACGGGACGCATTACGCGAATTATTCGGTCCAGAACGCCGACGTATTGATCGGAATGGGCGCGCGTTTTGATGACCGTGTGACGGGCAATATTGCGAAGTTCGCGCCGCACGCCAAGATCATTCATATCGACATCGATCCGGCGGCGATCTCGAAAACCGTGCGCGTTCATGTGCCGGTGGTTTGTGACGTGAAGGCGGCCCTTGCGAAGTTGAGCCCGCTGGTCGGGAACAAACGCCCGGAGATACAGCCCTGGCTTGATCAGATCGCGGAATGGAAAAAGAAGTTTCCGATGAAATATAAAACGTCGGGTTCGAAGATCCATCCGGCCTATGTGATCGAGCAGATCGGAGAGGTGACTCGGCATCAGGCGGTCATGGTGACGGGTGTGGGCCAGCACCAGATGTGGACGGCGCAATGGTACAAGTTCATCCGGCCGCGAACGATGTTGACTTCAGGCGGTCTTGGGACGATGGGCTATGGTCTGCCCGCGGCGATCGGCGCTCAACTCGGCATGCCGGAAGAGACGGTGGTTTGCATCGACGGGGACGGATCGTTCCAGATGACGATGCCGGAGCTTGCGACCGCGGCATTCAATAAAGTCCCGATCAAGGTTTTTCTTCTCGATAACGGTTACTATGGCATGGTCCGCCAGTGGCAGCAGCTTTTTTACAAACAGCGCTATTCGGGTTCCGTGATCGGGCCGACGAATCCTGATTTCATGAAGCTTGTCGGCGCGTACGGGATCCTGGGGATCCGGATCAAAGAGAAAAAAGAAGTCGTGCCGGCGATCAAGAAGGCCCTCGCGCACCGCGGGCCTGTCGTGGTCCAGTGTTTGGTTGCCCGCGAAGAGAATGTGTATCCTATGGTCGCGGCCGGTAACGCGCTCGATCAGATTATGGACATGGCCTAAAAGACAGCTGCCGGGGGCGGGGGTCCGCCGCAGGCTCAAAAAGTGAGGAAAAATTCATGAAACATACGATCGCCGTTCTGGTGGAAAATCATTTTGGTGTTTTGGCGCGCGTGGCCGGGCTTTTTTCCGCGCGCGGGTTCAATATCGACAGTCTCGCGGTCGGTGAAACGCAGGATCCTGAGATCTCCCGCATGACCGTGATCGCTAAGGGGGACGATCGTGTCGTCGATCAGATCATGAAACAGCTGAACAAGCTGGTGGACGTGATCAGCGTTAAAGATCTCACGGACGGGGATGTGATCGATCGTGAGCTCGTGCTGATCAAGATCGGCGCGAACGCGACGAACCGCAATGACATCATGCATGTCGTGAACACGTTCCGGGCGAAGATCGTGGATGTCAGTCCCGAGTCGATGACGATCGAAGTGACCGGGAGCGAGGGGAAGATCGACGCGATGCTCGAGCTGTTGAGGCCCTTTGATCTCCGGGAAGTGGTCAGGACCGGACAGATTGCGATGGCGCGCCGTACCGAGATCGCGATGCCCTCTAAAAAATGCGCCAGAAAACCGGCGGTCTCGAAAACAAAGAAAGCTTCAAAGAAGAAATAATAAAAATCAGCTCAACGCGCAAGGCGCGACGCTCAACGAAGAAATTTTACGTTGCGCGTTGACCGTTGTGCGTTGCGCGAAAAATGAAAGGAAAAGAAAATGGCGGTCAAAATTTATTACGATAAAGATGCAGATCTGAATTTGCTCAAGGGCAAGAAGGTTGCTATTATCGGTTACGGGATTCAAGGCCGCGGGCAGGGGCTCAATCTCCGCGACTCCGGTGTGAATGTGCTTGTTTCCGAGCTCCAAGGGACGCCGAATTATGAGCAGGCCGTCAAGGATGGTTTTAAGCCCGTGCCGGCGGCGGAAGCGGCGCAGCAGGCGGATATTGTTCAGATCCTGACCCAGGACCATCTCCAGGCAGAGATCTATGAAAAATTCATCGCTCCGAACATGAAGGCCGGGAAATCGCTCTGTTTCTCCCACGGTTTCAACATCCATTTCGGGTACATCAAGCCCGCGCCGGAGATCGATGTGTTCATGGTCGCGCCGAAGGGCCCGGGGTCGCTCGTCCGCTCCCAATTTACGGAAGGCGGCGGCGTACCGTGTCTCGTGGCGGTCCAGCAGAACCCGAGCGGGAAAGCGCTCCAGATCGGTTTGGCGTATGCCAAGGCGATCGGCGGAACGCGCGCTGGTGTCATTGAAACCACGTTCAAGGAAGAGACCGAGACGGATCTTTTCGGCGAACAAGCGGTCCTTTGCGGCGGCCTGAGCGATTTGATTACCGCGGGGTTTGATACGCTGGTGGAAGCCGGATACCAGCCGGAGATGGCGTACTTTGAATGTCTCCATGAAGTGAAGCTGATCGTGGACGCGATGTTCGTGCACGGGATCGCCGGGATGTATCGCCGCGTGTCCGATACCGCCGAATACGGTGGTTATAGCCGCGGGCCGCGCCTGATCACGAAAGAGACCCGCAAAGAAATGAAAAAGATTCTCGGAGAGGTCCAGTCCGGGAAGTTCGCGAAGGAATGGATGGAAGAGAACCGGCAGGGCCGCCCGAATTTCAAGAAGTTCCGCGAAAAATGCGACAAGCATTTGATAGAGGAAGTCGGCGCCCGTTTGCGCAAGATGATGGAATTCATTAACAAAAAGTAAACCGCTCGACGCGCAGAGCGCAACGATCAACGAGGCGATTTTACGTTATGCGTTGACTGTTGCGCGTTGCACCGGGTCCAAAGGCTATGAAAAAACCGAGAAAGATATTCATATTCGATACCACGCTCCGCGACGGTGAACAATCGCCGGGAGCGTCGCTTACGCCGGACGAGAAGTTGAAGGTCGCCCGGCAGCTCGAGCGGCTGAATGTTGATGTCATTGAGGCCGGATTCCCCGCGTCTTCCGCGGGGGAGATGAAGGCGGTTCGGATGATCTCGGAAACCGTGCGTAGACCGGTGATCTGCGGCCTGTCGCGGATGATCCCGTGCGATATCGATGCGTGCCGCGAGGCTCTGGAGAGCGCGGCGCGTAAGCGGCTTCATGTTTTTCTCGCTACGTCGCAGATTCACCGCGAGTTCAAGCTTAAGAAGGACAAGAAAGAGATCCTCGCGATGGCGGTGCGGAGCATCCGATCCGCTACAAAAGATTTCAAACAGATCGAGTTTTCACCGGAGGACGCTTCCCGGACCGAGCGCGCTTTCCTGACCCAAATCGTGAGCGCCGCGATCGATGCCGGGGCTACTTCGATCAATATTCCGGACACGGTCGGTTATGCGATCCCGGAAGAATTCGGCAACCTCATCCGGTTTTTGGTCAAAAAGAACCCGCAGCTCGGGAAGAAAGTGGTGTTGTCCGTTCATTGCCACAACGACCTGGGGCTTGCGAGCGCGAATTCTATGGCGGCGGTGCTCGCGGGCGCCAATCAGATCGAATGCACGGTGAACGGGATCGGGGAGCGCGCGGGGAACGCCTCGCTTGAGGAACTCGTGATGGCGATCGATACGCGCAAGGATTTCGTGGATTGTTATACGGATATCAAACAATCCGAAATCACGAAAACATCGCGCCTGGTATCTCATTTGACCGGCATGGTTGTTCAACCGAACAAAGCCATCGTAGGTCGGAATGCATTCTGGCACGCCTCCGGGATCCATCAGGACGGCGTTCTCAAGAAACGGCAGACGTACGAGATTATGGACCCCAAGCGAGTCGGACTTTCCGGGAATCACCTCATGCTCGGAAAACTTTCCGGCAAGCACGCGTTCGCCGTGAGGGTGAGGAAACTCGGCTTCTGTCTGGCCGAAAAAGAACTCGACCAGGCGTTTTCCCGCTTTAAGACGCTGGCGGATAAGAAAAAATATATCTTTGACGAGGACCTTGAAGCGATCCTGCAGGATGAGATCGCGAAGATCCATGAAACGTGGAAGCTTGCGTCGATGAAAGTCGTTTCCGAAACCGGGAAGCAGCCTTTTGCCGAGATGCGTCTGTCCTACGAGGGCGAGACGAAGGAAGCTTCGTCGACGGGCGACGGGCCGGTCGATGCCTGCTACAAAGCGATCGAAAAGATCGTGCATTCGCAGGCGCAACTTGTGCACTATGGGCTGCAGTCCGTGACGGGCGGCAAGGATGCTTTGGGCGAAGTGGTGGTGAAACTCGAGATCGATGGCAAGGAAGTGACCGGTCGCGGGACGAGCACCGACATCATCGAGGCCAGCGTGCGCGCATATCTTTTTGCCCTGAACAAGGTTTCGTCGAACCCTCACCGGGCTTCGAGCCCTTCGTCTGCGGTGTGAAAAAAGCCCGAAGCTTCCAGCTGTTCGGCATTTTCGGTCACCCGCTCTCTCACACACTTTCTCCGGCTATGCATGAGGCCGCTTTTCGTTCTCTCGGGATCGATGCCAATTACATTGTGATGGATCTGATGCCGCAGCCTTTCAAAAAGCTGATGGGCCGGGCTTCCTCGTTGGTTCTCTCCGGGTTCAATGTGACCGTTCCCTATAAGGAAACGGTGATCCGGTATCTGGATAAGGTGCGGCCCGAGGCAAAAGCGATCGGCGCGGTGAATACCGTTTACCGGCGCGGTAACCGGTGGGAGGGCGCGAACACCGACATGGAAGGTTTTTTGATGGCGCTCAAGCAGGATGGGAAGTTCCACCCGGCGGGAAAGAAAGCGGTCGTCCTTGGTGCCGGAGGCGCGGCCAGGGCGGTGGTGTACGGTCTTTCACGGGAGCGGGTCCGAGAAGTGATGATCGCGGATTGTTTCCCTGAGAAAGCCCGGAAGATCGTCCGGGACATGAAAAAGATCTTTCCGCGTGTGCACTATTACGCCGTTCCGGCCGGAACGGCCGCCGTCAAGGATGCTATTCAGACGGCCGATATTGTTATGAACGCAACGCCGCTGGGTTTGAAAGCCTCGGACTCCCGGGTAGTCCCGGAATCGTGGATCCCTCGGGCCAAAGGCGACGCCATGTTTTTTATGGATCTTATCTACAACCCGGCCATGACGCCTTTTTTGAAAGAGGCGAAGCGGAAGGGACACAGAACGCTGAATGGGCTCGGCATGCTTCTTTATCAGGGGGCTCGGGCGCTTGAACTTTGGACGGGGCGGAGGGCGCCGGTGCCGGTGATGCGCCGGGCGCTCCTTGGGGCTTTGAAAGGGCAGGGGAAATAATTTGGAGGCAATGGGATCCTGGTTCATTTTCGCGCTCGGGGCGATCGTCGGGAGCTTCCTGAACGTTTGCATCTACCGGATGCCGCGGGATCTTTCGATCGTGTTGCCGGGATCGTTCTGTACGAATTGCAAAACGCCGATCCCGTGGTATGAGAACATCCCTCTGCTTAGTTATCTGTTGCTTCGGGGGAGATGTCCCCGGTGCAAGACGTCGTTCAGCGTCCGCTATTTTATCGTCGAGTTGACGAGCGCGCTTGTCTGGTGGTTTTTGTGGCAGAAAGCCGGCTTGTCGGTGCAGTTTGCCGCGAGCGTTTTCTTTTTTTCGACGCTGATCGTGACGATCGTCGCGGATTTTGAGACGGGGCTGATTCCGGACGCGATCACGGTCCCCGGGATGGTTGCGGGACTTGCGTTCAGCGTGATCGGTTTCGGGAATTTTCCGGAAACGTTTTGGGCCTGGAGGCTTCTGGAGTCAGGGCTCGGGCTTTTGGCGGGCGGCGGGGTCCTGTTCTTGACGGGATGGATCGGCAAGCTGGCATTCCGTAAGGACAGCATGGGGGGCGGAGACATCAAGCTGCTCGCGATGATGGGTGCTTTTTTGGGCGTGACAAAAGTTATGCTGGTTTTTTTGCTCGCGCCGTTTCCGGCGCTGCCGCTGGCGCTTTGGCAGCGGTTCGTGAACAAACAAGAGACGATCCCTTTCGGGCCGTTCCTGGCGTTGGCCGGGGCGCTGCTTTTTGTGCGAGGGGATGACGTCCTGAATTTTTTAGCCAAATTATACGGGGTGTAACATGCTGAAAATGATCACGACCGGAGAGTCCCACGGCCGCCACATGGCGGCGATCTTGGAAGGTTTCCCGAGCGGGCTTGTGATGGACCTGGATTTCATCAACGGCGAACTGCGCCGCCGGCAGTCCGGGCACGGCCGCGGGGGCAGGCAGAAGATCGAGTCCGATTGCGTCGAGATCATCGGCGGGGTGATCAAAAAGGTCACGACCGGTGCGCCTCTGGGATTTCTTCTTACCAATAAGGATTCTTCGATCGACGAGATGCCGGAGCTTTTCAGACCGCGTCCGGGGCATGCCGATCTTGCTGGGGCTCTGAAATACGACCAGGGGATCCGTCCGATCCTCGAACGTTCAAGCGCGCGTGAAACGGTGATGCGCGTTGCGACGGGTGCGGCGTGCAAACTTTTCCTCAAAAAATTCGGCATCGAGATCGCGGCCCATGTCACGCGAATCGGCGGGATTCTGCTCCCGGCGGAAACGATCAGCGTCGAAGAGATCCGAAAGGGTACTAAAGGTTCGCCGGTCAACTGTGTCTGTGAAAAAACCGGGAAGGCTATGGTTCAGGCCATTGACCGTGCCCGAAAAACGGGGGATTCGCTCGGAGGACAGTATGAGGTCCTGGCGACGGGGATTCCTGCCGGGTTAGGTTCCCATGTTCACCATGAACGCAAACTCGATGCCCGGCTGGCGATGATCCTGATGAGCCAGCAGTCCGTGAAGGCGGTCGAGGTCGGGGACGGGATCGCGCTTGGCAGTGTGCCGGGTTCCGCGGCGCATGACGAGATTTTTTACAGCAAAACGCGGGGTTATTTTCACAAGACGAATCACGCCGGCGGTATTGAGGGCGGGATGACGAACGGCGCCGATCTGGTTTTGCGTGTGACGATGAAGCCGATCGCGACGCTTGCGAAACCGCTCGCTTCGGTGAATATGAAGAACCACCGCAGCGAAAAAGCGGATTTTGAGCGGAGCGATGTTTGCGCGGTTCCGGCGGGAAGCGTGATCGGGGAAGCGCTTGTGGCTTACACTCTGACGGATGCTTTCCTCGAGAAATTCGGCGGCGATTCGATCGGGGACATCCGCCGTAATTACGACGGGTATTTGAAACGCATCCGCGGTTGATGCCCTGGATCCGAAAAAAACATGAATGACGCTACTGAGAATATCTATCTGATCGGGATGATGGGGTCCGGGAAAAGCGCGACAGGGAAGGTTCTCGCGCCGATGCTCGATTATTTTTTTGTGGATCTTGATACCGAAATCGAAAAGCAGGAAAAACGAACGATCCCCGAGATCTTTTCCGGATCGGGCGAAGCTTATTTCCGGGACGTTGAATCGGCTGTGTTGGAACGTTGTTCTAAACTGCATGATCACGTGTTCGCGACGGGCGGCGGTATCGTGCTTCGCGAGGAAAACGTCCGGCGCATGAAAAAGACCGGAAAGGTCGTGCTGCTTAAAGGATCGGTCGAAACTTTATGGCAGCGGATCCGGTATTCGCAGGACCGGCCGCTTCTCAACAGGCCGGATCCTTTGGGAACGATCCGGCAGATCCTTGCGGATCGCGAAGTTTTTTATGAAAAGGCGTGTCATTTTTCAGTCCCGACGGACGGCAAGATCCCGGACGATGTGGCGCAGGAAATTTTTGAGATCTTAAAGGCGGAGTGATGAAAACGATTCCGGTCAGAAGTCTTAAAGGGAACTACAACATCCTTGTCGGGAGAGGCTTGCTTGGCCGGGCCGGAGCGCTTGTGGCGGGCCTTTTCGCTCCGGGCGCGAGGATTATGATCGTTTCGCAAAAAAATCTCGCCGCCTATGTAAAAAAAGTTGCCACGTCGCTTTCCCAAAAAGGATTTACCGTCCAAACGCACACGCTTCCCGACGGGGAGGTCGCGAAGTCGGGGCCGGAGCTTTTCCGGCTTTGCCACACGTTGCTTGCTCAGGGGTTCGAGCGCAAGGACGGGATCGTCGTGGTCGGTGGCGGGGTCGTGAGCGACCTTGCCGGGTTCGCCGCGGCGGTTTATCTTCGCGGGATCCGGTATGTAAATATTGCGACGACGCTTCTTGCGCAGGTCGACAGCTCGATCGGCGGGAAGACAGCGATCGACCTCAAGGAAGGGAAAAATCTGCTGGGCGCGTTTTGGCCGCCCGCGCTTGTGATCTCGGATGTGGAAGTGCTCAAATCGCTTCCCGTGCGTGAGCTCTCCGCGTCGCTTGGCGAGGCAGTGAAGTACGGGATGATCCGCAGCCCACAGCTGTTCAATTTTCTCGTGAAGAACAGCGCGAAGATCCTTCGAAAGGACCTCGGAGTTCTCGAAAAGATCGTGGTTGTTTCCGCCGGGATCAAGGCCGGGGTCGTCAGCCGCGACGAATTCGAGACAAAAGGGGAGCGGATGATCCTCAATTACGGGCATACGTTCGCCCACGGGATCGAAGGCGCGAGCGCTTATCAAAAGATCGTTCACGGCGAGGCCGTTGCCATCGGGATGATGATGGCCGCGCAGCTTGCCGGGGAACTCGGGCTTTGTCCCCGGGACCTGGTCTGGAAACAAATGCGGCTGATCCTGTCCCTGAAACTTCCGGTTTCTATCAAGAATCTCAACCTTTCTGCCGCAGCCATCATAAAAGCCATGATGCGGGACAAGAAGAAAACCGGAGGCAGTCTTCGCTTTATCCTTCCTCGCCGTATCGGTCAAGTGACGGCTGAAAAAAACATCTCTCTCAAGCTTGCCGAAAAGATCCTTCGCCACGCCGGCGCAAAATAATCCTCCATAAAGTCATCTTGGGCGAAATGATAGGCTGTCTAATAGTTGCTTTTAAATAAATTTAATATTGATAAAAAAGAAATATCATGATAAGCTTTTCTCATGGAAAACGAATTATTTTGGTCAGCCATTGAGGTGATAATAGAATCGATCCTTTTCTTGCGCGGTCAGCGGGTCATGTTGGGCGCAGATTTGGCCCGTCTTTACGGCGTTTCAACAAAAAAACTGAAAAAGCAGATGCGGAGGAACCTTCCTTATGTCTTTCCGGGGCAAGGTGTTGCGATACCCTCCAGTGTCTTGAAAAGCAAACGAATCATTTCAATGAATATTCGGATGATGCGGGCATTTGTCCGATTTAGGGAGTTCCGTCTAACGCGCAAAAATCTCGCGCGAAAATTCGAGAAGCTGGAGCGGAAGTTCAAAAAGTATGAAGATGAGATTCATATGATCTTTGATGCGATCCGGCAACTCATGAAGCCGCCGGAGAGCCTTTGTCGCACGATCGGGTTTCAAACATGACGGATGCCAATGAAAAAGAACTTATTGCATTCCTTGTGTTGAACCGGCTTGGGATCGAAGGCCGGCGCAGGACCGTTGCGTTGCTTGCGGAAGGCAAGACGGCTTATGAAACTTTTGAGCAGATCGCGGCTGAGGATCTTTTCCGGAAAGATCTTGAGGGATCGTTGGATCCGGCCAAAGAACTTGAAAGTTGCCGGCAGAAAGGCATCGGGCTTCTTTGTTATTCGGATCCGGATTATCCGGGTTCCCTGAAGGAAATCCCCGATCCTCCGCTCCTTCTATATAGAAAAGGCGTGATCATAGAGTCTGACCGGAACGCCCTTGCGATCGTCGGAACGCGTCATCCGAGTTTTTACGGACGGACGCAGGCCCAGAGGTTTAGTCAGGATCTCGCGGGAAAAGGACTTACGATCGTTTCGGGGCTCGCGCGCGGGATCGATCAGGTCGCGCATGAGGCGGCGCTTAAGGTTTCGCATGGGAGGACGATCGCCGTGATGGGGTGCGGACTCGATGTGGTTTATCCCAAAGAGAGCGCGGGACTTTGTGAAAGGATCGCGGACCGTGGCGCGGTCCTGAGCGAATACCCGCTCGGGACACCGCCTTTGCCGGAGAACTTCCCGCGCAGGAACCGTATCCTTTCCGGGTTGTCGTACGCGACATTGGTCGTTGAGGCTCATTCGCGGAGCGGGTCGATCATTACCGCACATCAGGCGCTTGAGCAAGGGCGCGAGGTTTTCGCGCTGCCGGGACCGGTGGACCAGCTGACTTCGCACGGGACTCATCAGCTTATCAAGGAAGGAGCGTGTCTCGTGGAGTCTCCGGAGGATATCTTCGATGCGTTGGCGCCGCGGCTAAAGACGGAAAATAATTTCAGCCTCACGCCTCCGGCCGACGTTGTTCTCGTCGACGGCGTTAAAAATCTTGTTCTCAGATTTTTTGGGGCTTCGAAAAAAAACGAGCCCCGGGATAGTTTCGCCGGAAAAATTTCGTCTATTCCTGAACCGGGAGAACAGGGGGTTCCGTTGCCGGTTGAAATCTCTGCGGTTTTGGCTAACGGAGGCTCATCGCCTCGTGAGGAACAGGATATTCCCATAAGCGAAGACGCTAAAACCGTGGAGGAGATTCTTAGAGAAGAAGGTCCTCTTGCCCAGGAAGAGATCCTCGAATTCACAGGTCTTGAGCCGTCCCGGCTTCCCGGGATACTGCTTCAACTCGAGCTTGCCGGGAAGGTTCGAAGATCGCCCGGGGGTACATACAATCCCAGGTGATAGCGCTCTGTTTTTAGCTCAAGCTCCAGTTCGAAAAGCCGTTACTAGTAGAACCTCGTTACAAGAGAAAACTTTTGACACAACGCGGTTTGGGAGCTAGCATTTCCAAAGGTTTCGCATTTTTTAGAGGCAGTTTTTTTAACGAAAGGAGTCAAAGTATGGATGGATTGGTGCCAGCAAGTAAGGGGAAGCGTTTCGCCGCCGGTTTGATTGACCTAGTCGTGATCCCTATTGTTCTCGGAGTGGTTATCGGTCTGGCCCTCTTGGCTGCGCCGGAGATCGTCCGCAGCGTGGTCCTCGTGATCGTTAATATCGCTTGGTTGGTGTTCCGTGATGCGGTTTATTCTCCGGGCCGAGCCATGATCAAAGTGAAACTCGTCAGTTTGACCGGGGAAAAGGTTACGATTCTCCAGGCGATTATTCGGAACGTTCTTCTGATCGTTCCCTTCGTGCTTGTGATAGGGTACATTCTTGAGATCGTCATGCTTTTGGTCAAGGGGCACCGGTTGGAAGATACTTGGGCCAAGACGCAGGTTGTGGAAGCTTAAGAAATCGTTTTGTAAGGTTAGGAAAAAAGGGACAGGTTGCTTATTGCGCCTGTCCTTTTTTTATTTGCGAGTTTCCAGAGCCCAATGTTTAGTTCGGCCCAAAAAGTGACGATAACAGGGTGGCGCTGAAACATCCCGGAATAAAATTCTCGATGCGGCCTGGGTGGGGGAACAAAGATTTATGAAAAAGAGAAAAAAGAAAACGTTGAAGAAGGAAAAAAAGGAAGCGGGAAGTCTCAAAGACGTCCTGTCCATCTACTCCAAAATAGCAGACCTTAAGAAAGAAGTCGGCCAGTTGTCCGACGCTCGCTCCGGTTCTGAAGAGCGTTTGACGGATCTCGAGGTCCACATTAATCTTCTAACCCGTTTATTGACAACGCTTTGTGTCGAGAAGTTTGGAATTCGCGTTGCGACTTTGAAACGTCTTGTTAAACGGATCGAGAAAGAAGCGGTTCGTGATTCCCAGATCATGGAACTCGAATCCCTTTACAATTTGTCCCACGTGCCTTCCAAAAAACCGCAGTCTTCCCAGCCGAAAGTCAAAGGCGATCCCTGGGAAAAGATCTCCTAAACCGTTTAAGAGTAAAGGTTTATCAGCGTCCGATAAACTTTGCGTTTACAATCCCTCTGATTTTGTTTAAAATTCCCCTTCTTTCTTAATCCGGCGTCTGACTTTACGCGGTTGCCGTGAGAAGAAACGTTATCATGAATACAAGGAGTTGTTGTGACTAAACCGAAGAAAGTCCGCAAAGCCCCCAAAACCCAAGCGAGGGATTGTCCGGCGAAGAACCTGGTGATCGTCGAGTCGCCTGCCAAAGCCAAAACGATCAATAAATTCCTCGGAAAGGATTTTCTGGTCGAAGCCTCGATGGGGCATGTCCGCGATCTTCCCAAAAGCCGGATGGGGGTTGATCTTGAGCATGATTTTGCGCCGGAGTACATCATTATCCGGAAGGCCTCCAAGAACGTCAAACACCTCAAAAAGATGGCCGAAGGCGCGAGCGCCGTTTATGTCGCAAGCGATCCTGACCGTGAAGGGGAAGCGATCAGCTGGCATCTCGCCCACATTTTTCACGAAGCGGACAGCGAGAAAAAAGTTCATCGTGTTGAATTCCATGAGATCACCAAGGACGCCGTTCTTAAGGCGTTCCAACACCCGCGCGCCATTGACGTGCATCTCGTCGACGCCCAGCAGGCGCGACGGATCCTTGATCGCGTGGTCGGCTATCAACTAAGCCCGCTTCTCTGGAAGAACGTCGGACGGGGGCTGAGCGCCGGGCGCGTGCAGTCAGTCGCGCTCCGTTTTGTCGTCGATCGTGAACGCGAGATCCGCAAATTCGTTCCGCTGGAATACTGGACCCTCGATGCGCGGTTGTCGGTCGCCGAAGGCCCCGAGGCGGAAAAAATCTTCCTTTCACGGCTTGTGCGGATCAACAAAGAAAAACCGGAACTAAAAAGCGGCGAAGAGACGGAACGGATCAAGCAGGAGCTCGGGCAACTTCCTTTCCGGATTACAGCGATCGAAAAGACCGAAAAACGCCGCCGTCCTCAGGCGCCGTATACGACGAGTAAGCTTCAGCAGGAAGCCTATAGCCGTATCGGTTTTTCTGCGGCGAACACCATGCGTATCGCCCAGCGTCTTTATGAAGGCGTGGAGCTTGGCGAGGAAGGCAGCGTGGGTCTCATTACGTATATGCGTACGGATTCCGTCAATATCGCCACGTCAGCCCAGAAGGAAGCGGCCGAGTATATCCGCGGACAATTCGGGAAAGAGTATTTTCCGGAAGAACCGCCTGTTTACAAGTCACGCAAGGGCGCCCAGGAAGCTCACGAAGCGATCCGTCCGACCTCGGTGCTTCGCACGCCGGATTCGGTCAGAAATTTCCTGGAACCCGACGTGCTAAAACTTTATGAGCTTATCTGGAGAAAATTCCTCGCATCCCAGATGGTTCCCGCCATCGACGAGCACATTGTTATTTCCATTCAGGCCGGAGAGCCCTATGGATTCCGGACCACCGGGAAGCGGAATATTTTCCCGGGGTTTACCGCGGCATTCGGGGAGATCCGGACGGAAGTGGACAAGGATAATTCCAAGGAAAGCGAAGAAGAGGCGCCAGAGGTCGAGGAACTTCCCGATCTTAAAGAAGGCCAGATCCTTAAACTTCACGAGATCGTGGGGGAACAGCATTTCACGAAACCTCCCCCGCGTTTTAACGATGCGAGCCTTATTCGGACGCTGGAAGAACAGGGGATCGGACGGCCGAGCACTTACGCGCCGACGATCTCCACGATCCTGGATCGCAATTACGCGGAGCGCAAAGGCGGCGCGCTGATGCCGACTGAACTCGGTGAAACGGTCATTGATATTCTGGTCCAGCATTTCCCGAAGATCCTCGAGACGGAATTTACCGCGTTGATGGAAGAGGAACTCGACGAGATCGAGGAGGGAAAACTGCCGTGGGTGAAAGTGTTGAAGGATTTTTACGGGCCGTTCGGTGAACTTCTCGAAAAGGCGAAGACCGAGATGAAAAGCGTGAAACCCGAGCCGATTCCTACGGAATACAAATGTGACCTGTGTGGGAAACAGTTGATGATTAAGTTCGGACGTTTCGGAAAATTTCTGGCGTGCTCTGGTTTTCCCGATTGCAAATACACCCGGTCGCTTCCCACCGGGTTTTTCTGCCCGGAGCCGGGGTGCGGCGGCGAATTGGTGAAACGGCGCGGCAAGGGGCGCCGCTCCTTTTACGGTTGCTCCAATTATCCCAAGTGTACCCATGTTGAGAACGCTCTCCCAAAAAAAGAGGGTGAGGCCGGAGCGTCCGGCGACGGCAACAGCGCCTCCGATGCTCCATGAGCACGGCTGAACGGGTCGAAAGCTTTCTCGGGTTTCTGACGACCGAGAAAGGCGCTTCCGACCATACGGTCAAAAACTACGGGATCGATCTCCGGGAATTCAAAAAATTCCTAGCGGAAAAAGATCTGAAGGAATTGACGTACCTGGATATCCGCGCCTTTCTTGCATTCTTGAAAACACGCGAATACAGTAAGAGTTCCATCTCCCGGAAGCTGGCGTGCCTCCGTTCGTTCTTCAAATATCTCGCTCGCGAGAATATCCTGACACAGAATCCCGCGGCCGGGATCGCAACGCCGAAGAAGGAAAAGCGGCTCCCCTGTTTTTTGAATCCCGATGAGATCACCAAGCTTCTTGAGGCGCCCTCCCAACACTGCTGGGAAGAAAAACGGGACAAGTCGATCCTAGAAATGCTCTACAGCTCCGGCATCCGCGTCAGCGAACTGGTCGGGCTGAACCATGACGATCTTGATTTTTTCGGAGGACTCGTGCGGGTCCGCGGCAAAGGGAAAAAGGAACGTATTGTGCCAGTGGGACAGGTGGCGCTTCGTTGTCTCAAGGATTATTTGGATCACAAAGCGCCGAAGGAGATCCTGAATGCGGTCAAGAAACCCCTTTTTGTGAGCCGGCTCGGAGGCCGTCTGACGGATCGTAGCATTCGGCGGATGATCCTGAAGTACGTGAAGCGGACCGGTCTCGGCAAAGAGGTTTCGCCGCACACGTTGCGGCACTCTTTTGCGACGCATATGCTGGATCGCGGTGCGGACCTCCGGAGTGTTCAGGAGCTTCTCGGGCACGCGAATCTTTCGACGACGCAGATCTACACGCATGTGACGACGCAGAGGCTGAAAGACGCCTACGCAACGGCGCATCCGAGGGCGTGAGGAAAACTCAAATTTCAAATTTGAAATCGAAGGCAACTCAATCGTGTTGACGCTATTTTTATACAACTTGGCATTCCTGATCTTCGGGATCTTCTATTTGCCGGTTTTTCTCATGAAACTTCGCCAGGCCGAAGATCCCGGAGTGCTTTGGCGCGAACGGCTCGGGATTTTTCCGGAAGGGCTGGCGGAAAAGTTTCGGGGGAAGAAGACGGTTTGGCTCCATGCCGTAAGCGTCGGGGAAGTCATGGCGGTCGAGAAATTCATTGCGGAGTGGCGGGACGCTGCGCCCGAATACGATCTGGTGCTTACGACCGTGACACCGACCGGGCAAAAGATCGCCCAAAAGTTCGCGAGCGAGAAGGTCCATGTCTGCTATTTTCCGTTCGACCTGACGTTTGTCGTCCGCCGTTTTTTTGAAACGTTTAGGCCCGCGTGCCTTTTGCTGGTCGAGACCGAGATCTGGCCGAACCTTTTGATGGAAGCAAAACGCCGGAATGTCCCAACCGGCATTATCAACGCCCGGCTTTCCCCGCGGTCGTTCAAACGGTACCAAAGATTTTCTTGGCTTTTTCGGCCTCTCTGGGGAGCGCTAGATTTTGTTCTGGCCCAGGGGAGGGAAGATGCGGAACGTTTTCAGGCTCTCGGGATACTGAAAGAATCGGTCCGGGACATGGGGAACATGAAATTCGATTGGGCCGAATGGACGGAAGCTGGAACGGAGTATGCGGAAGAGCTCCGGAAGACCTGGGGCTTTGCGCCGGAAGACCTCGTGTGGATCTGCGGCAGCACGCATCCCGGAGAGGAAATAATTCTTGCGGAGGTTTACGCGGGATTACGGCAAAAATTTACGGGGCTTAAAATGATCCTGGCCCCGCGGCATATCGAACGATCAGGGTCTCTTTTAAAAATTTTCGAACAGCAAAAAGCGAGAACGGTCCTGTCAACCCGGCGGAAGGAGGGAAGTACGTTTGACGTTCTCATTCTGGACCAGCTCGGTATTTTGAGGAATCTTTACCAGATCGCGGATCTCGTGTTCATGGGCGGGAGTCTGATCCCTCACGGGGGCCAGAATCCGATCGAGCCCGCGCGTTTTCAAAAAGCGATTCTCCATGGATCGCATGTTTTTAATTTCAACCAGATCTACCAACAGCTCGACCATGGCGGAGGTGCTCTCAAGGTCACGGCCCCGGACGAATTGTCGTCCGCGGCGGCGGGACTTCTTGCGGAACCGGGCACGCGTCAGGGGATGGGGCGAAAAGCTCACGAGATCATCAACCGTTTACGGGGCGCCAGCAAACGTCAGGCCGGATGGGTTTTGACGTTTCTTGCGGGACGGCGCTCCCAAGCACCTGATTTACATTAATTGATGGAAAATCAGGACAGAAAGGAATGCGACGAATGGACAGTTTTAAGAATTATTTCCGTCTTCTGGCGGAGGACAAACCCAATGATTTGCGCAGCGCATTTTTTTATCCGCTTCTTACGGTCGCTTCATGGTTCTATGGGGCCGGCGTAAAGGTTTTCCGGTCGCTTTATGAAACGAAGGTCCTGCCCCGCAAGCGGCTTCCGTTCCCGGTTGTCAGTGTCGGGAATCTGACGTGGGGCGGCACTGGTAAAACACCGTTCGTGGAATTCCTTGCCCGCAAGATCTCCGCGCATCGCAAGGTCCCCCTTGTTCTTACGAGGGGCTACAGTCATGACGAGGTCGAAGAGCTTCAGCAGCATTTGCCCGCTGCGATCATCGGCGTCGGCAAAGACCGTGCGAAGGTCGCCGAAAAGGTCCGCCAGGCCCACAAACATGTCGACATCGCGGTTTTGGACGACGGATTGCAGCATGTCGCGCTCGACCGTGACGCGGACATCATTGTGGTCAATTCCCTGAATCCTTTCGGGAACGAACAAATGATCCCGCGGGGGATCCTGCGCGAGCCGCTGTCGGTGCTGAAACGGGCGACGGTCATCGTGTTGACGCATGTAAACCTCGTGAAGGAAGAAGAACTGAAGAAGCTCAAGGAGAAAGTCGCGCGTCTCGCTCCGAACGCCCAGGTCGTCGAAACGCTCATGGAGCCGTTGTTCCTTTACCGTGCGAAGAACAAGTCCCGGATCTCGATCGAGAAAATGGCGGGGAAGCGCGTGACGACCTTTGCGGCCGTCGGGACACCCCGGTCATTTCAGCTGGTGCTGCAGCGCTCGCATATCAAGACCGTGCGGAATTTCGAATTCCTCGATCACCACGATTACACGGCGCCGGAACTCGGGAAGATCAAGGAGATTGCCCACGCGGCCAATTCCGAAGAGATCGTGACCACCGAAAAAGATTTTTACCGGTCGCGGGAACTTATCACGCAGGCGTTGAACCCGCTGGTGCTGGCCGCGCGCCTCAGGATCGTTTCCGGAGAAGAGGTGCTGACGGACCGGCTGTTCCGTTTGTTGGGGGTCAAACATTGATGGAAGATCTGAAGGACAGGATCGCCTGCGGGATCGTTTGGGCGCTCATTTTCTTTTTTGAGCGTATTCCACTTTCCTGGGGGCTCCGGATCGGGGACCTGGCAGGCCGGCTTGTTTTTTATTTTTCTCCGAGGCGGCGCGTTGCTTATATCAATCTGAAGGCCGCGCTGGGGGAACAGCTTTCGGCGAAAGAACGGTGGAAGGCCGCGCGCGATCATTTTGGTCACGGGGGCCAGTCGATGGTCGAGGTCATGCGTTTTCGCAAGATGACGCCCGAACACATTGCCAAGAATATCGTGTTTCACGGTCGGGAGCGTCTTGACGGCGTCATCAAGTCAGGGCACGGCGGTGTTTTTATTACGGCGCATTTCGGGAACTGGGAGCTGTTGCAGGTTGTCTCGGGACTTATCGGAACCCCGATCCATGTTCTGGCCCGCGACCAAAAATTCCCGCGTCTTAACGAACTTCTGAATAAACTCCGCGAAAGCCACGGCTCTGTCGCGATCAGCCGGGGCGCGGGAGTTCGTTCCTTGATCCGTGCGCTTCGGGATAAGAAAATGATCGGGGTTCTCGGGGATCAGTCCGCGGGAAAAACCGAGGGTGTGCTTCTTCCTTTCTTTGAAAGGCGGACGACGGTTCCGACGGGTGCGTTTGAGTTGGCGCAGCGGACGGAGGCGTTGATCTTGCCGTGTTTCATGGTGCGTTCGGGAGGGATGAAGCATGAGATCCATATCGGGGAGGTTCTTTCGGACGATCCCTCGCTTGAACCGGCGGCTCGCACCGGGTTTCAGGTTCGTCAATATCTCAAGGTTTTGGAGGATTTCATCCGTCGTTTCCCGAACCAGTGGCTTTGGGAGAATAAACGGTGGAAATACAGTTGGGACCGCAAGGTCGTGATCCTTTCTGACGGGAAACCGGGGCATTTCAAACAATCTGAAGTGGTCGCCGAACTTCTGAAGAATTTTAAGGAATTCCACGGTCGTCCGGGTCTCGAGTTCGCGGTCGAAAGGATCCCGGTCGAATACCGTTCCGAGTGGCACCGGAAGATTTTTTTCTTTCTCGCGTTCCTGATGCGTCCCTGGATCCAGGGACGGCTGGCATGGTTGCGGCCCTTTTTCAAGGAGGCGACGCAAAAAGCCATTGAGAAAGTGAGCGCGGATGTGATCATTGCGGCGGGTTCCGGGTTGGCGCCCCTCCAGATGTGTCTTGCCGCGGAGACTGGGGCGAAAAAACTTGTCATTATGAAGCCGCCGTTCCCTTATTCCCTGACTCATTACGATCTTGCGATCGTTCCCGCACATGATGGAGGAAAAGTCCCGTCGCGGACGTTCCGCTGCGTGATCATGCCGAGCGGTTACCAGACCTACGATCGTTCGGGGGATGTGCGTCAGCTGAAACTCAAACTTGCGGATGAACCGCGCGCAAAAATGGCGATTTTTATCGGCGGGGCGACCCACGATTATGATCTGACCGTTTCGGATATGGAAAAACTTTGCACGACCCTGAAACGGATTTCTTCGCGGTGCGGGGATTATATGATCACCACGTCCCGGAGAACGCCGGCCCACAGCGAGCGTTTTCTCAAAAGTGCGCTGATGCAGCATCCGGCATGCCGCCTTCTTGTGATCGCGAATGAAGACAATCCTTCTTACGCGGCCGGCGGGATGATGGGGGTTGCGGATCTCTTGATCGTGACGGAAGACAGTCTGGCGATGATCTCGGAGGCGGTCGGGACCGGCAAACGCGTGATCGTTCTTCGGATGGGGCAAGGCCAGCTTCCCGCGAAACACTATCGTTTCCACAAGATCCTCGAAGAGCGCGGGCTTGTGACCCTGTGCGGTTTTGAAGATCTCGAAAAACACATTTTGGATCTTTTGAAAAAACCCGCGTTTCCGGTCGTTCAGCGGGAAAGGAACGCGCTGATGGCGCGGCTCGGAGAATTCGTATGAAGGTCCTTCAGCTTCTTCCGGCGTTGGAGCTTGGCGGGACGGAGCGCGGGGTCGTGGATCTCGCGAAGGCCATGAAAAAGGAAGGTCATGAGACGGTCGTGATCTCTTCCGGCGGAGCGCTTGTCGCGGAACTGCAGCGGACGGGGATCCCGCATTACGGGCTTCCGGTGCACCAAAAATCCATCGCGGGACTTTTTTTGGTGGATGAGATCGTGAAGATCATCGAGCGCGAACGGGTGGATGTGATTCACGCTCGGAGCCGTGTGCCGGGCTGGCTGGGCTGGCTCGCGTCGCGCAAAACCGGCGTTCCGTTCATGACGACGTGTCACGGAAACTATAAAGTTCATCCGATGAGTTTTGTGATGGGATGGGGCAAGAGGGTGATCGTGGCGTCGCATGCGATCGGTCGGCGCATGATCGACGAGTTCGGGGTCCCTCCGGACCGTATCCGGTTGATCCCGCGAGGGGTCGATCTTTCGCAGTTTCCCTTCTCTCAAGAGCGGTTCGAAAAAAAACAGGACTTATTGCGCGTGCTGCTGATCGGGCGGTTTTCCCCGAACAAAGGGCAGGTGGAATTTTTGAAGGCCGTGCATCTTTTGAGGAGCCGGCTTACGCACTTCGAGGCTCTGATCGTCGGGTCCGAAGGCCGTAACCGGCACCGCTACACCGATCTTATGAAAAAGACCGTGCACCAGTTCGGGCTGGAGTCTTGTGTGAAGATCCTTCCGCCGACGCGTGATGTGGCGGGACTTTTGGCCGGTGCCGATCTGCTCGTGCTTCCATCGCTTCTTCCGGAACCCTTTGGCCGTGTGATTATCGAGGCCGGGGCGGTCGGAATTCCCGTGGCCGCGACCTGGCTGGGCGGCGTTCTGGATATCATTGATCATAACGAGAACGGTCTTCTGTTTCCGCCGCGGAATATCCCGGTCATGGCGGAGGTGATGCACGAACTTTTAACCGATCGTGAGAAAGCGAAGACCTTTGCCGTGAGATTGCGCAGGAAGGTCGAGGAGAAATTCAACCTGAATCAGATGGTCCGGAAGACCCTTGAAGTTTATCGCGAGGTTCGTAAAAAACGGAAGATCCTCGTTATCAAACTGGGCGCGATGGGGGATTTGATCCTCGTGGTGCCGAGTTTGAGGATGCTCCGTGAGCGGTTTCCGGATGCCTCGATCACGCTTTTGGTGGACAAAAAACTTGCCCCGATCGTTTCGGCGTGTCCCTATTTTGATGACATGATTCTTGTCGACCGGAAAAAGCTCTCGAACCTGTTCTATCTTTTTAAAACCGCGAGGCGTGTCCGTCAGGAAGGTTTCGATATCTCCATCGATCTTCACAATAACAAGTGGACACATCTTCTCGCGTATCTCGGCGGGGCGGTCCAGCGGTTCGGTTTTGCGCGGGGGCAGTGGGGCTTTCTTTTGAACCGCCCGGACAAGACCTTCGCGACGGGCGACACTCCGCTCCGGCACCAGTTCCGGATCCTGTCGAAGGCGGGCGTCCAGAAATTCGAGGACACGCTGGAGCTTTGGCCGCGGCCGGAAGACGTGGAGCGGATGAGCCGTAGGATCGAGATGCTTGGGGTGAAGGAGGGTACGCGGTTCATCGGATTTGTGATGGGATCGAGCCCCAATTGGCCGAGCAAGCGTTGGCCGGCCGGACATTTTCTTGAATTGGCAAAAAAACTTTTTAAGAAATACGATGCGCGGATCATTTTGATCGGGTCTCCGGATGAGGCGCCGCTCGGGGAGCCTTTCCATGCTTTGGGAACGAAAAAGGTCCTGGATATCATCGGGAAAACCTCTCTGGCGGAACTTCCCGCGATCTTTGAGAGACTTCATCTGGTCGTGTCCGGGGATACGGCGCCGCTTCATGTCGCGGCAGCGATGAATGTCCCGACGGTGGCCCTTTTCGGTCCGACAGATCCGAAACGTCATTTGCCGCCCGGGAAAAAGATCGATGCATTGTCGCATCATCTGGCCTGCCAGCCTTGCTACGATGGAATTTGCAAGGCCAAGGATCCGCTCGCTTGTCTCCAACATATTTCTGTGGAGGAGGTTTTCGAGCATTGCCAAAGGTTGATCGCGTCATGAAGATCATCGTTGTAATGAAGAACTGGTTAGGCGACCTGCTTTTTCAGATGCCGGCGCTTGATCTGATCTTGAAACGTTACCCGAACGCGAAGATCACGTGCGTTGCGCCGGAGCGGTGCCGTGAGATTCTCGAAGCGCATCCCGCTGTTTCGGGTTTTATCAGTCTCGACGAAAAAAGCACCCACCGCTCGTGGCTTTCACGGGTGAAATTCCTCTGGGAGCTGCAAAAGGCGGGGCCCTGGGACGAGGGATATCTTTTTCACCGTTCCCGGAGCCGCGCGCTGTGGTTGCTTTTTGCCGGGGTGCAGAAGAGGATCGGTTACGGCCGGGGGCGGGGGATGTTGCTCACGAAAGCAGTTCCCGAACCGGAGCAGCCGATGCATCAACTCGATTATTTTTTAAATCTGATGGAGAAGGCCGGATATTCGCTTCCCGAAGAACGGTCTTATCGCTTTTATTACAAAAACGAGGACGTTGCACATGCGCTCCGGGTCCTCCGGGAGCACGGGATCGAAAAGGGTGCGCGCTATTTCTGTTTTCATCTCGGGGCGAACTGGGAGCCGAAGCGCTGGCCTCCGGAGCACTTTGCGATATTGGCGGAGATGCTTTATGATAAGTGGCATTTGCCGCTGGTCGTGACCGGTTCGATTAACGACGAGCCGATTCTCGAAGCGTTTATGAAAGGGGTTCGCCGGGCCAAGATCGTTCCGCTGGTCGGGAAGACGGCGCTGCGTGTTTCGGCGGTTATTTATAAATATGCGGCATGCCTTGTGACGGGAGATTCCGGGCCGATGCATATCGCATCGGGGGTCGGCGCGCCGCTCGCGGCCCTTTTCGGTCCCACGGATCCGAAGCTCACGGGTCCACGGGGGACGGGTGATAGTACGGTGATTCAATACGTCCCCGAAGGTTATCAGGTGCCGTGGTACGGTGATTTACCGGTCGCGGGCTGGTTGTCTCACATCAAGCCCGAAGAAGTTTTCGCGGCGGTGGAAAGGATTTTGAGAAGCCATGGATCGTGATCCGAAGAATATCCTGGTTGTGACGCTCAGCAATATCGGCGATGTGATTCTCACGACGCCCGTGATGATGGCGTTGCTGGAAAGGTTCCCGCAGGCAAAGATCACGGTGGTGGTGGGGCCGCGGGCGCAGGGGATCCTCCAGAGAAGCTCCGCGCTTCACAGAGTCGTGATCTATGACAAAAAGGCGGCGCTTTTTTTAAAGCTGATGTTTATTCTGGAGCTCCGGGGCGAGAAGTACGATTGGGTGGTGGATTTGCGCAACACGGCGATCCCGTTTCTGGTTTCGTGCAAAAAAAGGAGCCCTCTTTTTCGGAAATTCACCCAAGTCAATATGCGCGAACGCCATCTGGAAGTGCTTGGGATGACCGGGCTGAAACCTTCTAGACCGCCGGCTCCTTTTCAGTTTTTCAACGAGGTGGATGAGATCTTCGCCTTGAGGGCGCTTGATGCCATTGGGGTTCAGGAGATCAACGACTGGATCCTGATCGCCGCCGGAGCCGCTAGCGCGCGTAAGCGTTGGCCGGCCGAAAAGTTCCGTGATCTGGTCAAACGTCTTCATGAAAAGACCGGTAAAAAGATCCTGCTGGTTGGAGCCCTGAGTGAAAGACCCGTTGCGGAATATATCGCGGTTGAAGTTCCCGGCGCTGTGAAGATCCTGTGCGGGGACCTGACGCTTGCCGAAACGGCGGCGCTTGTTTCGAAGGCGTCCTTGCTCGTTGCCAACGATAGCGCGCTCATGCATCTTGGCTATGAACTCGGGACCCCGACGGTCGGTATTTTCGGTCCGACGAATCACGACAAATACGGTCATACCGGTCCGAAATTTCGCATTGCACGCGCAGATGCCGCCCAGTGCAAGTGTAACTCGCATACGTTGCCTTACGCCAAACGCTCCTGCTTTCACGGCCTCTCCGTGGACCGGGTTTTCCAACTCTCGATGGAGCTTCTCAATGGAACGCAAGTTTCCTGAAGTTCCGAGGATCCTTGTAACCCGCACGGACCGGATCGGCGATCTGGTCCTGACGACCCCGGTTTTTCGGGCGATCCGCAGTAAATTTCCCAAGGCCCATCTTGCCGCGCTTGTTTTCCTGGAGCATCGCGAGATCGTGGAAGGGAATCCCGATCTTGACGAGGTGATCCTTTATGACAAGAGGGGCGCCGAGAAAAATCTCTGGGGGCAGTGGAAATTCGCCCGGAGGCTCCGGAAGAAAAAATTTGATATGGTGATCCATTGCCACGGCACCAACCGGATGCATCTTGCCGGATGGCTCGCGGGAATCCCGGTACGGATCGGTTATGCGCGACGTGCCCCGTGGGCACTGACGCAGGTCCATCCCTACAACAAGAAAGAAGGTAAAAAGCAAGAAGCAGAATATCTTTTTGACCTGTTGAAGCCTCTCGGAATCGTCCCGCCCCCCAAAGTGATCCCTTTTTTCCCGGTGACCGACCGAGTCGAACGTTCGCTCGAAAACCTCCTCGCATTCCATAAAGTTCCCGGGGACAAGCCGTGGATCGTTCTTAGTCCTTCGGCGAGCGATGCAACTAAAATGTGGCCGGCCGTCCGGTTTGGGGAACTTGCGACAAGGATCCACTGCGGGCATTCTTGTGTTTTTATCGCGGTCGGAAAAAGAGAGGACCGAGTGATTATCGAAACCCTGAAGCGGCACACGCAGGCGCCTGTTTTTGATCTGAGCGGGCGTCTCAGCCTCGGGATGCTTGGAGCGCTTCTCAAGAGATCTGCGCTGCTTGTTTCAAATGATTCGGGGCCGGTTCATATCGCCACAGCGGTCGGTGCGCCGGTGGTATCCATTTTTGGAAGATACGAGCCCGGGCTCGGACCGGAACGTTGGCGGCCGTTGGGGAGCAGGGTGCGTGTGGTAGCGAAGGACGTTTCCGGGATCCCCGAAACCGAGCGCAAATTCACTTATATCGACGATATCGCGGTCGAAGATGTGTTTTGCGCGGTTCGCGATCTTTTCACGAACCCGGTTCGCGAAGACGGTAGGGCCTTATGAGAACGCTCCGCAGAGTGTTGATCGTGCATCCCTACGGGATCGGAGACCTTCTTTTTGTGACGCCGGTCCTGCGGGCGCTGAGGCTTCTCCCGACGGTCGAGACGGTGGATCTGCTTCTCGGCTCACGGACGCGCGAAGTCGTGGAAAATAATCCGCACATCAATTCTATTTTCGTCGTAGACAAAGACAAAGCCCACCGGCAGACGTGGTTCCAGAATCTCAAGGAGAATCTGGAGCTCGGGCGAAAACTACGGGCTAAACATTACGATCTGATGCTGGATTTTTCGTTGCGGCGGGAGAACGCGTTCTTTGCGCAATTTTTCTTTGGGATCCCGAAACGTGCCGGCTTCGCATACAAAAAAAGGGCGACGTTCCACAACATCCGCACCCCGCTTCCCGAAGGGTTCTGGAAAAAACATGCCGTGGACTTCTACTGCGATCTTGCGGAAGCGGCCGGAATCCCTGTGGAAGACCGGTTCCTGGAATATTATCCGCCTGCGGATACGGTCGTTCTTGGGAAAACGATTTTCGAAAAGACCCGGATCTTACCGGAACCTTTTCTGGCGGTCAGTCCCGGGGGAGGGGATTCCTGGGGGAAAGAGGCGGACTTTAAAAGGTGGCCTGTGAAGTATTTTGCCGAGCTTATCCTCCGGATCAAAAAAGAGCGCGGGATCAGCGGGGTAGCGATCCTGGGAAGCCGGTCCGAACGCGCGTTGTGTGAGGAATTGCAGGGGGCGGTCGGCGCGCCTTCGGTTGTGTTGGCGGGAGAGACGACCCTCGCGGAGACGGCGATGATCCTGAAAAAGGCCAAACTTTTTATCGGAAATGACGGGGGGCTGGTTCATTTGGCGCATGCGTTGAGGGTCCCTCTCGTTGCGTTTTACGGGCCCGTGCCGCCTGAGGTGTACGGTCCCTTCCCGGCGTCTTCCGTCGCCGTAGCAGTTTTTAAGAAAGGGCTCGAATGCCGTCCGTGCTATTACAAATTCCGTTACAATAAAGATTGTCCGACGATCGCCTGTCTGAAGGACCTTTCGCCGGATGAAGTGATGCGCTCTATCGGGGGGAGCTATGGCCAAGCGTAAGATCATCGAGATCGACCGGGAAAAGTGCAACGGTTGTGGTTTGTGTACCACGGCCTGCGCGGAAGGGGCGCTGGTGCTTGATCAGGAGAAGAAAGCGGTGCTTGCGAAAGAGATCTTTTGTGACGGGATGGGGGCGTGCCTTGATGTTTGTCCGACTGGAGCTTTGAAGATCGTTGAGAAAGAAAGCCAGGGTTATGATCCGAAAGCCGCGTACGAACACGTTCTGAAGACGCAGGGTGCGGATGCCGCAAAAAAAGTTCACGGAGCGGCGCAACTTCATGCCCCGGCTCCTCACGCGCACGGTTTCGGAGGATGTCCCGGATCGATGGCTCGCGAGTTTAAACGCCCGGCGTCCCCATCGGCGGAAAATCCCGCGGGGTTCGTTCAATCGGAGTTAAGCCAGTGGCCGATCCAGCTTCATCTCATTTCGCCCGTGGCGCCTTATTTTAAGGAGTGCGATCTTTTGATCGCTGCCGATTGTACCGCTTTCACGCTGGGAAGCTTTCACCGGGACCTTCTGAAGGGGAAGCGCCTGGTTATCGCGTGTCCGAAACTTGATGAAACCTCGGAATACGTTGAGAAGATCGCGGAGTTGCTGAAGCACAATACGGTCTATTCATTGACGGTCGTGATCATGGAGGTTCCGTGCTGCTCAGGGCTTATGAGGATCGTCCAAGAAGCGGTAGAATTGTCGAGGACGCACCTTCCGGTCAAGCGGGTCGTGATCGGATTGGACGGAAACATTCGGAATTGAAAAACATGAAAAGAATATTTTTATTTATTTTGGTCTTTGGCCTGTACCTCTCGCCGGTTCCCGCAAGGGAGGAGAGCGAAAAGATTTTTCCGGCTTCCGAAAAACCTGCCGGGAAGATCTTTCTTGGAGAAAAGATAACATACCAGATCAGTTACCTCGGTATCCCGGTGGGCGAGGCCGTGATGGAGGTCAAAGAGATCGCCAAGATCAAGGAGCGCAACGCTTATCATGTGGTAGTTACCGCGCGTTCGGCCCCGATTCTTGAATGGATTTATCCGGTTATGGACGAGCATCACACTTATATCGATACCGAACGTTTTCATTCGCTCCGCTACGAAAAAAAGATCAACGAGGGGAACTATCACACCCATGAGCTCATGGAATACGACCAGGAGAAACATCTCGGGGAGTTTTATTCCTACAAGGACAAAAGCCGCAAAGAAATGATTATTCCCCCCAATGTCCAGGACCAGATCTCCTGCGGTTACTGGTTCCGGCTTCAGGATGTGAAACCGAAAACCAAGCTCACGATGCCCGTGAATGCGGACGAAAAGAACTGGGACCTTGATGCCGTGACGTACGGTGTCAAACAAAAGAAGATCGACGGCGTGGGGGTCTTTCAGGCGATCGAGGTTGAACCCGTTTTGATGTTTGAAGGGTTTTTCATGAGACGCGGCAAGATCCGCGGTTGGATGAGCATGGATGAGCGTCGCATTCCGCTCGTCATGAAGGTCAACGTTCCCGTGCTTGGCAGTGTCAAAGCCGTTCTGACTCAATACGAACCCGGACAGGAATCTACGAATTAATTGCAAGTGGTTCCGTTTTTCTCTATAATCCGCGTTTTTCAAGGAGGAAAGATCCATGCCGACTTATGAATACGAATGCGGGGCGTGTGGCCACCGGTTTGAGAAGTTCCAATCGATGACCGAGAAGCCGCTCAAACAATGTCCTGAATGCGGGAAAAACAAGATCCAGCGGATCATTCACGGCGGAGCGGGGGTTCTTTTTAAAGGAAGCGGTTTTTATCAGACCGACTACCGCTCCAAGGGCTATAAAGAATCAGCCAGGAAGGATAAGGTCCCATCCCCTGCGGCGCCTTGTTCCGGTGATTGTTCCTCCTGCCCGTCGGCGAAGAAATAGACGCGCCGGCTTATCCCGAAGGAAAATCCATTCTAACCTGTTAATTTTCAATGGGTTATAGCCGTTTCCTTTCGTTGACACCCTCAGGGATGGATGCTATCATACCCCCTTCTTGAAAAGGCCTAACCCTCTATGAAAAATACCCTTACAGCATCCGAAAAAAGACATTTTCTTGAAATCGTGGAAGGTTTCAAGGATGCCCATATCCTGGTGATTGGGGATTTCATCCTCGACCAGTTCGTGTGGGGGAGCGTCTCCCGCATTTCTCCTGAAGCTCCGGTTCCGGTCGTAGACGTCAAACGCGAATCCTTTATGCCGGGCGGTTCTCTGAACGTTGCCCATAACATCCGTTCTCTTAAGGGGGTGTCGTACCCCTGCGGAGTGGTAGGCCGTGATCTTTACGGGCGCATGCTTGTCAAAACTATGCGGCGGCAGGGGATTGAGACCGGCGGGATCATTTATGACGCGACTCGGCCGACGACTTTAAAGACTCGCGTGATCGCGCATTCTCAGCAGATGGTCCGGTTTGACCGTGAAAAGACCGAAGATATTTCCCGCGCCGATTTGAACAAGATCCTTAAGTTCGTCAAACAGCAGATCAAGGATATCGATGTCGTGATCCTCGAGGATTACGGAAAAGGTGTCATGCAGCCTTTTCTTCTCCGGGAAGTCGTAAAACTTGCGCACCGGAACCGGAAACCGGTCCTCGTTGATCCGAAGGAAAAACACTTTGATTATTATCGCGGAGTGACCTGCATTACGCCGAACCGCAAGGAAGCCTACGGCGGTTATGAGCGGATCATCGGGCCGTGGCGTGAAACGCCGGTTCTTGAGCAGGTCGGGTGGCGGCTTATGAAAAAATTGAACCTCGAGTCCGTGTTGATCACCTTGGGCGAGGACGGGATGGCTCTTTTCGAGAAAAACAAAAAGATCACCCGCATTCCGACCGCGGCTCGTGAGGTTTATGATGTGTCCGGAGCGGGAGACACGGTGATCGCGACGTTGGCGCTCGCGCTTGCGGCGGGCGCAAAAATGAGGGAAGCGGCCAAGATCTCGAATCTCGCGGCAGGTATCGTGGTCGGAAAACTTGGCACCGCGACGGTTACCCCGGAAGAGTTGAAGGACGCCGTCAGGAAAGCATGAAAAAAGCCCTGGGCGTTATTCCCGCACGACTCGGTTCCACACGGCTTCCCGAAAAGATCCTCCGTACGCTCGCCGGAAAACCCATGATTCAGCATGTCTGGGAAGGCGCGAAACGTGCGCTGAAACTCGATGACGTGATCGTGGCGTGCGATGATGAGCGTATCCTGAAATGCGTGAAAGGGTTCGGTGGCAAAGTTGTGATGACCCGGCAGGACCATCCGAACGGCACTTCCAGAATTGCGGAGGTGATGGGACATTTCAAGCATGACATTGTGATCAATATCCAGGGCGATCAGCCCCTTGTCGACGCGAAGGCGATCGATGAAATGGTTTCGATCTTCGAAAACTCTCCCGAGACCGAGGTGCTGACTCTTGCGGTCCGTATGACCGATCGGGTCGTTTACGAAAATCCGAACGCCGTCAAAGTTGTCTGCGATGTGAATGGTGACGCACTTTATTTTTCAAGGGCGACAGTGCCTTATTTTCAAGGGAAACAGGCCTGCGCGTTCAGTTTTTTGAAGCATCTTGGCGTGTACGGGTACCGGCGTGATTTTCTTCTCGAATTTGTCGCCTGGAATCCCGGGATTTTAGAGAGTACGGAAAAATTAGAACAACTCAGGATCCTCGAAAGGGGCCGTTCCATTCGCGTGATCGAAACGACTTATGATTTCATCAGCGTGGATACGGAAGAGGACCTGAAAGAAGCCGAAGCGCGTTTGTTGGAGGCCCCCAGGGGTGGGAGGCCGACAACAAGTGCTAACCCCGTGAGGAACTAGGTATGCCGAAACATATTTTTGTGACAGGAGGCGTGGTGTCATCGCTTGGCAAAGGGATCGCCGCGGCTTCTATCGCGCGTATTCTTGAGGCGAAAGGTTTGAAGGTTACTATCCAGAAACTTGATCCCTATCTCAACGTGGATCCCGGGACGATGAATCCGTTCCAGCACGGCGAGGTCTACGTGACCGACGACGGTGCGGAAACCGACCTGGATCTGGGTCACTACGAACGGTTTACGCACAGCACCTACGGTCGCGAAAACAATGTCACCAGCGGTCAGGTTTATTACGGAGTGATCGCTAAGGAACGCCGAGGTGATTATCTCGGCGGGACGGTCCAGGTCGTGCCCCATATCACGAACGCGATCAAGGAAGGGATCCGCAACGTTTACAAGAACAAGCGTTATGATGTGGTCCTGACCGAGATCGGCGGGACGGTCGGCGACATCGAATCGCTGCCGTTCCTCGAGGCGATCCGCCAGTTCCGGCACGAGGTTGGCCGTGAGAACTCCCTTTTTATCCATCTGACGCTCGTTCCCTACATCAGGGCCGCCGGTGAACTCAAGACGAAGCCGACGCAGCATAGCGTCGGGACATTGCGCGAGATCGGTATCCAGCCGGACATCCTTATTTGTCGTACCGAGAAAAAACTGGACCAGTCCATGAAGGCCAAGATCGCTCTTTTCTGTAACGTTGAGACGGAAGCTGTGATTGAGGGTCGCGATGCCGGGTCGATCTATGAAATCCCGTTGATGTTTAAAGCCCAGGGGATTGATAAGGTCATTTGCCAGAAGCTCAAGATTGAATACAAAAGTGGCAGTCTGCATGCTTGGGAAAAGAACGTAGTGGAAAAAGTACTTCGCCCCAAGCATTCCGTGAAAGTTGCGGTGGTCGGCAAGTACATCGAACTTCAGGACGCGTATAAATCCATTTACGAATCACTTAAACACGGCGCGATCGCGAACGACAGTGAAGTGGTGATCAAAAAGATCAATTCTGAGAACCTTGGGAACGCAAAATCGCTCCAGCAGCTCAAGGGGGTTTCCGGGATCCTCGTTCCCGGAGGGTTCGGGATGCGCGGGATCGAAGGGAAGCTTCAGGCGATCCAGTATGCGCGCGAAAACAAGATTCCATTTTTCGGGATCTGCCTCGGGATGCAGTGCGCCGCGATTGAATTCGCGCGCAATGTTCTCGATATGAAAGGCGCCCATTCTACCGAGTTCAACAAGAAAACGCCGTTTCCCGTGATCAGTCTGCTGGAAGAACAGCAGAACGTAAAAGACATGGGCGGAACGATGCGCCTGGGAGCGTATCCCTGCACGATCCGCAAGGACACGCTTGCAGCCAAGGCGTATAAGGCCGAGGAAATCTCGGAGCGGCACCGTCACCGTTATGAGTTTAACAACGAATACCGCGAAAAGTTCCAGAAGGCCGGGATGCAGCTCGTCGGTCTTTCGCCGAACGGAAAATTGGTCGAGATGATCGAGTTGCAGGGGCATCCCTGGTTCATTGCTGTCCAGTTCCATCCCGAATTTAAATCCAAACCGGACAAGGCTCACCCGCTTTTCCGCGAATTTATCGCGCATGCGCTCGCTTTTCAGCAGGAGCATCTTCCCGGGGAAGCCGTTGCCGTCAGCAACGCGAAGATCTTGTCCAAAGATGAGGAGCCACACGAAGCCCATGCATAAAGTCGTCGCAGGTTCCGTAATTTTTGGAGATCCAAAAAAGCTGGTCCTGATCGGCGGGCCCTGCGTGATCGAAGACGAACGGGGGACGCTTCAGCTTGCGGAGAAGATCGCAAGGATCGCGGAGAAACTCAAGATCCCGTATGTTTTTAAGGCCAGTTTTGACAAAGCCAATCGCTCCTCGATCCGTTCATTCCGCGGACCTGGTATTGAGAAGGGGCTGAAGACGCTTGCGAAGATCAAAAAAAAGACCGGAATTCCGGTCCTGACCGATATTCATACGCCCGACCAGGCGGCGCCGACGGCCGAGGTGGTGGACATTCTTCAGATCCCGGCGTTTCTCTGCCGTCAGACTGATCTTCTTATCGCGGCGGCAAAGACCGGCAGGGTTGTGAACGTTAAGAAAGGGCAGTTCCTTTCACCGTGGGACACTCAAAATATTGTTCATAAACTCGAAGAAGCCGGTACCCGGAAGATTCTTCTCGCCGATCGCGGAACCAGTTTCGGGTACAACAATCTCGTTAGTGATTTCCGGGCGATCCCCGTGATGCGCGGGTTTGGATATCCCGTGGTTTATGACGCGACCCATTCGGTACAAATTCCGGGCGGCCAAGGGACGGCCTCCGGTGGGAAATCGGAATTTATTCCCGTGCTTTCGCGGTGCGCGGTGGTCGCGGGAGCGGACGCGGTTTTTATGGAGATTCACGAAAATCCCGCGAAAGCGCTTTCCGACGGGCCGAACACTCTCGCGTTGAGGGATTTGGAGCCGTTGCTCCGGAGCCTCATCGCGCTCAAAAAAATCGTGGCGGCGGAGGCCTGAGATCATGAAACATTTTGGTATCAGTCAACTCGCAAAAGAGATCTTTAGCATCGAAGCTCTCGCGATCTCGAGGCTTCGCTTCAAGGTCGGCAAAGATTTTGAAAAAGCGGTTCAATGGCTCGCGGAGTGCAAGGGGCGTGTGATCCTGACGGGCATGGGGAAGCCGGGTTTTATCGCGCGGAAGATCGCGGCGACGATGGCCTCCACGGGAACGCCGAGCCTCTACCTGCATCCTGCGGAAGCGGTCCACGGTGATTTTGGTGTCGTGACGTCTAAAGATATCGTGATCGCTATCTCGCAGAGCGGGGAGAGCGAAGAGATCGTCCGGTTGCTTCCTTTGATCAAACGGAAGGGAGTCCCTCTTATTGCGTTGACCAGCCTTCCGAAGTCTTCGCTCGGTCGGAATGCGGATATTGTGCTGGACCTCGGGGTCCGGCGTGAGGCGTGTCCGTTGAATCTTGCTCCTTCGGCGTCCACGACGGCCTCACTCGCGATGGGGGATGCCCTTGCACTTTGTCTTCTTAAAAAACGGGGATTTCGTTCCGAGGATTTCGCGGAGCTTCATCCCGCAGGCAGCTTGGGCCGGAGGCTCTTGCGGGTCAAAGATATCATGCGTACGGGCAAGGCCAATCCTCTGGTGAGACTTAAAACGACCGTCAGGCAGGCGCTGCTCAAGATTACGTCTTCAAGGGCCGGGGGTTGCACGTTGGTGGATCCGAAGGGGAAACTGCTCGGTGTTTTTACAGACGGGGATCTTCGGCGTCATTTACGGACCCAAGGGGAAAAGATCCTGAACCATGCTGTGGAAAAACTGGCGACGCTCAAGCCCCGGTTCATTCATCGGGACAAGCTTGCGGAGGAGGCCTTTCATATCATGGAATCGCTCCGAATCGACGAACTGCCCGTTGTGGACGATCAAGGACGCGTGGTGGGGCTCCTGGACGTTCAGGACCTGATGCGGGCGGGCAGGGCTTAGCCCGTCGCATGGCCAAACGCCGGTTGTATCGTTATCCGCTTTATCTGCTGGCGCGGTTGGCGACGCTTCCCTTCTATGTTTTGCCGAGGAGTTGGTCGCTTGCGTTGGCCAGAATGATCGGGTTTCTTGGATATCGGTTTGTGACGGTTCAGCGGAACAAAATTCTTGAGAATCTAAGGTTCGCGTACGGAGAATCGAAAAGCCAGGACGAGCTTTCGGCGATCGGCCAGAATGTAATGGGGCATATGCTTCAGACTGCGGTGGATTTCTTTTTGTTCGCCGGTCTCTCCCGGAATAAAGCGGCGTCATTTGTTGAGACAGGGGACGCCTATTCTGTCTGCAAAGATATTTTGCAGGAAGGAAAGGGACTGATTATAATGACTGCCCACATGGGGAACTGGGAGCTCTTGGCGGGCATTTTTGGACTCCAGGGGTTTCGGGGAGGCGTGGTCGGTCGCCGGATTTATTATGAGCCTTACAATCGGTGGATCGTAGGGTTGCGGCGGTCCGTTGGGGTTGAGACGATTTATCAGGATGAGGCGGTCCGGAAGATACATGCGCATTTGAAGGCCGGCGAGATCGTTGGACTTTTGCCGGACCAGGACATGGACCGGGTCCGCGGCATTTTCGTAAATTTTTTTGGAAAACCGGCTTATACTTCAATTGCTCCGGTAAAGTTTGCGATGGCTTCAAAGACGCCGTTGTTGCCAGCGTTTATGATCCGTCTCCCGGGAGATCGGTACAAACTGGTTTTGGGCAAGCTCATTTGCCCGGAAATAGGGACGGATCGGAGCGCATCGATTCGCAAATACACCGAAGCGTGGATGCAGAGTTTTGAAGAAATTATCCGGCAGTATCCGGACCAGTGGGCTTGGATGCATAACCGCTGGAAGACAACCCCGGAAAAACTGGGGCTGAAACTTGAGGAGGCAGTGGTCCGTTCATGATTAGACGTACGCTTATTACCTTTGCGGCGCTGGTTGTTTTTTATGTGCTTTTTGTCCAGATCCAGGTAGTCATCACCCGTCAGAGCAGGGCCAAACGCGTTGCGGACAAAACCGAAGTGAAACCAGCGCACAAGGTATATGCTTTCTCCTTTACCAAGTATACGCCGGAAGGCCAGAAAGAGATCGAGATCGAAGGGGATTCCGCGGATATCCTGACCAACACCGTCCAGCTTATGAACGTTATGGCCAAGGCCTATGCCGAAGAAGTTCCCGTGACCGTGACGGCGGATAAAGGCGAATACGATAAAAAGCAGAATAAGATCCACATCGAACAAAATGTTGTGGCGACGACCGAGGACGGAACGCGGCTTGTGACCGAGCAAATGGACATGCGGCCGACGGAGCACATCATCGAAAATGACGTCCAGACCCAGGTCAAAAAGGATAATATCAATGTCGAGGGAATGGGAGCGCGGGCGGACACGCAGCTGAAGAAAGTAAAGTTTAAAAAGAATGTGACGGTTATTGTTCAGAATCCCGAGGATCAAAAAACGGGTCCTACGACGATTACCTGTGACGGACCGCTCGTGATCGATTACGACAAGAACATCGCGCACTTCAAAGACAATGTTGTGGCCCAGGACAGCCGAGGCAAGTTGATGGCGGATACGATGGACGTTTACTACAACCGCGTGAGCCGCAAGGTTTCCAAGATCGTGGCTGCCGGTAACGTTGTTATCGAGAATCCGGACGGGAATAAAACCTACAGTGACAGCGTGATCTATCTTGCGGATGAAGGACGCATCATCCTGGGCGGAGATACGGAAGCGCTTTATTTTGGCGGCGAAGGGTCGAAGGATCTCGGAAAAGGAGTGCTCTGATATGAATTTGCTTGAAACGAAGCAGCTGACAAAAAGTTATAAAGGACGCCGGGTCGTCAACGGGGTCAATATTCATATTTCCCGGGGCGAGATCGTGGGTCTTTTGGGACCGAACGGCGCCGGAAAGACCACCAGTTTTTATATGGTCGTGGGGGTTATCCGCCCCGAATCCGGCCAGATCTTTTTCCGCGGAGAAGACGTCACGTTCCTTCCGATGTTCCAGCGGGCTCGTCTTGGGATCGGCTATCTTTCCCAGGAGCCTTCCGTTTTCCGAAAGCTGACAGTCGAGGAAAACATTATGGCGATCCTCGAAACCCTCGAGATCTCCCAGGAAGAGCGGGATCGTCGCTTGAAGCGGTTGTTGAACGATCTCGACATTGCGTATCTGGCTAAGAACAAGGCTTACACGCTTTCGGGCGGTGAACGGCGGCGTCTTGAGATCACGCGTGCGCTTGTCACGAATCCTTCGCTTATTCTTCTGGACGAGCCTTTTAGCGGGGTGGATCCGATCGCTGTTTTTGAAGTGCAGAAGATCCTCCAGAAACTCAAGGCGCAGGGCCTCAGCATCCTGCTCACCGATCACAGCGTTCGCGAAACGCTTTCTATTACCGACCGTTCGTACCTGCTTTACGACGGCAAGGTGGAAGTGTCGGGAACTTCGGAGTTCCTCGCGTCCGATTCAAAGGCGAGGGAAATGTACCTCGGAGAAAGGTTTACTTTAGCGTAAGGCATGACCATTCCGGTCGTTTATTTATCGAGATCATCAAGAAGGGGGTTGTTGTGGATATCCGTTTTACGGGACAAAATCTGAAGATCACCGAAGGTATGAAGGCGCACCTTGAAGAGAGGCTTCCCAAGTTCGAAAAATACGCGCCGAGGATCATTGAGGCCCATATTTTCCTGAAAAAGGAAAAATATGTCTATGAAGCTGAGATTACGTTGTTGGCCAAGAATTTGCGGGCTTTCGGGAAAGGGAGCGCGAAGGAAAATGTTTTCGTGGCAATGGACGAGGCCTATGAACGGGTCGAGAAGCAGCTGAAGAAGTTTCGGGCAAAGGCGAAAGATCATCACAAGAAGACCGGCAAAGATTCTGTCCGGGTGGCGAAAGCTCTCGGATTGGTCGAGACGGAAGCCGTTCTCGCGGGCGACCGTCCCAAGGTCGTTCGTTCTCCCGATTTTGCGCCGAAACCGATGTCGGTCGAGGAAGCGAGCCTTCAGCTGGAGATATCACCGGAAACTTTCGTCGTTTTTCTTAATCAGAACACGGATGCCGTCAACGTGATCTATAAACGCAAAGATGGCAATCACGGGCTCATCGAGCCGCGATTCTAGTTTCGAACCTTATCAATCAGGAGGAGCCTCACCCATGAAGATCACCGATTTTCTTAGCCTGAAAGGCATCAAGATAGAAATGGAAGCAGTGGACAAGGAGGGCGCGCTCAAGGAGCTCGTCGATATCCTCGCGGAAGTGAAGGACGTCGGCGATAAAAAAAGTATCCTTCGCGCGCTGGTCGAGCGTGAAAATCTCGGTTCTACGGGTATTGGACAGGGGATCGCGATCCCGCACGGGAAGACCGATAAGGTCGACGGTCTTGTTTCAGTGCTTGGTATCAGCCGCAAGGGCGTAAATTTTGAAGCCCTCGATGGTGAGCCGGTCTATATTTTCTTTCTTCTGGTTGCCCCGAAAGATACCGCCGGCCCGCATTTGAAGGCCCTCGCGCAAATCTCCCGGCTTCTCCGCGACACCTATTTTTGCGAACTTTTGAGGCGTTGCAAAACCTCGAAGGATGTTTTCGATCTGATCACGAAGGAAGAAAATCGTAAGGCCTGATCCGGGCTTCGCGAAACAACTTCCCATGCAATTCTATAAGTGGTTCTACCCGGGGATCGGTATCAAGCGATGGATCATTCTCTGCATTGTGGGGCTGAGCCTGATTGTCGTGGTGGCCCTTCTGACCGTCAAGACCATTTCCAAGGATAGCGTTCTCCTCGCGTCTTTCGCTACGGCGATCCTGATCTTCGGGATCTTTCTCATTTACACTTCGATCAAGAACATGGTTCGCATTTTTGTGCGTGCGCTCATGCCGCTTCATTCGGAAGGCCCACTGGTGGATATCGTTTATCACAAACGGCAGATTGAGTCTCTTTTGCGTGGGCCGCGTGTGGTGGCGATCGGTGGCGGTACGGGGTTGAGCACCATGCTTTCCGGGATCAAGCTTTTTACGAGCAATATTACGGCGATCGTGACGGTGACCGATACGGGGGGGAGCTCCGGCCGGTTGCGTGATGAAATGGACATTCTGCCGCCGGGGGATATCCGGAACTGTCTTGTGGCACTGGCGGATGCCGGGCCGTTGATCCGGGATCTTTTCCAATATCGTTTTGAATTGGGAGAAGGGTTAAAAGGACATAGCTTCGGCAATCTTTTTATTACCGCGCTTTCAATGGTCACCGGCGATTTTGAAAAAGCGATCGCCGAGTCCAGCAAGGTGCTTGCAATCCGCGGCCGTGTGTTGCCCTCTACGCTCGAAAAGGTAACGCTGGTCGGTGAATTTATGGACGGGACCTCGCGCGAAGGGGAAACCAATATCACGGACGCTGCGAAGCCGCTGCGGAATATCCGCCTCCGCCCCGAGGAGTGTCGGGCCTGCCAGGAAGCGATTGATGCGATCGCGATCGCGGATCTGATCATTATGGGGCCGGGAAGTCTTTACACCAGCATTCTTCCCAACCTTTTGATCAAGGATATCCGGGACGCCGTTCTCCACTCGGACGCTTTCAAGGTCTATATTTGTAACGCCATGACGCAACCCGGCGAAACGACCGGGATGAGCGCTTGGGACCATTTGAACGTACTTCTCGATCACACGGACCCGAGGATCGTCGATGCCTGTTTCGTGAATACGTCCCAAATTCCCGAGGAGGTTCTTAGCCGCTACCAGGAGACGGGATCAGTTCCGGTGAAGCTGGATCTCGACAAGATCCGGGACAAGGGCTACCAGGTCATGAAGGGCGATGTGCTTAAAGTGGACGGGCAGATTCGTCACGATGCCGAACGGATCGTTAAATCGATCCTCGACCATTACGCAAAAAATTCAAAGAAGATCAAGGGCTGAAGATCATGTCCCCTAAACGGCAAAAAGCGGGAACTCATAAAGTGGAACGGAATTTTGTGATCTCGAACAAGCTGGGGTTGCATGCCCGGCCTGCGGCCCTTTTTGTCCAGACCGCGAACCGTTTTGACGCGTTGGTGGAGATTTCCAAAGAAGAACTTCAGGTGGACGGCAAATCGATCATGGGGATCATGACCCTGGCGGCCGAGATGGGGTCGTCGATCGTGATCCGGACCAGCGGCAAAGATGCCGAAGCGGCTATGGAAGCTTTGGCGAAACTCATCGAATCCAATTTTGGAGAATAGGTCATGAAACAGCTCAGAGGCATCGGCGTTTCTCCCGGGATCGCGAGCGGGAAAGTATTCGTTCTTCACAGCGGGGAATCTTTCAACCTGCCCAAGCGCTCGGTTGAGCCGGAGCAGCTTTCTAATGAGATTGCCCGTTTTGAGGAAGCTCTCACGCGGACCCGCACCGAGATTCTCGGCATCCGCCGGAAACTTTCCGACCAGATCGGGAGGGAAAGTTCCGATATTTTTACGGCGCATCTGCTGATTCTTGAAGACCGAACTCTGATCGAAGATGTGATCGAGGTCATCAAGAACGAAAAGGTCGGTGCGGAGTATGCGTTTACAACGGTGATTCAGCGGTATTTTCAGGCTTTTTCGCAGATCAACGATGAGTATCTCAAGGAGCGTATCTCGGATGTCCGCGATGTCGGCCGGCGGCTTCTCGGCAATCTTTGCGGCGAGGAAAAGAGACGCCTGGAGAAGTTCACGGGAAAGGTGATCATTGTTTCCCACGATCTGTCTCCTTCGGATACCGCGTCTCTGGATAAGACCAAGGTGCTTGCCTTTGTAACCGAGATCGGCGGGCCGACTTCCCACACGGCCATTTTGGGGCGTTCGCTCGAGATCCCGGCGATTGTCGGGATCGAGAAGATCATTAATGAGGTCCAGAACGGCGATTCGATCATCGTGGACGGGACGCACGGCATCGTTCACGTCGACCCCGATCCGACGACTATCGAGGCGTTCCATTCGGAAGAGCACCGTTTTATCCAGCAAACGGGGGAGCTTGATAAATTGCGCGCGCTGCCCGCGGAGACGCCTGACGGAAGGCGTATTACTCTCGCGGCAAATATCGAGTTCCATCATGAAGTTCCGTCAGTGATCTCTCACGGAGGGGGAGGCGTCGGCCTCTACCGTACGGAATATTTTTATATGAACCGTCCCACGTTGCCGAGCGAGCAGGAGCAATATGAGGCCTATCGGAAGGTGGCGGAGTCGATGCGCCCGCATTCAGTGATCATCCGGACACTGGATCTCGGGGGCGATAAGTTCGCTTCTACGCTTGAAATCCCCCATGAGATGAACCCGTATCTAGGTTGGCGTGCGATCCGTTTTTGTCTGACGCGTACAGACATTTTCAAGACGCAACTGAGGGCCATTCTCCGGGCTAGCGCGCACGGAGATCTCAAGATCATGTACCCGCTCATTTCCAGTGTTTATGAGATCCGTGCGGCACGGGAAATCCTGAACCAAGCGAAAGCGGAGTTGGAGAAAGAAGGCCTCGCGTTCACCCGGGATATCAAGGTCGGGGCCATGATCGAGATCCCTTCGGCGGCGCTGGCGAGCGATATTTTGGCACGGGAAGTGGACTTCTTTTCGATCGGGACCAATGACCTGATCCAATATGTTCTGGCGATCGATCGGATGAACGAAAAGATCGCTTACCTCTATGAGCCGACTCATCCGGCGATCGTCCGGTTGATCGATCTCGTTGTTCAGAACGGGCACAAACATAATATCTGGGTTGGAAGCTGCGGCGAGATCTCCGCAGACCCCGCGGGGGTTCTTTTGCTTTTGGGACTCGGGATCGACGAGATCAGTGCGAGTCCGGTTGTGCTTCCCAAGATCAAGCAGGTGATCCGATCCATCCGTTATTCCGAGGCGCAGGAGATTGCCCGGAAGGCCCTGACTTTTCAGACCGGCAAGGAGATCCACGATTTTCTGACGGCGAAGCTGAAGATTTTTTGCAAGGAACTGCTTGATGAGTGAGATGGAAAAATATTTAAAAGATCTCAGCGGCCAGATCACCCTGGCCCGCGAAATCGCCGACGGGACGATGTTGCCGTCCTCGTTTAGCCGTCCGGAGAAGGTCCTTTTTTGCGGGATGGGGGGGTCGGCCATTAGCGGGGACATTCTCGGGACGATCGCGCAAAGCCGCTCGCGCATTCATTGGACCGTGAACCGGACTGCGAGGCTTCCGGAATGGGTCGATTCCAGGACGCTTGTGATCCTTTCCAGTTATTCCGGCAACACCCAGGAGGTCGAGTCAGTTTTTCGGCAGGCTGTTGCCCGTAAGGCGTCCTTTTTCATTGTGACTGCCGGGGGTCGTCTTGCAGAGGCGGCTCTCAGAAAAAAAATCCCGTTTTTCAGGTTGCCGCAGGGCTATCCGCCGCGTTGTGCGATCGGGTATGGAACGTTTGCATTGTTGTTCCTCTTTATACGGTACAAGTGGTTTTCGGTCTCCTCGAAGGAGATCGATGAAGTGATTCGCATGACACGGAAATTCCCGGTTCCGGTCGCCAAGCTTCTTGCGAAGAAGCTGTTTCAGAAGAGCGTTCACATTTACGGGGGAGGGTTGATGCAGCCCGTGGCGATGCGCTGGCGGACTCAGTTTGCCGAGAACGCGAAAACGCTTGCGTCCTGGGAGGCGATTCCTGAGATGTTCCATCATGAGGTGGAGGGATGGCTGTTCCCGAGTTTTCAGGTCCGCCGTTCCGTCGCGTTGTTCCTTACGGATAAGAATGAGCCGGACTGGATCCGCAAGAAAAAGAGGGTTGCCATGGACGCTATCCGGGAACAGGGGGCCGAGGTCGTTGAAGTCCTGGCCAAGGGCACCGGCGGTCTCGCGAGGATTTTTTCCACGATCCTTCTTGGGGATTGGACGAGCTATGAACTCGCGAAACTGAACCGGGTGGATCCTCTTTCGATCTGTGTGATCGACAGGATCAAGAAGGCTGTGAGGTAACGGATATGAAAGTCATTGTTCTTTGCGCGGGGTACGCGACGCGCCTTCATCCTTTGACGGAAAACCAGCCGAAGCCGCTTCTCCCCGTCGGGAAGAAACCCATTCTCGAATGGATCCTTGAAAGGGTCGAAAAGGTTAAGGGGGTCGACGGCGTTTATCTTGTCAGTAACCAGAAATTTGCCGGGCATTTTGAAGTTTGGGCGAAAACGGCGAAAACTCCCTGGCCTGTCGAGGTCGTCAACGATTGCACGACGAGCAATGAGACGCGCCTTGGAGCGATCGGGGATCTGGCCTATGTGATCCGGACCCGGAGGCTGGAGCCCTCTGATCTCATGGTCATTGCGGGAGACAATTTCTTCGATTTTGATCTTGTCGCGTTCACGGACTTTGGAAAGCAGAAGAGGCCGAATGGGATCATCGCGGTGTATGACGTGGGGGATAAGGAACTTGCGAAACGTTACGGGCTCGTCCGGACGGCGCCTGACGGCAAAATCCTGGAATTTCAGGAAAAGCCGCCCGAGCCACTGACCACCCTCGCGTCGAGCGGAATTTATTGGCTTCCCAAGGAAATCTGGGGTCTCCTTGACAGGTATATTTCGAGCGGGCATAATACCGACCAACCCGGCCATTATATGCGGTGGTTAGCCGAGACTTCAGGGCTGTACGCCTTCCCTTTGACGGGGAAGTGGTTGGATATCGGCGACCTCGCTTCTTACCAGAAAGCGAACGATCTTGTCAATTCAAACAAAATAAAGGAGTAACACGAACATGAAAAAAGGGCACTATTTTTTTACTTCGGAATCTGTTTCTGAAGGACATCCGGACAAGCTTTGCGATCAGGTTTCTGATGCGATCCTGGACGCCTATCTGGCCGGTGACCCGGCGTCGCGTGTGGCTTGCGAGTGTCTTGCCACGACCGATCGCTTGACCATTGCCGGTGAAATTACGAGCAAAACCAAGGTTGATGCCGAGAAGATCGCGCGTCATACGATCAAGAAGATCGGTTATGTGGATCCGAAGATCGGCTTTGACTACAAAACCTGCAAGATCGACATCGCTCTCCATACCCAGTCGCCGGACATCGCGATGGGCGTGGATACGGGCGGCGCCGGTGACCAGGGCATGATGTTCGGATACGCGACCGATGAGACGAAAGAGCTTATGCCGCTTCCGATCATGCTCGCGCACAAACTGGTCCGTTATTTGACCGCGGCCCGTAAGTCCGGCAAGATCAAATATCTGCGGCCGGATTCCAAAAGTCAGGTCACGGTCGAGTATGACAATGAAAAACCGGTGCGTGTGGATGCTGTGGTCCTCAGCTCCCAGCATGACGGGGATGTCCAACTTTCGACCATCCAGAAAGATCTTACGGAAAAAGTGATCAAAAAGGTCATTCCGGCGAATCTGATGGACAAGAACACAAAGATTTTTATCAACCCTACGGGACGTTTCGAAGTAGGGGGGCCGCATGGGGATACCGGTCTGACCGGCCGCAAGATCATCGTTGATACCTACGGGGGCATGGGCCGTCACGGCGGCGGCGCGTTTAGCGGTAAGGATCCCTCCAAGGTGGACCGTTCGGCGGCTTATTTCGCGCGCTATGTGGCGAAAAATATCGTGGCGGCGGGTCTTGCCGGCAGCTGCGAGATCCAGGTTTCTTATGCGATCGGCGTGGCACAGCCTGTTTCTATCCGCGTGGATACGTTCGGGACAAACAAGGTCAGCGAAGAGGCGATCTCAGAAGCCGTAGCGAAGGTATTCGATTTCACCCCGCGCGGGATCATCCGCACATTGGACCTCCGCCGTCCGATTTACAATATGACCGCCGCTTACGGTCACTTCGGCCGCAGCGAAGCCGGTTTTTCCTGGGAAAAGACGGACAAGGTCGAAGCGCTTCGCAAGGCGCTGAAGCTCAAGGGGGGCTGTGCCTGTTCCAAGGTAGGGGCGGCATGCTAACGATTGAAAAAAAGGCGAAAACCATGAAAAAAACAGCGTCAAAATCCGGACAAGATTTCAAGGTTGCTGATCTTTCGTTGGCTGATTGGGGCCGTAAAGAGATCGAAATGGCCGAGAAGGAAATGCCCGGGTTGATGGCGACCCGCAAGAAGTACGGGCCGCAAAAGCCGCTCAAGGGTAAGCGGATCATGGGCAGTCTTCACATGACGATCCAGACTGCCGTTCTGATCGAGACGTTGGTCGAACTCGGAGCCGATGTCCGCTGGTGTTCCTGCAATATTTTCTCGACGCAGGATCATGCTGCTGCGGCCATTGCGGCGCGGGGTATTCCCGTTTTTGCGTGGAAGGGGGAGAACCTTGAGGAATACTGGTGGTGCACGCTCAGGGCACTCACGTTCCCAGGCGGTAAAGGGCCGAACCTCATCGTCGATGATGGCGGAGACGCGACGCTCATGATCCATTTGGGTTATGACGCCGAGAAGAACCCCAAACTTCTCGATAAGAAAGTCGAGACGCAGGACGAGATCGAGCTTTTTAAACTCTTAAAGAGCGTTCTCAAGGCCGAGCCGAAGAAATGGCACGGGGTCGTGAAGGAATGGGAAGGTGTTTCGGAAGAGACCACGACTGGGGTCCATCGTCTCTATAAAATGCAGGAAGAAGGAAAGCTGTTGGTCCCCGCCATCAACGTGAACGATTCGGTCACGAAATCAAAATTTGATAACCTCTACGGTTGTCGTGAATCCCTTGTGGACGGTATCAAACGCGCGACGGACGTGATGATCGCGGGCAAGGTCGCCGTGATCCTCGGCTACGGGGACGTCGGCAAAGGAAGCGCTCAGTCCATGGCTGAATTAAAGGCGCGGGTCATTGTGACGGAGATCGATCCGATCTGCGCACTTCAGGCAACGATGGCCGGATTTCAGGTCGCGAGGATTGAGGATGTTCTCGATATCGCCGACATTTTTGTGACGACGACGGGGAACATCGATGTGATCACCGCCGAGCATATGTCCAAGATGAAAGACGAGGCGATCGTTTGCAATATCGGGCATTTTGACAATGAGATCCAGGTCGCCAAGCTTGAGAAGTGGCCCGGGATCAAGAAGATCAATATCAAGCCGCAGGTCGACAAGTATGTTTTCCCGGACGGGCATTCGATCATCCTGCTCGCAGAAGGCCGTCTTGTGAATTTGGGTTGCGCTACGGGGCATCCGAGCTTTGTGATGTCGAATTCTTTCACGAACCAGACGCTCGCACAGATCGACCTGGTCCTGAATCCGAAGAAGCCCGGCGTTTATCGTCTCGAGAAGAAACTCGACGAGGAAGTCGCGCGGCTCCATCTGGAAAAGCTCGGCGCCAAGCTTACCCGGCTGACGAAGAAACAGTCGGAGTATCTCGATGTTCCGTTCGATGGCCCTTATAAGCCCGAGCACTACAAGTACTAACGAACACTGATCTAACCGCAAGGACAGCCCCCGTATTTTCTTGTGAAAGCAAGAGGCGGGGGCTGTCCCTTTTTCTCCGATGATGAACGAGCTTTTGAAGGCGAATGTTTTTACGGGGCATCCGGGCTGGCAGGCGATCGCCTATCGGGGAGAGATTGCGTCCAAGCGGCTCCGGTTCGAAGTGACCGATGAGACTGGGCCGCGGCCGCTTTATTTTGCGGCGGTCATTTCCCGGGAAGAAAAACTTGCTTGGCAGTCCTTTCAGGATCTTTGGGATCACACTGTAGGCATCGCTCAGGCCGGGGTGCAGGGGTTCTTCGGGCTCGATCTGTTGAGTCTCGATCTCCTGACCGGGATCCGGAATTTTAATGCTCATGATTACAGCCGGCTTTTGATCAATCATGCGCGCGATTTAGATGCGGAGAAAAAACCGCTGATTCGTTACGGTCAGACCTTCGCGGTTCTGCAGAAACGGGCTCCCGCAGATTGGGGGAGGATCGAGGTAAAGACCCATGTAGAGATCGTGGATCCGGAGAAGGTACGGCTTGAGACTTTTCTCAAGAAATTGTTCCGCGAAGGCGGGAGTGATCCGCGCGCAGTTTGTCTGGCGCATGACCTCAGCTTGAATCCGGTCTGGGATCTCAATGTTCCTGTTGTGATCCCGTGTGAGGCTTATGGGTTCCATGCATCTGTTAAGACGGCGCGAAAACTTTCGAGCTGAAATACGTGGCCACGGGGGCAGGAGCATGTCGTTCCGCGAATGTTCCGTAGTATAATGAGTTTATGAAAGAGACGATGAATTCAAAAATTGGTTCAGGATATACGTATGTGGATAGTGCGGAGGCCCTTACTCGCGTGATCGAGGCGTTGGAGGAGATTTCCCGGGTTGGGCTCGATACGGAGGCGGATAGTCTGCACCATTATTTTGAGAAGGTGTGCCTGATCCAGTTGAGTTTTTTGGGAATGAACTATGTGATCGACCCGCTCGCCGGTTTTTCGCTCGACGGGTTTCTAGAAGTGCTATCCCTCAAGGAATTGATCCTGCAGGGCGCGGATTATGACCTCCGTATGCTGAAAAAATCTTTTGGGTTTCGTCCGAAAGCTCCTGTTTTTGATACGATGCTCGCGGCTCAGGTTCTCGGTTATGAAAAAATAGGGCTAGCGGCACTGGCCGAAAAGTACTGCGGGGTCGCCCTTTCGAAATCGGGCCAAAAATCAGACTGGGCGCGGCGGCCCCTGTCTGCCAAGCAGTTAGATTATGCCGCGGACGACACGAAATATCTGGAAACGATCGCCGATGCCATGGCGGCAGGCCTTCGGGAACTGAACAGGGTCGATTGGCACCGGGAATGCTGCGAACGAGCGGTCGAGGTCTCGGGGATCCTCGAGCAAAGCGACCCGGACGAGGCATGGCGCATTAAAGGGTCCTCGAAGCTGGCGCCGAAGACGCTCGCTTTTGTCCGGGAACTTTGGAAATGGCGGGACGCGGAGGCGCGAGCGAAGGACCGGCCGCCTTTTATGATCCTGCAAAACGAAAATGTGATCGAACTTGCCGAGTGGGGCGCGGGACATCCGCAGGAACCGCTTCAGGGGGGGCCTGCTTTTATGAAGAGGATCTCGGGGGAAAGGCTTGCCCGGTTGGAAAACGCGATCCGGACCGCAGAAAATCTTCCCCCTTCCGAATGGCCCGTGTCTCCCAAGAGGGTGAGAACTTCGCAGCCGTTCCCCTTGCCGGAGAAGGTGGAGAAATTACTCGCGGCATGCAAGATTATCGCCGCGGAGTACAAAATCGAAGCTTGTTTTCTGGCCTCCCGTGCCGCAGTGACGAACATTGTCCGGTACCAGGCCCGGTCGGTCGAGAGTGTGATCGAGGCGAGCGGGATGATGCGATGGCAGGCGGGGCTCATTTTGCCGGCGGTGAAAGCCGTTTTAGGCGAAAGTCCCGAGAATTTTAATGACCGTTCTCTTTTGCAAACATAAGGATTATCTATCATGATCTCCGCCAACGGCGTGACGCTTCAATTCGGCAAACGGGTCCTTTTTGAGAACGTGAACATCATGTTCACGCCGGGGAACTGCTATGGTTTGATCGGGGCCAACGGGTCCGGGAAATCCACGTTTCTGAAGATCCTTTCCGGCGAGATCGAATCTAACGCGGGCTCCGTGGCGGTAGGGAAGAACGAGCGCATTTCGACCCTTAAACAGGACCAGTTTGCTTTTGACGAATTTCCCGTGCTCCGGACCGTGATCATGGGTCACAAAAAGCTCTACGATATCATCCGCGAAAAAGAAGAGATTTATGCAAAACCCGATTTTTCGGACGCGGACGGTTTGCGCGTTGCGGATCTCGAGCATGAGTTCAACGAGATGCACGGCTGGGACGCGGAAGCCGAGGCGGCCAAACTCTTGAGCGATCTCGGTATTCCGGATAAATTGCACGAAACTCCGATGAAGCAGCTTGAGTCCGGGCAAAAGGTGCGTGTTCTTTTGGCGCAGGCGCTTTTCGGGAACCCCGACGTCCTGCTTCTCGACGAACCGACGAACCATCTGGACGTCGAGACCTGCCTCTGGCTTGAGGATTTCCTTTATGATTTCAAGAATACTGCGATCGTGGTGTCCCACGATCGTCATTTCCTGGACCGGGTCTGCACGCACATTGCGGACATTGATTTCGGGAAGATCCAGCTTTACACGGGGAATTATTCGTTCTGGTATGAGTCCAGCCAACTGGCTATGCGGCAGAAGTCCGAATCCAACAAGAATATCGAAGATAAGCGCAAGGAGCTCCAGGCGTTCATTGCGCGGTTTTCGGCCAACGCCTCCAAATCGCGCCAGGCGACGTCCCGGAAAAAGCTGCTCGAAAAATTGACCCTGGAAGATATCCGTCCGTCTTCGCGGAGGTATCCGAACGTGCTGTTCAAACCGGAGCGGGAGGCGGGGAATGATCTGCTTGAGATCGAGGGGCTTACGAAGTCGGTCGACGGCGAACTCATGTTCAAGAGTCTCGACCTCCGCGTGGATAAGGGCGACAAGATCGCGTTCATTGGGTCGCAGGATCGCGTGAAAAGCACGCTCTTCCAGGTTTTGATGGGAGAACTCGCGCCGGACCAAGGGGCTTTCAAGTGGGGTGTTTCCACGGTCCGCGCCTATTTTCCGAGAGAAAACCGGAAATATTTTGAAACCGATTTGGATCTGGTCGACTGGCTGCGCCAGTTCTCAAAAGAAAAAGACGAGAATTTTGTTCGCGGGTTTCTGGGGAGGATGCTCTTTTCCGGAGAAGAGTCGCTAAAAAAAGCTTCGGTCCTTTCGGGCGGCGAGCGGGTGCGTTGCATGCTCTCACGCATGATGCTTGTCGGCGCGAATGTGCTGATCATGGACGAACCGACCAACCATCTGGACCTCGAGTCCATTACTGCGCTCAACCAGGGGCTGGAAAGATTCCCCGGGACGATTCTTTTCACATCCCACGATCATCAGTTCGTTCAGACCGTTGCGAATCGGATCATCGAGCTTACGCCGCTCGGAATGATCGAGCGGAGGGGCACCACGCTCGACGAATACCTGACGGACCCCGAGCTTAAAGCGAAACGGGCGGCCCTTTACCCCCATGGCTGAGACTTCCTTTATTCTTCAAGGCGAATTCATCGAACTCAACAAGCTGCTCAAGGTCTGCGGGCTTTGCGAAAGCGGGGGCATGGCCAAGCAGGCGATTGCCCAGGGCTGTGTGAAAGTGGACGGGCAGATTGAGCTACGGAAGGCCTTCAAAGTCCGGCAAGGCATGCGTGTCGAATATGCCGGTCACACGATTGTTGTCGGATAGCTAAAACTGAAAAGGGGTAGGGTCTGTTCTCGGAAGAAAAGACCCTGCCCCTTTTTTATTTGAGGATTCGGGTGAGGAAGAAGCTTGGGAAAACGCCCATGGCGATGACGCCGGCGAACATGATCCAGAAGGCGAGAGCGATCGACCGCGGCGGATTGGCCAATGCCGGTCCTGACGCCGGGGTCAGATACATCATCCGGATGATCCTGAAGTAATAGTAGGCTGCGATCACGCTGTTGACCGCCGCGACGATTGCGAGTGTTATGAATTTTCCATGGATCGCTGCCGCGAATACGTAATATTTCCCGACAAATCCCGCGAGCGGCGGGAGTCCCGTGAGCGAAAGCAGGAAAACCGTCAGAAGCGCTGCGGCGACAGGGGAGCGTTCCGAAAGTCCAGCATAGTTAGAGATATCGTCGCTTCCGGTTTCTTCGCTCACGAACGTGACCACTGCGAACGCACCAAGGTTCGTCAAAAGATAGGCCGCCAGATAGATCAGGATCGCTTCCCGGCCAAGAAGCGTGAACACCGCAAGTCCCATCAAGATGTACCCGGCCTGCGCGATGCTGGAGTAAGCCAGGAACCGCTTCATGTTGGTCTGCGAGATGGCGGTCAGGTTGCCGATCGTCATCGTGAGTATGGAAAGTGCGGTTAAAGCAAGGCTCCATCCCTCCCATGAAAGTCCAAAAACCGTAGCGAGAACCCGCATGAGGACTGCGAACCCGAGCGCTTTCGGCGCGACGGCCAGGAACGCGGTGACAGGCGTCGGTGCGCCTTCGTAAACGTCCGGCGCCCACATGTGGAAGGGAGCCATGGAGATCTTGAACCCAAGGCCTACGAAGAAGCAAAGGACGGCGACGGCGGACAAGGGTTTGAAAGGCGCGTAAAAGAGGGCGTTTCCGATGACAGGAAGTTCGAGAGATCCCGCAGCCCCGTAAACGAGTGACATTCCGTAAAGCATGATTCCCGAGCAGACGCTTCCGAAGAGCAGGTATTTGAGAGCGGCTTCCTTTGATTTCGCGTCATTCTTTAGAAATCCGACCAAAACGTACGACACAAGCGAGACGAATTCGACCGCCAGGAAGATCATCAAGAGGTCGTTCGCCGCTGCGACGAGTGTGAGCGCAAATGCAGCGAGGAGCAACAGACCGTAAAATTCGCCTTCCTGTTTTCCGTGGAGCGGGGCGTAGCCGTAGGAGATGAGAAGCGTTACGCCGACGACCGCGAGCGCCAGAAGGCGGAAGAAGTGCGCGAAAGAATCCAGATAAAAGGCCCCGAAGAATAGGGGGAGCGGCTTTTCGGGAACCGTGTAGAGGCACGCGGTGAGAACGATCACCAGAAGGCTCAGAAGACCCAACGAGCGCTTGTTTTTTGCGAAGAAATCCGCCGCAAACACAACGAACGCCCCTCCCAACAGGACCAGTTCCGGAATAAAATATTTTAAACTTTCAACGGCGTTCATCTTCAGACCTTCATTGTTTTGAGCAACGCATCAAGCGTCGGGATCATGTAATTCAGGATGACCTTCGGATAAAGGCCGATCCCGATAATGAAAACCATGAGTGGCACCAGCGTCGCGAGCTCAAGGGGGTTTGCGTCCGGAAGATTGGCCCATTTCGGGTTCAATTTTCCGAGCAGGACTCGCTGGATCATGTAAAGAAGGTACGCAGCGGCCAGGATGATGCCGATCGTGGAAAGGCCGGTCACGAGCTTCGAATATTGGTACGAACCGAGGAGTGACAGGAATTCACTGATGAAACCGCTCAGGCCCGGTAGACCGAGCGAGGCGAGCGAAAAGAAGGTGAGGACCCCGGCATAGACCGGCATCTTTGCGCCCAGTCCGCCGAAGTCATTCAGGTCCCGGGTGTGGGCGCGGTCGTAGATGATCCCGACCAACAAGAAAAGCCCGCCCGTGATCGTTCCGTGGTTGAACATCTGGAGAACGGCGCCGCGGAAGCCGTCGGCGTTCATGGCCGCGAGACCGAGCAGAACGAATCCCATGTGGCTCACGCTCGAATAAGCGACCATTTTCTTGAAATCCGTTTGCGCCAATGCGATGAAGCCGCCGTAAATGATCCCGATCACTGCCAGTGTCGCCATCGCGGGCTGGAACCAGTGGGCCGCTTCAGGGAACAGCGGATAGCTGAACCGGAGAAAACCGTACGTTCCCATTTTCAGCAGGACGCCGGCAAGGATCACGCTGATCGGGGTCGGAGCTTCGACATGGGCGTCGGGCAACCAGGTATGGAACGGAAAGATCGGAACTTTGATCGCGAAGCCGAGGAAGAATGCCATAAAAACGATCTTTTGGAAAAGGAGGCTATGTTTAATCCCCACCAGTACGGTCATGTCGAAGGTGTGCATCGGCGACGCGAAATAAACGCCCAGGATGCCGAGGAGCATGAACAGGCTGCCCGCGAGGGTGTAAAGGAAGAATTTGATCGCGGCGTATTCTTTGCGCGGTCCGCCCCATATCCCGATCAGGAAATACATCGGCACCAGCACCACTTCCCAGAAGACGTAGAACAGAAAGAGGTCGAGCGAGAGAAAAGTTCCCATCATGCCGGTCTCAAGCAGCAGGTACAGGAAATAATATTCCTTTTCGCGGCCGTCTTTTACGCGGATATGGGAAAGCGAACCGAGACAGGCGATCAGGGAAATGAGTCCGGTCAAAAAGACCATCGGGAAGCTGATCCCGTCCGTGCCGAGAAGGTATTGCACGCCGAACTGGGGAATCCAGAGGGCCCGTTCCACCATTTGGAATCCCGCCTGTGCCGGGTTGAACAAAGCGAGCGCGTAACAGGTGAGCGCGAAGGTCACGAGGGTGGTCCCGAGCGCGATCCATTTGATAAGGCGCGGGGCATTTTTGGGGGCAAAAAGCACGGCGAACGCTCCCGCAAGCGGTATGAAAGTGATCAGGGATAAAATGTGAGAATTCATTTAGTTCTCCTTATCGAACTTCGGACGGTGAAGGGCAGAAGACGCCTCGTCATGCGCCCTCCTCCCTCCGTCATCCTTAAATTAATTTCAACTGCCAAGCGATAAAAGCAAGAAACCCTAAAAACGCGAACAACATGTAATTTTGGACCAATCCTGTCTGCAGGCGTTTGACGATCGCGTTCAGGAAATACGTCAGGGCGCCCATGAAATTCACCAAGCCGTCGACGACGTGCTGGTCGAACCAATTTTTAAGGCGGCTCAGGAACAGGGTGTTCTGTCCCGTCCCGTTCACGGCGCCGTCGACGACCGCCTCATCAAAGCTGAAAAGGATCCGTCCGATGGCGGTGAAAGGCTTGATAATGAACCGGGAGTAGAGCTCGTCGAAATAAAACTTGTTCAGGGAAAGACGGTAGAAAGTCGGGAACACCGAGGCGGTTTTTTCTGCCCAGGCGGTTTTCTTCAAATAGATCACGCCCGCGAGTCCGATCCCAAGAACGGCGACAGTGATCGAACAGCCCATGACAAAAGCCGAAGGTTCGTATTCGGGATAATGGGTCATATGCGCCATGAATTTCTGGAACCAGTGGTGCATGAACGGCGAACCCGGGATGCCGATCACGATCGATCCGATCGCAAGCGCCCACAAAGGGAGCGTCATCACAGCGGGAGATTCGTGAGCATGAACATGCGGGTCGCGCGCTTTTCCGAAGAAGGTCATAAAAATAAGACGGAACATATAAAACGCCGTCATGAAGGCCGTGAGCAGCAGGACGCCGAAGACGAGAATATTGCCTGAGGCGAAGGCCGTCAGAAGGATCTCATCTTTGGACCAGAACCCCGAAAGCGGCGGGATGCCCGCGAGCGCGAGGCTTGCGATGATGAACGTGGTCGCGGTATGGGGCATTTTTTTGAATAGTCCGCCCATCTGGCGGATGTCCTGGACGTGCGTCCCGTGGATCACGCTTCCCGCACCGAGAAAGAGCAAGGCTTTGAAAAAGGCGTGCGTGGTCAGATGGAACGTGCCGGCCCCGAGTCCCATAAGTCCGAGCCCTGTTACCATGTAGCCGAGTTGCGAGATCGTCGAATAGGCAAGGATGCGCTTGATATCCGTTTGCGTGAGCGCGATGAATGCGGCCATAAAGGCGGTGATCGTGCCGATCGTTGTGACGAACGGAAGCACGTCTCTTACGGCCATGAAAAGACTGAACGAACGGGCCACAAGGAAAACGCCGGCCGCCACCATGGTGGCGGCGTGGATGAGAGCGCTGACCGGGGTCGGACCTTCCATCGCGTCCGGCAACCATACATGGAGCGGGAATTGCGCGGATTTTCCGATCGTGCCGCAGAAAATAAGGAGCGATGCCGCGACGAGCAGGGAAACGGGGATCAGCATCGCCGGGCCCGTATAGGTTCCGTCCATGATGGCATTCATTTTCGAGAAGCTCAACGTGCCGATCGCCGTGAAAAGCGTCAGGAATCCGAGTAGGAAGCCGACGTCACCGATCCTCGTGGTAAGGAACGCTTTGAAGCAAGCTTTCGCGGCCGATTCTTTCTCGAAATAAAAACCGATCAGGAGATACGAACAAAGTCCCATGATCTCCCACGCCATGAAGAAGAGAAGATAATTGTCCGAGATGACGAGTGTGAGCATGGCCGACATAAAAAGAGAGACGTAAGCGAAGAAACGGCTATAGCGCGGGTCGCCTGCCATATAACCCGAAGCGTAGATCTGGATCAGCGTGCCGACGATCGTGACCATGAAAAGCAGCGTTGCGGAAAGGGGGTCCATTAGATAGCCGAATTGCAGAGAGCCTTTGCCGATCGCAAGCCAGGTGATCTGGTTCGCGAAATGAGCGCCATGGAAGACTGCCCAGCAGACCGGAAGCGCGATCGCGCATGCTACGGCGCTGGTCGCGACCGAAAGCCACGCGGCACGGTGCTTCAGCCGGCGGCCCGCCAAGATATTGGCGATGAAGGCCGCGAACGGGAGCAGGGGAACCCACAGGATATGATCGGCGCTTACCATTTCAGTAAATTGACCTCATCGGTGTAAACGGTTTTCCGGACCCGGAAGAGGGCCAGGACGATCGCAAGGCCGACGGCCGCGGACATGGCGGCGATAGCGATCACAAAAAGCGCAAAGATCTGCCCGGTTTCTGGCGCGAGCGAAGTGGTCTTAGAGAACGCGATCAGGTTAATGTTGGCAGCGTTCAACATCAGCTCGATGGAGATCAGGATCCCGATGATGTTGCGCCGGACCAGGGCCCCGTAGATGCCGATTGCGAACAGCAAAAGCGAAAAGATAAGAATGTGCGGTAAAGGAACGATCATGATTTCTCCTCGGGATCTTTCTTGGCGATCACTACGGCGCCGATCAGGGCTGCGATCAAAATAACGGAGATGATCTCGAAGGGGAACACGTAGGACCCCATGAGCGCTTTGCCAAGGCTCATCACCGAGGTGCCGGTGGCGAGCGCTCGTTTTGTAACAGGCCAGGGTGTCCTGAGGATTACGAGTCCGATCATGAAAATAAAACCCAGGAGTCCCAGGATCGCGGCGGGGCTTTGGCGGTTCGTCTGCCGGATCGTTTTTTCGCCGAGATGTTCCGTCAGCATGATGGCGAAGATGATCAGGGTCATAACCGCACCGACGTAAACCAGGATCTGGATCGCAGCTACGAAATCCGCCCGGAGCGCGAGGTAAACGGTTGCGGTGCCGACGAGTACGGCCGCGAGGCACAGGGCGCTATGGAACAAGTTACGGAGCGTGACGACTCCCAGGGCGAACACAAGGACGAGAGCCATCACGATATAAACCCCGAATTTAGCGCCGATCGTCAGAATTTCCATAGTTAATCCGCCAGGGGGTAAGCCCGTTTTTCGGGCACGAAATGCCGGTTAAGTTTGACAAGGGTCCAGAGGGAGACGATGAGGATCGGTACGGAATAAAGCCAGGCGGTTCGCTCCGGAACGAACTGCCAGAGGCCGGCCACGAGGATATTGATCAGCGTGAGCGGCAGCAGGAATTTCCAGGCGAATCCCATCAGTTGGTCGACCCGGAAGCGCGGGAAAGTTCCCCGGAACCAGATCATGACGCAGATGAGAAGAAACGTCTTCCCGAAGAACCAGAGCCAGGAGGGGAGGAAAGGCCCCTGCCAGCCGCCGAGGAAAAGCGTTGTCGCGATTCCGCAAAGGGTGAAGGCGTTCATATATTCCGCCATATAAAAGAGCGCGAATTTCATACCGCTATATTCCGTATGGAACCCCGCCACGAGCTCAGATTCCGCTTCCGGAAGGTCGAACGGCGGCCGGTTGCATTCCGCGACCGCACAAAGGAAGAAGATCATAAAACCCGTCAATCCCCACGGCGTGAAGACGAACCAGTGAAGGTCCACGTCCCCGCACTGGGTCATAACGATCGTGTTCGTGGAAAGGCTCTGGCTCATCATGATGACCGGAACGACCGAGAGCGTCATTGGGATTTCATAGGAGATCATCTGCGCCGCCGTGCGCATGCCGCCGAGGAGCGAATATTTGTTCCGCGATGCCCAGCTGCCCATGAAGATCGGGATCGTGGTGATCGAAGAGACGGCGATGAAATAAAGAATGCCGATATTGAGGTTCGCGGCGGTCATCCGTTCACCGAAGGGAACCACCAGGAACACCATCAGGGCCGGGATGACGATCACGATCGGCGCGAGCAGATGGATGAGCTTGTCCGCGTTTGCGGGCACGATATCTTCTTTGGTGAACATTTTGATACCGTCGGCGATTGGTTGGAGAAGGCCCCAAATCCCCACGCGGTTCGGTCCATAGCGATTCTGAATGCGGCCGATCAATTTTCGCTCGAGGAGCGTCAGGTACATCATGATGATCGGCCCCATGCAAAGGATCACGACGCCGCTGATCACGATCGAGGTGAGTACGACGATCCATCCCGGAAGGAATTTTCCAAGGAGGTCCAGGAACCATCCTTTCGCGTTCACAAACGAAAGGTCTACGGCAAATTCAATGCTTCTCAACCAACCTGGCATTGTCATAGGGCCGGTCCTTGTGGGGGCTGTGCTGCCGCCCGTTTTTTCTCTTCCGCGATGCGCCGTTTCTCAGTGACCGCCGCCGCGAGGGTCGGGCGGACTTTCAGGAAATAGTCATTGGATTTCAGGAGGTCTTCCTTGTGTTTCAGGAGATCCGTCCGGTTTCCCATGGCCGTGGTTTCAAAGGCGTGGTCCATGTAGATCGAGTCGAACGGGCAGACGGCTTCGCACATCCCGCAGTTCATGCAAAGGCTGTAGTCGATATTAAAGATCTCGGGTCGGCGCGCCGGTTTACCGGCCCCAACTTTTATGTTTTTTTGATCAACGGTGTTTGGGACCGCAGCGTCCGTTGCCATGGTGATCGAAATGCATTTCGGCGGGCACTCACGTTCGCAGATCCCGCAGGCCACGCAGCGGATCTTGTCCGGGGAGCCGTCATAGACCAGGAAGGGGAAGTTCCGGAAATTCTCGAATTCCGCGCAGCGTTCCTCGGGGTACTGGACCGTGAAGATTCCGCCGCTTCCGGGTTTGCAGAAATAAGAGGTTACAAAGTTCTTGAGCGTGACCCACAGGCCTTTAAGAATACCCATGCCGAACATCATCGGTCCGTCTCCCCGAGCACGATGTCGATGCTCCCAAGAATGATGATCGCGTCCGCGATCTTTTGGCCCAGGCAAATGTCCTCGAGCACGGTCAGATTGATGAGGGACGGCGCGCGGACGTGGTAGCGCCACGGCTGGGGCGTCCCGTCGCTGACAAGATAGTAGCCCAGTTCTCCCTTCGGCGATTCGATACGGGCGTAGGCTTCTCCCACCGACGGTTTCAGATTGCGCGGCATCTTGAGGAGGGGGAGCGTCTTTTTATTCAGGATCTCGCCCTGGGGGATTTTTGAAAGAGCCTGTTTCAGGATCTTCAAGCTTTCGCGCATTTCGAGGATGCGGACATAATAGCGGTCGTAGACGTCGCCCTTGGTGCCGAGCGGGATTTTGAAATCAAAACGGTTGTAGATACTGTAGCCGTCGACCTTGCGGATGTCGTAATTCACGCCCGAGGCGCGGAGCACGGGGCCGGTGATGCTTGAGTTGATCGCGAAATCCGCGGGAAGTACGCCCACGTGCTGACAGCGCATGCAGAGGATCTCGTTTTTCGTGAGCAGCGCTTCAAATTCATCGAGAAAGGCCGGGAGTTTGGCGACGATCCCGCCGATGGCGGCAAGGTTTTCCGCCGTCAGGTCGCGTTTGACGCCTCCAAAACGGAAGTAATTGCACATCATGCGTGAGCCCGAGACTTCCTCGAAGATGTCGAGGATCTTTTCTCGCTCGCGGAAGGCGTAGAGGACCGGCGTGAAGAATGCGCCGAGGTCGTTTAGGAGGAATCCGATGACCGCCATGTGGTTCACGATGCGGGTCAGCTCCGCCATGATGACGCGGATGTATTCCGCGCGTTCCGGGACTTCGATCCCGGCAAGCTTCTCAACCGCGAGCGCGTAGCCGAAGTTATTCGACATGGCGTTGATGTAATCCAGCCGGTCCGTATAGGGCATGATCGCCGCGTAGGGGAGGTTCTCCGCGATCTGTTCCTGGTTGCGGTGAAGATAGCCCATGACCGGTTTCAGGGCGCAGACCTTCTCGCCTTCCAGCATGACGTTCATGCGGAAGACCCCGTGCGTGGACGGGTGCTGTGGCCCGAAATTGATCTCGAGCATCGACGGATTTTCTGTTTGTTTTATCTCAAAGGTGTTTGCCATGATCTCTTTAATCTGAATGTTCTAATAAGCGCAACGCTCAACGTGCAACGTTAAAAATCGAGGTCCGTTCGTTGTGTGTTGCGCGTAGTACGTTGAGCTAGTTTTTAGGTTTTTCCGGTTTTTGCGCGACGGCGCGTTTTCCGGCCGCTTTCAACTCTTCGGCTTTCTGCTTCATTCCGTTCGGTACGGCAATGCCGCGCGCTTCAAGCCACGCGACGTCCGCTGTTTCCAGGGTTTCCGTATCTTCCTGCTCGTAATCCTTGCGAAGGGGAAAGCCTTCGAAACCTTCCCACATGAAAAGGCGCCGGAGGTCCGGGTGGCCTTCATAAAGAATGCCAAACGTGTCGTAAGCCTCGCGTTCCTGGTATTCCGCACCGCGGTAGACCGGAACCAGCGAGGGAATTTTCGCGTTCGTTTTCGGAACGCGGACCCGGAGCGCGATCGGCCCGTGTTTCTTTTCCATCGAATAGAGGTGATAAACCGACTCGAGGTGATCGAGATAATCCGCGCCGGTGACGGAGGACAAGTAGTCCATCCGGAAGGCCGGACTTTCTTTTAGGAAGAGCGCGACCCTCGTGAGGTCGGCCGGGTTTTCGATCAAAAGGGAATCGCGGACTACGCGGAGTTTGACGTCCGGAAGTCTTGTTGAGAGTTCTTTTTTGACTTCTTCTATGGGAAGCGGCATAAGTTCAGGCAACTCCCGGGGCCGGAGGTGTTGTGGGGACGGAGACGAGGTCCAGATTCGGGGCCTTGATCTTTTTCCCCGTCAGGATCGGCTGCCCGTAATGTTTTTTCCGGAGATTCTCTTTCGGCGGCTGCCAGACGTCAGGGTTGAATTTTGGGACGAGTCCGTTCGGACCAAGCTCCGGGATCGGGAATTCCCGTTTGAGGCCTTTCTGATACCATTCGGCTTTGAGGATCTCCTGCGAATCGATCTTTTCCTGGAGCTTCATCAGCCCGTGGAGCAGCGCTTCGGGGCGCGGGGGACAGCCCGGCAGGTGAACATCCACCGGAATGTAGCGGTCGATCCCGCGGACAACATTGTAACCGTCGACAAAAGGGCCGCCCGAGATGGCGCAGGCGCCCATCGTGATCACATACTTGGGTTCCGGCATCTGGTTATAAAGGCGGACAACCTGAGGCGCCATTTTCTTGGTGACCGTGCCGGAGATGATCATGAGATCGGCTTGGCGCGGGGAGGCCCGGAACAGTTCGGCGCCGAAGCGGGCAATATCGTAGCGGGCGGCGGCGGCCGCGATCATCTCGATCGCGCAGCAAGCGAGGCCGAATTGCATCGGCCAGACAGACGAGCGGCGTCCCCAATTATAAAGGAAGTCGAGGGTGGTCCACACCACGCCTTTCTTTGCAAGGTCCGCGCGAAGCCGTTCGCTGACTGTATTTTTGTTTTTGGTCAATGCCATTTTGGGTACGGAGTACAGGGTTACGGGGTTTTTATTATTCCCACTCGAGCATTTTCTTTTTCCAGGCGTAGACAAGGCCGAAGGCGAGGATGGCGATAAAGATCACCATTTCGACGAACGCGAAAAGCCCCAGTTTTTTGAAGGCCACTGCCCAGGGATAGATAAAAGCGATCTCAATATCGAAAAGAACGAAGATCAGGGCATAAATATAATATTGAACGCGGTACCGGACCCAGGGGTCGCCCTCAGAGGCCAGGCCGCACTCGTAAGTCGCTTGTTTGTCCGCGGATGGCTTCTTGGGGGCCAAAAACCAGGCCAAAACGAGGGGGATCATGGCGAAAATGGCCGCAAAAACCACAAAAATTCCCACAAACAGGTATTGATAGAAATAGGAGGTAACCGACATAGGGTGCAATTATAGGAAGAAAGCCCCCAAAGTCAATGAAGATAAGGGGTTGCGGATCGGGACAAAAAGGTTCCGCTTTTGAGTTTTAAACTGTAAAATAACCCCGTCTTTGTCCTCGTCAGCGGAGAAATTTGCAAATGAAAACAAAATATGCGGTCCTTTTTCTGGTGGCGGCGGCAATCTATTGCCTTGGGCTTATCTCTACGACGGATCCAGATCTTTGGTGGCATCTCAAAACGGGTGAACGGATCCTTAGCGACGGGGTACCCGTGGTCGATTCCTTCTCTTTTTCGGTGACGGGAAAGCTTTGGACCGCGCACGAGTGGCTTTCTGAGGTTGTCCTTTTCTCCATTTTTAATGCCGGAGGTCTTCCGGCACTGATGATCTTTTTTGCGGTCCTGGGCGTAGTCACTTTCAGTTTTGTTTACGCCGGATGTCCCGGCCGGCCGTATCTGGCGGCTATTTTGACTCTTCTCTCTTTTATCGCTTCGCGGTTTCTTTGGGGCGCGCGCCCCCAGATCTTTAACATTCTGATGTTGGCGGTTTTTATGTGGCTCATCCAGACCGTCCGCGCGGGAAAGCGCGACTGGAAATGGCTTTGCGCACTTCCGCCTCTTACCTTGTTGTGGGTCAATCTGCATAGCGGGTATCTGGCGGGGATCGTGGCGATGGCGGTTTTCCTTGCCGGCGATGCTTTTCAGGTTTTTGCGCTCCGGTCCGACGAAGGAACTTTGCCCAGGAAAGCCCTCGTTCCTTTTTTAGTCATCACCCTCCTGAGTCTTGGCGCCGCGCTGGTGAACCCGGCCGGATACAGGATTTTTCTCTATCCGTTTGAAACGCTGATGAGCCGGGCGATGAACGCGAGTCTTCTTGAATGGCAGAGACCGGATTTTCACTACGTGCAGTACTGGCCGTTTCTTGCGATCATGATCCTGGGTGTTTTGGCTTTTATGATCTCGACCCCGCGAAGGAATTTCTCGAATTTTCTCCTTTATTCGGGAACCATGACCTTAGGTCTTTTGGCCCGCCGGCACATTCCGTTTTTTGCAGTTGTGGCGATCCCGATCATTGCGGGGGCCCTGGCGGAGGGCATGACAAGTTCCGGATGGCGTGGCCGTTTTGAGAGTTGGATCTCTCCTGATCGTTTTAGGGCCGTGCGGTTTGTGGTGAATCCTTTGCTGGTGGTCTTGTTTGCGGCCGGAGTGTTTTTCTGGACCGATCTTCGTTTGAAGAAGAATAACGAAGCCATCTCGAAACGATATCCTTTGGCGGCGGTCCGGTTTATCAAGGAAAAAGGTTTGGCGGGCCGACAGTTTTTTAATGAATACAATTGGGGCGGGTATCTGATATGGAACAATATCCCCGTTTTCATTGACGGCCGCGCGGACCTTTACGGGGATAGTTTTTTCCTGGAGTACGGCGCGATCTTTCGAAGATTCAAGACCGTCCAAGAGATTGCCGGAATCTTCTCCCGTTATAAGGTGGATGGCCTTTTGCTTCGTCCCCGCAGCGCCGTCGCGGGACTTTACCGGATGAACAAGGAATGGAAAGAGATCTACCGCGACCGGATGGCGAGTGTTTTTGTGAAAGTTCTGCCCGTGGCGTGAGGTCGGTATTTCCGAGAGAGGGTCTATGCTAGAGATCGAAGTCGGTTGCGCCATCATTTATGCTCAAGACAAGGTCCTGATTGCCCAGCGGCATCTTGAGGACAGTTTTGGCGGGTATTGGGAATTTCCCGGAGGAACGCGTGAGCCCGGTGAGACTTTGGAGAGATGTCTCGAACGAGAGGTGTTTGAGGAATTGGGGGTTCGGATCCGTCCCGAAAAGTTCTTGTGCCGAAGGGACCACGAGTATGTTGCTAAGAAAATAGCTCTTTTTTTCTGGCTTTGCGCCTGGGTCGAGGGCGAACCCGTCGCGCACGATTGCAAAGATTTCCGGTGGGTCTCCCGCGAAGAGATCCGGCAGGTGGAATTTATTCCCGGGGATCAGGATGTGCTTGCCGGGCTGCTGGAGCATTGGGAAGAATATTTCAAAACGCGGGAGAATAGCCGATAATGAAGGGAGGCCCTTCCCATCGGGCCGGAACCGTTCCGCTAAAGCTATAAGATAAGGGAAAAAATGTTCCCAGACCGAGCGAAAGAAAAAAAACAAAAAGAACCGAAACGTTTCGCGTCTTCCAGGGAATCTTTGCGCGCATCTTTCTGGCGATTGTCGATCCGCTACAAACTGGCCTTGCCGGTGCTTGTTCTTGTTTTTGCGCTCGTTAGCTTTGTCCTTTACACGACCTTTACCGTAGTTCGGGACATGATGGTCAAATACAAAGAGGCGCGGCTCCAGACCATCGCTGAGATCTTTTCGGAAACCCTCAGGATCCCGATCGCGGACGGTGATAAACGGGCGCTGCAGGCCTACATCATGCTTCTGGCCCAGCAGACCGACGTCGACGAGGTTCGCGTCGAGAACGCGAAAGGTGTGACGATCGGAACGAGCCGTCCCGGGGGAGAATCATTCACAGGACTTTTCTATAAGCAGGACTTTTTCGGTGTTGAGAAGATCAATGCCGATACCTACGCGGCCGTCGCACCGATCATGAGCGGGGACGAGACCCTCGGCCGCCTGATCATCATGTTCTCGAAGATCGATTTCGAGCAGGAGCTTAAAAAAGTTTTCCGCGAAAAATTCTTCATCGCTTTTATTCTGACCATTGTGGTGACCCTGGTGATCGCAGGGGTCACGTGGCTCGTCATGCGTCCGTTGATCGTCCTCCAAAAGACCGCCCGCAATATCCTTTCCGGAGACCTCGAAGCTCGCGCGAATATCCATTCTCTTGATGAGATCCAGGAAGTGGGCGACGCCTTTAACAAAGTGGTGAGCCGGCTTGTGCAGAGTTTTGAGCATCTCCGGATGCGCACGCACGCCCTTGAGGAGTCGGAGGAGAAATACCGCTCCATCGTCAACGAGGTGAGCGATATTATTTTTTCCATCACGCCGGAAGGAGAGATGCTTCTCCTCAATCGCGGTTTTTCCGGCTACACGCGCGAAGAGCTTTTGGCCGAAGGATTGCCGCTTTTTTTTCTGATGCACGCTCCGGGAGAGGCGCAGAAATTCCAGGACGCGCTCGAGGCCATCATGCGCAGCAAAAAGCCGGTTCTTCATTTGAATACAAAACAATTTCACCGGCTTCATCACGCGGAAATCTATTATCAGACGAATCTGACGCCGGTGGTTGATTATGAGGGCAGTCTCCGGCTTATCCAGGGAGTTATGCGCGACGTGACGGACCTCCGCCGCGTTGAAATGATGAAAGAGACCCTGGTGAGGGACGTGGCACACGAGCTCAAGACTCCGACGGCCAAGTTTATCATGTTGACCCAGTGGCTTACGAAGCAGATGGAGCACCATCCGGACCGTGAAAAATTTGCGCCTACGATCCGAATGCTCGGCGACAACGCGGACCGGTTGATGCGGACCATTTCGAGCATCATGGATCTTTCGAAGATCGAATCCGGGATGTCGGATGTGAGAAAACAGGAGCTCGACCTGAATGATGTGCTCCGTCTCGTGGCGGATGACACGCGGCCGCTTGCCGAACAACACCATTTGAAAGTAGAAGCCGTACTTTCGCCGAAACCGCTCCGGATGCTCGGAGATCCGGATATGCTTTATCGCGTATTCACTAATCTTGTGTCCAACGCGATTAAGTTCACGCCGGACGGGAAGATCACGCTCTCGGCCGAACTCCGGAGCAACGACATCTGCGCGGAAGTGCGGGACACCGGGATCGGAATCGAACCCGAGAACCTCGAGAAGATCTTCGAGGCGTTCTTTCAGAAGACGCCATCCACGCTCGGCATCGGCGTCGGACTGACGATCTCCAAAGAGATCGTGGCGCTTCACGAGGGCGAGATCTGGGCCGAAAGTAACGGGGCGGGGCAGGGCAGCGCGTTTAAAGTGGTTTTTCCAACGTACCAGGCAGTTGTCAGGAATCCATAACTTTTTTCGAGGAGAACGTCATGGGCAGGAAGATCTTGATCGTGGAGGATGATACTGATTTCCAGGATATTTATACGCTTTATCTTCAGGGGGAGTCTTTTGAGGTCCTGAAGGCCGGCAACGGACAGGAGGGACTCGCGATCCTCGAAAAAGAAATTCCGGACCTGATTATTCTGGATCTAATCATGCCTGTCATGGACGGCGAGGAGTTCTATGTCCGTCTCCGGGCACAGGAAAAATGGAAGCGTATCCCTGTGATCATTGCGAGCGTGAACGAGAAGATCCCGCACCGGGTCGCGGAGCTCGGGAACGTTTCGGATGTTCTCAAGAAACCCTTTGACGTGGAAGTCCTTCTCCAGAAGATCCGCAAACACCTTAAATAATCGCGCAACGCACGATGCTCAACGCGCAACGGATTCGCCCCAAGCTTTTACGTTGTGCGTTGTCCGTTGAGCGTTGAACGCGGGGAAGAAGACCTCGTTGCCATACGAAACCTTCGAACACACGGCCGATGTCGGTCTCCGGGTCCGAGCCAAGGATCTGAACGGGCTTTTTCGGGACGCGGCCGAGGGATTTTTCAGCCTCGTGACCGATCCTGACAAGGTCCGGAAGACCGCTCCGAAACTTCCTTCTGGGATCGAGATGAATTTCCAGGAAGAGAATGCGGCCGAGTTGTTCATGCACTGGCTCCAGGAACTCCTGTTTCTCTTTTCGACCCGCCGGGTCGTTCCCGTCGAATATCATTTCAGCACGCTTACTCCTCTGATGCTTAAATTTTGGGCGAAAGCGGTCCGGTTCGATCCCTCTTGTCATCCTTCGCGCCATGAAGTCAAAGCCGTGACGCATTGCGGTTTTCGCGTGGTCCAAACGAAACGCGGATGGGAAGCGGAAATCGTTTTTGATATCTAAAACCAGGGCCACGGGACACGTCTTCCGGGCCACGCAACACAAAAAACAGATCCGTGGCCCGTGGATCGGTGCACGTGGCTCGATCGAGAAAATATGTCTGAAAATATTCCCCTCGTAAAAATAGATGACTACCGTTGGGAAATACCGATCTCCTGGAAAGCCGGGATGCGTGTCCCGGGGCGCATCTTTTGCGATGAAAAAAATCTCCCTAAAATCCTGGCGGACAAGTCTCTCGAACAGGTCGCCAACGTTGCGTTCCTTCCGGGGATCGTGAAGTACTCGTTCGCCATGCCGGACATTCATTGGGGCTACGGATTTCCGATTGGCGGTGTTGCGGCCACGGATCCGGAGGAGGGTGGCGTCATTTCTCCCGGAGGCGTGGGGTATGACATCAATTGCGGGGTTCGTCTGCTTCGGACGAATCTCACGGAGGCCGAGGTCCGCCCGCATTTGCGGGATCTTGTCGGGAAGCTTTTCAGCCATATTCCGTGTGGGGTTGGGCAGTCCGGGGAGATCCGGCTTGACCGGAAAGAGCTACGACAGATGGTGCGCGAAGGGAGCGGCTGGGCGGTCCGTCACGGGCACGGTTGGGCGGCCGATCTTGAATGCACGGAAGCCGGCGGGAGACTTGAAAATGCGGACCCGGATGCCGTTTCGCAACGGGCATACGAACGCGGCGCGGATCAGCTCGGAACGCTCGGTTCAGGGAACCATTTTCTCGAGGTCCAGGTCATCGATCAGGTTCTGGATGCCGGGATCGCGCAGCGGTTTGGCTTGGAGCTGGGACAGATCACGATCATGATCCATTCAGGGTCGCGCGGATTCGGATACCAGATCTGTGAAGATTTCCTTGAAACTACGCGGCGAGCGCTCACGAGATATCATATTACTGTGCCGGACATCCAGCTTGCGTGCGCGCCGGTTCGTTCTCCGGAAGGAGAGCAATATCTCGCGGCGATGGGCTGCGCCGCTAATTTTGCGTGGGCCAACCGACAGTGCCTGACGGCGCTCGCGCGGTGCATTTTTGAGGGCGTTTTTCAGCGGAGTCCCGGGGATCTTGGGATGGACCTTGTCTATGACGTCGCGCACAATATCGCGAAATTCGAACGGCATCAAGTGGACGGCAGGATGAAGACGCTTTGTGTCCATCGCAAGGGCGCGACGCGCGCGTTTGCGCCGGGCCAGGAAGAGCTCCCGGAAAAATACCGTGAAACGGGGCAGCCAGTGATCCTTCCCGGCGACATGGGCCGGAATTCTTATCTTCTGACCGGGGCTCAGCAGGCGATGAATGAAACCTTCGGCACGTGCTGCCATGGCGCGGGGCGAGCGATGTCGCGCACCGCGGCGCTTAAAGTGGCGTGCGGGCATTCGGTCCGAAAAGAACTTGAAGCGCGTGGGATTATTGTCATGGCTCGCGGTGAAAAGGGGATTGCCGAAGAACAATCCGCAGCCTACAAAGACATTAACGAAGTTGTCAACGTTGTCGCCGGCGCCGGCCTCGCTCGTAAAGTTGTTCGGATGCGTCCGCTCGGCGTCATCAAGGGTTAGTCCTCCGCAAGCTTTCTTTCGGGTCTTTCCGACTTTTATCTATTTCTTTTCAATTCAGGATGATTGGTTATTGCTAGATTTATTCACAAAATTAGGTTAATATCGCTATATATTGCTATATTAAAGATATTTGTTGCGCTCAAAACAGCTAATTAAATCAAAATAATTATAAATAGAACATTGAAAGCAGCTATAGGGTGTGTTAAATTTTCTATTGGGTAAGATAACTGTTATGATACCAATAGAAAATGAACCAGCTCCTGAATTGGAATTTGAAGAGTCTTGGGCCGCGTTTTTAGGGACCCTCGGCACCCTTCCTCTGCTTATGCAATGGAACGGGTTCAAGCGTGTGATGGCGGCGTGGATGGTTGTGTTCTTCACCGTCTTCACCGCGATGCCGTCCTGGACGTTCGCGGAAACGATCCAGTTCGAAAACGGGTCGGTGGATGTGACGACGCAGGACAATGTCACGAACTGGAACGTCACGGGTAACCCCGTCTGGAATGTCCCCGAGTTTAATGTCGCGGAAGGCGCCACGCACAACATCGTTGGTCTCAGTTCCGGCGCGAGCCTTGCGCTGCTCGTCAACGGGGGAAGTGCCACGAACATCTTCGGCACGATGAACCTTTCGAACCTTGCTTTCATTCTTCAAAACGTGAACGGGATCAACATCGGTGCTTCCGGGCTCGTCAACGTCAACCATGCGTCCTTCATCGCGTCGACCCTGCCTCTGAATCTCGATGCGACGAACTTTCTTACCCAGCAGTACCGGTTCAAGGGTGATGCCTCGAGCCTCCTCAAAAATGAGGGCCGCATTGTGGGACATGACGCCAGCCTGGTGGCGCTGGTGGCGAACGCGATCGAGAACAAGGGGACGATCGAGGTGCCGGCCGGGACGGTCGCCCTGGCGGCGGGTAAAACCGTCACCATCGGCGTCTCGCCGGACGGGATGGTCTCGATCGGCGTGGACGAAGCCACGGCCCATGAGATGGGTCTCGACGACCAGATCAAGAACAGCGGGACGATCTCGGCCAGCGGCGGTCGCGTGGTGCTGGATGCCCAAGCCATCGACGACATTTTCGACCGGGCGATCAATATCGACCCGTCGGAGAACGCCACCGCCGTGATCGTTGCCGATGACGGCGTGATCGAGTTCGTCGCCCAGGGCGATGTCAAGGTCAGCGGAGACCTGAGAGCTGAGAACGGAACGATCACGGCGGCGGTGGATGGGGAGCTTGAATTGATAGGGGATATCACGGCTTCCAATTCCACTTTTAATGCTGACAAAGTGAAACTGACGGGTTTGGCGGCTCAGACGTTCAAGGGCGATATGACGATCACTAATTTGGAGATCACCACGTCCGGCAAGACGGTTTATTTCGAATCGGGGAAGACTTACACCCTTTTGGGTCATACGGAAATCCAGGGCGAAGGCGGTTATGCTGCGGGTTATATCCGCCTTTTTTCAAGCGTGAAGGGTTCTCCGTGGTATATCAACATCACCGGTGATTATCACATTGCGTATGCTGGCATTCGGGATTCTCATTATCTAGGGGAGGGGCTGGTCACAGCCTATCCGAAGGCGGATTACGGCGGCAATACAGGATGGGCGCATAATGACTCGGTGATCGATTGGACAACACTCGATCTTATTCGGAGCAATCTTAGTGCGAGTTATTTGTTGGGGGCTAACCTTTCAAAGTCAGACATTGATTACTCCGGGATTGGCGATGACTTTGATCCGATTGGAGGATGGAACGGGCAGGGGAATTTTTCAGGTTCCTTTGACGGGAAGGGTTACACGATCTCGGACCTTGTGATCAATAAGCCTTTCGATGACTATGTCGGACTTTTTGGAAAGACAAGCGGAGGAACGATCAGTAATGTGGGACTGCTGGGTGGGGCCGTCACCGGCAAGACGTATACGGGAGCGTTGATTGGATATAATTCTGGCACGGCGATCACGAATGTTTATAACACAGGTACTGTGACTGGCGTTGCAACAGCCCAATATCAAGGTTATGTCGGAGGCCTTGTGGGGTACCATTATTCAGGATCACTTACGAATTCCTACAACACAGGGGACGTGACCGGAAGCAGCGATTTTGTGGGGGGGCTTGCGGGGCGGAGCGGGGGGACTATTACGGGTTCTTATAATTCGGGGATTGTGACAAATCTATTTGGTAACAGAGGTTCCATTGGGGGGATTACGGGGGACAACAGCTCCACAATCAGTAATTCTTATAACACAGGAAATATTTTCGCGAATTACCATTCGGTAGGCGGGTTGGTCGGGGTGAACGGTACTTCTGGTCTTATAACGAATTCCTATAACACAGGAAACGTTACCGTTACCGGGACGGTCGCACAGGAGACGGGAGGTATTGTCGGGCGCAACTGGGCAGGTTCCGTCAGCCAGGTTTTTAACTCAGGGACAGTATCAGGTTATGTGAGCGTGGGAGGCATCGCCGGGCGTAATTATTCTACGGGCGCGAACAGTTCGATCAGCCAAGCTTATAACACGGGGAACGTGACCGCCTCAAACTATCAAGCGGGGGGTGTGGTGGGATCCAACGAGGGGAGCTACAGCACCATTGCAAATTCCTACAATACAGGGAACGTGACAACTTCAGGCGGATCTGCGGGGGGTGTGGTGGGTTATTTGTATGTAAACAACGCGAATGTCACTTCAATTTTGAATTCTTACAATACGGGAACTGTGGCTGGGGGTACCAGCTATGCTGGCGGTGTTGTTGGGTATCATTATTACGGAAAGATCACCAATTCTTATAATACGGGAGAAGTAAGCGGAGAAGCCGCGAAAACCGGCGGGTTTATGGGCTATTACTACAATGGCGTTCAAACGAACAATTGGTGGTTCAATACGAATTCCGGGGCCGCAGGAGTAGGTGCCCCGACGGGGATCACCAAAGCTGCAGCCGCAACCGATTTTAACGGTACGGGAAGCGGGACGGGTGGCGCTGTTTATATCGGGGCTACCACTTGGGATTTTTCCACCACTCCCGTATGGAAAGCAGTACAGAGCTCCACTCCTCTGCTTGATTGGGAATGCAATGTGTGGACGAACGGGAACAATACGGGTGCTTGGTCAGATCCCCTGAATTGGAGCAAAGGCTTGCCGACACTCGGAACCACCGCCCTGTTTAACAATACCAGCACGGCAGCTTCCGTTGTGGATGCTGGTTTTTCGGGGTCGATCGCAAAACTCTACATCGATTCGAACTATGATAATACCCTCACCCTTCAGCGGTCGTTAGCCGGTGGGAGCACCTATTTTCAAGCCAGCGGGATCCTGGCGGGGACTCCCAATGTTTTGACTGCGACTACTTACAATGTTCAAAAGGGCGTCATCAGTGCCATCCTTGGAGGGACGGGTTCCGTTTTCAACAAAACAACAGCGAATACCGTGACCCTGAGTGGCGCCAATACTTACACGGGATTGACGACGATTAGTGCCGGGACGCTACAACTTGGAGCCTCCGGAGTGATCGCGGATACGAGCGCCGTGACAGTTGCTTCAGGGGCGATCCTGGATCTCAACGGGTATAGTGAAGAGATCGGTTCTCTTGCGGGTGCTGGAACGGTGACGAGCAGTGCCGCCGGGGATCTCACCTTGACAGCCGGAGGCGATGATATCTCGACTACATTTTCAGGTAATATCGAAAATGGAAGTGCGACGTCTGTGGGTCTCACTAAAACGGGAGCTGGGGTGCTGACGCTATCAGGGACGAATACCTATGCGGGGATCACAACGATCAGCGAAGGTATTTTGACGGCCACCACGACCGGGGCACTCCCGGGATGGGACACAAACGGACGTTTTGCAGTAGGCGCAGGCGCGGGGTTGGCGCTCTACAATGCGTTCACCGACGGAAATATCGCTACCATGCTCGGTACGACCAATTTTGCCGCGGGTGCTTTGTTGGGTTTTGATACCACTACTGCAGATCGCTCGTACGGTGTTTTGGCGGATACGGCTCAAGGTTCCCTCAGTTTATTGAAACTCGGCTCGAACGCACTAACCTTATCGGGCGTTAATACCTTTACCGGCAAAACAGCGATCAACGGAGGGACGCTCAAGATTTCCGCGGAATCTGGACTTGGCGCCAATCCCGGAGGTTTCGTAGCCGATCATCTTACCTTGAACGGCGGAACGCTTCAGACGACGGCAACTTTTTCGTTCAATTCCAATCGCGGTATCACGCTAGGCGCTTCAGGGGGAACGTTTAGTACGGATGCCAGTACGATCCTGACCCTTCCGACCGTTATTGCGGGTGCAGGAGCATTGACTAAGTCGGGGACAGGAACGCTTATTGTCAGCGGACCTAACAGTTATGCCGGGCTTACCACCCTAAGCGCCGGGCTGTTGAAGCTTTCGACCGGTTCCGGCGCGAACACTCAATTGGGTACTGCGGATGCCGGAGTTGTGGTCGTCTCGGGAGCTGCGCTTGACCTGAATGGAGTTACGCTGGAGACGGAAGAGGCCTTAAACCTCAAGGGGACGGGAATATCAAGCGGTGGTGCATTGCTCAATAGCTCCGCAACGGGCGTGACCTATAGTGGTTTGATCACACTAGGCGCTGACAGTAGCATTGTTGCTACCAACGGAGGGATTACTCTTACAAATACCGGCACGATCACCGGCAACTATGGCTTGACGCTTAGTGGGGGTGCCGGGACGAATAGCAGTTTGGCTAGTGTGATCGCTACAAATAGCAATTCACTGACGAAAACCGGTGCAGGCACCTGGACGCTTTTGGGCGCGAATACCTACACGGGGGTTACCTACGTGAATACCGGGACGTTGAAGCTTGGAGCCTCGGGAGTGATCCCGGATTCAAGCTCCGTGTTTGCTGCGGGAACTTTCGATCTTAATGGTTATAACGAAACGATCGGGATGCTCGCAACTTCAGGCGTGGTGACAAGTAGCGTTGCCGGAGATCTTCTCCTAACGGTCGGCGGAAATAACGCCTCCTATACGTTTTCGGGAATGATTCAAAATGGGAGCGCGACCTCGATCTCTCTCGTAAAAACAGGGACGGGTACTTTGACTCTTTCAGGAATTAATACTTATACGGGTACGACGACGGTGAGCGCGGGAACTCTCCAGTTCGGAAAACAGCTTTCCCTTTACAATAATACTCCGGCGAGCTGGACGGCTGAGAATATCACGGTAGCTTCCGGAGCAACGCTGGCACTCAATGTGGGTGGGGCTGGAGAATTCAACTCTTCGGATGTTGATATCTTGAAGGGATTGGGTTCTGACACCGGGGGATTTACCAACGGTTCTTTTATAGCGTTTGATACGGCCAATGCCTCTGGAAATAATTTTACTTATGGTGGTGTTATTGCGGATACGAACAGTGGAGCTAACTCCTTGGGACTGAAAAAACTCGGTAATAACGTACTGACCTTGTCAGGAGACAATAGCTATAGCGGTGTTACGACGATCAGTGCCGGTACGCTTAAACTTGGCGCCGCAGGTTCGGGCGCAAATACGCCGCTTGGGACGGTTGTTGCGGGGACTGTTGTTTCCTACGGTGCCGCGCTGGATCTGAATGGGTTTAGTTTATCAACGGCTGAGGCTTTAAGCCTGAATGGAACGGGCGTTTCAAGCGGCGGTGCTTTAACGAATAGCTCAGCCACTTCAGCGACTTATAGTGGACTTATTTCGCTTGTGAGTAATGCTGTAAGTATCGTTGCCAGCAGCGGGGATATAATCCTTTCGAATCCGGGGACGATCACCGGGTCAGTGGGGCTGACCCTTGGAGGGACCAGTACGGGGAGCAGCATTGCCAGTATCATCGGGACGACAAGCGGGACTGTCACAAAAACCGGCACCGGAACCTGGATTCTTTCGGGCGCGAATACCTATACCGGGAAAACCAGTATTCAAGGCGGCACTCTGAGTGTTTCATCGCTCGGGAAAGTGACCGGCGGGACTGCAAGTAATTTGGGGATCCCAAGCTCGGTTTACAATGGCACCATCGATCTTGGTTCGGGCGCAACCAGCGGCACTTTGAAATATACCGGCACCGGTGAAACGACGGATCGTGTGATCAATCTATACGGCAGCACCGGAGGTGCCGTGTTGGACCAATCCGGGACGGGGATCTTAACTTTCTCCAATCCTTTTACGGCTACGGGGGGCGGAATTAAGGCGCTCACTTTACAAGGCTCGACTTCCGGAACGGGTGTGATTGCCGGTGCGATCGTGAATAATAGCGGGACCAATACTACTGGTATCACAAAAGCGGGGACCGGGACATGGACGCTTTCCGGGACCAACACCTACACCGGCGTAACGACCCTTACAGACGGTATCCTGAGCGTTGCGACGATCGGGAACGGCGGCTCTTCTGGTAATCTTGGTGCGGCAACAAACGCTGCGGCGAATCTTGTCTTTAACGGCGGCACACTTCAATACACCGGTAGCTCCAGCGGTACAGATCGTAACTTTACAATTAATGCTGGTACTACCGGGACGATCGATGTTACCACGAATAATCTTACGATTGCTGGCGCATCGACCAATACGACAGGAGCTCTGACGAAGATCGGCGCCGGGACGCTCACGTTGTCGGGATCAAATCTTCACACCGGCGCGACAACCGTGAATGCTGGTTTACTTACGGGCAACGGCAGCCTTGCCGGTCCTGTGACCAACAACGCTACGATCTCGGGTCTTACGGTTGCTGGTACGGTCACGAATAACAGTGCTATCTCTGGTGGCACTTATGACGGTATGGTTCATAACCTCACACTTGGCTCGATTTCCGGGGGGGCATTCAACGGCACACTTTCCATGGAGGGGGGAGTGACCAGCGTGACGCCGACTTATGGAGCTTCAGCGACACTTCAATATAAGGGAACGGGTGGGACACAAACCACGGGGTTGGAATTGCCGGCGACGATCCCGAACTTGACAGTCGACAATATCAGTGGAGTTATTTTAAGCGCTAGTCCTATAGTGACCGGTGCTGTCACGATGACAAGCGGCTTGTTCCTTGTATCTGTTTCGGCGGATTCCGGTCTGACAAAAGTTTATGGCAGCGCGGACCCGGTTTTCACCTATACGACAAGCGGCTATTTGGTGAATGGAGACGCCTACACGGGGGCACTTAGCCGCGTGGCGGGGAGTGACGTTGGTGCCTACGCGATTACGCAAGGGACGTTAATGGCGGGCGACCATTATTCGATTGCCTTTAATTCAGCCGATTTCGTAATCACGGCAAAGCCGGTCATCGTGATGGCGGATGCGGGACAGAACAAAGTTTATGGTGCCTCGGATCCTGTGTTGACGTACACAGCCACGGCGCTCGTTGGATCGGATTCGTTCAGTGGTGCTTTGAGCCGCGCTGCAGGGGAGACCGTGTTGGGCGGCCCTTATGCGATTAACCAGGGGACGCTTAATGCAGGTTCGAATTACGACATAACTTTTGTCGGGAATACTTTTGCGGTCACACCGAAGGCTTTGACGATCACGGCGGATAACGTTACGAAAACTTACGGAGATGTGGTGACGTTCGCGGGGACGGAGTTTACGCAGTCGGGTCTTGTGAATTCGGATTCAGTAACAAGCGTGTCTTTGGCGAGTGCCGGGGCTGGAGCAACAGCGACGGTGGGCAGCTCTCCTTACGACATTACCGCAAGCGGCGCTACGGGCACCGGTCTTTCGAATTACACGATCTCGTATGTCAGCGGA
>Ga0116170_10000093_pt1 | contig 85284 bp, 80 predicted proteins | sample AD_JPNHW1_MetaG_FD_89797 | JGI IMG/M metagenome (GOLD analysis project Ga0116170, IMG submission 89797) | Active sludge microbial communities of municipal wastewater-treating anaerobic digesters from Japan - AD_JPNHW1_MetaG | ecosystem: Engineered > Bioreactor > Anaerobic > Digestate | place... | reverse complement strand
CGGCTTTTTAACCGGACAGCAAACAACACGGCCACCAGCAGCAAAATCGATTCGTAAAGAAATATACTCCGGTATCCCTCAACACCACTGGCATTGGCAATAATAACCCCAATCAACGCCGCACCGGTAAGCTGTCCAAGGCTGATAAAAATGGTGAGCATTCCCTGGGTTATGGCACGGTCGGTTTTACCCACCTCATTCAGCATGATATACCGGAGGGAACTCCCGGAAAGGACAGAAAGCCCAAAACCAATCAACGCTCCCGAACCATAAAAAAGTACTTTCTGACCCGCAACCCGATGCAACAGATAAAAACCCATCACTGCAAGAACCAATCCAATAATAATCACCACCTTGGAGCCAACACGATCAATCATCCGGCCAAACAATGGCGAACCAATGGCGGTAGCCAACACCACCGGAAGCAACATAAAACTGGCTGTCGACGAGGTAACATTGTATAACCCAACCGCATAATTTGGGATGAAGACAAATGAAGCCTGCAAAATCCCGGTCACCATGGCAATCATCCCAACAATGCGAATTTCCCGGTTATAGAAGAGAGATGTCCGGATGATTGGAGACGGAGCTCTTCGCTCAACATACACCGTAAGGATAAAAAGTATCAGCGAAGCAATCAAAAATGGCAGAACCGACGACGAAACAACACTGGCCACAAACGACTCACTCTCGATATTATTGATTCCGTAAGCAAATGATCCCAGCATCAATCCCAGCCCCAGAATACCTTTCCAGTCCAAATGATTAGAGGTTTCTACCTTAGTATTGGGCAGTATCTTCAAACTTGCCACAATAAGCAACGCTGCAATGGGCAGATTTATCAGGAATAAAACATTCCACTTGAAATAATGTAACATCGTTCCGGCAAGAATAGGACCAATAATGAAGGCAAACCCAAAAACAGCGCCCAGTAATCCGAGTACCCTACCCCGCTTTTCAGCAGGAAATAAATCGCCCACAATGGCCGATGCCACGGGAAAAATTCCACTGGCTCCAAATCCCTGAATAGCCCGGCCTGCAATAAGAACCGAAAAACTATCCGAAAGGGATACGACCAACGATCCGAGTGCAAATACCGACAACGAAAGAATGTAAATGTTCTTTCGACCAAAAACATCGGACAACCTGGCAAACAGCGATATGCCAACCAGATTAAACAATACATAAACCGAGAAAATCCAGCCCAGCATACGGGGCTCAATTTTTATTGCCTGCTCAATGGACGGTATAGCCGGCCCCACAATAGAAATATCGAGAGCCCCCATCAATACTCCGGTAAAAAGGAGAAGAATAAGATTGGTATTTTTCGGATTATCCGTTAACATTTCTGAATGATTTCTGAATGATTTCTGAATTAAACAAAATGATCCGAAAATAGTTTACCAAACAGATCCGAAGAAGAAACTTTTCTGCAGTTGATATTCCCCAATGATGGGTTAAAAGGCAATTCCAACAGTAAGAGAGCTCTTCCAGCCAACCATCCAAAAAGGGACATCCGAACGAAGTTCATTGTCGAGGGCATTAAAAGCCAGTCTCTTTGCCAAAAAGTTACTTACCGAGCCCATGGCTTTTTGCAAGTCTTGAGTATAAGTATCAACAACATCGTATAAATTATCCGACTGAACCCCAACCCTGAAATTATAATGGTCGATTCCTAACCCAACAAAACTCCAGTCAATTGAAATCCAGTCGTTAAGAATCCATTGATAACCCATAATACCCCCACCACCCCAAATTTTGAAAGAAGTATTTAAAGCGCCTGAGATTCGGATTGACGGATCAACAACCGTTGTAGAGTATTCACTTTGAAATTCCCCGTTGACTTTTTGATAACGCAGATAAGGAGCAACATAGAAACCTTGAGCGACTTTTCTTTTCCCCAAATAATAACGGTATTCAGCGTCGATACCCAAAGAATAAAAATGGGGTTTATCAGTAAGGCCAAAAGAGTAATTTTCTCCACTCGTTGAAAAATCCCTGATCCGGCGTTCAACAAAACCCATCAGATGGTATTTTGCCCGGATATTCAGGGTTGTTTTCTGCGTAATAATCCGTTCATAAGAAAGATTGATTCCTCCCAGCAATAATTTACCCGGATTCATTTTCAGGATATTTCTATTCATATCATCCGGCAAACCAGATCTAACACCTAGCGGGCGATGAATACCTTCATTCCCGCGTTCTGATGCGTTTACCCCTTCTGAAATAAAAAGAATAAGCACAAAACCTATCAGAAACGCTACAATCTTCAAGAAGGTCAGTTTTTGTTGTTACTTTCGTACAATAATATTTCAGGCATTCCTTCCGCAAATAATTTCTGCCCACCAAATAAAGCCCTCATTAGAAGGCAATTCCAACAGACACTGAAAACCGGAATCCGGGGAACAAAAAAGGCAATTTGGATGTAAGATTACTGGTACTTACTTTATTGGTCAACCTTTTGGACAAATAATCTACATCATCGATATAGTCAACCACATCTGCGGTAATCTTGCTATAATCATAGCTGGAATGATCTGCTGTTTTATATTTCAACTTGGCACAATACCTTTCAACCCCTGCCCCAAAGAAACTAAAATCAATAGAAACCAAATCTTTAATCAACCACTGAGCCCCCAGTTGAACGCCTGCACCAAACATGTTGCCAGTCGCATTAACATCAAAAAGAGTCTCCCTGACGGAGTCGGAATAAACACCTTTTATCTGTCCATAGCGAACATACGGTGCGACATAAAAACCGCGGGGAGCGCTGCTTTTTCCCAGATAAAAACGATATTCCAGAGAAGAATGAAATCCTCCATCAACACTTTTCACTGTAAATTCTTTGGTCTTAAAATCACCCGGCGCAATTAAAAAGCTGGAAGTGGGCTGGATATAACCGATATTCAGGTTCAACGAATTGTTATCAGAGATCATTCTCTCATAACCCAACGAATAGTCACCATAAAATAGATTCGAAAAACCTAATTTGAGGACATTCTCCTGAGAAAAACAGGTTACTGCCACAAGCAAAAAAGCAAAAGTCAAAATTCGTTTCATAGCTATTTAGGGTAATAAATTAATTAAGAATTCTATCAGGAATCGAAATTAGCATAAAAAACTCATTTTACGGATGAATATTTTCTAATCCTCTCCGAATCCGGTTTAAAGTTTCTTCTTTTCCGATCATTTCACAAATCTCGAACAAATCGGGACCAATAGCTGCTCCCACCAGACAAATCCTGAATTCGTTCATAATGATTCCAAATCCCCACCCTTTTTCATTAACAAACGCTGAGAAATGTTCTTTAATCATTGGGGCATCCCACTCATCGACACCCGACAAAAGATCAAAAATCTGCTGCATCCGGTCATTTGCGCCTTCTTTCCAGCGCTTCTTCACGGATTGTTCATCATACGACTGAGGCGTTTCAAAGAAATAATGGCCTTGTTCCCATAAATCCGGAATAAATACTGCTCTCTCTTTCAGGATATGAACCACTTTAAAAACATAATCAGAATCAGCTTCAATCCCTTTCTGAAGAAGAAATAACCTGAATTTTTCCGAGATCTCTTCGTCACTTTTCCTCAACATATACTGATGGTTGAACCACTTGGTCTTTTCGGGATCAAATTTGGACCCCGATTTTCCTACCCGATCCAAATCAAAGGCATGAATCAGCTCTTCCATCGAAAAGATTTCCTGCTCGGTGCCGGGGTTCCATCCAAGGAGGGCCAACATATTTATAAATGCTTCAGGGAAATAACCATCCTCCCGATAGCCACTCGATACTTCACCGGTAAAAGGATCGGTCCATAACAACGGAAATACCGGAAAACCCATTTTATCTCCGTCACGTTTACTTAGTTTTCCTTTTCCGATAGGCTTCAAAATAAGAGGCAAATGGGCAAACTTCGGACTTTCCCATCCCAACTTTTCATATAACAAGATGTGTAACGGCATGGACGACAACCACTCTTCCCCTCTGATAACATGGGTTATGCTCATCAAATGATCATCAACCACATTGGCCAGGTGGTAAGTTGGCATTCCATCCGATTTAAAAAGTACTTTATCATCAAGGCGGTCGGTATTGAATGTTACCTGTCCCCGAATAAGGTCATCGCCTGTGACATCCACATTATCAGGCATTCGAAACCGAATGACATAATGCACACCATTCGAGAGAGACTCATTCACCTCTTCTTCACTCATGGTCAATGAATTTTTCAGCAATACACGACTCTGTGAATTATAAATAAAAGTCTCCCCTGCAGCTTCCTTTTCCGAACGCAGACGATCCAGCTCCTCCGGTGTATCAAAGGCATAATAAGCATTTCCACTTTCAATCAGTTGATCGGCATATTTCTTATAAATTGCTTTTCGTTCCGATTGCCGGTATGGGCCACAAGATCCTCCTTCACGGATTCCTTCGTCCACTTTGATGCCACACCATTCCAACGATTCCATAATATATTCTTCGGCACCAGGAACAAAACGGGTCTGGTCTGTATCTTCGATCCTCAACAAAAAATCGCCGCCGTGTTTTTTTGCAAACAGATAATTAAACAAAGCCGTTCTAACGCCTCCAATGTGCAATGGGCCTGTGGGACTTGGGGCAAATCTCACCCTAACTTTCTGGTCGATCATATCCGTATTTTTTTCAGCAAAGATAAACTTTCAGCCAAAGGCCTACAAACAAAAAATCAGGTTATCACTTCATCATTTTTCGAGTGGTCCCGTTGTCATTCATCAACAGGAAATGAACGTTCGTCAAAAAGGAAGTCGTGCCTTGAACAATTCGGCCAACAAACTTGTATTTAAGATCAAAAAATCTTAAATTGTATTAATTAAAAAATTACGACTATGTTATACTTAGCAATTGCATTTGGAGTTTTTCTATTCGCTGTTGCGATGGCATTTCTCACGCAGTCGGGTAAAAAAGGAACATTGACCTAATATGTCAGTTTTTTCTTGATATTACAGCAATAGGAATCAGACGATTTGCCTGAAAAGGGCATCTTTTGTTTTAACACAAGCACGACAATTCAAAATACAGTTCTTGGGATCCATCAGGCAAAATCCACAAATCCAACGGAGATAACCCATTACCCGTTCAACGCACAATCTGATGTTTCCCATCAAGCGCTGTTTTTTCATTTATCAACAATCTTGTGCCGTTCGTCAATTCAAAACGATCGTTCATAAAACAAACTTGGTGCTTCTTTTTTCATGAATTATTTTTATTTCACAAACCATAAAAAAAGAGAACCATGTTGTACTTAGGAATTGCTTTCGGAATTTTCTTACTCGCAGTCGGAATTGCTTTCTTTACCGAATCGAAAAGAACTTCTTCCATTTAAGGAACAACGTCAATTCCGTGTTTTTCTATACGTTGGGAACCATGGTCCCCAAATGTATTTTTTATGGTTAGCCTCACAGAGGCTTTTTTTATGCCTTTCCCTTTTCTAATCTTGCCATGAATCGCTGTCATTTATCAATTCTTTTGACCAAAGCTTTCTCTACCTTTGAAGAAACAAAAAAGATTGAAAAATGTATTCATCAATAAAATCAGACCTCATCAAAAAACTTAATGAGCTGAAATTAAATGGATTATACAAAAATGAACGGATAATAACATCCCCTCAGGATGCTAAAATATCAGTCGAGACAACCGGGAAGGTGTTAAATTTTTGCGCCAATAATTATTTGGGATTGGCTAACCATCCCGAGGTTATTAAAGCCGCCTGCCATACCATTGAAAATTGGGGTTTTGGATTGTCCTCTGTACGGTTTATTTGCGGAACGCAACAAATACATAAAGAACTGGAAGAAAAAGTATCCAAATTTTTGGGAACCGAAGACACCATATTGTATTGCGCCGCATTCGATGCCAATGGTGGCGTCTTTGAACCGTTATTAAACGAAGAATGTGCCATCATTTCCGATGAATTGAACCACGCATCCATTATCGATGGCGTAAGATTATCTAAAGCCATACGATTCAGATATAAGCATTCCGACATGAACGAGCTGGAGCGATGTCTGATTCAAAGCCAATCGTACACCTACCGAATCATTGTTTCTGATGGTGTTTTTTCAATGGATGGCGATATTGCCAAACTCGACAAGATCTGCGATCTGGCTGACAAATATGATTCCCTGGTAATGGTCGACGATAGCCACGCAACAGGTTATATTGGGAAAACCGGACGAGGAACCCCTGAATATTATCAGGTTACCGATCGCATCGACATTATCACTTCCACCTTTGGAAAAGCTCTTGGCGGAGGAAACGGAGGTTTTACATCTGGCCGAAAAGAGATTATTGAGATGCTGAGACAGCGTTCAAGGCCCTATCTGTTCTCAAACTCGCTGGCACCTGCAACCGTTGGCGCAAGCTTAAAAGTATTGGAAATGCTTACCCAAAGCCCTGAATTAAAAAATAAAACAATGGCAAATGCCAACTATTTCAGGGAAAGGATGGCTTCAGCCGGCTTTGATCTGGTAAAGGGAGAAACCGCCATTGTACCCGTGATGATATACGATGCGCCCCTTGCCGTAAAGTTTGCCGATTTGCTTTTACAGGAAGGAATTTATGTAATCGGCTTTGTATACCCGGTGGTACCCGAAGGAAAAGCCAGAATCCGGGTACAACTCTCTGCCGCCCATACCACAGACCAAATAGACCAGGCAATTCATGCCTTTACAAAAGTTGGCAAACAATTGAATATCATAAAATAATTTTAATACAAACTCTCAAAAGCACAATAAAGACCTCAGATCGTTGCAAATTACATAGAAAATTTACAATTTGGTAGCTTCAAAAAGCGAGGGTTAAAACCCAGAATATGTTTAACGTTATAAACCTAACTGTATAAACGATGGAGGCAACCGAACGAAAATTGTACAAAGTTTTACGAAATGTAGGCGTTAAAAGAAATTATATCCAGCGAGCCAGAACAATAGACGATTTATACCTGGATGAATACGACCAGAAATTACTGGTTTATTATTTTGAAGATGAATTCCATGTAAAACTGAACAAAAGAGAAATCAAGAAATTAACCTCACTGCCCGCAATTGACGGATTCCTTCACAAAAATTAGGGCCATTTAAAACCATCTACATCAAACGGAAAATTCTCTTTGTTGATGATTTATTTTGAAAGGAAACTTTTTAAATCTATTTTTTTCATTCCTTTTTTTTAACTTGTACTCTTTACTAATTGGTTAGGAAATGAATCGACTTTTCTTTACAAAAAAGCTCATCTGGCTAAGCACTTTTCTGATAGTTATCCAGTTACAGGTTCTTGCACAAGAGAACGACTTATACAATCAAATTAAGTCTTTTCCCGAAGTAGTATCCGTTCAAAAAATTGAACAATACCCTTTTTTTACAGAAGCTTATGAAATTTTAATTGAACAGTACCTCGACCATGGCAATCCGGCTGCCGGAAAGTTTAATCAGCGGGTAATCCTATCCAATTACAACAAATTTAGTCCGGTCATTTTTGTTACCGAAGGCTATAAGGCCGATTATGCGACCAAGGAAAGCTATGTGAACGAACTCAGCAAGATTCTTGAAGGAAACCAACTTGTTGTAGAACACCGTTATTTCGGCAAATCAATGCCTGACAATCCCAACTGGGATTATCTTACCGTAGAGAATTCCTGTGCTGATTTACACCGAATCATGAAGATTTTTAAACGGTTGTATAACAATCAAAACAAATGGATCGCAACAGGCATTAGCAAAGGCGGCACTACCACACTGGCTTACAAAGCATTTTACCCCAACGACATGGATATCTGGGTTCCGTACGTTGGACCAATTGCTTTTGGGGTTGAAGATAGCCGCCTTGAAAAATTCCTCACAAAAGTTGGCAGTAAGACCTGTCGGGAGAAGGTGTTGGCTTTCCAAAAAATGATCCTCCTAAAAAGGGATTCTATCCAGCCGCTACTCGATAATCTGATCCAGGTGAAGAAATACACCTACCCTATCGGAAATGAAGAAGTACTCGACTACATCGTGCTTGAGTATTCTTTTTCATTCTGGCAATGGGGACATTCCTGCACGGAAATACCGGAAGAACAGGCCAATATCCATAAAAAACTGGAACATCTGATTGCAGTTACCAAACTTGATTACATGTCGTATGAAGGAATTGCACCGATCCAGGCCTTTTATGTGCAAGCAGCAAAAGAACTGGGCTATTATCGTTATGATGTAAAACCGTTGCTTCCCTATTTGAAAATTAAAAGTACAAAAGGGTATCTTTCAAAAATTTTCCTTCCCGACAATACCTCTTTTAGCTTCAGCAAAAAGACATCCTCTTCTATTCAAAAAGCCATACAAAACGATGGCGAACACGTGCTGATGATTTACGGAGAATATGACCCCTGGACAGCTTGCGCATTGAATCTTACAGAAAAAAGCAAGGCGGTTCGAATTGTTGTGCCCAAGGGGAGTCACAGAGTCCGAATCGGAAATATGCCTTATGCCCAGAAAGCTCAAATCTATATGATACTCGAAACCTGGCTAACCGAAGATTAAAAATCTCTGAGCGATTCGATCTCAGAAATATCCATGGGCTTTTTACGCCCAAGCAAACGGGAGGAACCAGAAGTAATTAAATAATCCTGCTCAATACGGATCCCGCCAAAACTCATATATTTCTCCACTTCAGAATAGTTGATAAACTGGCTTAACCGATTCTCAGACTTCCAAATATTGATTAAAGTGGGTATAAAATAGATGCCGGGTTCAATGGTTAAAACAAACCCAGGCTTCAGTTCTTTGGCCAGACGCAGCGATTTCAATCCAAACTGTGTACTCTTGGCTTCCCCATTATAACCTACGTGAATTTCGCCTAGATCTTCCATGTCGTGAACATCAAGCCCCATCAGGTGCCCTAATCCGTGAGGAAAGAAGAGCGCATGAGCTCCTTCAGCAATCGCTTCATCGGTATTGCCCTTCACGAAACCAAGTGATTTCAATCCTTCAAAGACAATTCGAGATGCTTCAAAATGGACTTCCCGGAAAGTAATCCCGGGGCGAAGCATGGATGCAGCTCCATAATGAGCATCCAAAACAAGCTGATAGATTTCTTTCTGCTGTGAGGTAAATTTCTTTGATACCGGGAATGTGCTGGTCAAATCACCGGCATAATGCATCGGCGTTTCGGCACCTGCATCAAGCAAAAAGAGCTGTCCTTCTTTCATCTTATTCCCGTGAGAATGAATATGAAGCACCTCCCCGTTAACGGTAGCAATAACCGGAAATGAAAGGTTCCCTTCGTGTTTAAGGGAAATTCGGGTCACTTCAGCCGCAATTTCGGCTTCCAACATCCCCGGACGAGCCATTCTTATGGCAGCTTCATGCATATCGACACTCCAGTTAACCGCTTGATCAATTTCAGCGATCTCTTCATCACTTTTAATCTCACGCTGGCGAACCACCACTTTCACTAACTCCTCTGAAGACTTAATCGCAAATTGATCGGGCCGGATGTTGAGTAACCTCAACAACTTGATTTTGTTTTCCGGACGAAATGGAGGTAAAAAATGAATATTCCGGCCAATTGCCTGAGCCTCTTTAAGGATTGAATACAGCTTGATTATTGGCAAAACTTCCGAAATACCAGCTTTCTCACACTCTTCTTTTATGGTGGGTCGGTTCCCCATCCACACGATATCATCGATGGTGTATTCGTCGCCAAAAACGGTTTCTTCCCCACTGTCGATATCAATGATTGCTGCCAAAGATGGCCGGTCGACACCAAAGTAGTAAAGAAACGAACTATGTTGCCTGAAATAATATGGATTATCCGGGTAATTCATTGGGCTTTCATCGTTTCCGAGAAAAAGTATAATTCCCTGATCCATATTGCCTTTAAGGATCTGACGACGATTTATATACAGTTGTTTATCAAACATGATCTAAGATTTAAGTAATCAAAAATAATGCATTTAATGATGCCAGACGACAAAAAGCCTGCGAAAAGTACCAGCAGATTTCAAAAATATCTGTCGGTTGGTTTCAAAATTGAAGTAACATCGTTTTGATTTCTGGCTAAAAGAAACAATATTTGTCTGATTAGTCTACCTTGAAAAAATCAAAAAATGCCAAAGATTTTAGTAGTTGACGATGAACGGGCGATCAGGAATACCCTGAAGGAGATATTAGAATACGAAAAATATCAGGTCGAACTGGCAGAAAACGCCAAACAAGGGTTAGAACTTGTGAAAAACAGCGAATTCGAGCTTATTCTTTGCGACATCAAAATGCCCGAAATGGATGGGCTTGAGCTTCTTCCTCTTCTAATTGAAGCTCACCCCGACACTCCGGTGGTGATGATCTCTGGCCATGGCAACATCGACACCGCCGTAGAAGCAATAAAGAAGGGAGCCTATGATTTTATTGAAAAGCCGCTCGATTTAAACCGGTTGCTGATTACCATCCGGAATGCGATGGACAAATCGAACCTCATTACCGAAACAAAGAAACTCCGAAAAAAAGTCGACCAAAAATATACCATTATCGGCAATTCTCCGGCCATCTCCCACATTCTTGAGATGATTAACAAGGTAGCTCCAACCGATGCAAGGGTAATGATTACCGGGGCAAATGGAACAGGAAAAGAACTGGTAGCCCGCAGGTTACACGACCTAAGCAACCGGGCCAATGGTCCATTTATCGAGGTTAACTGTGCCGCAATTCCCTCGGAATTAATCGAGAGTGAATTGTTTGGCCACGAAAAAGGCGCATTTACTTCGGCCATCAAACAACGAAAAGGGAAATTTGAACAAGCCGAAGGTGGCACCCTTTTTCTCGATGAAATTGGCGACATGAGCCTGTCGGCCCAAGCCAAAGTATTGAGGGCATTACAGGAAAATATGATTACCCGTGTTGGCGGCGAAAAACCCATCGAAGTGAATGTAAGGATCATTACGGCCACCAACAAAGACCTTCAGAAAGAGATTCTTTCCGGAAATTTCAGAGAAGACCTCTACCACCGACTGAGTGTTATTTTGATGAAAGTCCCCTCACTCAACGAGCGGCTCGAAGATATACCAATGCTGGCAAACCACTTCATCGACCAAATCTGCGACGAATATGGTATGCCCCGAAAAACCATTTCGTCCGATGCCCTAACGGAACTTCAAAAGATTAACTGGACCGGCAACATCCGTGAATTCCGGAATGTAATCGAAAGATTGATTATCCTTTGCGGGAATGAGATCACAAAGGAGGATATAAACACTTTTGCCCAGCCGATGAAATAATGAGACTGACTATTCTGATGCCTTTTGAATTTTGAATCACCAAACTATCTTACAAATAGTCTCTTATGAAACATTTTTTTCTGTCCATTAATTATTTCCTAAAGAAAAACGAATCGTTCCTGAATCAATACGGAAATATCTTCTTATTAACACTCCTACTGTTTTTTCTTACCAGAATTACAGAGGCTTTGGGAGTATTAATTTATCGAAATTTTCCATTCAATTATATTCAATTTTCGTTGCTTGGATTCTTGCATGACATCATTCAGGTTGGAACGATCTTTTTTGTATTGATCATTCCTGCCTATTTTTTCAAGAAAAAGGAAAGTCTTCTTATGACAACAATGAAAAGTATATCTTTCTTATTGGTTTTTATCCAGATCTTTCTAATTCTCTATTTCCTCCAAGCTTATGTACCACTCGATAAAGTTGTATTTTCCTATTCTGCAGATGAAATAAAGAAAATAATTCAAACCAGCAGTGACTTCAACCTGTTTTATCTGATACCATTAGCTGTTGTTTTGATTTCAATTTGGATTCTTCTTAGATTTCGCCCTGTCAAAATCAACAAATTGGGAAGAATAATAATCTATTTCTGTTTACTCCTTTCATTTATCCTGAACCAAAAAACATTAATCCGATCATCCTCATTCAGTAATCCGATAAAATATTACATCACGGTCAATAAACCTTACTATTTTCTAAAAAGCCTTGAGAATGGAAAAATCAATTTTGACACTCAAAAAATAATTGAATTTCAACAAGCCAATTCTGACCGAAAATATGTAGACATTAAGTATCCGTTATTGTATTCAAGAGAGAAGAACGAGAGCAACTTATATCCTTTCTTCAACTTTAAGGATGAAAAGCCAAATATCGTTTTAATCATCATGGAAAGTCTCGGTTCAAGATATAGTGGTTTACATGCTGAACTGGGAAGTTTTACTCCTTTTCTTGATTCATTGGCTAGCATAAGTTTATATTGGCCTCATGCATTATGCACATCGGAACGCACAATCAATGTTTTGCCTTCGGTTTTAGGATCTTTGCCATACAGTAAGGATGGTTTTACGTTTGTGAGCGATTCGTGTCTTCATCTTTCGATGATTAGCTTGCTTATAAAGAACGGATACACCTCTTCCTTCTTTTATGGGGGAGGTATCCAGTTTGACAAGATGTACAATTTTCTAAGAGATCAGGGGATTCAAACAATTAACGGTCATGATTTTTATAAATCAGCTGATGGCACTGTATTTTGGGGAATTAATGATCAGGAGTTGTACAAGGAAGGTATAAGTACAATTTCTAAAATTGAAGCGGCCCCCCGGGTTGACATATTTCTAACCTTGTCGACACATGGCCCATGGGATTATCCTGATATTCCAAAATTTGAAGCTAAAGCGGATCAGCTATTTAAAAAATATAATTCTCCAAAAGAAATGGTTGATAATGCGATGATCAGAAGCGAACTATCATCTATTATTTTTGCTGACAGCACATTGAAAGAGTTGTTTTTACAATACAAAAAGAGAAAAGATTTTGAGAACACCATCTTTATTATAACCGGGGATCATGAATTTGCACAAACTGTTCCCAAAAATCGTTTTGACTTATACCAGGTCCCTCTCATTATTTATTCACCGCTACTAAAGGGGCCCAAAGAATTTAAACCGATTGTATCTCATCTTGATATAACACCGTCAGTCTTAAATCTTTTGGATAAAAAATATTCCCTTACCCGACCTGATTATGAACATTGGCTGGGTAAGGATCTGGATACGTGTCACATATTTCGATCAGACAGAAAATTGGGTTTCCTTTGCCTCGACCGGGAAATCAATGATTATCTCTACAACGACGTATTGCTGCTGAACAATGATATTTTCAAGGTAAACCCGGATCTGTCTATAACATTAATGGATATGCCTGAAGAAAAACAGCAAATGGTGAAACGGCTCGATTATTTTAGGTGTATGAACCGGTATACGACCTTAAACAAAATAGTATCTGAAGAAATTTATTGTAAGTCTTTCAAATAATTAGTCTTTGACAATTAATTATCCAACAATCGGATAAAATCTATTAAAACACTAAAAATCAGATTGCAAAACACTAAATTCATCAAAAAACAAATTTGTCCCTTTTAATGATGGGTTTTTAATAAGTAACTTAATAATCTCATCCGGTTGTTTTGGTTCCAGTGGAATTTCAATTAGCGCCCAGTCATCGTTGAATGACCGGATATTCCTGAAAATATCGGAATACGTTTCTTCCAGTGTTTTATGATCGGGAGTACACTGAAGCACCAGCAATTGTGTCCGAGCGACCAAATCACGATCGTAATTCTTTATCCAAAAACGCAAGTAACACTTTTTCGTCGGATCCAATTTTACCGGAGCTTCCATGATCCGCTGAAACTTCCTACCTACAACAACTCCTTCACTTTTACCCTTTGACATATTCCCTGTTCGGTAAATATAACTGAATGTTAAACTGTCCTTATTCCTCTCAGCGGAATCAAGCATTGATTGATACCGTTGTGGAAAGTTGTATTTAGCAGGAATTGTCCGGAATGTATCAATTGGCAATTCATAAAAATCAAAATTAGGTGTCTGACAAACAAGAGTTGCATTATCAACCAACCGTTTCTCATCGGTATTTAAATCATCACACTTTGCGACAATAAGCAACAAGGGTTTGTTATTCGGATATTCATCGAGAACCCGATACCTATTCCAGGGGGTTTTACTCAACTCGATATTCTTATAGGTTTGAGAAAGCGAGGTACGCCCCAGCATCACCCCGTTGCAGGGTAACCCTGTCTTCAACGATGCAATAAACATTTGTCGGTCGATATCACAACGGGCTTCGATCCAACTGCTTTCGGAACCAATATGAAAATAAGGAATCGGCATGATTGCCTGATATCTATTGGCATCAACTTCTTTCACCCAGTGATTCTCGTCCAAATGGTTTTGCCAGTCACTTAACTGCGGGACTTCGTTGTTTAAGCATCCTGCACAGTTTTTCGAATAGTCATAAGCTTCAAAACCTAGAATTCCAAGAAGAAGCACGATTATCGAAAAACCAAGTTTCTTTATTTTGAGGGTTGAGAAATATTGGTAAACCTTTATCCAAACAATCACATTTATTACATAAAAAAACAACCAGGAAAAACGGCCAACCGCACGAAGCTGACTCAGGAAAGAAATTGAATCTCGCAGTTTATCCAAGCCAAAAATAAAGGGCACTCCAAAAGAAAAAAGAAGCATAAGAAATGATGCCCAAAAAAGGATATCCAATTTACGATCGCCGGTAAACGAACCACCACCGTTTACCCTCCGAAACAAGTTGGTAAGATAACGCCCAAACAACATCCAAAATCCTATGGATGCCACCATTCCAACATAAGCAAGAGCCTCCCATTCATAATGATGCACAAAATGAAGTTTCATAATAAAAGGCATGTACCATTTATTTACGGGAAGAAATACACTTCCGGGATATCCTCGGTATGCAAAAAAACCATACGGATGCAACGTCCTATCTGTTTGGTCGTCGAGCATCAAAAATTGAAGAAGTAAGAAAGGAACGATAATTTGAATGGCAAAATGGGCGGCTAGTGCACCAAGTTGCTTTTTGTCGTAACGAAAGAATAACCATTCGAGTATATAAACGCCCATCAATGCCACCGAGAACAAGAAGAAATACATGTGCATCAACGAAGCCAACAAGGTTATCACACCAAACAGTATGCTTTTCCACCATGTTGGTTTTTCAATAATCAGAATGGTCAGATAAATCAGCAACGGAATCCAAAATCCCCAGCTGAGTGAAAAATGCCCAGCCAACCGTCCCATTTGAGGCGACAACAGCGCAAGTCCAATAGCAAGCAATGTGGAATACCAATCGGGCATTTTGAATTTCTTGAAAATTAGAAAAAGAAAAATGGAAGAAAGAAGGATCGAAAAAATCATCATAAAATTGAAAATCCCGGCCATTTTGTTGGCACAGGGGAACAAATGATGATCAACAAAACGAACCGCATTGGCAATCGGAGGCTGTCCATCGGTAAAATAGATCGACTCGCCCCAGGGATAGTTCATTCCTGTCATTTTCCGGGCATCTTTGTCATACTTAGCATGATACAAAGCACAATAATAAGACTTTAGCCCGTCACCGCGAGGCGAAAAGTATGTGGTATTCAGATTCAGAATTTCTTTACCAAATAACATCGAAAGTATCATTACGGTAACCAATACAACAGGAATAATTCGTAAGATTTTCATTTTGAATTTATTTTAGCTTCCAAACAAAAGTAAGAAAGAATCTTTCCCTTCCCAAAAGAAGAACAAATCGATTCGCTTTTCATTTTCACCTCTTGTCCTCAAAAATTCTTTTATCATTCAAAATAAAATATCTACTTTGGTTCTGAAAATTCAGAATGAATGGTTTTAACAAAAAAAATATCAATTGTAGTACCCTGTTTCAATGAATCAGATGGTATTCGCGAATTTTATAAAGTAATTACTTCGGTAATCGAAAATAAATACAACTATGAGATTATTCTTGTAGACGACGGCAGTAAAGATCACACGTTAAAGATCATTCAGGAATTAGCCCAAGAGGATAATCACATTAAATATATTTCATTTTCACGTAATTTTGGCCATCAGAATGCGGTGAAAGCAGGGCTTGACCATGCTTCAGGAGACGCGGTAATCAGTCTCGATGCCGACCTTCAACACCCACCTCAATTAATTCCTCAACTTATTGACAAATGGCAGGAGGGGTATGAAGTCGTTTACACGATCAGGGAAGAGCATGAATCGATCAGTTTAATGAAAAAGATGACTTCCCGGTTTTTCTATAAAATCTCAAACAGTTTATCCGAGACAAAAGTTGAACCAGGAGCCGCAGATTTTCGCCTGCTCGATCGCAAGGTTGTTGATGCGATAAAACAAATGCCTGAAAACTATCTTTTTTTGCGGGGACTTATTGCTTGGGTTGGATTTAAACAATATGCCATTAAATACAAAGCAAATGAACGTTTTGCCGGAGAATCGAAATATACTTTCAAAAAGATGGTGAAATTTGCCTCAACAGGAATTACTTCGTTCAGCACAAAACCACTCAAAATTTCGATTTATCTGGGAACGACCTTTGCTTTGGTCGCTTTTGCATTTGCCGTATATGCACTAATTATTTATTCATTTACAGACAAAGCAATCCAGGGTTGGGCATCCATCGTCATTGGAATCATGTTTTTTAGTGGAATCAATTTATTGATGCTGGGAATTATTGGAGAATACCTGGGTAAAATGTTTATCGAAAACAAACGTCGCCCAAATTATATTGTTGGCGAAACAAATATTGATGGTTAATATTCATCTATAATTTTTTAGTTTCCACATCTTTTCGTTTTTTTATCTTAAAAAATAATTCAATACTAAAATCTACTGGATGAAAAAAACGCAGGTGCTTATTACCACTTAACGTACTCCATGTTAATTAAATCCATCAATTATACTATTGCATCTGTATTATGAAAAATTATGTGAAAAATCTTAAAATAGCCATTATCCCACTTCTACTGGCTCTATGGGGGCTTTTTTTACTTAACTTTTTAGATCCATTTTCATCCCGGACAGTTGATCCTGAATTTGCGTATCTTATTAACGGACTTAATTGTGCTCAACTACACTTTAACTGGATTGGACACTTTGACCATCCGGGAACTCCATTTCAAATCTATTGCGGTATTATAATAAAGATAACCCACGTTTTTGCCGGAAATGGAGACATGGCACAAGATGTATTTGCCAATCCCAATTTTTATTTAAAAGCAATCTCTATCTCCATTTTCTTGCTGCAAATCTTTTTACTACTGGCTATCGGGTTGGTGGCTCAAAAACGTGAAATTCCAATCGGACAAATATTTTTACTGCAATCGGGTTTTCTTTTTAACGATGTGGTGATATGGCTTTTTAGCAGAGTCAATCCCGATGTTTTCTTCGTCATTGTCACTACGCTTTTTATACTCATTTATCTGAAATTCGGATACAAAGAGTATTCTTCCCGAAAATTTGCCATCTGGGGTGGCGTCGTAATGGGGCTGGGATTCGCCACCAAATTTAATTATCTACCCATACTTATTTTGCCTTTCATTTTTATCCACGACAATAGAAACCGGCTGATTTATTCAGGAACAGTTATTGCCGCTTTTTTTGTTTTCATTTCGCCGATTATCAACAGGCTCCATTACTATAAGGATTTTATTATAAAAATCATAACCCACGAAGGCTCTTATGGTAGTGGGGAAAATCGGATTTTCAATTTAGCTGCTATGACCGAAAATAGTAAACGTATTTTCACGTTAAACCCTGAATTGATTCTATTCCTGCTTTTCCTAATTGTCTGTTTAATTCTTTCAATCATCAAATTTTCTGAAGAAAAACGAAAAAGGAACATTTTTATCTTTTCCGGATTTCTGGCCATAATGTTTCTTCAAATTTTAATTGTCATCAAACATTTTAGCAATTACTACCTTACGCCTTTATTCTCAATATTCGGGTTCGCTTTTTTTATTATCACACTCTTCTTTTCTGAAATTTTCGAAAGGAAATTGGTTGCCTGGGTAGTGTGTTTATTACTTCCCCTCACTTTTCTTATTTCTACAACCACTAAATTAAACAACGGTTTTACGGTCATTAAAAAGGAAAAATCGGAACGCGAAAAAATTGAGGCGTTTGTCAAGAATGAAATCGATAAAAATGATTACTGGTTTATTGAACCCACATGGGAAAGTGCCCCTTGTGTTGAAAACGGATTTGTTTACGGACTAAGCTATTGCAGGCATCGGGAAAAATATCTTTCCAAATTGGTCAAATTAAATCCAAATATAATTACCTATGAAGGAGAAAAAGAAAAACCCAAACGATGGCGAATTACACCAGTTGAACTTGACAGTTTAATTTCTACAGAAAATACTATCCACGTTTATTCTACACCTGGAAGAAATGCGACTATTTTGCTAAAAATGTTGTCAAATGCAGCCAGCAGATGTAGTATTCAACTTCAAACCGATACGATCTACAACGACGATATTTCAAAAAGGATCATTATTCGTGTGAATGGAATAAAAACGAATTTCAGTCAGAGCCCAGTAACTCATTGAAGATAATTGGATCTCGGAAAAAGATTTATGGCACACTGATTTCTACCGAAAAAGATTCTATTCATTTGCGGAATCTTTCTCAGAAGATTTTTTAATCCTGCCCATTTTCTTTTATTTATATTTGTAACAACAGAAAAAACCAGCCGGATGAAAAAAAATATCACAGGGATCCTGATTCTTTTAGCGGTCATGACCGTTTTTGTTATCATCGTTTTTAACCCTTACCTGAGCAAACCCAGCGAGTACATCGTATCAAAATCGGGGACAGCCATTAAAAATTACTATGATTTTTCGGCTCAACTAAAATACGGGAACGGTGTTAAAAATGAGATGGTAAACTATCCGTATGGCGAACACATCCAGATGGATAACAACCAACCTTTTCATCTGCTGTTTTTTAAGCTTTACAATAAAGCAATATCTCCGGTATTGCAATACGGAGTGGCCATCATCAATGTCTCGATTATCTTTTCGCTTCTGTTGGTGTTGCCTTTCCTGTTCCTGATTTTACGCCGGTATAAGCTCCCTGTATGGTATTCTGTTGTCATTTCGCTAATTATCTGTTTTCTATCGCCTCAACTAAGCCGGATAAAAGGAAACTTCGAAATGAGTTACCTGTTTTTTATCCCTATGTGGTGGTATTTCCTGCTGAAATTCAGGGATGGAAACAAACCGTGGCTTTGGGGAGTATTACTGGCTGTCACCTCAATCGTTGGCGGATTGACCAGCATCTGGTATGTTGGATTGTTTTCAATATTCCTGTTGGGACTCATCGCCGCAGACTGCTGGATTAACTACAAGAATCTGAAATCCATTCACAAACAGGAAATAATCCTTTTCATTCTGGCACTCATCCCGATGTTGGTGGTTGGTGGAATGTTCGGGATTACCGACAACGTAAACGACCGTCCATCGAACCCGTATGGTTTTTTTGTCGATCATGCCAACCTATTCAGTGTTTTCATGCCTTTCGACCGGATCGTTCAGTCGGTTCTTGGTTATACGTACACCCAATTTCATATCCGTCCCGAAGGACAGGCAAATGTTGGCTTTCCGGCAATCATCGTGGCTGCCATTCTCACTGGTATCATTTTGTACCGGTTTTATACCCGCAAAAAAATTGGTTTGGCTTTCCCCGAAAAAGAGTTTAACCCATACCTGCTGGCCGCATTTCTGATTTTGCTTTTCGCGATGTGTTTCCCGTTTAACTGGGGACTGGGCTTTTTGATCGACATCGTTCCAAACCTCTGGCAATTCAATGCTCCCGGAAGGTTTGCCTGGATTTTTTACTATGTTTTCACGGTCTATTCAGCCATTGTGATTTATCGGTACGTCGAAAAACTCAGGGAACAAAATCTGAAAACGAAATCTACATGGCTGATTGTACTGGTCGTTTTTGCCTGGTCGGTTGAAGCATCGCTTAATGCCCAACGGTCGTTTGGACACATAAAAAACCAAAATACTTACCTCAAGCCGACCGATGAGTTATTTATGAACAGGTTTTATGCCATGCAAAGGAAACCAGAGGAATTCCAGGCTTTACTTTGCCTGCCTTTTGTCAACACATCGGACGACAAAATGACATTTGAAAAGAAATTGAATGGGTTCAGTGAAGGGATGAAGTGCTCTTATCACTCCCGGATTCCATTGATACAAAGCCTATCACCCAGAATTTCACTAAGCCAGGCATTAAGCAGCATCCAGATTCTTTCGGATTCGTGCATCCGAAAAACCCGGTTCAACGACATGAACGAAAAACCCATTTTGATCCTGACGATGAACGATACGCTCACCCAAAGCGAACAATGGCTTAAAAATCATTCCGATTCCCTTTGGGGCGACCCGTGGCTCACACTTTCTTCCATTTCACCTTCCTTTTTTGAAAAAAGCTATCAGAACTGGCTGGAGTGGGCCGACAGCGTAAAACCCAAATTACAGGGAACCAGCGAAATAAAAGCAGATACAAACCTCAACAAGATTTTCTATCTCAATTTCGAGAATAATCGCTCAAAAAACAGTTTCACCGGGACTGGTGCATTGTTCCAAAAAAACGGCAAAGCCGAGATCTTTTACGAAGATTTCCCGGGAAAAGGGATGGAAGGAGATTATGAAATTTCATTCTGGCTTTACTTCGATCCCCGAATTTATGGAATTCCACAAGCTTTCGTGAATGAGATCGATTGTTACAATACAGCAATCAATACCATTTCCCTTGATACTGAAACCGGGCATAACATTTACAAGAACTAGCTTCGGGTTGATAAAAAGATATCTTTCAAAAAAGGATTAAAGTATCAGCTGGTAGTCAAAGGAAAATACATCACAATCGATGATCTGTTGATCAAACCGGCTGGAAGCAATGTATATATCAAAACCATTGACGGAAAAGAACGGATGAACAACTTTGTAATGGACCGATAAACCGTATATTTGAAAAAGAAAAGGAAGTCACCATGACACAGCGAAAAACAGATCACATCACACTTGCCGCTTTATCTGTGCCATCCACATCGAATCCCGATGAGCGGTTTTACTATGAACCCCTGCTTTCGGCTCACCCCGACGGAAAGGAAGAAATCAACTTTTTGGGTAAAATCATGCACCATCCAATGTGGATTTCCAGTATGACAGGCGGCTCAAAAGAAGCAGGAAAAATCAACCACCTGCTGGCCGAAGCTTGTGCCGAATTTGGACTGGGGATTGGACTGGGTTCTTGCCGGATTCTTCTAAAGGACGACCTTTTTTTCAATGATTTCAATTTGCGTCCCATCCTTGGAGACGACCGGCCTTTCTATGCAAACCTGGGAGTAGCTCAAATAGAAGAACTGATACGCAACCACGAAACAGAAAAAGTACACGAACTGGTAATACACAAACTCAAAGCCGATGGGTTGATCATTCATGTAAACCCCACCCAGGAATGGCTGCAATCGGAAGGTGATCTTTTTAAGAAACCACCCATCGAAACGATTGCTGAGTTTTTGGATGAGTTGAAAGGCCAATATCCCATTCTTGTGAAAGAAGTTGGGCAGGGAATGGGACCCGAAAGCATCGAAAAGCTTCTTCGTCTCGACATTTTCGGTTTGGAATTCGGGGCATTTGGCGGCACCAATTTTGCTTCCATCGAAATTATGAGGAACAAACAACCTCATTCCGAATTCATGTATCCTCTGGCAACTTTTGGACACAATGCCGCTGAAATGCTGGAAATTGTCAATGAGATTATCTTCGATCATCCGGTTCAATGCAAGAACCTCATCATCTCCGGTGGCATCAAAAACTTTCTGGACGGTTTTTATTATACCAAGAAATCGATCCTTCCTTCTGTTTACGGAATGGCCAACGTACTGTTACAACATGCCATGATTTCCAGAGAAAACCTGTTCGACTTTATTAAAGCCGAAATAGATGGTTTTCGCTATGCTTCACAATTTCTGAAGATCAAGAAATAAGCATCTTGCAATTGCCGCTCCGATTCAGTAACTTGAATCAAAAAAGAAACGATGAAAAGATTTTTGTTTTTGTTATTTATATTACTCGCTTGCAAACAAACAGCTATGACACAACCCGATCAAACCATCCACGAAGAGTTCCCTTTCGAACTGGAGAAATACCTTGGAACATGGTACGAAATTGCACGTTTTGACCACTCATTCGAAAGAGGACTGGAAGGAACTACGGCAACTTATTCCTTACGTCCTGACGGAAAGATAAACGTAATCAACCAGGGATACAAAAAAAGCCTGAGAGGAAAACTCAGCAAAGCTACCGGAAAGGCAAAAATTATTGATCCCCGAAAGCCCCGAAACATCAAAGTTTCTTTCTTCTTGTTTTTCTATGCTCCCTACAATATTCTGGAGCTGGATAAAAACTACCAGTATGCTTTGATTGGAAGCAATTCTGCCAATTACCTGTGGATCTTAAGCCGTACGCCACAACAGGATGAAGAGACCTACACCATGCTTCTTGACAAAGCCCAAAAACGGGGTTATGATATCCGTAACCTGATCAAAGTAATGCAACCCCAATAAAATCACCTCAAAGAAAAAACACGAAAGCCGGTAAATTATTACCGGCTTTCCAACAAACAACAAATACTCAATAATTTTTTAATAAACCAAAAAATCAATATTATCTAGCCATAAAAACATTAATGCGCTGACAAATAACTGGCGACACCGTCGGCGGTGGCTTTCATTGAACTTCGCCTTCTTTCCAGTTAGCCGGGCAAACTTCTCCAAACTCTTCAAAATGTTTCAGGGCATCAACCATTCTCAATGCTTCATCCACATTTCGGCCTAAAGGAAGATCGTTGATCACAGCGTGTCGGACAACTCCCTCTTTATCGATCAGGAAAAGACCACGATAGGCAACAGGAGCTCCATTGAATACCGCTTCTCCTTCCTCGTTGTAATCGTATTCACCGGCAAGTACGCCATAATTCATTGAAATTGTTTTCGAAAAATCAGCGACCAGAGGAAAAGTTACCCCTTTGATTCCACCATTTTTCTTTTCGGTATTCAACCATGCCCAATGAGAGAATTCGGAATCGACCGAACAACCCACAACGGCTACGCCACGTTTTTCAAACTCTGCCAGCTTATTCTGAAAAGCCAGAATTTCAGTTGGACACACAAAAGTATAATCCATTGGGTAAAAGAAGAATACCACATACTTGTTACCCACATACTGAGACAACGAAAAATCATCTACAAATTCAAAACCGTTTACAACAGCTTTACTTGAGAAAACGGGTGCTTTTTTTCCAACTAATGTATTCATATTATTTAAATTTATTTTCAGTTTGTAATCATTACAAATTAAATCATTTTATTTATATCCAACAAGAGTTGTTGTAAATTTTAACGTTAAATCTTCATTAATCAAAACAACACATTGTCTATCAAACAACAATAAAAAAAGCCAATCTTTACTCCTTCACTTGCATTTGAAAAAACAAAGAAATACATTTGTAACAATTACAAACATGCAGAATGGAAAAAATAAGTGAATTTTTAACTCAACATGGCATAAAGCCATCGATCCAACGGGAAAAAATTTATGAGTATCTCTTTATGAATCGGATTCACCCTACAGCCGATAACATCCATATGGCTTTATCGCCTTCAATTCCTTCGCTCTCAAAAACAACGGTTTATAACACGGTGAAATTGTTTGTCGAGAAGAGAATTGCAATCGTTGTCAACATTGAAGACAATGAGGTGAGATATGATGCGGATATTTCTCTTCACGGGCATTTTAAATGCAAAGGTTGTGGCGGGGTGTTTGATTTCAGGGTAGGAAAAAATTTGGAAATCGATGGCCTCGATCAGTTCCGGATTGATGAATATCATCTTTACCTGAAAGGATATTGCAAGATTTGCAAACCATCGTAAAATAAAAGAGGAAGCCACCAGACTTCCCCTTCTTCGAAATTGATTGATTCCGTAATATTTTCACTTTTTAACTGGTTTCAGTCGAAGCATCAGTACATCGTGCGGAGGTAACTGTGCCTTCAGGTTGATCTTGGTATTCCCCAACTCTTTATGCGCCCAAACATCACGAACCGAATAGGTGATAAATGGAAAATTGGTTACCCGTTTCGCAAATCCATCGATCACATTTTGCTCAACCCAACTATAATCAATTGATTTTGAAAGAGAATCCCTATTCAAAAAACACACAGCCCATTCATTATCGGCCAATGGTTTGTACCATATTTCCAGACTATCCTTTTTTGAGAATTTAAAGCCCTGAACACCCAGCTTATCCTGGTTGATTGAAATAGCTTCTTCGTTGGTCAGTATGGCAATTGTTTCGTCGGATGCCTTCTGGATATTGGTTCCGGCAATCAAAGGAGCTGCAATCATGCACCACATGGAAAAATGAGCCCGGTTTTCACTAACTGACAAGCCATTACCAACTTCCATCATATCGGGATCGTTCCAATGACCTGGTCCTGCATATTCGCGCAACCCATCCTGCATATCCAGAATCGTCATGGCACTCCAGGCAGTCCATGTACCATACGTGATATTCCCTTCCCATTTGTTACAGATATCGCCCGTTGTACGCCACAGGTGCCCGGTGTCTTTTGCCCAAAGCCAGGGCTTGCTTTGCCCCCATTCGCACATACTAAAGACAATCGGACGACCCGCTTTGTAAAGCGCATCACGCATGGTTTGATAGGCTCCCACAGCATTCAGACCATCGGTGGAGCACCAGTCATATTTAAGGTAATCGACTCCCCACTTGGCATACTGCATGGCATCCTGAAATTCGTATCCACGACTACCGGGACGTCCTCCGCAAGTTTTCCATCCCGCATCGGAATAAATACCAAATTTTAATCCCAGAGAATGGATATAATCGGCAAGCGCTTTAATCCCGGAAGGAAATTTAACCGGGTCGCACTGAATAAAACCAAGGCTATCACGCACTCCATGCCAGCAATCGTCGATCACGACATATTCATAACCAGCATCGCGCAGACCGCGATCGACCATCGCTTTGGCCACTTCTTTAATCAGATTCTCGTTGATATCACAGGCATAGATATTCCAACTGTTCCAGCCCATTGGCGGCGTTTCAGCCAACCCTGGGAATTTCTGTGCATTTGCTGCTACAAACAGCGAAACAGCAAGAATGGTTAAAAAGATTCTTTTCATAGATATAGATTAATTATTTGATTATCTGAAATAAAAATTACTCAATAAATCTTCACCAGTTATCGGTTCGGAAAGGCTCAGCGGGCAACCCTTCCGAATTATATAAGGTAATTTCGCCGGGATTATCAGCCCATAAAAACCTTACCGCTTCAATTTTACTAACCGAATCACAGGTGACCATAACCCGGTCTTTCCCGGCCAATGTTGCTTTTGCATAATGAAATTCCTTTTCAAATCCGGCAACCGCAAATCCTGTGATATAGCCGTATTTATTTTTCACAACCAAACCTTTGCCAACCTCTTTAAAGGAAACAAATACTTTATTCTCCTCAAAAGAGACATGATCAATCTTTGGTCCGCCGGAAATGATGTTTTTACCATAATCATTCTTCAGTGCAATGATAGCCAATCGATTCCCCACGTCCAATTTATCGGTTGGATGAATATCGTTGGCATTGCCAATATCGATGATGCAAGCCATACCGGCATGAGGAAATTTAGCCACATTCGCCTGCGCTTCGCGAAGATAAGGCCAAACATCGGTTTGCGGAGGTGTTGGAGTTTCCTGCCTGAAGTTAGCCAACTGAACCTGATAGAATGGAAAATCGCCAACACCCCACCGTTTTCTCCAGTCAGTAATCATATTTTCCAAATGGCTTTGATACGACAATGCCTGATTCATCCGGTCTGCATTGGCTTCACCCTGGTACCAGATTACACCCTTCATTGCATAATTTATTACCGGATTAATCATGCCGTTGAACAGCAAAGCTGGAAACTGATTGGGCTGAATGGGTGATTGGCTCGGATTTTCAGGATTGGAAGGCGTTTTAAGTTCATCCTTCATGATTTTCCACTCTCCGGAAAGGTCAATTGTCTGTACACCATCGGTCAGATACATCTCAGACGCAGAACCGTGAAAGCCACCACCACCGGTATAATCTTCCATCCTGACGACCAGTTGATTCTTCCCTTCACGAAGTATTTCCCGGGGGATTTCATACACCCGAACCAGATTATATTGATTAAAGGTTTCTCCTACCCGTTTTCCATTGATCCAGGTGATGTCGCTATCGTCAATTCGGGCAAGAGAAATTTTGGCATTCGAACAATTAAAATCATGGGGCAAAACCACCGACTTACGGTACCACATTACCCCATCAAAATACTCATACCCTTCCTGCGTTTCCCATAAAGCCGGTTGAGCAAATGAATACCACTTTGAATCATCGTACTCGGGATGGATATATTCATGATCCCAATCGGGTTTCTCCACCTTCGCGAGCTCTTCCCGATATTTTTCAAAGATAACCAATTGATTTTTTGCCAGTTCTTCAGCATCGATTTTCTTCATTTCAGCAATCCATCTTACCAAATTAGAGTCGGTTTTACAGCCCTCTTCACTGGTCCAGGTTTCCACCATCGTACCACCCCAATTGTCATAAATCAGCCCAATAGGAATTCCTGTTTCCATGAAAATCTTTTTCGCAAAAAAGTAACCAACAGCCGAAAAATCGGGAGCGTTTTGAGGGTTGCATTCAAGCCAATTGCCCGGAGCCGTTTTCTCAACCGGAATTAACGCGGCATTCTTTTCTACTTTAAACTGACGAATTGAGTGCAAATTGGCTTTTTTAGCCTCTATGGCGCCATTTTCAGCTTGTTTCAGCGTGAATTCCATATTCGACTGTCCTCCGCAAAGCCAAACATCCCCGACCAAAATATTGTCGAGCACCACTTTATTCTCGCCCTGAACAGTCATCAGGAAAGGCCCACCCGCTTCACCAGTTGGAAGCTTCACTTTCCATGCGCCATTCTTATCGGCCTTTGTTTTAACTGTTTGATCACGAAACGCGACCACAATTTTTTCACCAGGTTTTGCCCATCCCCATACATTGGTTCCAATTTCTCGCTGAACGACCATGTTTGAACCCAAAATGGACGGGAGCGTTACTTCTGCTTCGACAAACAATGGACTCAAAAAGATTGAAATCAGCAACAAACCAGCCCATAACGGGTTTATTCCATATTTTTTCATCCGAAAATAATTTGTTTATTAAGGTCGGACGGAACTCGCATGTGAATTTTCATCCGTGTTTGTGTTGTTGGCGAACATGCTCGTTTCATTTTCTTCCGATTAGGTTTTTACAAAAATGTGAAATTAAGAAAAGATTTGCCGATGCAATTGTATCTCTTTCGGGAAGAAGTGAGGGGCAAATCTTTCAACAAATACAGCCTTGGTTAGCCTTTGTAAAAAACTATTCCTTATTTTTTCACCTCCATTTCCGCAAATACGGATAGGCAACTTCCTAATTCCAGCGAACGCTGAGTTGGAAGCGATGTACTCATATAAATTTTATACTTCCCCTTTTCCAGAATAGGATTCCCTTCCGCATTGATCTGTTCGAGCATTTCCGGCGTTATTTCAAACCAGACATCGGTGCTTTCACCCGGTTTTAGATGGATTCGCTGAACACCCTTTAAAGAAAACAGCGGAGTTTCAGCAGAGGCGTCCTCTTCCGAAATGTACAACTGAACCACTTCATCCGATTCAAATTTCCCGATATTTTTTATTGTTCCCGAAATTTCAACTTTCGATTTGGAATTCATTTTTGCAGATGACAAGACGGGTTGTGAAAGTTCAAATTTTGAATAGGTAAGTCCAAAGCCAAACGGATAGAGTGGCTCCTGTTCCATAAAACGGTAGGTTCTTCCTTTCATGGAATAATCTTCGTACGGAGGTAACTGATCGAACGATTTAGGGAATGTTATTGGCAGCTTACCCGAAGGGGAGACCTTCCCGAAAATAATATCAGCCAGTGCATTACCGCCCTCTTCGCCCGGATACCATGTCAAAATAACCGCATCGGCATACTCCTGTATCTGGGCCAAATTCATGGGACTTCCTCCTGTAACCACAGCAATTACAGGCTTCTCAGTTCCCTGAGCAATTGTTTTCAAGAACTCAACCTGACTGCCCGGTAAATCGTAATCGAGTTTATCGCCGGCATAAGGAGAGAGTAATGTTTCACCTTCTTCACCTTCGAGATAGCCATTGATTCCCAGTACGACAATGGTGGCATCGGAAGTGGTGGCATCTCCAATCACCCAGTCAATGGGGTTTGAAGTCTTCTGCGAAAGCAAAATCCCCGGACGATATTGAACCTGTGATCCATTTGCTACAGCCGAAACGATTCCTTCCATAAAGGTTACCATCCGGCCATTTACCCCATGATAATTTCCCAGCAAACATTCAACGCTGGTTGCATTAGGCCCGGTTACATAATACTTTGACAAATCATTTTTCAATGGTAATACACCATTGTTTTTAAGAAGCACCATCGATTTCTGAGCAACTTCCCGTGCCAACGCCCGGTGCCCTTCACTATCAATGACATCTTCCGATATCTTATCGTAAGGGTTTGTTCCCTGTGGGTCAAAAAGCCCCAGTTTAAAACGGGTTTTCAAGAGAATTGAAAGAGAGGCATTAATATCTTCTTCGGTTACCAGACCTTGTTTTACAGCATCGACCAAAGAAGGATAAACGACGCCACAATTCAGATTTACGCCGGCTTTCAATGCCTTCGCTGCTGCCTGAACTGCATTATCACACACTTTGTGCCCCTGATAAAAATCGACCAATGCCCAGCAATCGGAAACCACATGCCCCTGAAAATTCCATTTCCCACGTAAAACATCTTTTATCAAATAGTTGTTGCCACAGCATGGTTCATCGTTCGTCCGGTTATAAGCACACATAACCGATTCGACACCAGCATCGACCAATGTTTTAAATGCAGGAAGATAGGTTTCATACAAATCTTTCTGCGATGCCAGGGCATTAAATTCATGTCGTAATTTTTCAGGCCCGCTATGAACCGCAAAGTGTTTGGCACAGGCTGCTGTTTTAAGATATTGTGGATTATTCCCCTGAAGTCCTTTTACAAAGGCTGCCCCAATTTGCCCGGTCAGATACGGATCTTCTCCATATGTTTCCTGACCTCTTCCCCAGCGGGGATCACGAAAAATATTGACATTGGGAGTCCAAAACGTAAGCCCATCGTATCGATTCCGGTACCCTTTTTTTACCGCCGCATTATACATCGCACGGGCTTCGTCCGAAATAGCATCAGCCACATGGAAAATCAATTTTTTGTCAAAAGTGGCAGCCATACCGATTGCCTGAGGAAAAACAGTGGCCCTGCCCGAACGCGCCACCCCGTGCAAACATTCATTCCACCAGTTATATTCCGGGATATCCAGCCTCGATATTGCCGGACTGTTGTAAACCATCTGCGAGACTTTTTCTTCAAGAGTCATCCGGGAAATCATGTCAGAAACCCGATCATCGATTGAATTCTCTGGATTGAAGTATGCAGGCACATCCTGTCCTTTCGCAGCTACTGCAATCATAATTAATGCAATAAAAAATAGCTTATTTTTCATTATTCCTCCTTTTATTTTTTTTAAAGATAAAAAGATTTGCCCCTTAAAAAAACAAACCTCTGTAGATGAAAGAGAATCCATCCACAGAGGTAAATATCATGATTTTGTCGTCTTAAAACTATCGATTTAAAAAACTAATGCCCACGGATTATCCCCATTGTCAGCCCCTTAATTTCTGCCAGGTTTTTCATTCGTCCATAAAGGCTGTATCCGGGATAATTCTCTTTTCCAATGTCTTCCAACATCTGATGTCCATGATCGGGACGAACCGGTAACAAACAAACTTCACCGGTCTCTTTTTCCCTTCGGAAGCCTTCTTTGACCAGTTCTTTCACCACCTCCACCATGTCGATATCTCCACCGAAGAAAGTATCTTCCTGAAAATTAAGACCGGAATCCCGGGTTAAATTCCGAAGATGGGTAAAATGTATATGGGGTGCCATTTGCCGGGCAATAGCGGGTAAATCATTGAAATGCCCTGCCCCAAGTGAGCCGGTACAAAGAGTAATGCCATTGGATGGTGATTTTATCATCGAAACAACATCCTGCAAATCTTCCAGCGTACTGACAATGCGGGGCAGCCCCAGCAAATTCCATGGTGGATCATCGGGATGAATAGCCATTTTTACCCCACATTCTTCTGCCACCGGAATGATCTCATTCAGGAAATAGCTCAGATGTTCTTTCAATTTAGCCCGGTCGATGCCTGAATAAAGATTTAAATGGCCTTGAAATTCTTCGAGGGAATAAGTCTGCATGGACCCCGGAAGGCCATAAAGAATGGTATCCTTCAATTGCTGAATCCCTTCGGCATCCAAACTTTTAAAATATGTTTCGGCTTTCCCCACAACATCTGGCGAATAGTCCTTTTCAGCTCCATCTCTTTTCAAAATAAAAAGATCGAAAACAGCAAAAACGAAAAGCTGAAAACCCGACGTCTGGCTCCCATCCCTGAATTGAACCTTCAGGTTCGTTCGCGACCAGTCGAGTACCGGCATGAAATTGTAACAAATCAGGTTAATGCCACAATCGGCCAGGTTACGGATCGATATTTTATAATTTTCGATATGCTGAAGGTAATCACTGGTTTGCCGTTTAATATCTTCACTCACAGGCAGACTTTCAACAACGACCCATGAAAGATCGTTCTCTTCAATTACTTTTTTCCGTTCAAGGATTCTTTCTTTTTCCCAAACATCACCAACCGGGATCTGGTGTAAAGCAGTGACAATCCCCGATGCACCTGCCTGCCGTATCTGAGGCAAGGTTATCCGGTCATTCGGACCAAACCAACGCCATGAATAAATAAATTCCATGTATAATCAAATTCCAACGTTCAAAAAAATCTATGCTTCGACTTTGCTTAGAAACCGCCATCGGGCATCCAAAATCCACCATCAAGTTTACACCCCGCTGAATGTACTAAATCCACCATCAATTGGAAGTACGACTCCTGTTACAAACGATGCAGAATCACTGGCCAGATAAAGAACGGCGCCAACCAGTTCACTTGCTTCACCAAAACGCCCCATTGGCGTATTGTTAATGATCTTCATACTTCTTTCGGTATAAGAACCATCGGGATTTATCAGCAAATCATGATTTTGGTTTCCAATAAAAAATCCAGGGGCAATGGCATTTACACGTATTGAACCTTCAAATTTCAACGCCATCTCCATTGCCATCCACATCGTAAAGTTTGATACCGCAGCTTTGCTTGCGGAATAACCCACCTGACGAGTAATGGCTTGCAATGCAGCCATTGATGAGATATTGATAATATTGCCAGATTTCTGTTTGGCCATTACCTCACCAAATACCATCGAAGGAAGAACGGTTCCTTTGAAATTAAGATCGGTAACTTTATCCAACGCATCAATATTCAAATCAAAGATAGTTTGACCAGGATTAACCGATGCACCAGCCATATTTCCCCCGGCTGCGTTTAACAAGATATCGATCTTGCCATATTTTTTCAGAATCAAATCCCTGCACTCTTTCAGTGCTTCCATATCCAGCACATTGGTTTTTAACCCAATCGCTTCACGTCCCTGATCAATAATTCTCTGTGCGGCAGCCAGTGCTGCCTCTTCATTAATATCGAGAAAAACAATCTTCACACCTGCCTGGGAAAGCCCTCCTCCAATCTCTGAGGCAAGAACGCCACCTCCACCAGTAATAACGGCAACTCTTCCGTCTAAGTTGAATAAACCATCTAAATAACTCATAACCTATCTGCTAAAATGAACTATACATTCCGGGTTAAATTCCCGAAAAACAAAATAATGAAACCCTTTTTCAGTTATTTCCAAAACTCTTTCGATGCTTTTTAAAGAACAAGAAAAACATCAGCCCCTGAATAAGGATGGGGACAAAAACCATCACCAATAACAACACCATCTTTCTATCTATTTTCTATTATCTTTTTTCAAATTACTCTTGCCGACGATTCCCTTATAATCAGGTCTGTTTCCAGTAACAGTTTCTGAGAAGCAATTGTTTCATGATTACCATCGAGATAATCGATTAAACTACTGGTAGCCACAATACCTGCATCACGTCCCGGATAGGAAATGGTTGTCAATTGAGGAGAAACAATAACGGAAACAGGATCGTCGTTAAACCCAACAATCTTAATCTCTTCCGGAATTCTGATTCCTCTCGACTTCAGTTCCAACATACAGCCTACTGCAGCCAAATCATTTGCAGCAAAAATTCCATCTACCCCAGGGTACCGATCTACGATACGATCGACAACCTCTTTACCTGATTCGAGGCACAACGATTCGAGGCAAATAATTTCGCCCTCACAACCAGCCTCTTTCAAAGCACTCTCAAAACCAGCTCTCCGGTCAACATATACATTCGACAAAGAATCGATTGTCAGGTGTAGAATATTCCTGCATCCTTGATCAATCAGGTGCCGGGTTGCCTGACTGGCAGCCTGCTGATTATTGATCAAAACACAAACACTATTGGTCTGTTTTGGAATCCTGTCGAAAAAAACAACCGGTATTTTCTTCTCCCTGAAACGGTTAAAATGTTCCAACTGGCTATTTTCTATGGTAAGAGAAGCAATTACTCCATCGACCCGGCTCTCATAAAGTGTTTTCGCATTTTCAGCCTCTTTCTTCACCGACTCATGCGACTGGCTAATAATCATATTATATCCTCTTTCGCTGGCAACCTCTTCCATACCAGCCATACAGGTCGACATGAAATCACTATCGAGACGCGGGATAATTACCCCAATGGTGTAGGTGCGCTTACGCCTTAAATTGCTGGCAAATGCGTTCGAACGATAACCATATTTTTCAGCACAAGCGGCGACTTTCTCCCGCGTTGACTGTTTAATCGCCGGATTTCCCTTCAATGCACGACTAACCGTAGAAGCCGACAAATCCAACTCTTTCGCGATATCGTAAATGGTTACCTCTTTCTCAAAACTCATGAATAAGAAAATTGTCAACGTTTAGCTGCCCCAAAGATAGATAAATCATTTTATTTTATGCAATCGGTTGCATAAGTTTAAAGGTGTTGTTAATAAAAATTTATCAACCGTCTTCACAATCCTTAGACGCTATTATATAACACGTTATATGGAAATAAATTAGGAAGGAGAAAACCCCTTCCTAATTTATTCTATTGTCACTGTTGTATTCTGCTCAATGGAACTTATAACCGAATCACATCAAAATTGAGGCCTTCTGCCCCACAAATGAGACTTACTCTTTAACCAGCTTCCGATATTTAATACGATGCGGGGTTAAATCGCCCAGACGTTTCTTTTTATTCTCCTCATATTCAGAGAAAGAACCCTCAAAAAATTTCACTTGGGAATCGCCTTCGAAAGATAAAATGTGTGTTGCCACCCGGTCGAGGAACCAACGGTCGTGAGAGATAACAACTGCACAACCGGCAAAATTTTCTAACCCTTCCTCCAGGGCGCGCAACGTGTTTACATCAATATCGTTGGTTGGCTCATCAAGAAGCAGCACATTCGCGCCCGATTTTAACGTGAGAGCCAGATGAAGTCTGTTGCGCTCTCCACCCGAAAGAATCCCGCACTTCTTTTCCTGGTCGGAACCACTAAAGTTAAACTTCGAAACGTAGGCACGGGCATTGATAAGCCTTCCACCAACCATAATATCATCCAAACCACCAGAGATGACCTGATATACGGTTTTTTCAGGGTCAATTGCAGTGTGGGTCTGATCGGCATAACCAAGTACCACGGTCTCTCCCACTTTAAAGGTACCCTTATCGACATTTTCAAGCCCCATGATCATCCGGAAAAGGGTTGTTTTGCCAGCCCCATTCGGACCTATCACGCCGACAATTCCATTGGGAGGAAGCGTAAACTCCATATCCTCGAATAAAAGTTTTTCTCCAAAAGCTTTGGAAACAGCGTGAGCTTCTATCACATTGTTACCCAAACGAGGTCCATTGGGAATAAAAATCTCAAGTTTTTGTTCCCGCTCTTTTACATCTTCGTTCATCAACGACTCATACGCATTCAAACGGGCTTTTGACTTCGCCTGACGGGCTTTGGGGCTCATCCGCACCCATTCAAGTTCCCGTTCAAGCGTTTTTCTTCTCTTTGAAATGCCCTTTTCCTCCATCGCTAACCGTTTTGATTTTTGGTCAAGCCACGAAGAGTAATTTCCCTTCCACGGGATTCCTTCCCCCCGGTCGAGTTCAAGAATCCAACCGGCGACATTATCGAGAAAATAACGGTCGTGAGTAATACAAATTACCGTGCCTTTATATTGTTGCAAATGCAATTCGAGCCATTGTACCGATTCGGCATCCAGGTGATTGGTTGGCTCATCGAGCAACAGAATATCGGGTTCCTGAAGCAGAAGACGGCAAAGTGCCACCCGGCGTTGTTCCCCACCCGAAAGGTGGGTCACATTTTCATCACCATCGGGACAACGAAGGGCATCCATTGCCCGTTCAAGCCGATTGTCCAGATTCCACGCATCGGTCTGATCTATTTTTTCCTGAAGCAGAGCCTGGCGGTTCATCAATTTTTCCATTTTATCCGGATCTTCATAAAACTCCGGAAGCTCATAGCTTTTATTGATCTCATCGTATTCTTTCAAAATATCGACAACTTCCTGAACGCCTTCCTGAACAATCTCCTTCACGGTCTTTGAAGGATCAAGTTTGGGGTCTTGTTCCAGATAACCAACTGTGTATCCAGGAGAAAAAACAACTTCGCCCTGATAGGACTTATCAACTCCTGCAATTATTTTCATCAGGGTCGATTTTCCGGAACCGTTCAATCCGATAATTCCTATTTTGGCTCCCAGAAAAAAGGAGAGAGAGATGTCTTTAATGACTTGTTTTTGTGGTGGGAACGTTTTATTTACCCGGTACATGGAAAAGATAATCTGCTTTTCGTCGCTCATAATTCGATTTTTAAAATTCTATTTCTTTGCCTAACATCCTTCATTGAATAATTTTCCAAAATTAAAACTAAAAATATTCAAAATACAGTGTTCAGAGGCTTTACATTTAATTTGTTTGTAGTTAAATTTGTAGATAGGTACGAAAAAGGAACAACATCTGTAAAAAATAGTTGATGGTTAATAAACGCAAAATACTGATTGTAGATGACAATGCAGGAAACAGGTTGTTGTTGCAATACAATTTAGAAGGTTATTTTGATATCGATTTTGCTGGCAATGGGCTCTCCGCCATTGATAAATTTAGTCACACAAAATATGACCTCATTTTGATGGACATTCACATGCCAGAACTGGATGGCATTGAAACAACGGTAAGGATCCGTCAAATAGAGAATGGACAATCACATACTCCTATTTTTGCCATTACCTCCAATATGTTCAAGGAACAAAAAAGCAAATGCCTGGATGCCGGCATGGACGATTACATTGTTAAACCAATCCATTCAAAAGCATTGGTCGAACACATTAACCATTATCTAAACTCTGTTTTATTTTAAAAGAAGTAGATCACTCTCTGAAAAGCATAAACACTATTATATAAGCACAAAAAAAAGGTTGACCAATGGCCAACCTTTTTTTAGTATCTAAAAATGATTACTCTTTGTTTTCAGTCTCTTCGGTATTGCCAGCAGTTTCTGCAGCAACATCGTCAGCAACGTTCACATCATTTTCAACTACTTTGGCTTCTTCAACTTTAGCTGCAGGAGCTTTCACCGTAGCTACGGGAGCTTCAGTTTTTTTCTTTGCTCCACGACGGCGGCGTGATGTAGCTTTCTTCTCATCTTTAGCTGCCAGCATGTTTTCGTTGTAATCGACCAGTTCCAGGATACACATTTCGGCACTATCGCCAATACGGGTACCAGTTTTCAAAATACGGGTATACCCACCGGGACGATCAGCAATTTTCGGTGAAATATCACGAAAAAGTTCTGACACCGATGTTTTGTCTTTCAGATAGCTAAAAACAACCCTGCGATTATTGGTAGTATCTTCTTTCGACTTGGTGATCAAAGGTTCTACGTAAATTTTAAGAGCCTTAGCCTTAGCCGTAGTAGTTGTAATTCTTTTATGCAGAATCAGCGAGCAAGCCATATTCGATAGCATGGCGTTACGATGAGCGCTTTTTCTGCCTAAATGGTTAATTTTCTTATTATGTCTCATCGTTATTCTATTCCTTGTCTAGTTTATACTTACTAATATCCATCCCGAAATTTAAGTTCATGCCCGAGAGCAGGTCGTCGAGTTCGGTAAGCGACTTTTTGCCAAAGTTTCTGAACTTCAACAAATCGTTGCGGTTATACTGCACAAGATCACCCAATGTTTCAACATCGGCAGCCTTTAAACAGTTGAGGGCACGTACAGAAAGATCCATGTCAATCAACTTGGTTTTAAGCATTTGACGCATGTGAAGTATTTCTTCATCGAACTCTTCGTTTGCAAATTTCTCATCCGAATCGAGAGTGATTTTTTCATCGGAGAAAAGCATGAAGTGATAAATCAAGATTTTTGCAGCCTCTTTCAGGGCATCTTTCGGATGAATTGACCCATCAGTTGAAATCTCCAACAAGAGTTTTTCGTAGTCGGTTTTTTGTTCCACACGAAAATTCTCTACGGAATATTTCACATTCTTTATTGGAGTATAAATTGAATCGATTGGAATAACCCCAAATTCCTCTTCAGCAGGTTTATTCTCTGATGCAGGAATATAACCACGGCCTTTGTTGATGGTAAGTTCCATCTGAAGCTTTACTGCTGGCTCCATTTCACAAATTACCAAGTCAGGATTTAGCACACTAAATCCGGTCATGAACTTGTCCAGGTTTCCGGCAGTGAATTTGTCTTGCCCGGTAATTGTTACAGAAACTTTTTCGCTGTCGAAATCTTCCACCTCCTTTTTCAACCTGATTTGTTTCAGGTTAAGAATGATTTCCGTAACATCCTGTACAACACCCTTTATTGTGGCAAATTCATGCTCAACACCTTCTATTTTGATGGTAGTTATTGCATAACCTTCCAAAGATGATAATAAAATCCTTCGTAACGCATTACCAATGGTAATACCATAACCAGGTTCGAGTGGACGAAATTCAAATTTCCCAACTTTCTCATCCGATTCGAGCATTATCACTTTATCGGGTTTTTGAAAAGCTAATATTGCCATAGTTTTTTATTAATGTGATTATTTCGAATACAACTCAACAATTAGCTGTTCTTTAATGTTTTCAGGGATTTCTTCACGTTCCGGGTAATTCAAGAATTTACCGGCGAGGAGAGTATTATCCCATTCCAGCCATGGAGTTTTCATGTACCGTTTTGAAGTTAACGATTCAACAATAACTTCAAGCGATTTTGATTTTTCACGAACAGCGACAACATCACCTGGATGTAATAAACTGGAAGGAATATTACAAACTGTACCATTTACGGTAATGTGCTTGTGAGATACCAACTGACGAGCAGCAGCACGACTAGGAGCAATACCCATACGGTAAACAACGTTATCGAGTCTCGATTCAAGGAGTTTCAACAAAACTTCACCGGTAATTCCTTTGGAGCGGTGAGCTTTATCAAACAACTTACGAAACTGACGTTCGAGAACACCATAGGTGTATTTTGCCTTCTGTTTTTCTTTTAATTGAGTACCATATTCCGATACTTTACGACGACGACGTGCCATCCCGTGGAACCCTGGAGGGTAATTTTTACGTTCCAGCACTTTATCGGGGCCGTAAATTGGTTCACCAAATTTTCTGGCTACTTTTGACTTTGGTCCAATATATCTTGCCATCTTTTACTTTTTAAATGTCAATTATTAAACACGTCTTCTTTTAGCAGGGCGACAACCGTTATGTGGTAACGGAGTAACGTCTACTATTTCAGAAACCTGGATACCAACACTAGCGATAGCCCTAATGGCTGATTCGCGACCATTACCCGGGCCTTTTACATATACTTTTACTTTACGTAAACCAAGGTCGTATGCAGTTTTTGCACATTCTTCGGCTGCGGTTTGAGCGGCATACGGAGTGTTCTTTTTCGAACCCCTAAACCCCTTTTTACCAGCTGAGGACCACGATATAATTTCGCCATTGTCGTTAGCCAATGAAACAATAATGTTATTGAATGACGAGTGAACATGTGCCTGACCGGTAGGCTCAACTTTAACGACTCTTTTTCTTGAAGAAGTTCCTGACTTTTTTGCCATAATCTATCACCTAATTATTTAGTCGCTTTCTTTTTATTTGCAACTGTTTTACGTTTGCCTTTACGGGTACGTGCATTGTTTTTGGTGCTCTGACCACGTACTGGTAACCCAATACGGTGACGAATGCCCCGATAACTACCAATGTCCATCAACCGTTTTATATTAAGCTGAGTTTCAGAACGAAGTTCACCTTCGACTTTCATCGTTGATCCTATGATGGAACGAATGGCATGGAACATTTCGTCATTCCAGTCCTGAACCTTCATATTTACATCAACACCTGCTTCGTTAAGGATTCGTCTTGCACTGCTACGCCCTATACCGTAGACATACGTCAACGCTACTTCTCCACGTTTATTATTTGGAATATCTACTCCGACTATACGAGCCATAGAAATCTAAATTAGTTGTTGTTTGTTAATTTAACCCTGACGTTGTTTGAACTTGGGATTCTTTTTATTAATCACGTACAAACGACCTTTCCTGCGAACGATCTTACAATCAGCGCTACGTTTTTTTATTGATACACGTACTTTCATCCGTTTAATTTTTATTAAGGATTTACATCCACCGGTACTTTTTCAAAATCGCCACAAAAATACATTTTTTATTGTGAGAAATCCAACGTTCCGGTCAATCTATTGATTATTTGTATCTAAATGTTATCCTTCCTTTTGTTAGATCATAAGGCGACATTTCGACCCTTACCCTATCTCCCGGAAGGATTTTAATGTAATGCATTCGCATCTTTCCTGAAATATGCGAAGTAATTACATGTCCATTTTCCAGTTCAACTCGAAACATCGCGTTAGACAATGCCTCGATAATAGTTCCATCTTGCTCAATTGAAGACTGTTTTGCCATAAATCTTTTTTAAATTCATCTTTTACAGATCCTAACTTCATAGAATCAAATCACTTCCAACAAAATCTATCCTTCCACAATTCGTTACACACATTGAATTCTCCAAATAAATTCCTCGTATCCAATCAAAATCATCACCCACACCTAGGGTTTTGACAGCCGCTTGATTGAAACGCCCGTCACAAAAACGGAATCGGAATAACATGATTAAAATGAACATAGTAGAGCATTGCTGCTCAAATTTTAATTGACTAAAAAGCTCCCCCTGAACGACCTTTAATACGGCCTGATTTCATCAAACCATCGTAATGGCGCATCAACAAATGGCTTTCGATTTGTTGAAGGGTATCCAGTACTACTCCCACAAGGATCAGCAACGAGGTACCTCCATAGAAATGAGCAAATTGCGAATTAACGCCAACCATCATTGCAAAAGCAGGCAAAATGGTAACAATTCCCAGAAAGATAGATCCCGGTAATGTAATACGGGACATCACTTCATCGAGGAATTCGGCTGTCTTCTTTCCTGGCTTAACGCCCGGGATAAAGCCGCCGTTTTTCTTCATGTCTTCTGCCATTTGAACTGGATTGACGGTAATTGCTGTATAAAAATAGGTAAAGGCAATCACCATGATGAACATCGTGAAATTATACCAAAAACCGGTATAATTTGAAAAAGCTGTAACAAAGCCACTTACTTTTCCTCCACCAAAACCGGCTAAGGTAATTGGGATAAACATAATTGCCTGAGCAAAAATAATTGGCATAACACCAGCAGCATTCACTTTTAAAGGAATGTACTGACGAACGCCACCATATTGTTTATTACCTACAATTCGTTTTGCATATTGAACTGGTATCTTGCGAGTTCCTTGTACCAACATGATTACCAGCATAAATACTACGAAAAGAACAACAAATTCAATCAGCAGAAGGACTAATCCTCCACCGCTTTGCTCTTCTAACCGTGAAATAAATTCCTGAACAATGGCACCAGGGAACCGGGCAATAATACCAATCATAATAATAAGCGATACCCCATTCCCTATTCCACGGTCAGTAATTTTTTCTCCCAACCACAGAACAAACATGGAACCTGCGCACATAATTATCGTTGAACTGATATCAAAGAAACGCCCCGTAAGCACGAATGCTTCAGGTGTTTGAGCCAATTGCATGTGTAAGTTTGCCAGGAAAGCAGGACCTTGCAAAATCAAAATGACAACCGTTAAATAACGGGTAATTTGATTCATCTTTTTTCTGCCCGATTCACCTTCCTTCTGCAATTTCTGGAAATAGGGAACTGCAATCATCAATAACTGGATCACAATAGATGCAGAGATGTAAGGCATAATCCCTAATGCAAAGACAGAAGCATTCGAAAATGCACCTCCAGAAAACATATCGAGCAACCCTAACAAACCATCTTTCGTTTGATTTTTTAAAGCTCCCAACTGTGCCGGGTCGAGACCAGGCAATACTACATACGATCCCAGACGGTAAATCAGGATCATGAAAAGCGTAAGGCCCAATCGAGATCGCAGGTCTTCGATTTTGAAAATGTTCTTTAAGGTTTCGATTAACTTCTTCATAAGTTAACTTTTTAGTTATTGATAGCGGTTACCCGTATCAAATGATTTCGGTTGTTCCTTGTAATTTTTCAATCGCTTCTTTTGCACTTTTGGAAAAAGCATGAGCCTTCACATCTAACTTTGCTTTCAATTCACCATTTCCCAAAATCTTCACTTTATCGTTTTTCCCTACCAAGCCGTGTTCGGCCAAGGTGTTAAAATCGATGGTTGTGACATTCAATTTTTCATTTAACGATTGGAGAGTTGAAAGGTTGATTGCTTTGTATTCAACACGGTTGAAATTTGTAAACCCAAATTTGGGCACGACCCGTTGAATAGGCATCTGACCGCCTTCAAACCCGATTTTCTTGGAATAACCAGATCTCGACTGAGCACCTTTGTGCCCACGAGTGGAAGTTCCTCCATGACCGGAACCTTGTCCGCGTCCAATCCTTTTTTCATTATGAGTTGACCCTTCTGCGGGTTTCAAATTGCTAAGATTCATAATCTAAAGTTTTTATAAGATTAGATTTCTTCAACCTTTACCAGGTGGTTCAACTTGTTGGCCATACCCAAAATTTGAGGGGTGGCTTCATGGACTACGGAATGGTTGAGTTTACGAAGGCCAAGTGCTTCGAGCGTATTTATCTGACGCTGGGTTGAGCCATTTTTGCTCTTAACCAGTGTAATTTTGATTTTAGCCATAACTATCCTTTAAATACTTTATCAAGTGAAACTCCACGTTGTTCGGCAACGGTATATGCATCACGAAGTTCAGTGAGTGCATTGAATGTTGCTTTTACCAAATTGTGAGGGTTCGACGATCCTTTCGATTTGGCAAGGATATCATGCACGCCAACACTTTCGAGAACTGCACGCATAGCACCACCGGCTTTTACACCTGTACCATGAGATGCGGGTTTTAATAACACATAAGCGCCGCCAAATTTTGCTAACTGCTCGTGAGGTATTGTTCCGTTAATTACAGGAATTTTTACCAGGTTTTTCTTTGCAGCATCCACGCCTTTGGCAATTGCCGTGGTAACTTCGCTGGCTTTACCCAAGCCCCAGCCTACAATGCCATCTTCGTTGCCTACGACAACAATTGCTGAGAAACTGAAGGTACGCCCTCCCTTTGTTACTTTGGTTACGCGGTTAATAGCTACTAACCGGTCTTTCAATTCCAAATCGCTGGTTCTAACTTTTTTAATATTTCCTGACATAATTCTTAGAATTTAAGGCCTCCCTCTCGGGCTGCTTCAGCAACTGATTTTACTCTTCCGTGATACAAGTATCCGTTACGATCGAATACTACTTGTTCGATATTGATTGCTTTTGCCTTATTGGCAATGAGTTTTCCAACCATTGCTGCTTTCTCCGTTTTGTTTCCAGCAGCAGCTGCAATATCTTTTTCTAAAGAAGAAGCGTAGGCTAAGGTTTTTCCAGAACGATCGTCGATCAATTGAGCGTAGATCTGACAATTGCTTCTAAAAACGCACAACCTCGGAGTGGCACTTGTACCAGTTACCACTCGGTGTATTCTCTTCTTAATTCTTTCTCTTCTTTCTTGCTTTGTTAAAGCCATGATTTTTACAATTAAACGTTACTTCGAACTGGCTGATTTACCAGCTTTACGTCTGATTACTTCATCAACAAACTTAATACCTTTGCCTTTGTAAGGTTCTGGCATACGGAACGATCTGATCTTAGCTGTTACCTGGCCTAAAAGCTGCTTGTCGTAGCTTTTTAAGGTAATTGTAGGGTTACTACGTTTATCGGTAACTGCTTCAACCTTAACTTCAGGAGGAAGCTGTAAGTAGATATGATGTGAGTAACCTAAAACCAATGTTAAAATTTGACCTTGACTTTCAGCTCTGTAACCTACACCCACCAACTCGAGTTTATTTTCGAATCCCTGAGATACACCAACAACCATGTTGTTAATCAAGGCACGGTACAAACCATGCAATGCTCTGTGGTTTTTCGAATCGCTGGGGCGCTGTACCAGAATCTGGTTGCCTTCAACTTTTACATCGATTTCAGGATCCACCTTCTGAGATAATTCACCAAGCTTTCCTTTTACTGTAACAACATTGTTTTCATCAACGTTAATGGTTACACCGCCTGGTATCTCAATGGGTAATTTACCTATCCTTGACATCGTATTATTCCTCCAAAATTAATATACGTAACACAATATTTCACCGCCAACGTTTAAATCACGCGCTTCTTTGTCGGTGATTACGCCTTTCGATGTTGATAAAATCGCAATGCCCAAACCATTTAAAACCCTGGGGATATTTTCGGAATCACAATATTTCCGTAACCCTGGTTTACTGATTCGTTTGAGCTCTTTAATTGCTGAAACGCCGGTTTCAGGATGAAACTTCAAGGCAATTTTAATATTTCCCTGATAGTTTACATCTCCTTCAAACTTATAATTGAGGATATAACCTTTTTCTTTCAAGATTTTAGTCATCTCCTTTTTCAAATTTGAAGAGGGTATGTCCACTACTTTATGTCCTGCTTTAATAGCATTCCGCAACCTTGTTAAATAATCTGAAATTGGATCAGTCATTTTTTTAAAATTTAAAATTACCAACTAGCTTTTTTAACACCCGGAATAAGACCTGTAGAAGCCATTTCCCTAAAATTGATACGGCTGATTCCGAACTGCCTCATATATCCCTTGGGTCTCCCGGTAAGTTTACAACGGTTGTGCAAACGAATAGGATTCGAATTTTTGGGCAGTTTCTGCAAACCTACATAATCGCCTTTTGCTTTCAGTTCTGCTCTTTTAGCAGCATACTTTTCGATAAGCTCTGCACGTTTTACTTCGCGTGCTTTCATTGATTCTTTAGCCATATCTTAATCGTTTTTTTCGTTTTTAAACGGCAATCCAAATTGACGCAACAAAGCATATCCTTCTTCATCGGTTTTAGCGGTAGTCACAAACGTGATGTTCATACCAGTGATCCGGCTTACTTTGTCGAGAACGATCTCAGGGAAAATAATCTGTTCGGTAATACCGAGTGTATAATTACCACGTCCGTCGAGTTTTCCTTCAATTCCTTTGAAGTCGCGAATACGAGGTAATGCAACAACGATCAAACGTTCAAGAAATTCATACATTCTGGCGCTGCGTAAGGTAACACGAACACCGATAGGCATTTTTTTCCTGACTTTGAAGTTAGAGATGTCCTTGCGTGAAAGAGTTTGCACTGCTTTCTGTCCTGCAATAGTCGACATTTCTTCGGTTGCCAGTTCGATAACTTTCTTATCAGAAGTTGCTGCTCCAAGTCCCTGGTTCAGTACAATCTTCTCGATTCTAGGAACCTGCATGATACTTTTGTATCCGAATTCTTTCATCATTGCAGGTACTACTTCCTCTTTGTATTTTTTCTGAAGTGTAGGTACAAATTCCATTACTTGATCTCCTCCCCTGATTTTTTTGCGTAACGTACTAAATTTCCGTCAGAATCCAACTTGCGGCCTACACGTGTAGGAGCGCCGGTTTTGGGATCGGTCAGCATCAGGTTTGAAATATGAACAGAAGCTTCCTGCTCGATAATTCCGCCCTGTGGATGTGTTGAATTTGGTTTGGTATGTTTTTTAATCATATTTACACCTTCAACAATAGCACGGTCCGTTTTGCGAATAACTTCAAGGACTTTTCCTTTTTGTCCTTTTGAGTTGCCTGTAATAACTACAACTGTATCGCCTTTTTTAATATTTAACTTTTTCTGCATTGCTCTTGATTTTTTTATAATACTTCAGGAGCAAGAGAAACGATCTTCATGAACTGGTCGCGTAATTCACGGGCCACTGGGCCGAAAATACGGGTTCCACGAATTTCTCCTGCGTTGTTTAAAAGGACAATCGCGTTGTCGTCAAAGCGGATATAAGAACCATCGGCACGACGTACTTCTTTTTTAGTCCGTACGACGACGCCTTTTGAAACGGCTCCTTTTTTGATTCCGCCTGATGGTATTGCGCTTTTGATGCTAACTACGACCAAATCACCTAATGTGGCATAACGTTTCCCTGTACCTCCCAGTACACGGATGATTAATGCTTCTTTGGCACCACTGTTGTCAGCCACAGTACATCTAGTTTCTTGCTGTATCATGGTTACTTAGCCCTTTCTATGATTTCTACTAAACGCCATCCCTTTGTTTTGCTTAACGGACGGGTTTCCATTATTTTTACTGTATCGCCAATGTTGCAATCATTCTTTTCGTCGTGAGCATAAAATTTTGATGTCTTATTTACGAATTTACCGTAAATAGGATGCATCACTTTACGCTTTTCGGCGACAATGATGGTTTTTTCCATTTTGTTGCTAACAACAACACCGATACGTTCCTTCCTGAGGTTTCTTGTATTTTCTTCCATCGTTTTGAATAATTACTTTGTCTCAGTTAACATACGTTTACGCATTTCTGTTTTAAGCCGTGCAACGTCTTTCTTCGCTTCGACCAACACCATAGGGTTTTCGAGAGGAGAAATTGCATGATTTAATTTCAGACGAGTAAGTTTGTCCTTCTCTGTATCGATGCGTTCAGCGATCTCTTTTGTTGTAAACTCTCTAATTTCCGAATTTTTCATCAGTAGATATTTTTAATTGATCTGATGTTAAAAGTTATTCGCCAGCTTCTGTTTCAACGAAGTCTCTTCGTACCACAAATTTTGTAGTAATAGGCAGTTTTTGGGCTGCCAAACGGAGAGCTTCTTTAGCTGTTTCAAAAGGAACGCCTTCGGCTTCGATAATAATTCTGCCCGGTGTTACGGGTGCAACGAAGGCTTCAGGAGCACCTTTACCTTTACCCATACGAACCTCTGCAGGTTTCTTGGTAATGGGTTTATCGGGAAAGATACGAATCCATATTTGACCTTGACGCTGCATGTGCCTGGTAACTGCAACACGAGCTGCTTCAATCTGACGACCAGTGATCCATGCCGTCTCGAGTGATTTAATTCCGAATGAACCGAATGCAAGCTGATTCCCTCGCTGGGCCTCACCTTTCATTTTTCCTTTCTGAACTCTTCTAAATTTTGTTTTCTTTGGTTGTAACATCCTTAATCGTATTTAAGGGTTAATTACTTTTCTTTTTCCTGCGGTTTCCGCCTTTAGGAGCGGGACCACCGGGTCTTGTATTCCCTCCGGTTGCACTCTTCATTCCCACATTCGGAGAAAGGTCACGTTTACCGTAAACTTCCCCTTTGCAGATCCAAACCTTTACACCAATAAGTCCGGTCTTGGTAAGAGCCTCGGACAAGGCGTAATCGATATCGGCACGAAGGGTGTGCAATGGAGTTCTTCCATCCTTGTACATTTCGGAACGAGCCATTTCAGCACCATTGAGCCTTCCGGATACCTGCACCTTGATACCTTCTGCTCCCATTCTCATGGTTGATGCTATGGCCATTTTCACGGCGCGTCGATATGCAATTTTGCCTTCAATTTGACGGGCAATATTGCTACCAACTATTTGTGCGTCCAATTCTGGTCTTTTAATTTCAAAGATGTTGATCTGAACTTCTTTTGAAGTGATTTTCTTCAATTCTTCTTTCAGTTTATCAACTTCCTGGCCTCCTTTACCAATAATAATACCTGGTCGTGAAGTGTGTACGGTGATGGTAATAAGCTTCAATGTCCGTTCGATAATGATTTTTGAAACGCTGGCTTTTGCCAAACGAGCATTCAAATACTTACGGATTTTGTAATCTTCTACCAGCTTATCGCCGTATTCATTTCCACCGAACCAATTGGAATCCCATCCTCTGATGATTCCTAAACGATTTGCAATCGGATTAGTTTTCTGTCCCATGTATTACTATTTTTATTCGGTTACCGGATTTTTCTTATCCAAATAAATTGTCACATGATTCGATCTTTTGCGAATGCGATGTGCCCGTCCCTGAGGGGCAGGTTGAATTCTTTTCAACATCCGGCCTGAATCAACAAATATTCTTGAAACAATCAGGTTACTCTCTTCGATTCTTTCGTTTTCGTTTTTAGCCTGCCAATTGGCAATCGCTGAAAGCAAAAGTTTTTCAACCGGCTGAGAAGCTGATTTAGTTGAATATTTTAAAACATCGAGGGCCCGGTTCACGTCCATTCCCCGAACCATATCGGCAACTAACCGCATCTTACGAGGTGAAGATGGACAGTTGCGAAGCACAGCGAAGTATTGATTCTTTTTTTCTTCTTTACGCTGATTTGCAGTATTTCTTTTTCTAGCACCCATTGTCTTTCTTTTAAGATGATTTTAACAATTCACGCCTACTTACGGTTACCGGCGTGTCCCCTGAATGTACGGGTTGGTGCAAATTCGCCCAATTTATGGCCGACCATATTTTCGGTCACATATACCGGGATGAATTTGTTTCCATTATGGACAGCGATTGTATGTCCTACCATATCAGGAGAAATCATTGATGCACGGGCCCATGTTTTAATAACGCTCTTTTTACCGCTTTCATTCATAGCGAGAACTTTCTTCTCCAGCTTGATCGCAATAAAAGGCCCTTTTTTCAATGAACGACTCATACTTCTTACCTTTTACAAATTAATTACTTACGTCTTTCTAATATGTACTTGCTGGATGACTTTTTCGGATGCCTTGTTTTGTATCCTTTAGCCAACAGACCCTTACGAGAGCGTGGATGTCCTCCAGAGGCACGTCCTTCACCACCACCCATTGGGTGATCGACCGGGTTCATTACAACACCGCGGTTTCTTGGACGGCGTCCCAACCAGCGTGAACGGCCTGCTTTTCCGGAACGTTCGAGGTTGTGTTCGGTGTTTCCAACAGTACCTACAGTTGCTTTGCAGGTTGTGAGTACCATGCGAGTCTCTCCTGAAGGTAACTTCAGAATAGCATACTTTCCTTCTCGGGAAAGTAACTGTGCATAGGTTCCGGCGCTTCGAGCCATTACACCACCCTGACCGGGTCGGAGCTCAATATTGTGGACAAGGGTGCCAAGTGGAATTTTGGCAAGTGGCAGGGCATTTCCAACTTCAGGGGCTACATCGTCACCAGAAACAACGGTTTGACCTACTTTCAATCCGTTTGGTGCCAACATATACCTCTTTTCTCCATCAGTGTAAACGAGTAATGCGATACGTGCACTACGGTTTGGATCGTACTGAATGGATTCAACAACAGCTTCCATACCATCTTTATCGCGTTGAAAATCGATAACACGGTATTTGCGCTTGTGCCCACCACCTATATACCTCATTGTCATTCGACCGGAATTATTTCTACCTCCGGTGCGTTTAATGGGCTCTAACAACGATTTTTCAGGTGTCGACTCTGTGATCGTGTCAAAGGTCCCAATGATTTTGTGCCTTTGACCCGGTGATACAGGTTTTAATTTTCGTACTGCCATTTTATACTAAATATTGCTATAGAAATCAATTGATTGTCCTTCGGCCAGGGTGATTATTGCTTTCTTAAAAGCATTTACTCTTCCCTTTTGAACGCCTGATTTGGTATACCGGTATTTGGTTTTCGTACCGTATACCATAGTATTCACAGCGCTGACCTCTACTCCATAAAGTTGCTCAACTGCACTCTTAATCTGGTTTTTCTTGGCTTGGCGGTTTACAATAAAGCCATAACGGTTCAGTTTTTCTGACTGAGCCGTCATTTTTTCAGTGACCAATGGTTTAATTAAAATGTCCATTTTCGTTCAATTAATTGTTAAACACACCTTCTATTTTTTCCAGTGAACCTTCCAATAATACTACAGAAGAAGCATTGAGTATGTCATAAGTTGTTAAATCTGAGGCAATTACAACTCTGACTCCTTGTAAATTTCTGGATGACAAATATATATTTTTATTTACTTCTGATAAAACGAATAACGACTTTTTATCATTAATTTTCAGATTATTCTGAATTGCTACAAATTCTTTTGTTTTTGGAGCTTCAAAATTAAAATCTTCAACAATAATGATTCCGTTATCTTTTGCTTTATAAGAGAGAGCTGATTTACGAGCCAGTAATTTTACTTTCTTGTTCAATTTGAACTCGTAATTCCTTGGACGAGGACCAAATACACGACCTCCGCCACGGAAAACTGGTGATAAGATGCTACCTGCACGAGCGCCGCCGGTTCCTTTTTGTTTTTTCAGCTTGCGTGTACTACCCATAACCTCACCACGCTCTTTCGATTTGTGAGTACCCTGACGCTGATTGGCCAGATACTGTTTCACATCGAGGTAGATTGCGTGATCATTAGGTTCAATACCGAATATCTGGTCATTCAATTCGACCTTTTTTCCGGTTTCTTTTCCTTGAATGTTTAATACATTTAATTCCATTACTTCCAAATAATTACGTATGAACCTTTAGCTCCGGGAACCGAACCTTTTACTACCAATAGATTATTTTCAGGGATCACTTTCAATACCTGAAGGTTGTCTACTGTAACCTCATTTCCACCATCACGTCCACCCATTCTCATGCCTTTAAAAACTCTTGAAGGCCATGAAGATGCACCGAGAGAACCCGGAGCACGTAAACGGTTGTGCTGACCGTGTGTGGCATCATTAACACCACGGAAACCATGACGTTTTACAACACCCTGGAATCCTTTTCCTTTTGTAATACCTGTTACGGCTACCCAAGGAGTTTCGTTGAACATTTCAACGGTAAGTTGGTCGCCCAGCTTAACGTCGAGATCATCTGAAGCCGGTACTTCGATAACTTTACGTTTCGGAGTAGTCCCTGCTTTTTTGAAATGGCCTAACTCTGCTTTGGTTGTGTGCTTTTCTTTCTTGTCATCATAACCAATTTGTACTGCAGAGTAACCATCGGTTGCCTCAGTTTTAACCTGGGTAACCACGCATGGGCCAGCTTCGATTACAGTGCATGGGATGTTTTTCCCCTCAACACTGAATACGGATGTCATTCCGATTTTTTTTCCAATTAATCCTGGCATTTTTAACTCTTTTTAATTATCAAACTTTAATTTCAACCTCTACACCACTTGGTAACTCAAGTTTCATCAGTGCATCGATTGTTTTGGCTGTTGAGCTGTAAATATCGATCAAACGCTTGTATGAGCTGAGCTGATACTGATCGCGGGATTTTTTGTTCACAAAAGTGGAACGCAAAACCGTAAAAACACGCTTGTGAGTAGGCAGTGGGATTGGCCCGCTAACTACTGCACCAGTAGCCTTTACTGTCTTAACGATCTTTTCAGCTGATTTGTCAACCAGGTTATGATCATAAGATTTCAGCTTAATTCTGATTTTTTGACTCATAATAATATAATTGTATCAAATTATAATAAATCAACTCGACCTTTCGCTTCCGTCAGCACTGCTGTTGCAATGGTGCGAGGTACTTCTTCGTAATGGGAAAATTCCATGGTAGAAGTAGCTCGTCCGGAAGAGAGTGTACGAAGCACAGTAACATATCCGAATTGTTCGGCTAATGGTACTTTCGCTTTGATTACACGGGCACCGCCTTTCGATTCCATTCCCTCAACCTGACCACGACGACGGTTTAAGTCACCAATGATATCTCCCATGTACTCATCGGGAGTGGTGATTTCCAACTTCATAATTGGTTCAAGAAGAATTGGTTTTGCCTTCGATGTAGCGGTTTTGAATGCTTGTTTTGCACAGATTTCGAATGAAAGCTGATCGGAGTCAACCGGATGGAATGAACCATCGAGAAGAGTCACTTTCATCGCTTCGAGTGGGAAACCAGCCAATGGGCCATTCGCCATTGCAGCTTTAAAGCCTTTTTCGACCGATGGGACGTACTCGCGTGGAATATTTCCGCCTTTAACAGCATCAACAAATTCGAGTCCTTCTTTACCACCTTCGGCTGCTTCAACTTTTACGATGATATCGGCAAATTTACCACGACCACCAGTTTGCTTTTTAAATACCTCACGGATTTGAACTCCACCTTTGATCGCTTCTTTATAAGCAACCTGAGGCTTGCCCTGATTGCATTCTACTTTAAATTCGCGTCTCAAACGATCGATAATGATTTCGAGGTGAAGCTCACCCATACCACGGATAACCGTTTGACCGGTTTCCTGATCGGTTTGAACGACGAATGTTGGATCTTCTTCTGCTAATTTTGATAAACCAATTCCCAGTTTGTCGAGATCGGACTGAGTTTTTGGTTCAACAGCAATACCGATTACCGGAGTAGGGAATGACATTGATTCCATTACGATTGGTTTGTCAATATCGCAAAGAGTATCGCCTGTACGTACATCTTTTAAACCGACCACTGCACAAATATCACCGGCTTCGATCACTTCCCGAGGCTGCTGTTTGTTGGAATGCATCTGATAGATTCTCGAAATACGTTCTTTTTTACGAGTACGTGGATTATAATAAGCGGCACCAGACTCCAGTTTACCGGAATAAACGCGAACAAAAGTTAAACGACCGACATAAGGATCGGTTGCAATTTTGAAAGCAAGTGCAGCTGTTGGCTCATCAGCATCAGCCTTACGGGTAACAACTTCTTCTTCATCATCAATGTCGCGCCCCATCAGTTCTCCTTTATCGAGCGGGCTGGGCAAATACATACAAACAGCATCGAGCAACCGCTGAACACCTTTGTTTTTAAATGCAGAACCACAAAGCATTGGAATAATAGATCCGGCAATTGTTGCTTTACGGATGACGGCGATCATTTCTTCAGGAGTGATAGAATCAGGATCGTCGAAGAAACGTTCCATCAGATCTTCATCCTGTTCAGCAACAGCCTCCATCAGCTTTTCTCTCCATTCGATCGCCTGATCGAGCATGTCGGCAGGAATCTCTTCCATGGAAAAATTGGTTCCCAAATCGCCTTTGTCATCGTTCCAGATATAAGCTTTCATGCGAACCAGGTCGATCACACCTTTAAACGATTCTTCAGCACCAATAGGGAGTTGAAGAGGTATTGGGTTTGCCTTGAGTTTTTCTTTTATTTCGCTTAATACGTTATAAAAGTCGGCACCTGAACGGTCCATTTTATTCACAAAAGCAATACGGGGAACGCCATATTTTTCAGCCTGATTCCATACCGTTTCCGATTGAGCCTCAACACCTCCTACGGCGCAGAAAAGTGCTACGGCTCCATCGAGAACCCTGAGAGAACGTTCTACTTCAACCGTGAAGTCGACGTGTCCCGGAGTGTCAATCAGGTTTATTTTATACTCGTCATCGTTGTATTTCCACTGTGTGGTAGTAGCCGCAGAAGTAATGGTAATACCTCGCTCCTGCTCTTGCTCCATCCAGTCCATTGTAGCGGCACCATCGTGAACCTCACCGATACGGTGGGTTAAACCGGTATAAAACAGAATTCGTTCAGAAGTTGTTGTCTTACCGGCGTCAATATGCGCCATGATACCGATGTTGCGTGTATATTGTAAATCTCTTTTTGCCATTATAAAATAACCAATCTTATATTTTAAAAATAAAAAACTAACTAAACCAACCTAACCAATACTAAAAACGGAAATGAGCGAACGCACGGTTTGCATCAGCCATGCGGTGAATTTCTTCCTTCCGTTTGAAAGCACCACCTTCTTCGTGGAATGCAGCCTGTATTTCAGCGGCAAGTTTTTCACTCATCGATCTCCCAGCACGTTTGCGGGAGAACAAAATCATATTTTTAATTGAAATTGAAACCTTCCTTTCGGGACGGATTTCCATTGGAACCTGAAAGTTTGCACCACCAACGCGGCGGCTTTTTACTTCCACCTGAGGGGTAATGTTATCAAGTGCTTTTTTCCAGATTTCGAGCGGTGAGAGCTCTTCATTTTTCATTTTCTCTGCAACAATTGCCATTGCATCGTAGAATACACTGTAAGCAACTGTTTTTTTACCATCGACCATCAGGTCGTTTACGAAACGAGTAACCAATACATCGTTAAACTTTGGATCTGGTAAAATGATCCGTTTTTTTGGCTTTGACTTCCTCATTTTTTTTAAAGTTTGTGTTATTCAAATCGGTTGCCTGAGTGTCAGTCTTCAGTTCATCCTAAAATTTAGAATAGAGTCCCTTACTCAACCAAACCACAACTTTAAATAACCTTTTCAACACTATTTTTTCACTTTAGGACGTTTTGCTCCGTATTTGGAACGGCGTTGTGTGCGTCCTTCAACACCACCTGTGTCCAAAGCACCACGAACGATATGGTAACGCACACCAGGTAAATCTTTTACACGACCACCACGAACCAATACGATGGAGTGTTCCTGTAAATTGTGACCTTCTCCCGGAATGTAAGCGTTAACCTCTTTCATGTTAGTTAACCTCACCCTAGCCACTTTACGCATGGCTGAGTTTGGTTTTTTAGGTGTTGTTGTGTAAACACGTACACATACACCCCTACGCTGTGGACAGGAATCAAGTGCAGGAGACTTGCTCTTGTCGATGTTACTTTGTCTCCCTTTTCTAACTAACTGTTGAATTGTAGGCATTATTCGTTTAATTAAAATTTTAAAAATTACAAAAAATTCTCGCTTTGAAGGGATTATCAATCACTTATGTTCACGTAAGTGCATATTCCTCCCCGAAACGGTTGGCAAAAGTACTAATTTCCAATAAGAATCAAACAGTCGGGCTCTTTTTTTTTAGATTTTTTTCTCGTGAAGTGCTTGTTCTCTATTACAAAAACCGGTTGAAAAGCCGATTCTAAAACGCCATGCCCTGTTGGATGCTCAGGTTCAAACCCGTCGGCCTTCAAAAAAGGAATTTTAAGAAATGATTAACCGGAGTCGTTAAATCATCCTTCCGGTAAGTTCATCTTTCTATAGTTGCTGGGGGTTTCCCCAAAAAGCTCTTTAAATTGCTTGCTAAAATAGCGGGTATCGTTAAAGCCGATATTGATAGCAGCCTCATTCACGTTATATCCGTTGAGCAGCATTTGTGCTGCAATTTTCAATTTGATCTGCCGCATCAATTCAATGGGGCTTAGACCAGTAAGACTTTTTACTTTATTGTAGAAAACAGTTCGGCTAACGCACGAAAATTCGACCAACGTATTAATCGACAAATTTTCATCCATGTAATTGGCCTCAATGTATTTTATCAGTTTATCGATAAACTCATGGTCACGCGAGGTTATTTTCAAATCGGAAACCGCTATTTCTTTGTGATCACGGTACTTCCGGAGTATCAGTTTTCGTTGTTCCAGCATATTGAATAGGATCGATTTGAGCAACCCCATGTTAAACGGCTTGAGAATATAAGCCTCGGCTCCCGATTCGATTCCCAGGATTTGGTCGTCGATACCTGATTTTGCAGTCAGAAGGATCACCGGAATATGGCATGTGTCAAAATTTTCTTTCAGGCTACGGGTCATCTGTATTCCGTCCACAACTGGCATCATCACATCGGAGATGATGAGGTCGGGATGATTATTGGTTGCCATTTCAAGCCCTTCGGCCCCATTGGACGCCGTAAGGATCGAAAACTCTGCATCCAGCATATCTGACAGGTAATTCAATATCTGCAAATTGTCTTCCACCAGCAGGATGGTGTTCTCATGTTTCGCCGATGGATTACCGGCCTTGACAGGATTTGCCCTTTCATCAGGAATAATGTCATTTAGCAAGCTGTTGCTATATTCACCTGCTCCTTCCACAAACTGAACATTGGACTGATTACGAAGATGCTCGTCGCCACTTTTCAATACAATTGTAAATATACTCCCCGAACCAGGTTCGCTTTCGACCCGAATTTCGCCACCGTGCATTTTCACAATTTCATTCGAGAGGTTTAAGCCAATGCCGGTACTATTGTCGGACATGTTTTCGCCCGACAAGATGGAATATCGGTTAAAAAGAAGTGGGATATCCTTACTTTTAATTCCAGCCCCACCATTGGAGATTTTCACCAACACTTCATTGGCTTTTTTATTTTCATCGATAGTAACAACAACAGCCTCCCCCCTTGGTGTAAATTTGAAAGCATTCGACAATATGTTGAAAATTACCGAGTCAATTCGGTGGGGATCAGCCCAAACCTTTTCAGGATGAGCGACTACATTAAACTTGAAAACAATGCCATTGTGGTGGGAAAAAGGCACAAAATTATCGAATATACTTTGGGTAAAAGTAACAATATCAATCTTTTCAACTTTCAAAATCATCTTCTTATTCTGGACTTTCCTAAAGTCGAGAAGCTGATTCAAGAGATACAACATTCGTTTGCCATTCTTTTGCATCAGCCCAAGTGTTGGTTTAAATTCATCGGGGAATTTCGAATCAAAAAGTAAATCTTCAATTGGGCCAAGGATCAGTGTCAACGGGGTTCGGATTTCGTGAGAAACATTCGTGAAGAACTGCAATTTCACTTCATTAACCGCTTTCTCAACTTTTAGTTCGTTCCGGAAAGTGTTCACCCTGATGACAATTCGGCTCACAAAAAGGGAGGCGACCAAAAACAAGATCAGGTACACAATATAAGCGATCGTTGATCCCCACCAGGGCGGCGATATTATAATCCGGATGGTCGATTCTTCGCTATCCCACTTCCCGTCCCACAAAGCGGCCTTCACCCTGAAGATATACTCACCCGGCTTCAGGTTGGTATAGGTTGCTTTTCGCTCAGTTCCTACATAATTCCAGTTTTCATCGAATTTTTCAAGAAAATAAGCAAATTGGGTTTTCGATTCGTCAAGATAGTTCAACGCCGAAAATTCAAAACGAAAACTTGACTGATTATATTTTAGGTTTATTTTGTCAGTGTAAGCAATATCTTTTTTCAGGGGAGACCCCGGAGTACAGACATTGGCATCTTTGTTGAAGAGCTGAAAATTGGTAAAAGTTACTTTCAATGAGGTCTTGGGGGTTACAATTTTTTCGGGTTCAATAATTTCGATCCCTTTGGAACTTCCAAAGATCAGTTTTCCCCGGTGAGTTATGAGTCCGGTATTTTCAGAAAATTCGCTGGAACCCAGCCCATTCGACTTATTAAAAATTTCAAAACTTTGGGTTGTTGGATCGAAACGGGACAGGCCATTTTCGGTACTGAACCAGATGTGACCCATTCGATCTTCAACTATTCCAAAGACTTCATCGTTCGATAGTCCACTAAATTCGGTAAGATGAACAAACGATCGATCTTTCACCTTGCTGTGATCCAGAAAATCAACTCCGCCTCCAAAAGTTCCGAACCAATAGTTATGGCGTGAATCTTCAAAGATTTGTACTACATCGTTGTAGCAGATACTGGCAGGATCAGCCGGGTCATGAAAATAGGTTTCGAAAGTAAATTGTCTCTTCTCGAGCAAATAACTGGGCAAAAGATTTAAGCCAAAGGTTGTTGCAACCCACAGATTATTTTTGGAATCGACGCGGATATTTCGGATCATATCGTTTGACAGATTCGAATTCTTTGAATCAATGGCCTGAAATTTGAGCGAAGAATAATCTCCGGGAGTTGTAAAACAAAGTCCTCCCCCATAGGTTCCGATCCAGATTTGTCCCTGCTTGTCTTCCCCAATACTATATATATTATTATTGCATAGCGAGGAACTATCGTTTTCGACATTCACATACCGGTAAAAAGAGAGGTTGCTATAATCGGATGAACTATTAACTGGCGTTTTGGAAACAGCAATGCCCGCCCCTTTTGATCCCAGCCAGACATATCCTTTCGAATCCTGGAACATGGCATACACATTAAAAACCAACCCCCCAATATTGGGGAAAGGGTACTTTAGTTGCCGGTCAACCGGCTGGACATTGGAATCGAGGATTTTAATAATACCACCTTTGGAAGCAATCCAAATATTGCCATTTCTGTCCTCAAAAACCGAGCGTATGATGTTTTCCATAAAATCGTCATACGCTATGTTTGTCTGCACAGAACGAAAGGCCGGGTTTTTAAAAATGATTTTGTTAACGCCACCCTGCAACGAAGTACCAACCCATAACGTACCGGTTTTATCCTCGGCGATACACATGACGGTGTTCGAGCTAATCGATTTCGGATCGGAGGGGTTGTTTCTGAAAAACCTGAAAGTTTCACTATTTCGCTGAAACAATGCCAAACCTCCTCCGTGAACACAAATCCAGAGGTTTTTATTGGAATCTTCGAAAAAATAGGGACGCTCTTTATCGGAAAGGTATTTGTATTTTTCAGGCGTTAGATCGAAATGGCGATTACTCCCGGTATTCTGATCAATTTGTTGAACCCCAAACTTGCCGGTAGTAACCCACAACAAACCTTTATAGTCTTCAAATATTTTATCAATGCGGTTGCCATCAACAGCGACCGACAGCCACGACAGACTGTGGGGCTTAACAATATAGAGGCAGGTACTTCCAATCAAAACATTCCCCGCTGCACTGATCTTCAGTAAATCGATATGGTTGCTTTTTAACGCTGAATTTCCATTATTGTAAACATAAAAAACTTTCGTTTTCAAATCATAATGCACCAACCCGCTATTCTCGGTACCAAACCACAATTCATCGGGAGCTGCAATGGCCGAAGTGAAATTCATATCAGAGAAAAAATGTTGAAAATAAAAATTCCCCTTTTCTACATCTTCCCTTTTCAACAGGTTTAGCCCATTTTTTGCACCGATATAAACATTGTTGTTTTTATCGGACGTAATAAACCGAATGTCGTTATTGGAAATTGAAAACTGTCCCCTGCTTAAAAATTGTTCCTGCTGGTATGATCCAGTTTGTGCATCAAACAACAACCGGTAAACACCTGAATTGGAAGACCCCAGCCAAATTTCATCATCGGATAACTGATAAAAGCAGGTGATTTTACTGTATTTTTCTTCCAAATTGACCAGATATTTCGGGAGTGTCGAAAATTCTCCGTTCTGAGGATTATAATAATGGAAATATCCGTCGTAGGTTTCGAACCAAATAAACTGCTTCCGGTCTTCCCAGATCGAAACAATCCGGTTATTCGTTAATAAAGATGGGTTGGATAAACTGTTCTGAAATATTTTAAAATTATAGCCATCGTACCGGTTCAAACCATACATGGTACCAAACCAGAGAAACCCCTTGCTATCACAGAGAATACTCGTTACTGTATTCTGAGAAAGTCCATTATCGGTTGTCAGAGATTCAAAACGGTCGATCTCAACCCCAAAGATTACTCCATGAAAAAACAGGCATACTCCTAATAAAAGAGTCGTTAATGTCCATTTGTTTCTTTTTTCCTCCATGAAGTATCGATTCAGTCTTTTCAAAAGTAAGACAAATTATCCTAAAAACGATGAATAATTATTAAACGTAAGGCATTTAAACATCCTGAAAAATCTGTTGATTTTCAAAAAAGTTGAACTTATTATCCAATTCAGGAAAACAAAATATCCCACATTTTCAAACATTTCATCCCCCTATAAAACGCCGGTTTAATCCTAAATTAGTTCCCGCTTATACAAACAAAGACAAACATTGGGTACCGGATGAAATCAACGACAAAAAAAATAAAGGGAATTCTACTCTGTTGCGGAGTAATCATCCTCTTTTCATTGAGCGGACTTGCACAAAACTCAACCGTGAACATCTGCGATTTTGGTGCCGACAATACCGGAAAAATCAAATCCTCTTCTATTATCAATAAGCTAATCGACAGTTTGAGCAACCACCGTGGGGGCACCGTCTATTTCCCTGCCGGGAATTACCTTTGTGGTCCAATTTTCATGAAAAGCAACATCACCCTTCTTACCGATGCCGGTGCCGAAATCCATTTCACCGATGATTTCGATGATTACCTGCCCATGGTCACATCTCAATGGGAAGGTATCCGAGTAAAGACTTTTGCATCTCAAATCTATGCCATCGATGCACTGAATATCGCCATTAAAGGCCGGGGGCATTTTGAAGGACATGGAAAGAAATGGTGGGATTACATGTACAAGATCAAAAACGGGGAGGTTGTCAATTCAAAATGGCAACAGATTTTTCAGGAAGAGAACAAAGACCTGCTCCAGAAAAACAACTACCTGAATGGCATAAGAAATTTTCTACGCCCACCGATGGTACTATTTTATAATTGTACAAACATCCTCATCCAAGGGGTAAGCTTTTCTAATCCCCCCTTCTGGACTTTGGTTCCTGTTTATTCCGATAACATTGTCATTAGCGGAGTCACCATCTCCAATCCGGGAGACTCACCCAATACCGACGGGATCGACCCCTGTTCCTGCCGGAATATGCGGATTTCTGATTGCCATATTTCGGTTGGCGACGATTGCATCGTACTCAAATCGGGAAGAGATGAAGACGGACGTGAAGCCGCTAAACCAACAGAAAATATTACCATTACCAATTGTACCATGCTAAATGGCCACGGTGGCGTAGTGCTTGGAAGCGAAATGTCGGGCGATATTCGCAGGGTTGCCATTTCCAACTGCATTTTTGAAGGTACCGACAGGGGAATCCGGTTCAAAACCATGCGCGGCAGAGGCGGTATTGTTGAAGATATCACCGTCAGCAACATTGTCATGCAAAACATCGTCGAAGAGGGCATTGTACTTAACATGCGATATCAGAAAACAAACATTGAACCACTATCGGAAAGAACTCCTGCATTTCAAAACATCCAACTATCGGATATCAGTATTCGTGGAGCAAAAAAAGGAATTGCCCTTTATGGGTTGGAAGAACGAAGCGTCGACCAACTATCGTTCCATAATATCTCAATCCAGGCCGACAAAGGAATAGACGGGCAATATGCTCAAAACCTGTCATTCGATCAAATCCGCATCAAATCCTCTTCACAAACACCAGTTACATTCGACCAATGTAACCGCATCAACCTAAATGGAATTCAGTTAATTGACCCACTGGCAAATTCCACCTTTTTCACATTAAGCAACTGCCAAACTGTCAAAATCGCGGATTGCTTCCAAACCAATCCGATTGAGTCGTTTCTACGATACAATGAAAATTGTAAAAGCATTTATTTATCCAATAACATTATAACTGGTGCAAACAAGATATTGGATGGGCCAGATCCTGAAAAAATCTCGATAAGCGACATGATCGACCAATGAAAAATACATTAAATTATTGAAAATTAATTTTTTTTGACAGAAATTAACATTAAAAAAAGAGAAATCAAACAATTAATTAAACATAATCTTAAAACAAATATGGAAATTATCAATTTTGCAAAAAAAACAATAGCAGTATTCCTGTTAAGTTTGCTGTGCATGGTGTCTTTCGCCCAGGAAAAAAACATTTCCGGGAAGGTGCTCGATACCGCAAACAACCCGATGATTGGAGTTTCTGTTGTTGTATTAGGCAGCACAACTGGTACATTTACCGATATTGACGGTAATTTTTCACTTAAAGTACCAGCAAAAGGCAAGCTACAATTTTCATTCATTGGCTATAACACCCAAACCATTGAAGTTGGCAGCCAAACTGTGATAACTGTAAAGATGGCCGAAACCTCGACGGATATCAATGAAGTTGTGGTAGTGGGTTACGGAACCATGAAAAAGTCAGACCTGACGGGAGCAGTCAGTTCGGTAAGCACAGAAAAGTTGACAGAAAAAGGAGCACCTTCCGTAATGGAAAACCTACAAGGTTCCGTTCCGGGTGTAAGCATCACGCAGAGTACCGGACGTGCAGGCGGTAGTTTTGATATCGAAATTCGTGGTAAATCATCATTAAATTCGGACGTTAAGCCAATGTATGTTGTAGATGGAGTTATCTGCAGCGACATTCAGTTCTTGAATCCTCAGGATATTGAACGCATTGATGTGTTGAAAGATGCATCTTCTACAGCCATATATGGTTCTCGTGCAACTGCTGGTGTTATCATGGTAACCACCAAAAGTGGCACAACAGAGGGGAAAAAAGTACAATCAAAACCGAGCATTTCTTACGATGGGTATTTTGGTTCTGCAGTAGTATCGCGTATGCCTGATTTTATGGATCCTCAGGAATTTTACAACTACCGTTTTTTGAAATTCCTCACGTATGCCGGAGGTAATGCAACCAATGGTAATCCCATCTACCAAATGGGTTCATTGGAACAATGTTTACTTTATAATAGTGATATGCAAGAATATCGCTTAAAAACACTTTTAGCAGAGGGCAATACCTATGACTGGCCAAGTCTTGTTACTCAAAATGGAACACAACAAAATCATTATCTGGCCGTTAGTGGAAGTTCTCAAAATGTAAGTTACCACATGGGTGTTGGTTATAATAAAGAAGACGGCGTTTATAAAGGCGATACACAAGATCGGTTCAATTTTAAAGGTAGCGTGGATGCTACAATCAATAAATATTTATCATCAGGTTTCAGTTTTAATATGGCTTATATCGAAAATGAATACGCATGTAACACAGCCGTTCAATATGCTTATCGTATGAACCCATTCATGATACCTTATGATGCTAATGGAAATTTAAACGAAAAACCGGGTAATTATGTTGCCATGGGTTCCTCTTCTGCCTATCAGTTCTCCGACCAACGTAGCCCATTACTTTATATGCAATCCGAGACAAAAGAGAGAGAAACTTACCGAATGTTAGGCAACTTTTATATTGACATAAAACCGATGAAGGGGATGAGCATTAAATCAACCTTTGCTCCTAACTTTACTTTTTATCGGGAAGGTGATTTTTACACTTCTGTCGAAAGTCCTACCGATCCCAATACAGCTACTTATGAGAGTAAGCGTTCCTTTTCATACACTTGGGATAATGTATTAAACTACGTCACCAAGTTTGGAGATATCCACTCTTTGAATCTGATGGGATTATACTCGATGACTTATGGCAACTCGGAGGAAGGATTTTTGATTGCAAACGGTGTTATGGATGGTAGCAACTGGTATAACCTTGGTTCGGGTACGATGAACACAGAGAGCGATGATTATAACCCAACCTCGTTTTCTGAAAGCAGTATGATCTCTTATGCTTTCAGGGCAAACTACACGTTAATGGATAAATATATGTTGACGGCAACGGTTCGATGGGATGGCTCTTCAAAATTTGCCAAAGAGAATCGCTGGGGTTCATTCCCATCGGTGGCTCTTGCATGGCGTGCTTCTGAAGAAGAATGGATGAAAACCGATTGGTTGAGCAATTTAAAACTTCGTCTTAGCTACGGTATCACCGGTAACAATGCAGGAATAGGTAATTATGCTACTCAACAAACCGTATCGGGTCCAATTTATTATCCATTTGGCAGCACTTATTACAATGGTTTTTATCCAAGCGAAATTGTTAACGCTGGAATATCATGGGAAACATCTAATGAGTTAAACTTTGGTATTGACTATGGTTTCATGAAAAATCGGATTTCGGGAACCATCGACATTTATCAAAAAACATCAAAAGATTTATTGTATTCAGTGGATCTTCCCTACGAAGCTGGTGGTGGCAAAATGACAACAAATATTGGGGAAGTTCGCAACCAAGGTGTTGAATTGTCGTTAACCACTGTTAATATTGATAAGAAGAATTTTCATTGGGAAACATCCTTCTCATTTGCAACCAACGATAATGAAATACGTGAAATAATGGGTACCGGTGAAGATCTCCCGAACAGCAACCTATTTATTGGTCGTCCAATCCACACTTTTCGCGGATACGAATGGAAGGGGATAATAAGCGATAAGGATATGATTGTACCTGATAACGAAATTGCCAAAATCAAAGGATTGATTCCCGGTACAACCATAAAGGAATACGATTATTATTATACTTGCTATAAGATGACGGAAGGCCAGCCAATTATTGTGGATCGGAATGGCGATGGAAAATACACTGATGAAGAGGATGGTAAATATTATACCACAACACCGGCATGGACAGGTAGCTTCAGTACAATGCTTTCCTATAAAGGATGGGATCTGTCGGCTAGCCTTTATACGAAGCAAAACTATACCGTAATTTCTAACTTCCTGAGTGAATATCTTAACTGGAGTGATCGAGGACGAGAAAAACTAAATGTCGATTATTATATACCAGCCGGTACTTTGATCGACTGCGATGGCGTTGCTACCGATGGTACCTATATTAATCCAAAATATCAGGAATCGACCCATTATGGAAAATACCCATTCCCTAATAACGGTGGAACCAATGGTGGCGTAGGAACCGACAAATGGTTAAGTAATACAAACAGGTATGTTGATGCTTCTTATATTAAGGTAAAAAACATTACATTGGGGTATACATTTCCAAAAAGCTGGCTAAGCAAGATCGACATGCAGAATGTTCGGTTATACTGCACCGTTACCAATCCGTTCGTTTTTACCAGCTATAAAGGCTTCGACCCGGAATGGGCTGATACCGAATTAAAGAACGATGGGCCAAGTACCATTACTTATCAGTTCGGAGCGAGCATAAAATTTTAATTGAACGTTTCTAAAATGGTCATCCCACAGGAAGGATGCTAAAATTGAGACGACAACTATTATAAAATATAAAATAGATACAACAATGAAAAAAATAATATTAATCTCCGCTATTGCAATGATGGGCGCGACCTCTCTGAGCAGTTGCTCTGATTTTTTAGTTGCAGAGAATAAGGCTCAGGGCGGACAAATAGCCGATGGATATTTTGGCAAAGATGCTTCTGAACTAAGGATCACTGCTTATAATTCTATCAGGAAGTTGGTAAATAATGCAGACTTTAATACTACCGACATTTATGAATGGGGAACCGATCTTACACTGGCATCCCGTGGTAACGATGTTGGCGCTTTTGGCGACTATTCGCTGACGTCTTCAAATGGCGATGTTTTGAAATATTACACAAATTGCTATGCTGCTATTCGCTGGGCAAACGCTACCATACAGTATAGTGGTGAAAATTCGAGTTATGCTCCTGAGATGAAATTTCTTCGTGCATATTGTTACTACCTGCTTACCCAACAATTTGGTGGAGTGCCGTTGATTAAGCACTATGTGAACGATGCTGAACGCAGTTATCCGCGTACCGGTTTGAAAGAAATTTACGACTTCCTGATCGAAGATCTTACCCCGCTTGTAACTGATGGTCGTTTGGCAGTAGAAGATCACACAGGCGTTGTTAGCCAACGTGCGGTAGCTGCTTTGCTGGCCAAAATAAACTTAGCAGCAGGTTGGGACTTGGGGACAACATTAACCAATGCAGCCTCCGGAACTTACAGCAAAACCGATGATACCTATTTTAAGGCTGCTGTAAGCTGGGCCGACAAGGCTATTAATATGGGGGCTACAACCTCTTTGGGGATCTCTTTTGCCGATAAATGGTCTCCATTTAACGAAGGGAATGGTGAGGAAATTTTCTCTATTCAATATGACCGTGCCGGATATACCGGTGATGCTTCAGATGGAGGCCATGGATTGCAAAATCAATTTAGTTCATACTACGGAGAAGAAGCTGCAACGGGTATGAAAGCTTCTTCATCAATGAAAGTTCCTTCTTCTAAAGTTTTGTATTTGTGGGATAAAGGCGACGAACGTTATGACGGTACTTTTATGCAATTTATGTACAACGCAAAAATTGCCTCCGGGGTCACTGCCGAATGGGGCACAGCCGGATACTTTGCTTATTATAATGTTTCCGATCACAGTAATTTACCCATTGCATTTTGGTATGCTCCTTCTTATATGACAGTTTCACAAGTGGATGCTTATGTTTTGGAACATAAGGCTCAATTCGCTCAGGGGGATAACATCAATAATCCGAAAGCTTTCCTGATGGGCGACAAACTTACTATCTGGAGTTTTGATAAAGACGGTAATTATACGAAAACAACGCCTAACTATAGCGATTATCTGTTGAATATTAATTCTGCACCATGCGTCCGCAAATGGGATGATGCCGCCACAACTCAGTCGAACTCGCAAAAAAACTGCTACCGCGATATCGTTTTGCTCCACCTGAGCGACCTTTATCTGGTTCGTGCCGAGGCTAAATATATGTCGGGCGATGGTACCTGGCTGAACGACATCAATGCGGTCCGTACTCGTTCGGGTGCTACCTCATTAGGTTCATTGGGCGATTACGATCCTCGTTATTCCCGTTCAGCAACATTTGGCAACATAACTGAATTAGACCTTATTCTTGATGAACGTGCTCGTGAGCTTTACGCCGAAAATCAGCGCTGGATGGATCTTCGACGTACTCGTCAGCTAGTTCGGTACAATGTAGAATTCAATCCTAAAGTGACGAGTATGGCCAGCATGAGCGATGCTTCGGGTAATGTAAAATGGTATCGGCCAATACCGGCTAATGAGATAGCGGCCAATACTGGTATGACAAATGAAGACCAGAATCCTGGATATTAATCTTATCGTTTAATTAAGTTAAATAATTTTAAAATGAAAAAAATAAGATATATAACAATGGCTGTCATTGCCTTAGGGTGCCTCTTAGCAGCATGTTCGGGCGATGTTGAAGAGATAACTTTTGACCAGACAGCTGGCGAAGGTATTGTTGGAGAATATACCGGAGAATGGATACAGGCATTGGAAGGAGATACGACACGGGGCGAAGGTACTCTTACCTTCTCAAAAATCGAAGGAGATTACCTCACCCAAGTAACGGCAGTGTGTTCAGCTTTAAAAATAAACCTGACAAGTACGGCTAATGTATCTCATACAAATGCGGACAATTACGCTTTTTTAAATAATAGTAACGGGAATGGCTTTGAAGCTGCTTTCTTTGGCCGGGTTTCTTCGGAGAATAAAGCCAATATTCAATATTCGAAGAGCGTAAAATCGGGAAGATTTACAAAGACATTCAATTTTTCATTCTCGGGAACTAAAAAATAAATTGTGTTCATTTATAGGTAGGTCTAAACGGATCGACCTACCTATAAATAATCTACATTATCACAACACGATCATAATGAATAATATATTTTCTATGCAATTAAAATTATAAATGTTTCATCTTAAATAAATAAAACTATGAAAAAAAATTTACTTTTTATAGCCGCCTTAATGGCAGGCTTATCATTATCAGCCGGTGAAGTTGGTAAAATCGATACTCTCGCACTGGGAGTTACAAGTACAGCAAGTCCTTTAACTGCGGGTACGATTGTTGCGCAAACTGCAAGTGTTACCATGTCAATCGCTTTTGACGATAACTACAAATCGACTTCTATCGTTGCCAACGATTTCACAGCTATTTCTGTTGATGGCAACGAATTCTCTAATGGTATTCAGGGTGCCACTAACCCCAAAGATGCCAATGGTGGAGTTCCATGTAATACATTAGTACCTCCTGTTGGTGGGGCTGCATTAAAACTCGACGTTCGTGCCGATGGGTTTATCTATATTTTACACAAAGCTTCATCGCACAAAGCTTATACTGTATTTGAAAATGGTTCAGCTATGGGATATGACTTTGCAATGAACACCACAAACACCTTCCTTGGTTCAGTTTTTAAATTGACCATCGCAGGTGAAGGTGAATTCAATTATATCCCGGAAGGTGACACCATTCAATGGCCAGAAAAATATGTTACAGGATATAAAGATTTTCTTGCAGCAAATACACTTACCCAAATTGGTGCTGGTGGTATGGGTTATATCAAATTCCCTGTTTTCAAAGATTGTTCCTACATTGTTAACGCTAATGGTTCAAAATTAACCTGTTCAGGTTTTTATTTCAGTACAACAGGTACTGAAAAAGTTGAACTGATTGGTGCAACTAATTTGACAATAGATGAAGGTAGTAGTGTAGTACCAACACCTGTAGATTCTACGGCAACAGTTACTTTCGTTGTTGATGATTCAGCCAATAAAACAGGAACCGATTTCAAACTTAAAGGCAGCTGGTTTACCGCAACCGGTGTATATGATTCACAATGGAACGGTGGTGCCGAACACACCTCGCTTTACGACGATGGCACCCATGGTGATGCCACCGCAGGAGACCACATTTGGAGTGTTGCTCTCGAACTTGTTGTAAAAGCTGATGTTACCTGGAAATGGGGCTTTAATATTAATGGCAAATGGGGTCCAAGCAGTCCTGACCCAGAATTTACGGTAGCTGATACAACTGCGAAAACCGTAACTTATGTGATTCCAAAATCGAACGTAGGGATTAACTCGCTCAATGCTTCAAAAACCGTGGTTAAAACTGAATATTTTAACCTTCAAGGCGCTAAATTAAACGCTCCGGTTAAAGGCGTAAACATTGTAAAGAAAACCATGTCGGATGGTTCTTTTGTAACAAGCAAAATTGCTTTCATCAGATAATCTACCACAAGGAAGGGGTTGACGAATACAACCTCTTCCTCTTTTCTTTGATTCATTTTTGATCAATAAAAACATTTAAACGGTATTCTTTCATAAACAAATCATTTTACAAATGAAGTGGATTGCCTCTTTTTTACTATTACTGGTGTTTGTCGCCTGTAACCCCAACTCGGGTAAAAATCCATCCGAAAAAACCGATGAACCCAAATGGTCGGTCAAGATGGCCAATTCGGTAATGAACCTGCACGATTCGCTAATCTATTATGAGGGTCGCGACAAAATCAAGTGGCAGTACGACGTAGCCATGCTTTCGATGGCGATCGACAAACTGGGGGTTGTCGATCAAAAATACTCTAATTACATGAAAACTTACGTCGACTATTTCATCAACGATGATGGAACGGTGAAAGGATATAATCCCGAAGAATATAATCTTGACCGCATCAATCCGGCGAAGAACCTGTTCACGCTCTACAAACGCACCGGCGACGAAAAATACAACAAAGCGATCCAGCTTTTTGTAAAACAAATGGAAAACCATCCCAAAACCAATAGTGGCGGATATTGGCACAAAAAAGTTTATCCCAACCAAATGTGGCTCGATGGCATTTATATGGGATCGCCCTTCCTGGCACAATATGCCCGTGAATATAACAAACCGGAGTGGTTCGACGTGGTTACCCACCAAATCACCCTGATCTATGACAAAACAGTCGATCCCAAAACAGCTCTTCTGTATCATGCCTGGGACGAGAGTAAAAAAGAACGATGGGCAAACCCTGAAACAGGTCAATCGCCCAACTTCTGGAGCCGCTCCATGGGTTGGTATGTGATGGCTATCGTCGACGTTCTCGATTACCTTCCCGAAAACCACCCTGACAGAGCAAAAATTATCACCCTATTAAACACCACATTGGACGCACTTTTAAAAGTTGCAGATAAAGAAACCGGCTTATGGTACCAGGTTCTCGATCAGGGAAACCGCAAAGGAAATTACATTGAAGCGTCGGGCACCTGCATGTATATTTATGCGATGGCAAAAGCGGCCAACAAAGGGTACATCAAGAAAAAATACCTGCAGATTGCCAACGAAAAATTCGATTCGGTAATCAAAAACCTGATCGTCAAGGATTCAAACGACAATCTGGTTCTTAAGAATGTGTGCGGAGGTTGCGGTCTGGGAGGAAACCCTTACCGCGATGGAAGTTACGAATACTATGTAACCGAAAAAGTGGTTGACAACGACAGCAAAGGTGTTGGCCCATTCATTTTGGCAGCCATCGAATTAAACCGATAAGCATTAAAAACCAATATTTCAGGATGGCATCAATTAAAAGAGTGATCTTCTTTTCTTTCATCATGCTCTTATCCCATACCATAAAATCCCAGCCTCTTGCTTTTCCCGAAGCGGAAGGTTGTGGCCGATTCTCCACCGGTGGCAGGGGAGGTAAAATTATTTATGTAACCAATCTAAACGACAATGGAGAGGGAAGCCTGCGTTCCGCATTAAAAAAACAGAAAGAGCCAACCACTATTCTGTTTTCGGTGTCCGGCACCATTTTTCTGAAATCAAAAATCGAAGTTCTGCACAGCTACATTACGATTGCCGGTCAAAGTGCTCCCGGTGAAGGAATTTGCATTGCGGGCTCCGGTATTGAGATAAAAGGCGGCGACAATATCATCATTCGATACCTCAGGCTTCGCCCCGGCGATATCGGCGGTGAAGAGATCGATGCGCTCACTGTCAGAAACTGCTACAACGTAATCGTCGACCATTGCAGCATGAGCTGGAGCACCGACGAAACCTGCTCGTGTTACGACAACACCGATTTTACCCTTCAATGGTGCATCGTTAGCGAAAGCCTGAACAACTCGGTTCACCACAAAGGAGAACACGGGTATGGTGGCATCTGGGGAGGGGAAAACGCAACCTTTCACCACAATTTGCTGGCTCATCACAACAGTCGCAATCCCCGGCTCAATGGAAGCCGCTATCATAAACATCCTGAGATCGAAAAAACCGAGTTGATAAACAACGTGATCTTTAACTGGAAAATGAAATGTATTTACGGAGGAGAAGAAGGTGCCTATTCCATCATCGGGAACTATTTCAAACCTGGACCAGCTACCAGTGAAAATAGTTCAAAACGGATACTGGAGCCATGGGAACCTTATAGTACCTACTATTTCAATTCTAATTTCATCGAAGGAGACCCAACCCTTTCGTCTGATAATTACCGGGCCATTGATGAAGAATATTTCTTACCACAGGAGTTCATCAGCAACCAACCCGTCAACATCAGCAACCTTGCCCCCACCACTTCAGAAGAAGCCTATTCGCTTGTACTGGAAAAAGCCGGTACTTCACTCTTTCGCGACTCCATTGACCGACGAATCGTTGATGAAGTCAAAAACAACCGATATACCTTTGGGAACAACGGCATCATCGACAGCCAAAAAGATGCTGGTGGATGGCCCTCGTTGAAAACAGCTCCTGCCCTGCCCGACTCCGACAGCGATGGAATGCCCGACGAATGGGAAATCCAGCAGAAACTAAATCCCCAGGATCCGTCAGACGGGAATCAAATCACGAAAGGAAATCAATATACAAACGTTGAAATTTACATGAACAGTTTGTGCAAATAGAGAAATAAAGGGCAATTATCATTTAAATTTGAATGGGGAAATGGAATCGATCAGACATTTCAGATCCTCATCAATTTTCGACCATAAAATAATTAATTATGAAAAGATCAGTAAAAATGCTTGGGTTACTTATCGGCATTGCATTTTTTTCGGGTTGTGCAGCCGAGCAAAACACCCTGAAAGTGAAATTCAATACATCGGTTTCTGATGGGAGGGTTTTTGAGTTTAAGAATATCGAAAACGACCAGTTGCTCAAAGCAGCCATTTCGTCTCCATTCCAAATAAAACAAAACCAGAAGGAGATTCCTTCTCAACTCTTCTTCGATCCGGTTTCAAAAACACATTCCTTGTTGATTTATCCTGCAATAGACAATAAATCAACCTTTACATTTACTCCAGGAATCAAACCGGCCCTTGAATTTGAACCGATGGCCCATGCCGAATTGTGGCACAAAACGGGAGGCAAATTTGTTGACCGCAAATATGTGGATGGCGGTCCATTCATCGAAGTCGATTCCATCAGGGTTCCCAGCGAATGCACCGACCACTCATTCTACATCAAATACGAAGGCCCGGGATGGGAGTCGAATCTGGTAGGATACCGTTTTTACCTCGACTGGAGAAATGCCAATGACGTTTATGGGAAGAAAACCGAAAAAATGATCCTCGAAGGGGTCGGACAGGATGGCTATGAATCGTACCACAACATGCAGGATTGGGGAATGGACAATTTCAAAGTTGGCGCCACCCTGGGCATCGGTTCTATTGCTTACTGGAATGGCAAATCGGCCGAAAGGGTTGCGGTAACCGACAGTGTCATCTGCAAAATTTTATCGAAAGGTCCGTTGCGAGCAGCAATCCAAACCAATTACTATGGCTGGAAAACCAACGATTTCAAAACGAACATGACCTCATTCCTCACCATCGATGCCAACACCCGCCTGACCAAAGAAGTATTGGTTTTCGATAAAGCTCCGGCCAATATCTGTACCGGGATCATCAAAGACACCACCTGTGAATACGTAAAAATCACCGAAGGCAACTGGACCGCTTTTGGCGACTGGGGAAAACAAAGCCTGAACAAAGACAATCTGGGACTGGTAATTTTTGTAAAAAACTCTTCGATTGTTGATTTCAAAACTGACGACTTAAATTATGCCGTTGTATTGAAACCCGAGAACAATCAGGCAACCTGGTACTTTGGTGCAACCTGGGAACTCGAAGCCCACCCTGTCACAACCATCGACCAATACAAAGCATACATCAAAAGTCAGCTTTTGTTGTTAAATGATCCTGATTCAAAATATTAGATTTTTATCATTCAATGATTCGTTAGGTTGAATTTTGAAAGCAGAAAGGTGCTGCTACCGCGAGATAGCAGCCCTTCTACTTTCTAAAAAAAGATGAAAATGAAATACACCGTGTTGTTTGTTGTGGCTATTCTTCTCTTTTGTTCCTTTTCAAAAAAAGAAAACCACACCCTTTATTTGATGGGTGACTCGACCATGGCCGATAAGCCCGATCTTACCTACCCGGAACGAGGCTGGGGACAACTACTTCCTCTATTTTTCGATAGCACGCAAATTCATATCGAAAATCATGCAAAAAATGGCCGCAGCACCCGGTCGTTTATTTACGAAGGGCGTTGGGACAGCCTCTGCGCAAAACTCAAACCCGGCGATTTTCTGGTTATCCAGTTTGGCCATAACGACGAAGTGGAAACGAAAACAACCCGGTATGCCACACCGGAGGAATTTCGGTACAACCTGAAAAAATTTGTAAAAGAAGCACTTAATAAAGGGGTTAAACCCATTTTATGCACCTCGGTGGTGCGCCGTAACTTTGTGGACGGCAAATTGGTCGACACCCACGGAGATTATCCAGGGTACCTGCGTGAAGTGGCCAAAGAACTGAATGTACCACTAATCGATATGCAGCAAAAAAGCGAGAAACTGGTTTCAGAATTGGGTGAAGAAAGTTCACTTCCTCTTTATCTGCAAGTTCCTCCCGGAGTTTATCCCTCGGTCCCGGAAGGAAAAACCGACAATACCCATTTTTCAGAAAAAGGAGCCAAAGCGATGGCTTCACTGTTTGTTGAAGGGGTAAAAGAGCAGCATTTGGAACTGGAAAAATATCTACACCCCTAAATTCTCTGAAATGGTCTTTTCGTTCTACCTCATAGAAAGTTAAATCATGGGAACAAAGCAAAATCAAAATCGGATCAACAAAAGCAACAACACACTGAAAGGTTTCTCCACCATTCTTGCATTGGCACTACTAATAATTTCTGCCCCAGGGTTTTCCCAAGTATTAAGAAATGGCTACTGGAATGCCGACAACGGCGATGGTACTTTTACAAATCCCATCATCCATGCCGACTATTCCGACCCCGATGTGATCCGTGTGGGCGACGATTTTTACATGACCGCTTCCAGCTTCAACTGCATCCCCGGCTTGCCCATCCTGCACTCAACCGATCTGGTCAACTGGGAACTTATTGGGTATGCGTTGTCAAAAATGTACGTCGAAGAGAAAACCAGCAAGCCACAGCATGGCAACTATGTTTGGGCGCCTGCCATCCGGTTTCATAACGGCGAATTTTACATCTACTGGGGTGACCCCGACAATGGTGTATATGTAATTAAAGCCACCCGCCCCGAAGGTCCCTGGAGCGAACCTCACCTGATACAGGCAGCCAAAGGATGGATCGACACCTGCCCATTCTGGGACGAAGATGGCAATGCCTATTTGGTTCACGCCTTTGCCGGTAGCCGTGCCGGTGTGAAAAGTATTTTGGTCATCAACGAAATGGCACCCGATGGCATGTCGGTGAACAAAACCTGCAAACTGGTATTCGATGGGAATGATAACCACACTACCGTTGAAGGCCCTAAAATGTACAAGCGAAACGGTTATTACTACATACTGGCTCCGGCTGGCGGGGTTAAACCCGGATGGCAGCTGGCCTTGCGCTCGAAAAACGTTTACGGTCCTTACGAAGAAAAAATCGTTTTGCACCAAGGCGACAGCCCGATCAATGGACCGCACCAGGGCGGACTGGTTGAACTGGAGTCGGGAGAATCGTGGTTTATCCATTTTCAGGATAAATACGAATATGGCCGAATCCTGCACTTACAGCCGGTTCAATGGGTCAACGACTGGCCCATGATGGGCGTCGACACCAACAACGATGGTATTGGCGAACCGGTAATTACTTATAAGAAACCGAACGTATCGAAACCATCCAACGTTGCCCCAATTCCTGTTTCCGACGAATTCAATGCGCCCGAGATGGGCTTGCAATGGCAGTGGCCAATAACCCCACAACCCGAATGGTGCTTTCCTTCAACCTACGGATTCCTTCGGATGAACTGCATGTTGATTGAAAACAACCCATTGAACATGTGGGATATTCCCAACCTGCTCCTCCAAAAATTCCCGGCTGAACAATTTTCAGCAACAACCCGCTTCGAACTTCATCCTAAATTAGAAGGCGACCGTGCCGGATTAATCGTGATGGGCGAAGATTACGGTTACCTTGCCGTTGAATATTGGGACGAGAAGCGGTATATCACCTTCAATAGTTGCACCAATGCCCGGAAAGAGCAGGAAGTTCAATCGGAAAAACAGGAGATCTCTGTCCCGGTTATTTACATGAAAGTAGCGGTAAAAAGCGGAGGAATGTGCCAGTTTTCGTATAGCGAAGACGGAAAGAAATTCAAATCCATCGGCAAAACATTTAAAGCCCGCGCCGGGATGTGGATTGGCGCCAAGTTGGGCATTTTTGCCCTGAAAACCACTCCTACCAACGATTCGGGTTATGCCGACTTCGACTGGTTCAGGGTTGAATAGTTCTCATTACTCAGAGTGAACAGAGAAGACACAGAGGCACACAGAGGAAAGAATGACCAGAAATTTAATGAGAGATTTACTGTTCATATTATTAGCCTTAATACTGAAAATAGCGGTTTGTTTTTCACAAACGACTAGCTCATTTCCTGTTGACACCTCGTTTACCTTAAATTCAGCCTATCGGAAAGAAGTCAGGAACTACCCGTTCATTCAACCGGCAAAAGCGGAAATCCCCTCGTCGGTCACCGTAAAAGAGAATTTGGTTTATGCCGACTATCAGGGAAGGGAATTGCACATCGACATTTATTCGCCGGCAAACCGGAACGAGCCCAGACCGGCTATTCTGTTCGTTCATGGTGGAGGCTGGCGCTCGGGCAACCGAAGCATGGACGCCCCAATGGCCGCCTACTTTGCCGAAAAGGGATATGTTACCGCCACCGTAGAATACCGGCTTTCGATGGAAGTTCAGTATCCGGCTGCCGTTATCGACGTAAAAACGGCCATTCGCTGGTTACGAAAAAATGCAGCAGAACTCCATATCAATCCAGATAAAATAGCGATTGAAGGCTCTTCGTCCGGAGGACAGTTAGCCGCACTGATCGGTTCAACCAACGGTTCATCGTTGTTTGTAGATTCTACCCGCTATCCGGAATTTTCGAGCGACGTTCAGGCGTTAATCGACATCGACGGTGTGCTGGCTTTTATTCATCCCGAGTCGGGCGAAGGTGTCGATCAACCTGGGAAACCATCGTCTGCCACCCTGTGGTTTGGTTTTTCTAAAGAGAAACCAGATCTGTGGAATGAAGCCTCGGCCCTCTCCCATGCCGGGAAAACATTTCCTCCGGTGCTTTTCATCAACAGTCAATACCCTCGGTTCCATGCTGGCCGCGATGATTTAATTGCCCGCCTCGATTCATTGGGAATCTATTCCGAAGTTCATACAATACCCGACACGCCACACACCTTCTGGCTTTTCGACCCGTGGTTTTCGCAGACCGTAAATTTCATCGATCAATTTTTAAAAAAACAATTCGGCTATGAATAAGAATTTGCTTTTAACCGGGATTCTCATTTTCCTCTATACCATCACTTTTGCTGAAGACAAATACCGTATGGTAGTCGCCAAAGATGGATGTGGCGATTTCGTAACCATCCAACAGGCCATCGATGCCTCCAAAGCTTTTCCGCCGCAACGCATCACCATTTTCATCAAGAATGGCGTTTACAATGAAAAGGTGAAAGTGCACTCATGGAACAACAACCTTTCCTTGATTGGTGAAAGCGCCGACAGCACCCTCATCACCTGGAACGACTATTTTGACAAGATAAACCTCGGCCGCAACAGCACGTTTTACACCTACACCCTGATGGTTGAAGGAAACGATTTCATGGCCAAAAACCTGACCATCGAAAATAGTGCCGGCCCCGTCGGACAAGCCGTTGCGTTACATGTTGACGCTGACCGTTGTGTTTTCCGCCACATTCGGATACTCGGGAACCAGGATGCGCTTTATGCTGCGGGGATGAACTGCCGCCAATACTACAAAGATTGCTACATCGAAGGAACTACCGATTTTATTTTTGGCGCTGCCACAGCCCTTTTCGACAACTGTACCATCCACAGCAAAAGCAATTCATACATTACCGCCGCCAGTACACCCGAAGGAACTCCTTTTGGTTATGTGTTCCGCCATTGTAAGCTCACTGCTTCCAACGAGGTCGATTCGGTCTATCTGGGCCGTCCCTGGCGAAAATTTGCCAAGACCGTTTTTATCGAATGCGAACTGGGAAGCCACATTCTCCCCGAAAGTTGGGCAGCGTGGAGCAATGCCGATGATAAGCAAACCACCTATTATGCCGAATACCAAAATTACGGGCCAGGTTCTAACACCGATAAACGCATCGGCTGGAGCCAGCAGCTAACCACGAAAGAAGCAAAACAATACACACCCGAAAATATACTGAAAGCAAGGACTCCCAAAGAAGATTGGGAGTGGATGAACCGATAAATTTCCTACTTTACATTAACCCCTTTTACCTCAACAAATGGCTGTTTCCCTTTTAAATCGTTGGTATTCATTGTAACGGTAAGATTCCGCTCTTCACCCGGAAGAAGAGAGATATAGTTCTCGCTCCAATACACCGGCAGAACGGGTTCATTGTCAACAGCCTTGGCTTTTAACTCGATGAAAAAAGCGATCTGCTCAGAATTGTTTTTCAAATGAACCTTTATCTCGGTTTGATCTCCCTGCTCCATGACTTCATACGCCGATTGAACCTCCGCGTTGGGCATACCCGACAAAGGTTTGAAATCGGCGAATTCCTTCAATGGAGTAATGTACCACTCCGACTTACCAAAATCGGGCACATCGTTTTTCGACGACAACCAATAAAAGTTGTGCGACAATTCTTTCCCTTCGGAAGAGCTTATCCGCAAATCGACAAAACAAACAGGTTCAGCAAACACAGAACCAGGCAAATCCAATAGCTTCTGCGAGATGTAACGATCGACATTCAATACCATTTTCCTATTGAAAATTTCCTTCGAATTCAAACTGAACACTTTGATGTCCGCCGTAAGATTATCGAAAGAATGGCTATAATCGTTTGAAATATAAATGCATCTATCTCCGTAATTATAAATCAGGTTCAACGGGTTTAGTGCAGCTTGAGTCCCAAAAAAAGCGCTGTTGGGCATCAGGTAATAATCGTAAAGCTGCCAGTAAAGTTTTGGCCACGGAGCGTTGAGCATCCACTGTACAACTCCCCCGGCTTTTGCTTTGTTCACCACAAAAGCTTCAAACATTGCCTTTATCGCCTCGTAGTTGGCCAGCTGAGCCTTCTGCACAAATTCGTCGATGGTTGATGACTCCCCGTACCGTTTATTCAACGCATTCAAATAATTATCAATGGTTTTAAACTCCCCCCTTCCTGAATGAAAATTCCACAACTCATTCACTGGCCACAGCTTATTTTCGGGAAACATTTTCCGGAGCGATTCAACCGGTGGGATCTGCGGTCCGGGACCGGTTTCGGTATTAAAACCAAAGGCACCACCGTAAACGGTATCGATATACCAGTAATTTGGTGAAACATAATCATACGGTCCATTCATTTTTACCCCGGTTTTGCCGGTTATTTCACTTTGCCTCGATGAACAAGCCATCAGGGTTGGTCTTGTTGGATCGATTCTCGACAACGTAGCAAGGTAACTTTTCTCCAGATCGGGACGAGGCATTTTGTCGCTACCCAGCACCCAAACAAAAACACTGGGGTGGTTGCGCAACCAGAGAACCTGATCGTTCAGATAACTGGTTACCAAACTAATTTCTTCAGGAGTATGGATGCCTCCAAAATCGTCGCACTCTTTTCCGACATAATCTTTCCACTCCCACTGGCAGCTCCAGCCAGTCATCAGTAAAATGCCATATTGATCACAAAGGTTGAAAAGCGTTTCACTTTCGCCCCAAATTCCTTCCAACCGGATGCAGTTCAAATTCATCCGTTTGGTGTACAACACCTGTGCTTTAAGATTTTCAGGATCCTCGCTCAGTAAAAGATCGTCGGCCCAGCCCCCGCCACGGATTTGGATATCTCGACCATTGATTTTATATACCCTCGATCCGTTGGCATTGAGATAGCTCTCAACTTTTCGTATCCCAAACGGTTTTGAAACAGAGTCGGAAAGTTCATCATCAACCCGGCACGACAAATCCAGCGTATAAAGATTCGGATCGCCCATGGTAAAAGGCCACCAAAGTTTTGCATGGGTAAATTTCAGCTCGGGATAATCTTGCGGTGACCAGATCACCAACTTTCTTTCCTGCGGTTTCAATTCAACAGTCCGGGTTATCGAAACATCTCCTATCCGGGAGCAAAGCGTTGTGGTGACCGGTTTAGAGGTATGATTCTGCACATAATTTTCAATGATAAGCGACGCATGGCCCGGATTTAGCGAATCGATTTCGGAACGGACAAAAGGATGCTCAACGGAAACTTCGCCATTAAAACGAAGACTTACACCGCGCCACAATCCCATATTCCGGTCGGGCGGTGTAGGTACCCAATCGACAAAACCAATGGTAAAATCGCCAGGCTGAGGCGGAAACACCCGAACATCAAGTTTATTATCCTTCGCGTTAAGTTTCCCGGTAACATCTATTTCAAACCTCCGGAAAGCGCCCTTCAACGTATCGGCAAAAGCGATTTTTTCTCCATTCAGGAAAACATCGGCACTGTAATTGATCCCATCGAAACAAAGACGGGCAAAAGCTTTTACGTTTTCAACCGGCAGATCGAAACTCCTTTCAAACCGCCAGTGGGTTTTAAACCATTCGGCAGGAATCCGTTCCAGATTATCGGCAAAGAATGGGTCTTTATACATTCCACTTTTAACCAATGCTCCAAGTACCGTAGTAGGCACACTGCAACGGATCATCTTTTTGTCGGAATAGATCCCTGTTGTAATCAGTTTTCCGTTCTCGTTCCACTCGCCATAAGGCTGAAGTGTCCAGTCGTTATCTAACGAAATGGTTTGCACACTCTCTGCAGTTGCACATCCTGTGTTCATCATGAAAAAGGTTAACCCACAGAAAACGATTGATTTAAAGCTTCGCAAAATATTCATTGCCAATGTTTTTTACAAGTACACAGATAAATATATCCTTTTTTAGAATTAATTCTCCGGGTAATACAAAGATTTCGCTTAGGCTTCATTTCCTATCTTCCGGGCCCTGACTGGTTTGTCGAGGTCGACACCCAGCGTAAGCCCGGTTTCAACCAACAGGTTCCATCCGGCAGCCAGCTCTACGTAATTCTTGAATGCCCCTGCATCGGGGATCCGGATCGTAGGAAAAATGGTTTCGCGCGACGAAATGGCAATCACATCCACCCCAACCCCTTTTTCGAGTATTGCCTTGAACTTTTCTTCTTCCTGTTCAAACGGGTCAACAACCACAAGCGCCTCACCGGCATTCATCACCTCCTCGATGCCATGCAGAGCATAGGTTCCTTCAAGAAACACCGATTTTTTCCGTGTAATCTCATTGGTCTTCAACGTAAGCTCCTCGGCAGCACCATCATTCCTCCCGGCAAAGTAAATTACCGGGGCTTTTGCAAGAATATCCACAATTTTGGAATCGATGGAAACAGAAAGCGCCTCTTCTATTTTGGCAGAAATATCAGTCATTGAAGGCTTTCCAAGATGAAATGCCTCGTGAAGCAAACTGTCGAAAAACAAAGCCTGCTCCATCACACTTTTGGTGGCAGCCACCGCTTGCTCTCTTCCGCACGAAAGAACCACTGATCTAACAGGAAGATCAGCAACCGGCGTGGCGGGTGTTGCGGTAATCCCGAAAAATGCCGGATGATTTTCGGCCTTCAGCTTCGAAAAAAGCGCAACCAGCTCCTTTGTCTTCCCTGAGTTAGAAACACCAAACACCACATAATCGTCCAGTTTATACTCCATTGCCTGAGTCGCTCCCTCAATGACCACATTGAAGTCAATTCCTTCGGCCAGCAACTGATAGCGAAAATGTTTTGCCGGAAAAATACGGCTGCTCCCTTCGCCGGTAAGCAACAGGTTCTGGGTTTGCAAAATTGCATCCAGAAAGGGTTGGGCTACAACCATATTATAGTTTCTGATTAACCCTGTACTCTGCATCATCTCGTTGCAAAGCGCATACTTTGTATATTTTGCGTCAAATAAATTCATTATTTCACCTTTTCAAAGACCAGTGATGCGGCCCCATAAATGGCCACATTTTCCAGTTCGGAAATTTCAATTTTCAAATTTTTGAGCGAATTGGGAAAGATAAAACCCTCCTCCATCGAACAGTACATGGCAGGACTAAAAAACGGGAAAGCCTGAGTTACCGATCCTCCGAAAACAATCAACTGCGGATCGTAGGCATACAGAATGGCCTGAATGAATTTGCCCAGGTGAAAGCCAAACGTCTCAAAATATTTCAGCGCCATCGGGTCACCACTAACCGCCTGATCGTACACTTCGTGTGCGGTGGTTTTTAATTCATCCTTAAAAAACTGCCCGCAACTATAATATTCATAGTTACGGTTCAAATAAGGAAGATTGCACATTTCACCAGCCCCACAGTTTTTCCCTTCGTACAACCGGTCGTTCAGAATCAACCCCGTGCCAAGCCCGGTACCCAGCACCAGCCCAACCACCGACGAGTAACCTTTTGCCTTTCCAAAATATTTTTCACCGGCAGCAAAACAGTTGGCATCGTTATTCACAAAAACAGGAATGCCCAATCGGTTCTCGAGAATCTGTTTTAATGGCACTTCCTTCCAGTTTTTAATGTTGGTGGCATTGTACACAATCCCCCTTTCGATGTCCACAATGGTAGGGACACCAATCCCGATGGCTTCGGCAGATGTTGGGTCAAGTGCAGCAACAAGTTCGACCAGCGTTTCTATCACCTCTTCACCCGACGAGTCGGATGGAGTTGCCGTTTTCACAATCTGCCCAAGAACTCCGTTTTCAATCAAGCCTGCACGAATATTTGTGCCACCCATGTCGACTCCTATGATTTTGCTTTTTGCTGTATGCATTCTGTATCGGTTTTATGCAGAAAATAGTCTCACAAAAATAAAAAAAATTTCACAATGTTCCGAATCAAAATTCTATATTTGTCAGAAAGAAACAAAACGAAACTATTTTTATGAGTAAAAATCCTACGGTTGAACGAAGATTGCAGATTCTGAAATATCTCGAAGCCGACGAAAGGGTGGATGTTGGAGCGCTGAGCCGGCAGTTTGAGGTAAGCGAGGTTACCATCCGCAAGGACCTTCGTTACTTCGAGGAGAAGAACCTGCTGATCCGCTCGCGCGGCGGAGCGATGAAACAAGGATTGCTCAACAACGATCTGTCGGTTTATGAACGCCGGAAACAAAACATCGACAAAAAGCAAAAGATCGGGATTGCCGCTGCGGCCATGATCGAAGATGGAGAGACCATCATCCTCGATTCGGGAACAACGATTATGGAACTGGCCAAGCACATTCCGAAACAAACCGAAATCACCATCATTACCATTGCCGTCGATATTGCCTTGCGGCTGGCGGAATATCCCCGAATAAGGGTAATTATGCCAGGCGGAATCCTGCGCCGGAACTCCCTTTCTACAGTTGGCGAGCAGGCGGTTTCAGCATTGAACGGTTTCCATGCCGACAAATTTTTCCTGAGCGCCGACGGGATTGACCCGGAACAGGGGCTTCTGACCATGAACATTGAAGAAGCCCATCTGGCAAGGATTTGCATCGAAAACTCAAAACAGGTAATTGCCCTGGTCGATTCGGAAAAATTTGGGAAAAAAGGCGTCATGACCATTGCCCCGCTTTCAAAAATAGACATGATGATCACCGACAGCGGCATTCGCGAAGAACAATCCGATTTTTTGAGAAGCCAACCAATAGTTCTAAAAATTGTAGATTAAACACAAAAACCAATAAAATATGAAACGTAATTATTACATGGTCGTCCTGATCTTTCTGGTCTTTTTTGTGATTTCATTCCTGACCAACATTCTGGGATCGATCAACCCCAACGTAAGCGATAGTTTTCATTTGAGTGGTTTTATGACGGGCATGTTACCTTTCTCGTTTTTCATTGCCTACGCCCTGATGTCGATCCCTTCGGGAATGATGGTGCAGCGTTATCGGGAGAAGATCAGCATGGTAGCAGCCTGGTCTATCGCAACCTCAGGCGCCTTATTGTTTGCTTTTGTCCCCAAATTCCCTGTATTTCTGGTTTCACTGTTTTTAATCGGGACCGGCATGGCCATTTTGCAGGTAACCATCAATCCATTGCTCCGGGTTTCAGGCGGCGAAAAACACTTTGCCTTCCTTTCGGTATTTGCACAGTTGATTTTTGGAAGCGCCTCATACCTTAGCCCAATGGTCTATTCTTATCTGGTATCAAACCTGAAGCAACCCGACACGATCAACGGTTTTTTCCTTACCACCCTGGCAAAACTAACCCCTGCCAATCTTTCCTGGGTTTCGCTCTACTGGATTTTTGCACTGGTCTCCATGCTGATGATCGTTGTTGTTATTATTTCCAGGTTTCCCAAAGTTGAACGAAAAGAAGACGAAATGGTCGGGGCATGGGATACCCACATCGAACTTTTCAAAAGCAAGACTACCTGGCTTTTCTTTATCGGCATATTTGCGTATGTAGGGACCGAACAAGGTATTGCCAACTGGATTTCGGAATTTCTGAGAACATACCATGGCTTAACTCCCGAAATTGAAGGCGCCCATGCGGTAGGCTGGTTCTGGGGATTGCTCACTCTGGGATGCCTGCTGGGCCTGTTCCTGCTGAAAATACTCGACAGCAAAGTGGTATTGCGCGTTTTCACCATCGCTGCGCTGATTGTTCTGGCACTGACACTTTTCGGTAACATACAAATGGCCGTTATTGGATTCCCTGCCTTAGGTTTTTGTTTGTCGGTTATGTGGTCGATCGTATTCTCGCTGGCATTAAACAGCATACCCAAATACCACGGAACATTCTCTGGTATCCTGTGTACTGGCATTGCCGGTGGAGCCATTGTCCCGCTCATCATCGGGCAATTGAAAGACATGATCGGATTGCGTGCCGGCATGTTCATTCTTTTTATCACCCTTGGATACATTTTAAGCATTAGTTTCTGGGCAAAACCACTGGTAGCCAACGAAACAATCCGAAATAAAGAAAAGTAATTTTAAAGATTTGAAGATGAAAAAAATTGCGTTTGCGAGTATATTACTGACAATTGTTGTGTGCGTTATGGGCAGTTCATTAGCCGCCCAGCCAACCTACATGAACAAAAAGAAGTATAATAAATATGAAAAAGTACTTTCTAACGGGAATGAAAATGTTGATAGCCAATTCACCCGCTCGGCAAAAAAAGTACCCAAAGAATATTCAATTGGTATAGGCTTTTATTCCTTTGCCAAAGCCGATCCCAATGTTCTCTGGCGTTCGGGGCAACCTCTTATTGACGAGTTTAAATGGTTAAAACAAGAGGGCTGTACAAGTATTATCGATCTCCGGAAAGACGGCGAATACGGTGAAGTAACCATCGACAGCCTGATCAGCGGATTTAAAGAAACCGGGCTCAAATTCTACAACATTCCAATCCCCGATGGGAAGGTGCCGGACGAAAAACAGGTCATCGCGTTTTTAGAATTAATTCAGAAACCCGAGGTTCAGCCTGCGTTGATCCATTGCCGCTCGGGTGTAGGTCGCACAAGCCTCTTTGCTGCGGTTTACCGTTACAGCATCCAGGGTTGGTCGATGCGAAAGGCTATTGAAGAGTCCCGCAATTTCAAAAACGGGGTAAACGAAGCGCAATATAAATTCCTGTGCAAATGGGCAAAAAAATATCCGCCAGGAAGTTTCAAAAAATAGAGGCTCCTGTATTTCATCTGCATAATGCCTGATAATTCATTTTCCCTGTGGAGGTAAAACCTCTTTTCCCCAATTGGATGGTTTTATTCCCATTTCCAGCACCAATTCTCCCCCAGCCACCATATCGGCATGTTCAATCCAGGCTTGGTTCAGAAGTTTTCCATTCAACGTTGCCGATTGGATATATCGATTTTCAGGTGTAAAATTCGTCGCCGTTATCGTAAAGTTTTTCCCATTTTCAAGATGAAAGACAGTCTGTTTTAACAAAGGAGAATGAATCAGGTAATAGGAATGCCCGGCATTGGGGTACAATCCCATCATGTGAAAGGCCAGCCACGACGACATTGCCCCGGAGTCGTCATTTCCCGGAATACCACTGCGCGAGGCATGGTAATTTTGGGCGATAATTTGCCGGACACGGTCGCTGCTCAGGTCGGGACGGCCAATCCAGTGATAAAGGCATGGAGTCAGAAACGAAGGCTCATTGGCCACGTTGTAATAGCCATTATCGAAAAACGTGTCGAGACGTTGCCTGAACGCATCGTTTCCGCCACACTGTTGAATAAGCCCCGGTACATCATGCGGAACCATCAACGAATATTCCCACGAAGTTCCTTCGTAGAAAAAACCACACCACCAGCAGAGGCAGCTCCGCCATTCAATGGTCAACGGAGTGTAAAGTGTATACGAATCGGTCGCTTTCGGACCGTTGCAATAAATGGTATCGATCCAGTTGCCTTGGGCATCACGCGGCATGATGAACCCGTGCGACCCGTGATCATCGATTTCGCGCCACAGATTTTTCCAGGTTCCTGACTGGTGCAAATATTTTTTGTAAACCGCTTCTTCACCCAATCCCTTTGCCAGTTGGGCAATGCAATAATCGTTGAAGGCGTATTCCATGGTACGGTTTCCGGCGCGTACAAAACGATCGGAGATGTAGCCGAGACTGTTGTAGTCGGCCAATCCGCCGCGGCCTTCCTTCTCTTCTTTGCCACCGGGAGGAACCGTTGCATCCTTAATCATGGCGTGCAGCGCTTTTTTGTAATCGATGCCGGATAAGCCTTTGGCATACGCATCGGCTATGAGCACGTCGGCATTCGATCCTCCCTGAGTACGACCGTTGAAATTACCGCTACGGGCATCAGGCAGGTAGCCGTCGAAAGTGTAAATATCCAAAAGGGCTTTTACGATATCGGTTTGCCGCGATGGGCTGATAAGTGTCAGCAGCGGATGCGACGAACGATAGGTATCCCAAATTGCATAAAAATCGTCGTAATAAGGCTGATCGGAAACCCAAAGAGGGTTCTCGCCGGTACGGTCAACCGGCATGAGCATGGTGTGATACAATGCGGTGTAGAACATGATTTTCTGTTCCTTGGTGGCCGATGGGTCTATTTCGATCCGGCTAATCAGTGCTTCCCATTGTTGTTCGCACTGGTGCCGTACGGCATCAAAATCCCAGCCCGGAATTTCGGTTTCAATATTTTGTTTTGCCTTTAATGAGCTCAGAAAAGAGATGCCCACTTTTACCTGAATCTGATCGGTAGGAGCCTTGTCGAATGAAAGAAAAGCTCCGGTTTTTTCCCCGGTATCGGGCTGAGCTTTCACTCCATTGAAAACCTGATCTCCCCTCCACGTACCAACGCGATCGAAAGGCTGGTCGAACTCGGCATAAAAATAGACGGTGTAAGCGGCACCGTTGTTCCATCCACCACGGACCCGGTTGTAGCCGCGCACTTCGTGATCGGAAATGACTTCAATTTCGGAACCCACCAAGTGCTGGGCTTCACGCGAATCGGGCAAAGCGCCTTCATCGAGAAAAGCCCCGGCATCGATCAATATCCCTTTTGATTCGTTGCTGAAATTGTATTGATGAAAGGCGACACGGGCAGAAGTGGTGAGCGCCACATCGATGTCCCATTTTTTTAGGTTCACCCCATAAAACCCCACAGTAACCCGTTCGTTATGCCGGAGCGACTCTTCGTAAGGCGAAATAAACTCCCCGGAATAGGGCATCAGCAAAACGTTTCCGTATTTCGATCCGCCGCCGGTTCCGCTTACGTGCATTTGACTGAAACCGTAAATGGGCATCAGCGTGTCGGGGCTGTAACCGCTGTTGGAGTGCGCGTCGATATCGGGACCTGGTTTGACCATTCCAAACGGGCACGATGGCCCTACGGTAACATTACCTTTCCCCTCGGAACCAATAAACGGATCGATGTAAGAGTAGTAAGGTTGGGCGCAAACCCATTCTTGCGTAAAAACGCTCAGAACTATTAAAAACAGGATAACGATTCGCTTCATCGAATGATTTTTTTGTCACGCCAAGACGCCAAGTACGCCAAGTTCTTTTCATTTTCTCCTTTGCGTTCTCTGCGACTTTGCGCGGAACTAGACTACAAATTGTTGACTACCCGGGTAATGCCATCTTTGATTAATGGGACATTAAAATTCACCAATAGCCCCAATTTTAAGTCGGTTAATCGCAGATAGGT
>Ga0116170_10000092_pt1 | contig 85390 bp, 77 predicted proteins | sample AD_JPNHW1_MetaG_FD_89797 | JGI IMG/M metagenome (GOLD analysis project Ga0116170, IMG submission 89797) | Active sludge microbial communities of municipal wastewater-treating anaerobic digesters from Japan - AD_JPNHW1_MetaG | ecosystem: Engineered > Bioreactor > Anaerobic > Digestate | place... | reverse complement strand
TAAAGCTTGTTATGTGAATATAAACGGGTGTAGCTCAATTGGTAGAGTGGCGGTCTCCAAAACCGTAGGCTGTGGGTTCGACTCCTACCACCCGTGCAAATAAAAGCTTTTTATGAAAAAAATTAAAAATTATATAAAAGAAAGTTACGACGAATTGGTACATAAAGTCTCATGGCCTACATGGAGTGAGCTTCAAAATAGTGCAATTGTTGTGTCCGTCGCTTCCGTTATTATCGCTATTGTGGTATATCTGATGGACTTAACATTTAGTACGTTGCTGAAACAGTTTTATACCCTGTTTTAGTCTTATTATCAAAACGGTTGTTCTTTCAATTTCCTTACGTATCTCCAAATGGAGTTTAATTTATGAGCGAGCAAGTAAAAAAATGGTATGTAGTTAAAGCCATCAGTGGCAAAGAAAAAAAGGTCAAAGAACTGATTGAAAGTGAGATCAATCATTTGAACCTCAAAGACTTTGTGTCACAAGTGCTTATACCTACTGAAAAGGTATACCAGGTTAGAAAAGGTAAAAAAATCAGCAAGGAGAGGAATTTCTTTCCCGGTTACGTGCTGATTGAAGCCTTATTGGTAGGTGAAGTAGCTCATATTATTAAAAATGTCCCCGGCGTATTGGGCTTCCTGGGTTCTAAAGGTGAACCTATTCCAATGAGAATCGCCGAGGTAAACAGGATATTAGGAAAAGTTGACGAACTCTCCGAAAAAGGGGAAGAAATCAGCGAACCTTTTATCATTGGAGAAACAGTACGCGTAATTGACGGACCTTTTAACAGCTTTAGCGGTATCATCGAAGAAGTGAATGAAGAAAAGAAAAAACTTAAAGTGATGGTGAAAATCTTCGGTAGAAAAACGCCGCTTGAACTGAGTTTTATGCAGGTCGAAAAAGAATAACGGATTATTGTTTTACTATGCTAAAATAAAAAAAAATGGCTAAAGAAGTAAGCGGTTTAATTAAATTACAAATCAAAGGTGGAGCAGCCAATCCTTCACCACCGGTTGGACCTGCATTAGGTGCAAAAGGTGTGAATATAATGGAATTTTGTAAACAGTTTAATGCTCGTACGCAAGATAGTGCCGGGAAGCTTATTCCTGCTATTATCACTGTTTATAAAGATAAATCCTTTGATTTTATCATCAAAACTCCTCCAGTAGCGGTACAGTTACTCGAAGCAACAAAAAAACAAAAAGGCTCAGCCGAACCCAACAGAAACAAAATCAGTTCCATTAGCTGGGATCAGGTTAAGCAGATAGCCGAAGGAAAAATGGTAGACATGAATGCCTTCACGATCGAATCGGCTATGAAAATGGTTGCAGGTACCGCACGCAGTATGGGAATATCTATTCAGGGAAATCCACCTTTTACATTATAATAGTGGTAAACTTTATAACTTTTGAACAATGGCTAAAATTACAAAGAAAAGAAAAGAGGCAATAAAGCTTGTTGATACAAACACAGCCTTATCATTAGATGAAGCTGCTGTATTGGTGAAAAAGATCACCTATACAAAGTTTGATTCTTCTGTTGATATCGATGTGCGTTTAGGTGTGGACCCTCGTAAAGCCGACCAAATGGTTCGTGGTATTGTTACCTTACCTCACGGTACAGGCAAAACGATCCGTGTTTTGGTTTTATGTACACCTGACAAAGAAGAAGAAGCTAAAAATGCCGGCGCTGATTATTACGGGCTCGATGATTATATCACCAAGATAAAAGAAGGATGGACCGATGTAGATGTTATCATAACCATGCCGAGCGTAATGCCCAAAGTTGGTGCTTTAGGACGTGTCCTTGGCCCCAGAGGGCTTATGCCCAATCCGAAATCGGGTACGGTAACCATGGATATCGGCAAAGCAGTAAAAGAGGTTAAAGCCGGTAAAATTGATTTTAAAGTCGATAAATTTGGGATTATTCATGCAGGTATCGCCAAGGTGTCATTTGATAGCAACAAAATTGCTGAAAATGCCAAGGAAATACTTCAGACAATTTTACGATTGAAACCCTCATCGGCCAAGGGAACATACATTAAGAGTGTTTACATGTCTTCAACGATGAGCCCCGGTATTCAGATCGACACAAAATCATTCGTATAATTTATTAAACAAGGAAATAATCTGAAATATATGAAAAAAGAAGAAAAAGAAAAAGTTATTGAGACGTTAAGCACCACGCTGAAGTCGGCCAGTAACTTTTACGTTACGGATATTTCCGATTTGAATGTTGAGAAAACAAACGAACTTCGTCGTTTATGTTTTAAACGCAACATACAGCTCACTGTTGTGAAAAATACCTTGCTCAAAAAAGCAATGGAACGTTCAGAACGAAATTTTGAATCATTGTATCCTGTGCTGAATGGCGGCACCTCATTAATGATGTGCGAAACCGCCAACACTCCGGCGAAATTGATCACCGAATTCAGAAAAACCTTTAAAATGGAAAAACCTATTTTAAAAGGTGCTTTTATTGAGGAATCAACTTACATCGGAAATGATCAGCTCGCAGTACTTGTTTCATTAAAATCCAAGAATGAGCTTATCGGAGATATTATCGGATTACTGCAATCACCTGCAAAAAATGTTATCAGTGCTTTGCAGTCTGGTGGGCATACGATTTCAGGTATCGTAAAAACATTATCAGAAAAACCTGAGTAAAAACTAATAATTAATATTTATTGTAAACCAAATTAAAACTTAAATAAAATGGCAGATTTAAAGGCTTTTGCAGAACAGTTAGTTAATTTAACCGTTAAAGAAGTTAACGAATTAGCAAAAATTTTGAAAGACGAATACGGAATTGAACCCGCAGCAGCAGCAGCAGTTGTTGCAGCTCCAGTAGCTGGTGCAGCCGAAGGCGGCGAAGCTGAAGAAAAATCACGCTTTGATGTGATTTTAAAATCAGCAGGCCAGGCTAAATTAGGCGTGGTAAAACTCGTAAAAGAATTAACCAGCTTAGGATTAAAAGAAGCTAAAGAATTAGTCGATGCAGCTCCTAAAACCATAAAAGAAGGTATTAGCAAAGACGAAGCAAATGCATTAAAAACTCAATTAGAGGAGGCTGGTGCTGAGGTTGAAATTAAGTAAAGAAGTTTTCAAAATATAATAATTCAGACACCCTTTTTTGGGTGTCTGAATATTGTTTTTTATAGCGTTCATTAATAATTTTTTTTTCTTAACTTTAAACCTTACGACTTTGGCTTCAAATAAAATTGAAAGAATCAATTTCGCATCCACAAAAGTCCAGGCAGAATATCCTGACTTTCTTGATATTCAGATCAAAGCATTTCAGGATTTTTTCCAGTTAGAGACTACCCCTGAAAACAGGCAAAATGAGGGCTTATATAAAGTTTTCGCAGAAAACTTTCCCATTTCGGATGCACGCAATAATTTTGTTTTAGAATTTCTGGATTATTTTATCGACCCTCCAAGGTATGGACTTGAAGAATGTCTGGAACGTGGCCTCACATTCAGTGTGCCCCTGAAAGCAAAACTTAAGCTCTATTGTACCGACCCAGAACATGAGGACTTTGAAACGATAATTCAGGATGTATACCTGGGAATGATCCCGTATATGACTCCAAAAGGAACATTTGTCATTAATGGAGCTGAAAGAGTTGTCGTTTCACAGTTGCACCGTTCACCAGGCGTTTTCTTCGGAAAAACCAGACACGCCAACGGTCAGACACTGTATTCGGCTCGTATCATTCCTTTTAAAGGTTCATGGATCGAGTTTGCTACCGACATCAATAATGTGATGTACGCATACATCGACCGCAAAAAGAAATTACCGGTAACCACGCTTTTGAGAGCCATAGGTTATCAGTCAGATAAAGAGATTCTCGAGATATTTCAATTAGCAGATGAAGTTAAAGTCAGCAAATCAGCATTGAAAAAACTCGTGGGCAGAAAACTTGCTGCACGGGTGGTACGTTCGTGGATTGAAGATTTTGTTGATGAAGATACCGGAGAAGTCGTTTCTATTGAACGCACCGAAGTTCTTATTGACCGCGAAACAACGATTGAAAATGAACATATCGACACTATCATCGATGCGGGTGTTAAAACAATACTCATACACAGTGAGATAAACAGCAGCACCGACTATTCCATCATTTTCAACACCCTCCAGAAAGATACCGCCAACTCAGAAAAAGAAGCGGTGGAATTCATCTATCGCTTGCTCAGAAATGCAGAACCACCTGACGAAGACACCGCTAGAGGTATCATCGATAAATTATTCTTTTCAGATAAACGATATGACCTGGGTGATGTTGGTAGGTACAGAATCAATAAAAAATTAAATTTTGATGACAGTGTCACCACCAAGGTTCTTACGAAAGAAGACATCATCTCCATCATCAAGTATCTCGTCGAATTACAAAATCTAAAAACGGATGTTGATGATATCGACCATCTGAGCAACCGTAGGGTCCGTACCGTTGGCGAACAACTTTACGGCCAGTTTGGTGTTGGCCTTGCGCGTATGGCACGCACCATCCGTGAAAGAATGAATGTCCGCGATAACGAAGTGTTCACTCCGGCAGATCTTATTAATGCCAAAACACTTTCGTCGGTCATCAATACATTCTTCGGAACTAATCAGCTCTCGCAATTTATGGATCAGACCAATCCATTATCAGAGCTAACCCATAAAAGAAGGATTTCTGCACTGGGACCAGGAGGTTTGTCGCGCGAAAGAGCCGGTTTTGAAGTTCGTGACGTACATTATACGCACTACGGACGTTTATGCACCATTGAAACTCCTGAAGGCCCCAATATCGGGCTTATTTCTTCGCTCTGCGTGTATGCAAAAATCAACAAACTCGGTTTTATTGAAACGCCTTATAACGTTGTGGAAAACGGTAAGGTAAGATTGCAGGATACTCCTGTATATCTCACAGCTGAAGAGGAAGAAGATAAGGTCATTGCTCAGGCCAGTACTCCTTATGATGCCAACGGAAAAATAGTGCATGAACAAGTAAAAGCACGTTTTCAGGCTGATTACCCCATTCTTGAACCGGCAAAGATCGGCCTGATCGATGTGGCTCCGAATCAGATTGCTTCTATTGCTGCGTCGCTTATTCCTTTCCTTGAACATGATGACGCCAACAGGGCGTTAATGGGTTCAAACATGATGCGCCAGGCAGTTCCTTTGATGGTGCCGGAAGCGCCCATCGTTCAGACCGGCCTTGAAGGCAAAGTAGCCAAAGATTCACGCGTGCTTATCAATGCCGAAGGCAATGGTGTGGTGAAGTTTGTTGATGCTACCGAAATTGTTATAGAATATGAGCGCTCAGAACGCGACAGAAAAGTCAGTTTTGAAGATGACATCAAAAAATATACACTCCCAAAATTTGTTAAAACAAACCAAAGTACCTGCGTTAACCTGAAACCTATCGTCCGCAGAGGCCAGAAAGTTAAAAAAGGCGATGTGCTTTGTGAAGGTTATGCAACTCAAAATGGCGAGCTGGCCTTGGGCCGCAACCTGAAAGTGGCGTTCATGCCCTGGAAAGGTTATAATTTTGAGGATGCTATTGTAATTTCTGAACGTATTGTCCGTGAAGATGTTTTTACTTCTTTGCATGTTGAAGAGTTTGTTCTCGAAGTAAGAGAAACAAAACGTGGCATGGAAGAACTTACCAATGATATTCCTAACGTTAGTATTGAAGCCACCAGCAACCTGGACGAAAACGGTATCATCAGGATTGGTGCTGAAGTGAACGAAGGAGACATCCTCATTGGTAAAATCACTCCGAAAGGTGAAACAGATCCCACACCGGAAGAAAAACTGCTTCGCGCTATATTTGGTGACAAAGCCGGCGATGTGAAGGATGCTTCATTGAAAGCGCCTCCATCAATGAAAGGTGTTGTCATTGATAAAAAATTGTTCTCAAGAGTTATCAGGGACAAAAAAGACAGGGTAAAAGAAAAAGAAACCCTCAAAGATTTTGAAGATCATTTTAATAAATCAAACCATGAGTTGAAATTAAAACTGGTCGACAAACTCTTAAATATCCTCGAAGGCAAAACGTCACACGGTGTTTATAATAATTTAAAAGAAGAGCTGATCCCCAAAAAGGCTAAATTCACTCACAAAGCCTTGATGGCCCTTGATTATACGGTTATAAACCCAACCAAGTGGACGGCCGATAAAGATGTGAACGACCTTGTAAAACTCCTGTTGCACAACTATACGATTAAGTATCGTGAGCTTCTGGGTGTTTTTAACAGGAACAAATTTATTGAAACGGTCGGTGATGATCTACCATCAGGAATTGTAAAGCTTGCAAAAGTTTATATTGCTAAAAAACGCAAACTTAAAGTTGGTGATAAAATGGCCGGACGCCATGGTAACAAAGGTATTGTTGCCCGTATCGTCCGCGACGAAGACATGCCGTTCCTCGAAGACGGAACACCGGTTGATGTGGTACTTAACCCACTCGGCGTACCATCGCGTATGAACCTGGGACAGATTTATGAAACTGTGTTGGGTTGGGCCGGACAAAAACTCGGTATGTCATTCGAAACCCCAATTTTCAACGGCGCTACACTCGAAGATATCAACGATTATATGGCTAAGGCCGGATTACCAGCTAATGGCAAGGTTTATCTTCAGGATGGCGGTACAGGCGAAAAGTTCGATCAGCCGGCAACAGTTGGTGTAATTTACATGCTGAAACTGCACCACCTGGTTGACGATAAGATGCATGCCCGTTCCATTGGCCCTTATTCGTTGATTACACAGCAACCGCTTGGAGGTAAAGCTCAATTTGGCGGCCAGCGTTTCGGTGAAATGGAAGTCTGGGCGCTCGAAGCATTCGGCGCTGCTAACATTTTGCAGGAAATCCTCACCATTAAATCTGATGATGTTACCGGACGCGCCCGTGCTTACGAATCACTGGTAAAAGGCGAAAACATGCAGATACCGGGAGTTCCCGAATCATTCAACGTGTTGGTTCACGAATTGAGAGGCTTAGGCCTGAACATTACTTTTGAAGAATAATATTTATTGTTCCTAAATTTTGGAAATAGAAAAATAACATTATGGCTTTTAGAAAAGAATTAAACACAAAAGGCAATTTTTCTAAAATAACAATAAGTTTGGCATCTCCCGAACACATCCTTGAACGTTCAAGTGGTGAGGTGCTGAAACCGGAAACTATCAATTACCGCACCTATAAACCTGAAAGAGATGGTTTGTTCTGCGAACGGATTTTCGGCCCTGTGAAAGACTGGGAATGTCATTGCGGAAAATATAAAAGGATCAGATACAAAGGTATTGTTTGTGATCGCTGCGGAGTTGAAGTTACCGAAAAGAAAGTTAGAAGAGAACGTGTAGGGCACATTCAGCTCACCGTTCCGGTTGCCCATATCTGGTTTTTCAGATCACTACCAAATAAAATTGGTGCTTTGCTCGGATTACCATCCAAGAAACTGGAAACCATCATTTATTACGAACGTTATGTGGTTATAAATCCTGGTATTAAAGAAGGTCTGAATTACCTTGATTTCCTGACAGAAGAAGAATATTTTAATATTCTCGAAGAACTGCCAAAAGAAAACCAGGCACTGGACGACACCGACCCCAATAAGTTTATTGCAAAAATGGGCGCCGAAGCTGTCTACGACCTTTTAACCCGCCTCAACCTGGATGAACTTTCATATACGCTCAGGGATAAAGCAAATAATGAAACATCACAACAGCGTAAGCAGGATGCTTTGAAACGCCTGCAGGTGGTTGAAGCTTTTCGTGAAGCCAACCTCCGCATGGAAAACAACCCCGGATGGATGATTGTTAAAGTTGTCCCGGTGATTCCGCCTGAATTGCGCCCGCTGGTTCCCCTTGATGGCGGAAGGTTTGCAACCTCCGACCTTAACGATTTATACCGCAGGGTTATCATCAGAAACAACCGTCTGAAAAGGCTAATCGAAATCAAAGCTCCGGATGTCATCCTGAGAAATGAAAAACGTATGCTCCAGGAAGCTGTTGATTCATTGTTTGACAACTCAAGAAAAGCAAAAGCTGTTAAAACAGAATCAAACCGTGCCTTAAAATCATTAAGCGACAGTTTGAAAGGTAAACAAGGCCGGTTCCGTCAGAATTTGCTCGGTAAACGTGTTGACTACTCCGGACGTTCTGTAATTGTGGTCGGCCCTGAACTGAAATTAAACGAATGCGGGATCCCCAAAGAAATGGCTTCGGAATTATTCAAGCCGTTTATCATTCGCAAAATGCTCGAAAGAGGCATTGTGAAAACGGTGAAATCAGCCAAGAAAATTGTTGACAGGAAAGACCCCGTTGTTTGGGATATTCTTGAAAACGTATTGAAGGGCCATCCTGTGATGCTCAACCGTGCTCCGACATTGCACCGCTTGGGTATTCAGGCATTTCAGCCAAAACTTATCGAAGGTAAGGCTATTCAGCTTCACCCATTGGTTTGTACCGCTTTCAACGCCGACTTTGACGGTGACCAGATGGCTGTGCACGTACCGCTGGGAAATGCAGCCGTGCTCGAAGCCCAGATATTGATGCTGGCGTCACATAATATTTTAAACCCAGCCAACGGCGCACCCGTTACTGTTCCTTCACAGGACATGGTTTTGGGTTTATATTATACCACTAAGGGAAGAAAGAGCATACCTGAGAATCCCGTCAGAGGTGAAGGGTATACGTTCTATGGCCCCGAAGAAGTGATTATTGCATTCAACGAAAAAAGGATTGACCTTCATGCTTTCATCAAAGTAAAAGTAGATGTAAAAGAAGATGGTAAAATTGTAAATAAACTTATCGAAACCACTGTTGGCAGGGTATTATTCAATCAGGTAGTTCCTAAGGAATATGGTTTTATTAATCAACTGCTGACTAAAAAAGCATTACGGGATATCATCGGAGATATTTTAAAAATAGCCGGAACCGCACGAACAGCGCAGTTTCTTGATGATATTAAAGAACTTGGTTTTACCATGGCTTTCAAAGGTGGGTTGTCATTTAACCTGGGAGACCTGGTAGTACCGGAAATTAAACCCGAAATGATTGCCAAAGCTGAGGATGAAGTTACTGAAATTAAAGGTAATTACGGCGCTGGCTTGATCACCAACAGCGAACGTTATAACCAGATCATTGACGTTTGGACACATACGAATTCACGCCTGACACAAACGCTTATGACCCAACTGTCAAAGCATATGCAGGGTTTCAATCCTGTTTATATGATGCTTGATTCAGGCGCCCGTGGTTCCAAAGAACAGATTCGTCAGCTGTGCGGAATGAGGGGATTGATGGCAAAGCCTCAAAAATCTGGCGCTACAGGTGGTGAAATTATTGAAAACCCTATTTTGTCGAATTTCCGCGAAGGGTTGTCCGTTCTTGAATATTTTATTTCAACTCACGGTGCCCGTAAAGGTCTTGCCGATACTGCTCTTAAAACTGCTGATGCCGGTTACCTTACACGACGCCTTGTTGACGTTACACAGGATGTGATTATTTCCGAACAGGATTGCGGAACCTTAAGAGGCTTGACAATTTCAGCGCTCAAAAAGAATGAAGATATTGTGGAAACCTTACATGACCGGATTCTCGGCCGTGTTACCCTTCATGATATTTATCATCCACAAACCGGAGAACTGATCATCAAAGCCGGCGAAGAACTTACCGAAGATATCTGCGATAAAATCGCTGATTCTCCTATCGACAGCGTGGAAATACGTTCCGTACTTACCTGCGAATCCCACCACGGGGTTTGTGCAAAATGTTACGGAAGGAACCTCGCCACCGCCCAACTGGTACAGAGAGGCGAAGCTGTTGGCGTTATTGCCGCACAGTCGATCGGTGAGCCTGGTACACAGCTGACCTTGCGAACATTCCACGTTGGTGGTGTTGCCGGTGTAAATATCGCTTCCATGTCGAAAATTGAAGCCAAATATGAAGGCGTACTCGAAATAGAAGAATTACGTTCTGTCCCTTATACCGACGAGGAAGGAAAATCCTTTGATGTGGTTATCGGACGTTCCGCCGAAATGAAAATCGTGGATAAGAATACACGCACAGTCCTCACTTCCAGCAATATTCCTTACGGATCAAACCTCTATTTCAAAAATGGTGATGTGGTTAAAAAGAATGATCTTATCTGCGACTGGGATCCTTTTAATGCGTTGATCGTTTCTGAAGTCAGTGGTAAAGTGGTCTATGAAGATATCGTAGAAAATGTTACCTTCCGCGAAGAGTCAGATGAACAGACAGGTTTCCACGATAAGGTGATTATTGAAACCCGTCACAAATCTAAAAACCCGTTGATTCGTATCGTAAACGAAAAAACCAAGGAAACTATCAAGCAATACGATATGCCGGTGGGGGCACACATAAAAGTTACAGAAGGCCAGAAAATTAAAGCCGGAGAAAATTTGTGCAAAATCCCACGGTCTGTTGGAAAGTCAGGTGATATCACCGGTGGTCTTCCACGTGTAACCGAGTTATTCGAAGCACGTAATCCTTCCGATCCTGCCGTAGTTTCTGAAATCGACGGTGTGGTATCTTTCGGAAAAAAACTGAAACGAGGCAGCAAGGAAATTATCATCACTTCTAAAACGGGAGAAAGCAAAAGCTACCTTATTACGACAACCAAACAAATCCTAGCTCAGGAAAACGATTATATCAAAGCCGGTGATAAACTGTCTGATGGCGCTATTACCCCTGCCGATATTCTTGCAATTAAAGGGCCTACCAATGTTCAGGAATATATCGTTAACGAGATTCAGGAAGTTTACCGCCTCCAGGGTGTAAAAATCAACGACAAGCATTTCGAAGTGGTGGTTCGCCAGATGATGAGGAAAGTTGAGATTGAAGATCCGGGCGACACACGCTTTTTGGAAGGTGAACTGGTAAATAAAATTGATTTTCAGGAAGAAAACGACTGGATCTACGGTAAAAAAGTTGTCGTAAATCCCGGCGAAGAAACCTCTTATAAACCCGGCCAGATCATTCCTGCCCGTAAACTGAGGGACGAAAATTCAATTCTGAAACGTAAGGATAAAAAGGTCATTGAAGCACGCGATGCTCATCCGGCAACTGCCCGTCAGATATTACAGGGGATCACAAGAGCCTCTCTTCAGACAAAAAGCTGGATATCTGCCGCCTCTTTCCAGGAAACCACTAAAGTACTTACGGACGCCGCAGTCTATGCAAAATCTGATGATCTGGCAGGACTGAAAGAAAATGTTATTGTCGGCCATCTGATCCCTGCAGGGACAGGCTTACGCGAATACGATAAAATGATCGTAAGCACCAGGGAAGAATATGAAACCCTGATGGCATCCAAGGAAAAAGAAGACAATAAATCAGATAACGAGTAATTTAACTTTGAGGTGCATCGTCGGCTGTAATGGCTGACGATGCATTTTTTTTAAACAAAAACCATGGAAAAGAAAAACGAACAACAGTTAAACATCGAATTGAGCGAAGAAATAGCCGAAGGTATTTACTCAAACCTGGCGGTAATTACACATTCACATTCTGAGTTCATCGTGGATTTTGTAAAAATCATGCCGGGCATTCCCAAAGCCAAAGTTAAATCACGTATTATTCTTACACCACAACATGCCAAACGCCTGCTCAATGCCCTGAAAGACAACATTTCGAAATTTGAGGATACTTTTGGCACTATCGACGATAATAATCCCGTCGACTTAACGCCATTTAATTTCGGCGGGCCTACAGCGCAGGCTTAAAATTATTTCTTGTTCAGGAAATTTGCGAGGTTATTTTCCACCCTTTGAAGTACATTTTCCGTAGGGGATTTTACAAATTTTTCTCCGGTAATACTTTCGTATAGTTCAATGTATCTTTCCGAGATGCTGGTAATGATTTGTTCGGTCATTTCCGGTACCTGCTGGCCTTCTTTTCCCTGAAATCCATTGTCCATCAGCCATTCCCTTACAAACTCCTTTGAAAGTTGTTTCTGCGGAAGGCCTTCCTTCTGACGTTCTTCATAACCTGTTTTATAAAAATAGCGCGATGAATCAGGGGTGTGAATCTCATCAATCAGTATGATCTTACCATCCTTTTTACCAAATTCATATTTGGTATCAACAAGTATGAGCCCCATTTTGGCCGCTATTTCAGTTCCCCTCTGAAATAATTTATAGGTATACTCCTCAAGTTGCTCGTAATCCGATTTTGTTACCAATCCCAGGCTAATGATTTCTTCTTTCGAAATGTCTTCATCATGCCCCACGGCTTCCTTGGTAGTAGGAGTTATGATGGGCGTTGGAAATTTATCGTTTTCCTTCATGTTTTCAGGCATCGGAACTCCGCATAACGACCGTTTCCCGGTCTTGTATTCACGCCAGGCGTGGCCGGAAAGGTATCCGCGGATCACCATTTCAACTTTGAACGGCTCGCATTTTACGCCAGCGGTTACCATCGGATCAGGAACGGCAATTTTCCAGTTCGGGACTATATCGGTTGTGGCATCGAGAAACTTTGAGGCAATCTGGTTTAATACCTGGCCTTTGTAAGGGATACCTTTTGGTAAAACCACGTCAAAAGCTGAAATCCGATCGGTAACAACCATTAATAATAGTTCGTCGTTAATATTATAAACGTCCCTGACCTTACCTTCATACAGGCTTTTCTGTCCAGGGAACTTAAAATTTGTTTTAACAATAGCGTTGCTCATTTATAATGAAATTAGTATTAATAATCGGAGTAATCGGCTAAAAGGTTGAAACGAAGCTCAAAATTGTTTGCCTCGAAATCAGTGGCGATCCATAATTCGTCATTTTTCAGGCGGAGGATTTTCCATTCAGTGGTATCCTTCAAAATGGGTATGGTGCAAAAAATATCGTTTGAGATGGATTCGTATGGAGCCAGGGGCACTAAGGCAAAAGTTATTCTTGTTTTTTTATCGTTTAATATCAAATCTGATTTTGCGATCAGGTTGCCATCGGTATGCGATATGCTGATGAAATAATCTCCACTCCAGTCAGAGTATATGCTAAACGGAAATGCTTCGAGATTGCTGGCAAAATACCCCAATGAAATATCTTTTTCGTTGAACAGGATTTTGGAAATTTCCCATTTCCCGGTGAGCCTTTTTTCAGCAGAACGAAAACTAATTGACGGCCCATCCTCATATTTATTGCATGAAACAGAAACAATGATCAGAAAAAAAATGGATAAATATTTTTTCATTTTTCAGTGGAATAAGCATTAATTATTTTCGTAATGAGCTTGTGGCGGATAATATCTGTGTTGTCAAAATTAATAATGTCCAGGCCCGGAATATTTTTTAAAATTTCAATGGCATGTACCAATCCTGAAGCCTGGTTTTTGGGAAGGTCGATCTGTGTGATATCGCCTGTTACAATAAACTTGGCGGAACGTCCCATACGTGTCAGGAACATTTTCATCTGATTGATCGTGGCATTCTGTGCTTCATCCAGAATGACAAAAGCATTGTCGAGCGTACGTCCGCGCATAAATGCCAGCGGCGCAATTTCAATGATACGCTCTTCGATATATAAGCTGAGTTTTTGAGAGGGGATCATATCCCAGAGCGCGTCGTACAGGGGCTGCAGGTACGGGTCAAGTTTATCTTTCAGGTCGCCCGGAAGAAATCCCAGATTTTCTCCGGCTTCCACAGCAGGGCGGGTGAGGATGATACGTTTTACCTCTTTATCACGTAAAGCCTTTACAGCAAGAGCTACAGCGGTATATGTTTTGCCGGTACCGGCAGGGCCAACCGCAAAAATAAGATCGTTTTTTTCGCAGCTGTCTTTCATGCGGCGCTGGTTGTGTGTCCGGGCCTTAACTAAAAGGCCTTTTTGCCCGTGCAAAATCAAATCACCCTGGTCTGCATCGGTGGCAACGGCAGCCTTGGTCCCCGCATGCAGGTATTGTTTGATGACTTCCTCCGAAATAAAGCCTTTACTGTTATAATGCTTGATCAACAACCCGATAAACTCCTCAAAAACTTTCAATTCGTTTTTATCACCAATAATTTTAATGGTGTTGTCGCGGGCAATTATTTTAATTTTTGAGAAATAGCTTCTGAGTAGCTCTATGTGCTGGTCATGAGTACCGAAAAAATCTACAGGGTCGACAAATTCTAATGTTATGATCTTTTCGCTCATCAATTGCTTTAGAGGTGAATAAATTTTTAACAAAATTAATAAAAAATGTTTTGGCGCGCTTTAAAATTCGTAATTTTGATGGTGTTATTCTTTCATTAAAAATGGCTATTGTTACATTAACAAGTGATTGGGGACTTACCGACCATTATGTTGCTGCTGTAAAAGGTGCAATAATGAGCCGTTCCCCTCAGACAACCATTGTTGATATCACCCACAGCATCACAAAATACAGCCTTCCTGAAACGGCCTTTATTATTAAAAATTCATATAAAAATTTTCCAAAAGGCAGCATTCATATCATTGGTGTAAACTCAGACGAGACCAAAGATTCAACGCACACCATTGTCTACTATGACGAACACTATTTTATTGGTGCCGACAATGGCGTGTTTTCACTGCTTTGCGAAACCAAGCCTGAAAAGATCATTTCGATCAGTAAGCTTCCCGAACCAAAATATAAAACCTTTCCTTCCCTTGAAATTTATGCTGTGGCCGCCTGCCACATTGCTGATGGAAAAAAGCCTGATGAACTGGGAGAGATAAAAAAGGAACTGTACAAGCTTTCGGGATATTTGCCCATTAGTGAAGCCAATTCGGTTAAGGGCATTATTATTTATTTTGATTCGTACGATAACGCGATTACCAACATCTCCGACAAGATATTTGAGGAAGTCGGTAAAGGACGAAAATTTTCTGCTTTTTTCAGGAACGAAGAACTTCACGAAATCAAGAAAACTTATTCTGATGTCGCTGATGCCGACATCGTGCTGGTCTTCGGAGCCACCGGATTGCTTGAAATTGCTCTCAGCAAGGGTAGTGCCCGTAACCTCCTGGGCCTAAATATCTATGACCCTATCCGCTTAGAGTTCCAGGAATAGTCCGACACATTCTTTCTTTTAAATTGCATATTCAGTAATTCAATTAATTTACAGAAATTCAGAATATTGCACGCACTTGTCATGTGTGTATTAGCTGTTGGAAATATGCAAAATCTCTTGATTTTAGGATGAAATTTCATTAACTTTGTTTTAGAAACATAAAAACTGAATTATGAATATTAACCTTTACACAAAATAATTATGAAAAATAATATTGGAGTGATTGACAGATGCATAAGGTTTGTTTTAGCATTGGTTTTTATAATGCTTTATGCCACCAGGGCTGTGGTCGGAACCTGGGGTATTGTTTTGTTGGCTTTTGCCGCAATATTTATTCTGACTAGTTTCCTCGGTACAAGTCCGCTATACCTGCTTTTTAGAATTGATACGCGTTCTCATTCTAAGAAGAAAGAAGCGGGCCACAGTAACTTGTGATCATAACTGGTTGCCAATATTCATTAAAAGCCGGTGGCATATCCGGTTTTTATTCTATCTTTAGTAGTATACCTGTCCAATAAATAAAAATGTCTATTTTTATACTACTGAAATAATACGGATACATGGCAAAAAACAGGGTTACATTAACACAAAAGCTTTTTGGTTATTATTTCGGCATTTGCATCACAACCATAATAATATTAAGCACCTACTCATATTTTACGGCTAAAAACGCGCTTATCTCACGTACCTTCGATCAATTGAACTCGGTAAAATTTGAGAAAGAAAGGAATATTGAGAACTATTTCATTGAAAGAATGGATGAGGTAATGCAAATTAGCCGCAATGAATATTGGTCCTCACTTAATGAAACAGCCGCATTATTCTATTCCGGAAAAATAGATGAAGAGCAATTAAAGGCAATAATATTTAAGGAATATTTAATCAAAATCAGTCCTCATTTTAGTGGAATTACGAATTTTAAAAGCATTACGGTAGAGACAAAAAAATTTAGTTGTTTTATTTCTTTAGGCGAAAAACTCCCGAAAGATGCCGTTATGTTTCCCGATAAATTCTCTTATCAGTTCGATAATTTTTTTAAAGAAATTAGTAAGGTAAATCATGTTTCAATAGTTGAAGATTTATCCAGAAAAAAAATTTTCATTGGAACCCCAATAAATAATAAAATTACTAATGAAAATGAAGGTGTTATATTGCTGGAAATCGATATGGCTTCCATCAACTCCATCATGTTTAACACGAACGTGATGAATGGCCTGGGGAAAACCGGCGAAGCCTATGTGGTAGGCACTGACCGTATCATGCGTACATCGTCAAGGTTTAAGAGCAATTCGGTAAATATGACGAAGGTAAAGACTTTTGGCGTTGAAAAAGCATTTCAGGATATTTCCGCTACCGGCGAGTATCGGGATTATCGTAATAAAATAGTCCTGGGTTCGTTCGGAAAAATAAAAATTCCCGGCCTGAACTGGGCGATATTGGTTGAGATAGATTTGGAAGAAGCCATGATTCCGATTTATACCTTGAGAAACAGTATTGTGATTCTCAGCCTGATTATTTCAATGCTGATATTAGGTGTTGTCTTTGTAATTTCGAAGCGTATTTCGCTACCGGTATTGAAACTGAAACAAGCAGCAGACAGCATCTCCAGTGGGAATTATGACATTTATGTTGATAATAATTCAAGAGATGAAATAGGAGAACTTTCCAATGCGTTCAACCAAATGGTTGGCAAAATCAAAGAACAAAAGAAGGAAATTTATGAGGAGCGCTCCATGCGGTTAACTTCGGTTTTTGATGGTCAGGAACAGGAACGTCAGCGGCTTGCACGCGACTTGCATGATGGGCTTGGGCAACGTATCCTGGCTGTGAAGATGCAACTCGAACGGGCAGAAAATGCCAGTATGGAACTCAAACAAAAATTGATAGCTGAAGCAAGGATTATGTTGTCTGCTATTTCGAAAGAAGTGGTCGGGATGTCTGAAAACCTTATGCCGCACGTGCTTGCAGAATTCGGACTTATAAGCGCGATTGAGAACCTTTGTGAAGAAGTTGGGGAAATCAGGGGAACAACTATTAATTTTGCCGTTAATGAAATACCTTCAGATTGCAGTGATGATGTAAAGATTTATCTTTACCGGATCATTCAGGAAGCTTTGAATAATATTGTGAAACATTCGCAGGCAAAAAATGTGGATATCAGTTTTTGTTATAAGCATCCCCTAATTGAACTAATGATTACCGATAATGGAAAAGGCTTCGATGTGCATAAAATCAGGAAAGGCAGTAATGGCATCCTTAATATGCGCGACAGGGTGGACATTTTGGGTGGAACTTTTAATATCAGTTCTGTTCCGGAAAAGGGAACTACCATCGAAGTCATTATTGATATCGAAAAAAAAATAAATCAAATTAAAACGGATTTGTGAAAACAATCAAAATAGTATTAGCCGACGACCATCAGATTTTTCGTGATGGAATAAAAGCACTGCTTTCAGATGAACAACATATCGAAGTAATTGCCGAGGCATCTAACGGGGAGGAATTGCTCAGCCTGCTGAAGGTGGTGAAACCCGATGTGCTGGTTTTAGATATTTCAATGCCCAGAATTTCCGGTATTGAACTGGCCAAGACCATCAGTGAAGCATATCCTGAAATCAGAATTTTAATATTATCCATGCACAAGAATAATGATTTTGTCATAAATGCCATGATCAACGGAGCTAAGGGCTACCTGCCGAAAGATACCTCGCGTAAAGAGCTCCTGGATGCCATTAATACTATTTATCATGGAGATGAATACCTCGGGAAACTTATTTCAACCAATATTTTGAAGAGCTACATCGGAAGGACTCATTCAGGGAATGAGTCTTTCAAAGATGAACAGCTGACATTACGTGAAAAAGATATAATCAGGCTGGTAGGGCAGGGCCTTGCAAACAAAGAAATTGCAGACAGGCTGTTTATCAGCATCCGAACGGTTGACAGTCATAAGAACCATATTATGAACAAACTCAAAATTAAATCAACGGCTGAGCTGATTATTTACGGTATAAAAAATAAAATCATCGATATTCAATAAGCCCCATGTATTTTGATTAGGTAAATTACCTATGCATAGGCATATCCTTTAGTAAAAATTACGCTATTTCTTGGAGTTAAAATTCATGTTTCAAAGAATAATTTTACTGCCGGAATTATTTTGCAGTAAAACTATTTTATGAAACGTACCATACCCGCAATTTTCCTTGTAATTGCACTTATGATCAGCTGGCAGTTGAAAGCCCAGGATGGCAATGACAAAAAGTTTAAGTTGCCTTTTAAGTTGAATGTCGGTGCCGATCTGATGAGCCGTTATGTTTGGCGGGGCCTTGATTATGGCGGATCGCCGAGCATTCAGCCGACTCTTTCATTTAGCTTGGGCGGTTTTGAAATCGGTTATTGGGGAGCCATGGCAATAACCAATAATTACGTGGAAACTGATTTGTATGCGAAATACTCCATAAAAGGCTTTACGGTAACATTAACAGATTACTATATTCCGGCATTGGCTACTCAGGTCAACGATTCGAAATTTACGTTTAGTAAAAATCCGAATAGAATTGATTTTGATACAACAAACGGCAGCAATCTGAATCGATTTACCTGCCATTCGCTTGAAGCTTCCTTGCAATACAAAGGCCCCGAAAAATTCCCATTCAGCATTTTGGTTGCAACTTATATTTCCGGTAATGATAAAAGCCCTGAGGACACCGTGTTTACACAAACAGGCCTGGTGCAAAGTGTAAATTTTAAAAACAGGTATTCCACCTACATTGAACTCGGTTATTCTTTTGCTGTCAAAAGTTTTAATTTTGATGTCTTTGCCGGAGCCACGCCCTTTTCAAGTGTATACAGCACACCGGCCTATGGGGGTGGTTTTGCCGTGGTCAATACCGGCATCACCGCATACCGTTCGGTTAAAATCACGGAAAATTATAGTTTACCACTGAAAGCTTCGGTTATTTTCAATCCGCAGGCCAGTGGTTTCCACTTTGTCTTTGGAATAACATTATAATCACAATTAATATTAATTAAATAAAGGAGGTTAAATTATGGATACAGGTTCAACAGGTTTTATGCTTCTGGCATGCAGCCTGGTAATGTTAATGACGCCCGGGCTCGCATTTTTTTATGGCGGGCTGGCAACCAAGAGGAATATTCTTGGTATCATGATACAGAGCTTTGCTTCACTGGGATGGACAACAGTCTTATGGGTAGCCTTCGGCTATTCATTATGTTTCAGTGGTGGTGCAGGCGGTATTATTGGAAATTTTGATAAAGCTTTTTTATCGGGAGTTGGAATGGATTCCATGTATACGAATGGAAAAATACCGGAATTCGTGTTTATAGCTTACCAGATGATGTTTGCGATTATCACGCCGGCTCTTATTACAGGGGCGTTTGCCAATAGGGTAAATTTTAAAGCATATATGATTTTCCTCACGTTCTGGCAGGTTTTGGTTTACTATCCGTTCGTGCATATGGTATGGGGCGGAGGCTTATTAGCCACATGGGGGATCATTGATTTTGCCGGTGGTATCGTGGTGCATGCAACGGCTGGTTTTGCAGCGCTGGCTTCTGTTTTCTATGTTGGCGCCCGGGTTGAAAAAAACAATACTCCCAACAGTATTCCGCTGGTAGCTATCGGAAGCGGGCTTTTATGGTTTGGCTGGTATGGTTTTAATGCAGGCAGCGAAGTAGCCGTTGATTTTATTACCTCATTAGCCTTCCTGAATACCGATATAGCAGCGTCTTTTGCTACCGTTACCTGGGTGGCCATTGAATGGATCCATATGAAAAAGCCCAAATTTCTCGGGATGCTGACGGGATCTATTGCAGGCCTGGCAACCATTACTCCTTGCGCCGGATTTGTTCCGCTTTGGGCTTCTCCTATTATCGGAATTGCTGCCGGTGGCGTCTGTTATCTTGCAGTCCAGTTTAAAAACAAAAGAAAATGGGATGATGCGCTGGATGTTTGGGGCGTGCATGGTGTCGGAGGATTTTTAGGGTGTGTGTTGCTTGGTGTTTTTGCATCAAAAGCAGTAAATGGGGCAGGTGCAGATGGCTTATTTTTCGGAAATGCGGCATTTTTCGGTAAAGAGGTACTTGCAGTTGTTATTGCTTCGGCTTATGCGTTCATCTTTACCTACATCATGCTGATCCTGATCAACCTGGTAACGCCTGTCAGAGTCTCGGAGACGTTCGAAAAATTAGGATTGGATGCTTCTCTTCATGGAGAACATGCCTATGATGAAGGCGCTTTATGATGCTATTCAAATTGGTTAAATGTGAACTAATTGTAGTACAAGGTTCTGTTAATTGAATTGAAGGAAGGGGAACCTTTACATTAAGTTATTTTATTATTTTAATCAGTAATTTGATTAAAGTATTTTACTGAAAAATACCTGAGATTAATCTTTGATGGAGGAAAAATGTACTTTTGCCGAAAGTATAATACTAACCATCAAAGATTAATTTTATGTATTTTTCAGGTTTAACAAAAAAGATATCATTGACATTATCTTTAGCATTAGTGTCAATGGCTTCATTTGCCAATGAAGCAGCATCAGGTGGCTTGACTGCCGAAATAATGAACGACCAGCGTTATAACCGCGCCATACACATCATGGTGATGTTGCTGATTGGTTTTGGGTTCTTAATGGTTTTTGTCCGTAAATACGGACGTTCGGCACTTACGGCTACTTTTTTATTGGTGAGCACTGCGTTGCCGCTGTATTTCATGATAAGAAGTACCAGGCTTTTTGGCGGAGTATCCGAAGAATTAGAAAAACTTATTTTGGCCGAATTTGGCGCAGCCAGTTTGTTAATTGCAGCCGGAGCTGTTTTAGGAAGGCTGAAGATGCCCCAGTACATTTTATTGGGTTTATTATTCATTCCGGCATACGCGTTTAATGAGTGGATAGTTTTAGAAGGTGGCCTTGGCTTAATTGATGCCGGAAGTGTTGTGGATACCGGAGGTTCCATTGTTATTCACGCTTTTGGCGCTATTTTCGGATTAGGTGTCGCACTCACTATGACGACCAAACAGGAAATGGAAAAAACCATTGAGTCGGATGCTACCAGCGATCGGTATTCTATGTTGGGTAGTATGGCTTTGTGGATTTTCTGGCCAAGCTTTTGTGCTGCATTGGTCAGCCCGGCAGATATGCCTCACACCGTGATCAATGTTATTTTTGCTCTTTGCGGTTCTACATTAGCAACCTATATCTTTTCCATATCCTTGCGAAAGAAAGTCAGTATCGCCGATATTGCCAATGCTGCCCTTGCCGGCGGCGTAGCCATTGGCTCGTCATGTGTAGTGGCAAGCCATTCAATGGCTGCTATCATAGGTATTATGGCAGGAGGAATTTCCACCCTTGGATTTGCGGTAATTCAGTCCCGTCAACAAAAATGGATGAAAATTATTGATACCTGCGGTGTCAGCAACCTTCATGGGATCCCGGGACTGATGGGCGGCCTGGCCGTATTACCTATTGTGCGGGGACTTAGCATTGGCAGCCAGTTGCTCGGAATTTTAATAACCATCGTCGTAGCATTTGGCAGCGGATTCGTTGTTGGGAAAATACTCCCAATACTTGGGCGTAAGACAGAAGCTTATGAAGATGCTGATGAATTTTTAGATGCGGAAGAACCAGAAGTGGTTGAAGAATTAGTTGAAAACAACGCGTGATTCATTTTTTATAAAATTCCGCCCCGGTGGTTTCGGCTGCGCTCAACCACCGGGGCGGAATTAAAAATTTTTCATCATAAGAGGATTTAATCCTCTTTCTTATAAAATCTATTTATTTCGTCTTATCCGGGAATGGCGGTATCGGTGGCAGGTTGGTGTCGGTCTTTTTAAGTTCTTCAAGAATCAGTTCAATCGCTTTGTTCAGTTGTTCGTCATCTCCTGCATATTCTTTCGCGGGATCGTTGATTATTAGCACGTCAGGATCTACGCCATGGCCCTCAATAATCCATTTTTTACCTTCGGCATCATAATGTGCAAATTCGGGTTTGTTCAGGAAGCCACCATCAATCAACGGTAATGATCCACGTATTCCGACTACGCCACCCCAGGTCCGCTGGCCAACCAGTTTGCCGATTTTTAATTCTTTAAACTGATAAGGGAAAAGGTCGCCATCCGATGCGGAGTACTGGTCGATAAGACAAATTTTAGGGCCATACTGCTGGCCAATTCCTGCTATATTCTGACTGGCATTACGCGACATTTTCATGTATACAAGTTCACGGTTCAGCCGTTCGATGATCATAGGAGAAACATTCCCGCCGCCGTTACCGCGGTCGTCGATGATCAATGCGTTTTTGCTCAACTGTGGGTAAAAATGTTTAACAAATTCATTTAGCCCGGTAACGCTCATGTCGGGAATATGGATGTATCCCACTTTGCCGTCGGTAGCTTCATTCACTTTTTTAATGTTGTTTTGAACCCAGTTATAATAATACAATTCCGATTCATCATCCACCGGAATTACGATCACCTTATGTGCCCCCTGCTCAGAAGCTGTAGTGTTGACAGTCAGTTCAACCTGCTGTCCTGCAGTATTGACAAGCAATTCATAAATGTTCTTTATACCTGTAACAGATTTTCCGTTAACAGCAACTATAAAGTCGCCTTCCCTGACGTCAACGCCCACCTCGGTCAGTGGTGAACGCGTATTGTTGGTCCAGTTTTCCCCATGGAGAATTTTTTCAATTTTAAAATATCCCGATTTGTCTTTGGTAAGCGTGGCGCCCAGCAACCCAAGTTTGATTTTAGCTGCCTCCGGTTTTTCACCGCCCCCGGTATAAGCATGGCCCACACTGAGTTCACCGATCATCTCACCGATGATATAAGTAAGATCGGCACGATGGTTCACATAAGCGGTGAGCGGTTCATATTTTTTATAAATGCTTTTCCAGTCGACCCCATGCATGCCAGGATCATAAAAGAAATCACGCATCTGCCTCCACGACTCCGTAAAGATCTGCTTCCATTCATCTTTAAGGTTAACCCACACTTTCATGTTCGAAAGGTCGGTATAATCCTTAATGTCAACTTTTGATTTTGGGAGGTCCACCACCGCATATTTTCCTTTGTCGGCGACGACCATCTTCTTTTTGTCGTTTGAGAGGATATAGCTGCTATATGCGCCCAGGTTGGTTTCTCTCTTTTCTTTCAGGTCATAGACCATAAGTGCGGCATTTGGTTCAGAAGCTGTCGTCCGGCAATAATAAATAAGGTCATCTGCACTGTTAATATTCCAGTAAGAACCGGCGCCAATAGGAAGCGCAATGATACGGTCAACAATTCCATCAATATCAACCGTTATATCACCGGTTTTATTTCCTGCTTCTTTATTTTCAGGTTCTTTGCTACCTGTTGCTATGCCAACCTCATCGTCAACCGGCTTGAACGGCGACGGTGTAGTTTTTGCCAGCGTAAGCATGTACACTTTTGTCATGTTGGTATAGGCATGGTTCCATTCTGTCCAGCTATAGGTAGGATTGAAATCACGGCTGGATGTAAAGTAAAGATATTTTCCGTCTGAGCTGAAGGTCGGTTCCCCACAGTCGTACCAACCGTCGGTTACCGGATATTTTTTCATGGAAGCCACATCATAAAGGTAAATCTTTGTTTCAGCAGATTTATCGGGCCTTGCATAAGCGATCCATTTGCTGTCTGGCGCCCAGCCAAATTCGGTAAATTCCCCGTCATTTGATTTGTCTATTTGTGTGACTTTTTTACTGTAGACATCGATATACTGAAGCCTGAGCATTTTATCGGCCCACAACAGTTTTTTACTGTCGGGCGACCAAACAGGCTGGTATTTGTAAGTGTCAGATTTCTCGGTGAGTTTAACAGGAGCGGATGTCCCATCCTGAGCGATCATATAAATCTCATCTTCCCCGGTAGCATCTGAGATATAGGCAATATATTTCCCATCGGGCGACCATGTCGCATTTCGGTCGTGTACGCCTGAGCTTTGGGTCAGGTTTCGCGTAATGCCGCTTTTTGCAGGAACGGTATAAACATCTCCTCTGCCGCTAAAAACAAGACGTTTCCCATCGGGGGAAATATCGTACGAAGTGATATTTTTAGAGGCATCTTTCATCTCGTTGCGCCCGGTGTTCAGGTCATCGGCTATCTGAATAGTTACTTTCACCGATTTTTGAGTTTTAAAATCATAGGTGTAAATATATCCGCCGTTTTCAAAAACTATGGCGCTGTCGCCCAGAGATGGGAACTTGATGTCGAATTCCGTAAAATCTGTCAGTTTTTTTATTTCTTTGGTGGCCAGGTCATAGCAGAACAAATTCATGATACGGTCCCGGTCTGAAAGAAAATAAATGTTATCACCGTGCCACATCGGGAAGATATCCTGTGCAATATTGTTGGTGATATTGAGGGTGGTTTTTTCTTTGAAATCATAGATCCAGATGTCATCAGCCATGCCTCCTTTATAGTATTTCCAGGTGCGGAATTCGCGAAAGACCTTGTTGTAAGCCAGTTTACTTTTGTCTGGTGAAAAACTGCAAAACCCGCCGCTCGGTAAAGGAAGTTCTTCGCTTAATCCACCATCGGCTGCGACCTGATAAAGCTGTCCCTTGAAATCATTAAATGATTTCATCCGTGAACGGTAAATTAGTGTTTGATCATCTTTCCAGGCCATTAGAATATTGTTCGGGCCCATACGGTCTGAAAGATCATCCCTGTTTAGTGTGGCTGTGTAGGTGAGCCGTTTGGGAACTCCGCCACTGGCCGGCATGATATAAATTTCGGTGTTCCCGTCGTATTGGGCGGTAAAACCTATGTTTTTACCGTCGGGCGAAAACTTTGCAAACATCTCATAACCGATGTCATTGGTTAGTTTGCGGGCAATACCACCTTTTTTATCGACCATATACAGGTCTCCTGCGTAAGAAAAAACGATTTTATTTCCGGAAATCGCCGGAAAACGCAACAAACGCATTTCATTCTGTGCATTAATGGCTGTAACAAAACAAAAGCATATGAGCAGGCTAAAAACTATTTTAAACTTCATAAAATAAAGCGTTTTGATTATGGGCAAAATTAATAAAATGCAGGTAAAAGCCGGGCTGTTCTGAAAGAATTATCCTTCAAATGTAAAGGAAATCTGGAAAATCTTTGAACCGAGCCGCCTTACACTGTTTGTGTAAACGGTGTTTTCAGGAACCAAAAGATTACGCAACCCGTATGACATTTTGAGTTCAATACCAAACTTAAAATAAGGAAGATAAAAGTCAACACCTGTACCCACGTCAATCATATAATCATTGCGGGCCAGTTTTATAGGTGCTTCCCCTTCCTTGTTCTTTTTCTTTGCCTGGGAGGCCATATCAATACTGTATTTGGCTCCACCGATAAGGTATGCACTGAAATTTCCTATTCGTTTCGAGGAGTATTTTAGGTATATAGGGAACGTCATAAAAGTAGATTCAATCTTTTTAGATTGGGTATAACTTATGGAATCATGGAAATTAAATGTGTATTCAACGGTGCGGTTGCCAAATGAAAGCGTTGGCACAAAACGGAGGCTGAGGTATTTTGTGAGCCGTAAACTTGAGACAATCCCTATATCGAATCCGAAATCGGGTTTTGTCAGGACATTGGTCAGAGAATCGAAAGGGGTAAGGTCCTCCACAGTTTTTATGGCAAAGTTCATCTGGTTCATACCAAGTAAAAAACCAAAATGATACATCCTTCGGTCGAATTTTGGCAGGTTCTCTGTAACCACCCTCCTGCGATTCTGTGCAAAACCCGGAGCATCTAATGCAGCCAGGAGAATTAACAGACAGGTAATATGTAGTACAATTTTTTTCAAGACTTGTTTTTGAGCCTTATATAACGCCATGTATTTAAAAGTATTGCAAAATTAAATATTTTTTTGCTTTTCACCGATATAAATTGTTGATATTCCGCCGCTAAGACGCTGTTGTTGCAAATTACAAAAACCCGCTTGTTCCATGATATTCAAGAATGACGCTCCTTCCGGAAACTCCACAACACTTTCGTGCAGGTATTTGTATGCTGCTTTATTCCCTGAAATTATCCTTCCCGCAACCGGCAGGTATAATTTGAAATATAAATGATAGATCATCTTGAAAAAGCCTCGCGGTTGTGAGAATTCAAGTATGAAAATTTTTTTTCCGGGTTTTACCACGCGAAGCATTTCTTTAAGCCCCGAACTTAGATGTTGAAAGTTGCGCACCCCAAAAGCCACTATGGCATTGTCGAAAGCGTTATCAGCGAAAGGCAGGTTTTCAGCAGCACCGGAGCGCAATTCAATGTTTTTCTCCAGGTTATACCGGCTTATTTTTTTTCTTCCTATTTCAAGCATCTTTTCAGAAATGTCAACACCTGTGAAATGGCTTCCCGGGATTTTTCGTGCCGCCATTATTGAAAGATCTGCGGTGCCGGTGGCCACATCAAGGACCGTATGTGGGTTTTCATCCTTCACTAAACGGATAATTTTTTTTCTCCAGCGTTTATCAATATTGAAAGAAAGAAAATGATTCAAAAAATCATATCTTGGAGCAATATCGTCGAACATTTTTCCGATATCCTCATTCTTTTTGCTTTTCAACAAAGAGTCCATTCAGGGTTTAATGAAACGGGTAGAAAATTATAACAAGCTTTGTAGTTCTTTGATCAGCCTGTCTTTGTTTATTGGGGCTACACCAATTTCTTCGCAAACCAGCCCGCCGGCAATATTTGCAATAAATGCGGTATCATAAAGGGGCAGGTTAAGGGCGGTGCATAATGCAGCTACCGAGATTGCCGTATCACCGGCGCCTGATACATCGGAAACATTCCTCACCCGCGACGGGATCAGCGCGCCTTCAGCAATACCGGTTTTATTGTGCGAAGACACAAAAACCCCAAGTTCTGACAACGTTACCATCATGTTTTTAATGTTCTGATGATGCTGAAATCCCGAACAGATTTTCAGCAGTTCTTCCGGCTGCCTGTGAATATTCTCAATTTTCAGGCCTTCGCAAAGCTCTTTATAGTTGGGTTTGAACAACGTTACATTTTTGTAGAAGGAGAAGTTTTTCTTTTTTGGGTCAACAACCACCGGGATTTTTAACCTTTCAGCCAGCTCAACAACCCATGTGATAAGGGCCACATTGATCACACCTTTATCATAATCTTCGAAAAGGATGGCGCCCGGCTTTTCAGCCGTGATCATACGTTCGATATGGTTATAAAAATCCCGTGTCTCTTCCTGGTTGAGTGGATGCGCCACCTCTTCGTCAACCCTCAGCATCTGATAATTATTTCCGATGATACGGAATTTTGTGGTGGTGATTCTATTATCACTCCTAACCATTCCTGCTATGCTGATATTGTTTTTCTGCAATAGCTGGTTGAACTCATCGCCTTTTTGATCATTCCCGCTGATGCTGCATAGCAGGGGTGTTGCTCCCAGCGACTGAAGATTCAGCGCTACATTGGCAGCGCCTCCCAGGCGGTTTTCACGCTTGGTGACCGAAACCACAGGTACCGGAGCTTCGGGCGATATGCGATCGACCTTACCCCAGATGTAAGAATCGATCATGATATCACCGATTACCATCACTTTCAGATGGGAAAAATCGGTGAAAAGCTTTTCAACAGATAGTTTATCAATGGTCAGCATCAGTAGCTTGATTTTAAACGTGCATACTCTGTTTTCAGGAAATTTGTTTCATTATCATAAAGAAATTTTATGGTAAAAGCAGAGTTCGCATCCTGGCTGACCTGTACCAGGCTTTTACCGATCTCTTCGGTGTCTGATGAATAAAGCAAAAGCTGCAATTCGCCTTTGAATTTCTTGGAAAAATCAATAGTCAGCGGTATCGTTTTGTTTTTATTACCGGAGGCCGAATACGTGTCAATTTTTACAAGAGAAATTCCCATATCCTTCAGGATAGGGTCGGGAATGACTTTGATGTGTATAAGGCTCTTGTCGGCGTCCTGAATAAAACCTGTGATATAGGCTTCGCCTTTGGAAATAAATTCACCAGGTTCATAATTTGCTGTATCGCCCGGATCTTCTGGATTTTGGTACTCATCAGGAATGGTGTAGTCGTCATAATAATTTATATTGCTGCATTTGGTGTATTCAGCAGACTTTCCGATAAGGTAGGCAAATCCGGCAATGCAATACACCATGGAAAAAACCATGACCAGGATTCCGGGAACCCATTGGCCGGCTTTTTTCTGAATGCTCCCGAGAATAATCAGCAGAAGCCCCAGCCCTGCAACTAATAAAACGGATATTAAAAACAACACCCATAACAAGGTTGAACTCATAACTCTTTATTTTAAATGGCTTAATGCTTCTTTCAGCCTTTTGACGGCCTCAATTATAACATCTTTTGATGTGGCATAAGAAAAACGAAGGCAGTTGGGATCTCCGAAAGCGGTACCAGAAACCATGGCAACATAAGCTTTATTAAGCAGGTACATGCTCAGGTCTTCGCTGCCGTTGATGGTAATTTCACCGTCTTTTTTTCCAAAATAATGTTTTACATCCATAAAAACATAAAAAGCGCCGTCAGGTTTGTTGGTAATCACACCCGGGACCTCTTTCAGCAGGCCCAGCAGCAGGTCGCGGCGTTCGTGGAAGGCATCGAGCATCACCTTAAACTCAGGGGTGAGTTTCGGATCCATGTCGATAGCGGCAAAAGAAGCTTTCTGAGCGATGGAACAAGCGCCCGATGTTATCTGGCCCTGCAGTTTATTACAGGCTTTGGCAATCGGCTTTGGCGCTGCAATGTATCCGATACGCCAGCCGGTCATGGCGTAACCTTTTGAAACACCATTGATCACGATGACATTGTCCTTCATGGATTCAAACTGGGCGATGCTTTCATGTTTTCCCAGGAAATTTATGTATTCGTAAATTTCGTCGGAGATGACAAAAATATTTTTATGGCGTGCAAATACTTTCGCAAAAGCCCTGAGTTCGTCTTTGGTATAGACCGTTCCTGTTGGGTTGCACGGACTGCTGAAAATAAAAACCTTGGTTTTATCGGTAATAGCATCTTCAATTTGCTGTGGGCTGACCTTAAAATTGGTTTCAATGCTGCTTGGGAGGTACACCGCTTTTCCTTCGGCAAGTTTTACAATTTCTTTGTAGGAAACCCAGTAGGGGGCAGGTACGATAACTTCATCACCTGGATTTACCAGGGCAAGCATGACATTAGCGATGGAATGTTTTGCACCGGTAGACACTACGATCTGATCAGGTGTATAATCAAGGTTGTTATCTCTTTTAAGCTTGTTGCAGATTGCCTGCCGTAGTTCAGGATAGCCGGGGACGGGGGGGTAGTGCGTGAAATTCTTATCTATGGCATCTTTGGCGGCAGTTTTAATAAAGTCAGGGGTGTTAAAATCCGGTTCTCCGATGCTGAGGTTGATAACATCAAACCCCTGCTCTTTCAGTTCGCGGCTTTTCTGTGTCATGGCCAGGGTTTCCGACTCTGACAAATTGTTGATTCTGTTGGCTAAATAGTTCATTTCATTAAAATTTTTTGCGATTATTTTTTTTCAAAATTAGTAATATATTCTAAAATTTACCTTATTAAAACAGTTTGAAAATGTTTAAACCCTGTAGGTGTTTTTAGACACTTTTAGTCTTTAACACAGCGTACGGACATGCCGTATCCTTTGCTGTATTCATATGTATAAACAAAGCTATTTGAAGCTGAAAGCATTCTAAGAATGGCATCCGAACTGTTTTTTTCGTTAGATGTCCAGTAATAGGCTCTTTCACCGCCTTTGTAAAATTCTTCAAATACCTCTCTGGTACCACCCATTGGAGCAGCCAGACCAGTACTGGTGCCGGCCGCGCAGCTCTTTATAGCATCTCCTGCTGTTGTAAATCCACCCAAATATTCGACCAGTATATTCCACTCATTATTAGTTGCGACATGCCAGCCTTCAGGAGCAAGGCCGCGCGGATCAGATACAGCCCACCAGTTATAGAGCTTCCCGTATTTGGCTCCGTTTTTAGGATCGTTTTTATAATAACACCAGGCAGGTTTTTTGCTGTAACAGGCGTCTTTCCATTCTTTCTGGTTTTTTACTTCCGTTATTGGATCGCCATTTCTGAATGCGCTAACATTTAAGTTTTCGGCAGTCCATTCCTGGGTTCCGATCTTTACTGATGCTATAGCTGGTTTCGTTTCAGTGCTGCTTTGGCCTTTGGAATTCACTGCAAAAAATAAGGCCGACAGTAGTAATAAGTAGTTAAAAGTTTTCATAGTTTTAAGGGTTATTGAAAATTGTTGGGCAACCGTTGCCGGATTTTTTTTCAAAATTAGTAATTATATTAATATAAAATCCTCAGCCCGATTCTTGCCATTTTGAAATTATTTTTTAGCGTATATTTGCATAAAAATAAATTTTATGGAAGACTTCCTCGACATACTTAAATATACCCTGCCTTCAGGTGTTGTATTTGCCACAGCATTTTTTATTTTACGCGCTTTTTTACAGAATGGCACCCATAAAAAGCTGCTGGAGCTGAAACTTTCCAACCAGAATGTCGTCACTCCGATTCGCCTGCAGGCCTACGAAAGGGTGATATTATTGCTGGAGCGCATCTCACCTTCCAGCCTGATCATCAGGGTAGCAATGCCAGGAATGTCAGGCAGCCAGCTTCAGGCAGCCCTGGTTCAGAATATCCGCGATGAGTTTGAACACAATTTATCGCAGCAGATTTATCTTTCCTCCACCGCCTGGGACCTGACACGCAATGCCAAGGAAGAAATGATAAAACTCGTGAACCTGGCCGCCTCCCGCCTGAACGATAATGCCACAGCTACGGACCTTGGTTCGGTGATCCTGGAACTTTCCATGACTCAGGATAAACTCCCTGTGAATGCTGCCATTGAATACATTAAAAAAGAAGTCAGGCAGCTGTATTAATATTTGTAACAAGTATTGTTTTCATTTTTAATTTTTCGGTTTCTAAAGCTCAGGGGCTTGTAGAATTTCCTGCTTTTTTTGCTCCACATAAAAGGTTTGCGCTTCAGGATTCCGATACGGTATTTTTCATCATTTTTTTTCTGCTCAAGCTTGTCTTTTTCCGTCAATAAGGGCTCAATGACTTTAACGATAATGGTATTTGAGAATACGGTTACAACACCTTGTCCTTCCCCGGTTGTTGTCATAACCACGCTGATTTCATCGCCATCCTTCAGGTTTTTGCCGGTGAAAATATCCGAGCCGCTACCCGCGTTTTCATCGTTGATTTTCCATTGATATTTTTGGTTTTTACCGGCATTTTCAGCGGTGGCTGCAAAAGTCAGCGCTTTTCCTTTTTGTATGGTTGAACACCCAAGCGCTTTAATACTTACGGACGGTTCTGCAGAAACCTGCACGGTCATCACTATTTCATTAGAAAGTACTTTTTGTATGACAGAACATGGATTTTTTATTGTTACGGCAAGGCTTACAATGTCGCCGTCTTTTAGGTTTGAGGCGGTAAATGTCTCCGATATGCCAACGCCGGCGCCGTTTACCATCCATTGATAACCAGATATGACTTCATTTTCGTGTGTTTCAAGCCTGAATGTAACTGCAGCTCCTTGTTTGATGACATTATTTGGGGACGCTGTTATGTTTGCAACAAAAGGAATTTCTTTGTTTATGGCCAGGTCAATACCATTGTCGCTGCCGGATATTTCGGGCAGGGAGCTTACAACCCTTACCCTGTAGTTTGAAGAAGCTGCAATATCGCAGGGAATATTGCAAGTTATCACTCCGGTGTTGGCCGAAGACATTAGGTTACCTATGTTTACGGGGTTTGAAAAATTTCCATGTTCATCAGAAAGTTGTGCGGTATAATTATTTCCGGGTGAAAAAACGCCTGTTGCTTTGAATGGAACATTTATGCCGCTGCAGGCGCAAAAAGTAGTTTCATTTATCGTTCCGGTGATGATTTGATTTTCGGAGCTGCTGAGCGAAAAATTATCAGCCTGTGCCCATTTGCTGATATCATTGGCGCCTGCCAACTGAACTGTAATAAAAAGGCCGCTTAAAGGTGCGGTGAAACTAAAACTTCGTTTTGTCCAAACGCCGGTAACGGGCATTTCACCGGTAAAGACCGGAGTGCCGAACGAACTTTTTTCATTGGAAACCCCTATTTGAAATTGCTGCGGAATAAAGCTGCTGCTACCTTTATCCCAGAAGGTTATGGCATATGTTTTTCCTGCCATAAGAGGTGACGACAACTCCATGGAAATCGCATCGGTTCCGCCACCGGTAAACGCCACGAACCATGAACCGCTTTGTGCGGCGCCGTTGTATACTGCTGAATTGATGATATCCATATCGCCATAAGTCCCAAAAGCAAAGCTATGTGCCATCATCGAATTGAAGCTGGCGTTTGACAGGTTTATCTGGTCCACACCCGCTGGAGCGGTCGTTTCTTCGAAGTCCCCGTTCAGAAACTGTTGCGAAAATGATCCTGAAACACTCGTGAAAAATAATATTGCAGTGATTAAAATCAGGTTGAATTTTTTCATGGCCGGTTTTTTTTGTTGAAAGTGTGTTATAGATGAAAAAAACCGGGGAATTCATAAAACAATAGAAAATAATTCTAATCAGCACACAAAAGGCTGATTGGATAACTCAAAAACTAATACTATCAGCGTAAATAAACTATGAATCGGGAAACAGGGCGGGGCGTTATTTTATTCCAAGTTTATCTTTTAATTCCTTAGGAATGGCATCTTTATGAACGAGGATGGCAATGGTTTTCAGGCGGACATAATTTTCAGACATGAACCAATATCCGTTGTTTCCTTTCTTTCCGCCCCACGAATTTTTTGTGAGATAATACGTTCCTCCAAAATCAGATTTGGCAATTCCGGTGATGTGCATCAGGTGGTCATCGGTTACAGAAAAATCCTCGAATGCCTTTTGGCGGTCGCTCTGTTCAATTTTCTTTTTTTCTTTCTCCAGGGTTGCCACACCGCCGTTATCAGAAAAACTAATTTCATCAGAGACATCACCGTCCCAGCAAAAAGTATATCCCTTATTTATCGAGTTGTCCATAATATTGATAAGCTCATCGATCGGCAGGTTGTAATATTTCTCAAACATCCAGTTGTCGGGCACTTCAAGAACAAATTGCTGATAAAACGGATGGTGAGAATACGAAGTCAGTTCAACATAATTATCCGGATCAATGCCAAGGCTTGCTCCAAAGCTTTGCGGTGTATAATTTTTTCCGTCGTAGTTGAATGTCTGCGGAAGCTTACCCAGGTGTACATCCATCGCGCTGTCCAAAGAGAATTTCCATTTTTCTTCCGAACCGGCCGTACCCTTTTTTACCACCTGATCCATTATGTTTAAAAGTGCATCATCCAGGTCAAGCTGATTGTGGTTTTCATTTTTTTTCAGCCCGCTGTATACCTTTTCAGGAACAGCGCCGTATTCCCTGAACAAATAGGTGATGTCGTGGGCTTGTCCGCCAGGGCCAAAATTGCACTTACCCTGGAAGTGGTAAAAATTATAGGCTTTTATCGGGTATGCTTTACGTACATAAAACATTTCCGAAAGATCGTATTCGCCTTTTCCCATGCGTAATAACTCACTTTCCAAAAAAGATATGGTGGCAAAGCTCCAGCAGGTGCTCGACATGGCCTGGTTTTTTACAGGGGTGGTTTTAAGTTCTTTGGTAATCTCTATTTTTTCTTTATTTTGTCCGAATGCTGATACGCTGATTGCCAAAATTACCAGTGCTATAAATTGTTTTTTCATGATTTATTTTTATGCAAATATAATTTTTTTAACTTCGCCGCCATTCATACATAATTGAATTTATATACAACGATGGGAATTAGCAATGAGCTTGTAAAAGAACTCTCGTTCCGGACTTCCCGCAGCTCGGGAAAGGGCGGGCAGAACGTCAATAAAGTTTCAACAAAAGTGGAGCTTATCTTTGATATAAAAGCATCGTTTTATTTTACTGAGGAAGAAAAATTGCTGATACTTTCAAAATCCGGGAAACTTTTGAAAGACGATGGTTCAATCCATATTACATGCAGTGAAGGCCGTTCGCAATACCTCAATAAAAAGAAGGCTATTGAAAAGTTTTTTCTGTTCATTGAAAAGTGCCTGAAACCTGTCAAAGAAAGGCGTAAAACCAGGATTCCGAAAGAAGAAAAAGAAAAACGTATGGCAGACAAAAAACTGCAAACTGAGAAAAAGCTGGGCAGGAAGAAGGTGGAACTTTAATAATTAATATCCTTTTTGCTTCAGTATCTTTTTGGTTTCCTTGTAACCGATATCGAACATCTTTTCTCCTTTGGCAGCATCCATCATAGAAAATTTATGTAACTCCACAGGTTCGATGAAAATGTCAAATTTGGGGATCTTGTGCGCATTGAATTTATTTAACGCCATGTTGAGCGCGCGGTCGGCAACATTCATCATCCCGTCGAATTTGGTTTCGTTGGTAATTGGGTTAACGTTGACCCCGATCAGAAATTCACAATCGTCCTCAATAGGTTCCAGTGGCAGGTTATTAAGCACACCGCCGTCAATGTAAGTAACCTCATCGATAACTATTGGCTGGAACAGTACCGGAACGGTGCATGATGCAATGATGTGTTTAGCCAGTTCACCTTGTGAAAAATAAACAGTACTGGCTTTATTCAGGTTGGTTGCTGTGATATAAAGGGGGATTTTCAAATCCTCGATATTTTTGGCGCGGAGGTTTTGAAGAAGCGTTTTATACAAGCCGGTCATGCGGACCAGTCCTTTGTTCGGGACGATGAATTCAAGAAATTTGTACAAGCTCTTGTTGACAAAAATCTTTAATATTTCTTCGGGTTTATACCCGTCGGCATACAATGCGCCAACAATAGCACCGGCGCTGACCCCTGAAACCACATCAGGGAAGATGCCCGTTTCGTTTAAGGCCTTTAAAACCCCGCCATGGGCAAATCCTCTTAAAGCTCCACCACTGAGTACTAAACCTGTTTTATATTTTTTTCGAATATTTTTCATTGCCGGTACCAATATTTTCTGGCACTAATATAAAAAAAATATGCCGTTAAAAACAATAAAAAAAACGCCCAAAATTATTCTGGATTGGAAAGTTAAAAAGAATAAAGACCGTTACTTTACTTTTAAGGCTTCAATTATTTTATCAATCGCAAGCATTTTCCGATCGAGAATATGAATTTCGCCATTGTCGAGTGTTACTAAAGCTTTATTACCGCAAACATCTTTTATCGTTTCGATTTTTTTGATGTGCTTTTTGGATAAGACCACATTATTGGGTACATGATTGGTGAAAATCGCGGAGGCGTTGAGCAATGCTTCAACACCTCCCTTAACCATGGTTTCGAAAAAAATGCGTTTGTTGGTAATGGTAATAATGCCGAAAAAACTCTGACCATTAGGAAAGGTATAGTAAAGGTCCCAGGAATCAATCCCTGTTTCATTTTTTAATAGAGGTATTTTTATTAATGCTACCATAACAATATAGATTGTTATATATATTGGCAAATATACGAAATAAATTCTCATAAGTCAAACTTTTTTTAAATTATATAAAAAATTTATTTATTAATTTTTTGTTTATTTCCTGCCTTTTTGAACCGGACATTCTTAAAATGTATAATTTTGTAAAAAAAGTAATATCCTAAAACAACTTAAATAGCTTTACGATGAAAAAAGTATTAATCCTGGGCGCCGGAATGGTTGCCAACCCGATAATTCAGCATTTACTAAGTAAAAATATCCACCTGACCGTTGCTGCCCTGAACTATGAAGAAGCAAAACGCATGGTCGGCGATGCAAAAAATGGAAAGGCTATCTACTGGACCGTTGATGAGAAAGAGGTGCTTGATAAAATGATTTCCGAACATGATGTTGTCGTGAGCCTTCTTCCGTATGCTTATCATATCATGGTTGCCAATTACTGCATCAAGAATAAGAAAGACCTTGTTACCGCTTCCTATGCAAAGCCGGAAATGTACGCGCTTGATGCACAGGCCAAAGAAGCGGGAATAATTATCCTGAATGAAGTTGGCCTCGATCCGGGTATTGACCACATGTCCGCTATGCGCATCATTGATCATGTTCATGGAAAAGGAGGAAAAATTGAAGCATTTTATTCATTATGCGGCGCGTTACCTGCACCCGAATCATGCGATAATCCTTTTAATTATAAGTTTTCATGGAGCCCTAAAGGTGTGGTACTTGCCGGAAATAATGATGCCATATACCTGATGAATGAAAAAACGGTTGAAATTCCAACTGCAGACCTGTTCAAAAACCCCATGACGCTTGATTTTCCTGGTGTTGGTGAGTTGCATGTTTATCCAAACCGCGATTCCTTGTCTTACACTAAAATATACGGAATTCCTGAAACGAAAACCATGTTCAGGGGCACATTCCGTTTCAAAGGATGGTGCGAAACACTGGATGTGATGAAAGCGCTGAAATGTACCTTGCCTGAAAAACATGATTTCACCGGTAAAACTTTCGCCGGCGCCATGGCATTGGTGAATGGTTTTAAGAATGATAACGATATTAAAAAACAAGTTGCTTCCTACCTGAAAATTGATGAAAATTCGTATGCCTTAAATGCTATGGAATGGCTGGGGCTGTTCAGCGACAAGCCTATGAACCGCAAAGAAGATTCCATGTACGAAATCACTTCTGACCTGATGATTGAAAAGATGATGATTACTGAAAATGACCGGGATATGGTGGTTATGATGCATATTTTTAAAGCTGTATATCCGGATGGTACTTCCGAAGTGATAAAATCAAGGATGCTGGATTTTGGTTCATTAAAAACAGATACGTCCATTGCCCGCACCGTTGCCTTACCTGCGGCTATTGCTGTGGAAATGATACTTCATAATGAAATAAAAGTTAAAGGTGTTTACATTCCGGTAATTCCCGAAATATATAACCCCATTCTCGACAATCTCGAAAAGCTAAACATTAAGATGATTGAAGAGTATGGACTTCCGCTTACGGAGCTTTTATAAAAATACACGCTGATGAAATTTGGAAAGTGGATTGGCGGCGGGCTGGGCTGGGCATTTGGCGGGCCTATTGGCGCCATCCTTGGTTTTGTTTTTGGTTCGGTATTGGATACTATTACCGTCACTACCTCCACTTCCCGTATGCAAACACCAACGATGCAGGGCGATTTTGTCGCCAGCCTGCTGGTGCTCACCGCCGCGGTTATGAAAGCCGACGGAAAGCTGTTGAAATCCGAACTAGATTATGTTAAGCAGACGTTTTTACAACAATTTTCGGAGGAACAGACTCGCCAGTACCTGCTGGTGCTGCGCGATATCCTTAAACAGGATATCCCCGTTCACGATGTGTGCCGGCAGATCGCTCAATACATGGATTATTCCTCGCGGCTGCAGTTGCTTCATTATTTATTCGGAATATCAACAGCTGATAAACACGCCCACCCCGATGAGGTAAGAGTTATCGGAGAAATAGCGTCGTATATGAGAATTTCACAGGCTGACTTTAATTCCATCAAAGCCATGTTTGTGAAGGAAACGGACAGCGCCTATAAAATCCTTGAAATAGAACATTCAGCCACGGATGAAGAAGTAAAAAAGGCCTATCGCAAAATGGCTGTGAAATACCATCCTGATAAGGTGAGCCATCTCGGGCCGGAAATGCAGAAAGCTGCCAATGAAAAGTTCCAGCAAGTGAATGCCGCTTACGAAGAGATCAAAAAGCAGAGAGGGATTTACTGATTTTTAAATTCGACTCTTTACTTCCGGGATTATTAGTCGTATATTTATGGCTTAAAATCCCACACCCATGAAAAAAATATTTTTTTATTCTCTTGCATTTTCTTTTGTGCTTGCTGCTTGCAGCCATGCTTCAGAAGAAAAAAGCACACTGGAAAAATCAAAACTGGATTCTGTTGCAAAAGCAACCGATGAAGAGTACATGAGCGCTGCTCCTACGGAAGAAAATGAACCGAAATCCGAAGCCGTTGAGCAGAAGGTTATCTCTGAAAAAAAAGCAGAACCCGTCTGGGATTCAGCCTTCATCAAACGGAATTCGAACCGCAAACTCATCAAAACCGCCAACCTGCGGTTTAAAGTAAGAAATGTTGAAAATGCCACGCAGCAGATCGAACAGGTCACCAGCCGTTTTGGGGGCTTCGTACTCTCATCCTCCATTAAAAACAACATTTATACCTATGATGAGTACCGTGTCAGCAAGGATTCGATGATGGTCGTCGGGGTCAATGAAATTGAAAACAATATTACTTTGAGAGTGCCGGAATTTTACCTTGATTCGGCATTGTTTTATATTGGGAAAATCTGGATCAAACTGGATGAACGCACCATTAATGCGGAGGATGTCACCATACAGATCCTATCCAATGAACTCAGGGCAAAGCTTTATCAGAAAACAGCCACCCATATCAATAATGCTGCTGACAAAAATCAAAATAAACTGAACGATGTGGTAGATGCAGAACAGGCAGCAGCCAATTACCTTGAGAATACCATCAATAAAAAAATTGAAAACCTCCAATTGCAGGATAAAATAGATTACAGCACCCTAACGCTGACTATTTATCAGGATAAGGTGTTGTACAAAGAGATGGTCGCCAATGTTGATACGGAGCAATATGCACAGAGCTTCGGCAGCGAAATGGTCGACTCGCTGGCTTTTGGCTGGAAAATATTTAAGGCTTTTCTGCTGTTTCTGGTAAAGTGCTGGTCGTTGATCCTGATTAGCATCCTTATATTTTTAGCTGTATGGTTTACCATTAAGTTTTTTGTAAATCGCGGGCAAAAGAGAAGGGCACGTCTGGAAAAGAAATGATCCTGTTTTTTATGGTTGTAGGACAGGATACTACAAATTGTTGATTGTATCAAGTCTTGTTATTAGTTGCAGGGTTTCTCTATTTCTTCCAAAGGTCGTCATTATGATAATCCTTATTATATTGTATTCCGCAACTGCAATCAAATTTGTATTTTTTCTCCGGAAAAAACTTTTTATAAAGTTTAAGCCGAGTCTCTAAGTCCACATTTAATGGGTCAATTCTATTATTCAACCACATTCCGATTATCAATATTGGTTCGTGTTTTGGTGGGCGCCAACCATCCCAGATCATCTCAATTCGTGTATGATAAATGAAATGCATACCTAGAATCTTTTCAGTCATGAAATTCCTGTCAAGCTCTGTATAGTTGCTCGCTTTAAATTTCTCAATAGAGATAATAGCCTTTTTATACTCCTGTCCAATGTATACGACCGTCCCAACGCAAAGAAAAATTGCAGTTAAGAAATAGTATCTTGAAGTCTTTACTTTTGGCTTAACCAAATTTTTCCAAAAAAGTTGAATTATAAAAAAATGTGGAATATATATTACTAAACCAAGTCCGACAATAATAATAAAAAGACCAAGCAGGTTCATACCGTCGAGAAAAACAACACAGTAGAGAAAAACAAAAAACGTTATGCCGTTAATAAAACTTGTCAAAGGAGCTATGCCGGTATTTTCGAGAATAGGGTATAGAATTGTGTTTGTAAAGCAAATTGCAAGCACTATAATCGCCCAGGTTGTGGGAATACAAAATGATTGAAAGTAAATATTGAAGGCAATTATTATTGAAATCAAACCCCCGTTCAGAATAGCCAGTTTTGTTGACTTGGAAAAGAGTTTGTAATTTCTCTTTATCATTCTAATAGTTTAGAATGTATAACTCTGTCGTAGACTTTTTATTGCTGTGGTAAGGCGGTATCTGGTTCACCCAACCTTTCAATTACCATGTTTATCGAGGTAATACCTTACCATGGGCCTGTTTTTAGATGTCCTGTCTGCAATTTCAAACCCGGCACGTTCAAACGTTTTGTATAATCCGATCCAGGCAAAAGAGTCGGGGAGTTTTTCCTGTGTGGGAATGGTCGGATAGGCTTCAATGATCTTTATGCCGGTTGCTCTGGCATAAAGAATTACACCTTTTAAAAGTTCCACAGAAACCCCATGCCTCCTGAAGTCTTTATGAATAAAAAAACAAGGGATCGACCAGACAGCCTTATCATCAATACGTTTATGAACGCGGGATTTTTCCAGTTTTATGAAATCTTCGCGGGGAGCAAAGGCGCACCAGGCTATGGGCTGGCCCTCATAAAAGCCAAGAATACCCACCGGTATGTTTTTCCAGACCAGATCCTTCATGGCATTTTTATTTCCATCGTCAAATTTTCCTTCCTGAAAGTCAGATTTCTTAAGCCTGTAATACATGCACCAGCAGTTACCACATGCACCTTTGTTACCGAAGAGCTCGATAAATTTGTTCCAGTTATTTTTTGTTAAGGGTTCAAAAGTGAGCTGTTCTAAAAATTCCCGATCGGTATCATTTTTCGTCATATCAATTGTATTAAACAAATGATGGCTGCGTGAAATTATTCCTGTACTTCTTTGTATCTCGGGCAGGTTACAAGGTGGTCGTTCACCATGCCGGCTGCCTGCATAAAGGCATAACAGATCGTGGAGCCCACAAATGAAAAACCTCTTTTTTTCAGTTCCTTGCTCATGGCATCAGATTCGGGGCTTTTGGCGGCTATTTCGGCTAATGTTTTACATTTATTCAGTTTCATTTTACCGTTGGTGAATTGCCAGATGAAGGCATCGAAACTTCCGAATTCTTTTTGGATCAACAGTAAACTCTTCGCATTTTTTATAGTGGAGAGAATTTTTAGTTTATTGCGGATGATGCCGGCATTTTGCATTAATTCTTCAACCTTTGGTTCACCGTATTTCGAAATTTTTCCTGGATCAAAATCATCAAAAGCAATCCGGAAAGCTTCGCGTTTATGCAGAATAGTTTTCCAGCTTAACCCTGCCTGAAAGGCATCGAGTACCAAAAATTCAAACAGTTTCCGGTCGTCGTGCACAGGAACGCCCCATTCCGTATCGTGGTAATGGATCATCAGTGCATCGTCAGCCGGCCATGGACAGCGGTTTTTCATGATGGTATTGTTAATACTTTTAATCTTAATTAGCCCAATATATTTAATCTTCAATGTTGAGAATGTGCCCCATCTTGTCCTGTTTGGTTTTCAGATAGGTTTTGTTGTATTTATTGGGTTTTATGACAATAGGTATATTATCTATGATTTCAATGCCGTAACCTGTGAGCCCGCTTTTTTTCTTAGGGTTATTGGTGATCAGTTTTATTTTGGTGGCATTGAGATCGCGTAATATTTGTGCGCCGATACCGTAATCCCGTTCATCAGGCTTGAACCCGAGTTTTACGTTGGCTTCGATGGTGTCGTAACCAATTTCCTGAAGGTGGTATGATTTCAGTTTGTTTGCGAGTCCGATGCCGCGTCCTTCCTGATTCATATAAATAATTACGCCTTTGCCTTCTTTTTCAACCATTTGCATGGCCTTATGCAGTTGTGTGCCGCAGTCGCAACGGCATGATCCGAAAATATCTCCAGTCATACAGGATGAATGCACCCGGACCAGAATAGGTTCGCCTTTTTCCCATGTTCCTTTTGTAAGCGCCATATGCAATTGTCCTGAGGTAATTTCGCGGTATAAGGTAAGTTTGAAATTTCCCCATTCTGTAGGCAGTTCAACGGTTTCTTCCTTTTCGATCAGGCTCTCATTTTTAATGCGGTAGGCGATCAGGTCTTTAATAGATATCATTTTCAGTTTGAACCGGTCCCTGATCTCATAAAGGTCCATCAGCCGGGCCATGGTTCCGTCTTCGTTCATGATCTCAACAAGAGCGCCGACAGGTTTCAAACCGGCTAGCCTTGCCATATCAATGGTGGCTTCAGTATGCCCGGCACGTCTGAGTACGCCTCCGTCTTTGGCACGCAACGGAAAAATATGCCCGGGCCTGCCGAGGTCTTCAGGTTTGGTATCTTCTTTCGAAAGCGCTGTTATCGTTTTGGCCCTGTCACTGGCGGAAATTCCGGTAGTACAGCCATGGCCAAGTAAATCAACAGAAACGGTGAACTGCGTTTCATGTGTCGAAGTGTTTTTAGCCACCATCATCTCAAGGTTCAATTTGTCGCAAAGGCCGGCGGATATGGGAGCGCAGATCAGTCCCCTGCCGTGTTTGGCCATAAAATTTACTTTTTCAGGAGTGATGGTTTCGGCGGCCGTAATAAAATCACCTTCATTTTCGCGGTCTTCATCATCAACGATGATAATGATCTTTCCCTGCCTGAATTCTTCAATAGCTTCCTCTATAGTGTTCAATTTGTATTCCATGGGTTATGTTTTGCCTTTGCAAAGTTAAAAACATTCGCAGAAACAGCGAAAAATAAACGGATAAACTTAATGAATCCAGAAGCCTTTTTGCCACAAAGCTGAAAGGTCCATTGAGAGCGCAACAACATAATGTATGGCCACACCCATCCATATCGACCGGCTTTTCAGGCTGAGCGTCCCTAATATGATTCCGGCAATAATGGCTGCCATCGTTTCAGGGAAAGGCTTACCGAAATGTATCATGCAATATGGAATGACCATGATGAAAATACTGTAATATCCGAATTGTTTTTTCAAACCGTGAACCATAAAGCCACGGAAGAAAAATTCCAGGGCGATGAATTGAAAAAAGTATAACACCTGCCAGATAAAGAAATTTGGCCATAGCGGCTCGTTGGTTTGCAGGTGATAAAAGGGATAGCGTAGTTGGAAACTTTCGGTGGTGGAAAAGATCAGCACCAGCGGTACCATGATGATAAGGAACAAGGTGAAGATCTTGCGTTCTTTGAAGACATGGCCGCCGTATAAACCATAATCACGCAATTTTTCCCTGAAAACAAATTTTATCGTCAGCGTCGGGATCAGAAAATAAAATATCAGGATGGTAAAAACCCAATATCCAAGCGAGAATAACTGGTGGTTGGTTTCATGTTCGATGAAAAATCGTATCCGGTCTGAACTTTCTGCAAACCCAAGAAACTTGAAGAATCTCAATACAAGGTAATATCCGTCATTTTTTCCGATATACTCGATACAGGCCAGGGAAACGCATACAATTACCGCAATGATGAGGATTTTTTTGTTAAAAGTACCATTACCGTTAGCCCTGATGTATGCTTCATGTTCTTTTTGAATCGCATGAAAAGTTTCTGTAAAAGTCTGTCTTGCTAATCGTTTCATCATCAGGCAAAAAAAAATCCTCTGCTTCAGCAGAGGATTTGGTTAGTATTAACGCTAAATTATCTTGGTTCTAAAGTAAAGTCGGTCTTGGTGACATACGTAATAAAATTAATGTTTTCGGATTTTTCCATTCTTAGGACAATCTTATCTTTTTTGAGTGTTAAAATTTGGTATATATCAAGGGTGTTATTTCCTTGATAGATAGTGCTGTATATATTTCCAAAATTCGTATTGTATGACAGTTTGTTTACCTGCATTGCCAGGAGGTCGTCAAGGCCATATTCGGAGCTGTGGTTGGCATCAGTAAAATACCAATTGCCATCAATTCCAATAGTTTCAGTGACTCCTGTCGTATTATTTTTAAATGTTTCGGTGTAAACATAAGTACCGTCGGTGTGATAATCGGTAGCGATTTCGCCTGTATAAGTCGTGGTCTCATAATATGTTATTGTGGAATCGTGCGGTGTTGGATTGGGAACCGTAATGACCGTATCTGACACCGAATAAGTATAAGTTTTCGTATATCCGTCAAACGAGGTTTCATATTTCTGATTTTTATAAGCATAGCTGCTTGTCAGTGAAACCACTTTCCAGTCACCGGCCAGTTTATTGGTGTCAGCTTTCTGACAGGAAAAAAAAGTTGAGGACAGAATAATTGAAATAACAATTACGACTGTGAGCGATATGTTTTTTTTCATTTTCATATTTTTTTACTTTTTGAAAACTATGATTTATTGGGCTCCCATGGTCAGGTTGATCACGGTAGTTTCAATGTCGAGCACGGTTTGGCCGCCTTCAATATACTGCCGTTCAACTTTTGATTCCATTTTTACTTCGTCTTTGGCAAGTTTGATAAGCCGGTAAACAGTGGTTCCCAGGTTGCCGGATGCAGAATAATTATCGGTGGTGGTAATTCCGCCGACCTGAAGTGTCTTGGTATGGGAAGTCTTTTGCAAGGCAAGGAGTTCTTTGAAATTGGTTTCGCCGCCCCCGGTAAAATACCAGTATCCTTCTTCTTTATAGGTATAAACCGAGGTGTCGTTCGAAATTTGCTCATTCCAGGTATAAGTGCCTTTTTTATTAAAGGTAATTCCCATAATGGCAGATGAAATATAGGAATGATTACCATAAACCGTAATGTATGATGAACCGTCGTATTCATTAGAAACAATAGTATCATTATGCTGAACGGTGTGTTTGTAATAGGAAAAACTCCAGTCCTGGCACAGGCGGACCTTTCTGGTATAAAAAGTAAAATCCGAATCTTCATCACCGACTTTGCAGGAATTAACCATCGGTATAATTAGAATTCCGCAGATTATGAGCAACAAAAATCTTTTGGCATTTTTCATAGTTTTCTTATTTGGAATAAAATTCGAACAAATTTAAAATTTTTTTTAAATAAAATAAAAAATTATCTTTTTTACGAAAAAAAATTAATAAAGTTTTATCTGCTCTTCCGCCTTACAGTCGTATTCCATTTTTTGGGCAGCCTTTTTGTGCCCCAGGCCCGCAGCAGATTCCAGATCCTCACACATTCCTTTTTTGTCTTTTAAGGATTCTTTGCAAAGCGACCTTTGAAAGTACCATTCAGGGTCTGGTACCGATTTGATGGCAATGTTCCAGTCCTGGATCGCCTGTTCATATTTCTGCTGGTTGAAAAATATTTTTGCTCTTCCAGCATAAGCCCTGTAATTACCGGGATTGACCGAAATAGCTTTGTTGTAAAAGACCTGGGCATTCTTAAGGTTGTTTTGATCGGCATATAAATTAGCAATTCTGACAAGGGCGGAATCATTTTTTGGGTTGAGCTGTGTTGCTTTTGTCAGGTCTTTCAGGGCTTCATCAGATTTTCCCGTGTTGCTGTAACAAACACCTCTGTTGTAAAACAAGTCCGGTTCATTAACTTCATAGGTACTGAACAAAACAGTGTATGCATCGATGGCCTCAACCCAATTTCCGGTCTTAAAAGCTGCCAGCGCTTTGCAGGTATATATATCTTTATTAAGAATTTTGAGTTCAATGGCCTTGTCAAAATCCTTTAATGCTTCTGAATAGTTGTTAAGTTTTACATATTGTTTTCCCCGCTGGTAGTATGCTTCGGTATATTCAGGTTTAAGCCTTATCGCCGTTGAAAAATCGGAAATGGCTTCTTTGTCTTTTTTTTGTTTTTCGTAAACCTGTGCCCGTTGGAAAAAAACCTCAGCACTTTGACTGCTCAACTTGGTGGCGGTGTTCAGGTCGTTGAGCGCCTGTTTCAATTCATTGTTTTTTTGATATAATTTCGACCGGCACAGGTATGCTTCCACATTGTCTTTATTGATCTCGATGGCCCTGCCATAATCAGCAAATGCTTTCTTGTCATCTCCTGACAAGGAATAAGCTTCAGCCCGTTTGATATATGCCGGGTAATAATTCGGGTATATGTCCAGCGCTTTTGAAAAGTCTTTCAATGCCTCATTGAATTTTTTTTGCGCAATATAGCAATCACCGCGGCTGATGTACGCATCATAAAAGATCTCATTTTTTGCGATACACTTGGTAAACTCGGTGATGGCCCCGTTCAAATCATTTTGTTTATACTTGGAAATGCCGCCTTCATAAAGGGAATTGGCTGTTTGTGCATTTAATAAGTTTATCAGCGAGGATAAGAAAAAGATTGAAATAATAAAACAGCGGTGTATCATTTTAAGTACCTTTGAAATAGTATACAAAATAAAGCATTTTATTTTTATGGTCCATCAGACAGAAATAATTTTACCGCCTTACGGGCGCGGCTTCCATCAGATAACGGAAATTATTAATAAAAGCTTACCATCCTTACCAAGAACCGGGATCGTAAATATCTTCCTGCAACATACTTCAGCAGGTCTTGCCATAAATGAAAATTTTGACAGGTCGGTGCCTGCAGATTTATCGAATGCTTTCAACCGGCTTGTTCCGGAGGGTACGCATCTTTACCAGCATACTGACGAAGGTGCAGATGACATGCCGGCCCACATAAAATCTGCAATGGTGGGTGTTTCGCTAAGCATTCCAATACTGGAATACCGATTAGGGCTGGGAAGGTGGCAGGGGATCTATTTGTGTGAATTCAGAAATGAAGCACACAAGAGAAAAATTGTAATAACGGTGATTAGTTAGAGAAAACTCTTATTTAATACAGTTATCAACGAATTCAACGAGCTTGTTTATGGCATCGGGTTTCAATGAATAAAAGGTCATTTTACCACTTCTGCGTCTGTTTAAAACTCCGTGAGTTCTGAGCAGATTCAGATGTAAAGATGCTGCCGCTTGTTCGATATTTAATTTTTCATAAATCTGGGTAACATTCATTTCTTTGTTTGCTTCCAGAAGTTCAATAATTCCGATTCTCATAGGGTGAGCTATCGACCTTATTTTTCTTGCGGCCATATCAAACTTGTTTACGTCAATTTGTTTACTTAGTGTCATTGGTTGTTTTTTTTCTCGGTTTATTACTTAACTTGATTTTTAATTTAATATTGTTGAAGGCTTGTTTATTTTTCTGTCTTATTAAGATATTTAAATTTATCAATCTGTTTTTTAATAGCAATAATGGATATATTATGAAATCAAAATGTTTTTATTTGTAGTGAAACTCAATTATATCTAAGAAAGAATAACCTCGTTCAGGTGCATTATTAAAATTGTGTGCAAATGTATAATAATTATTTAATAAAACAAAAAACAAGAGCGCCCAAAACTTTTTATAAAAAAATAGTTGGATATATGGATATATCTATGTATCTTAAATTTTTCATGATTTGCCTGCTAAAAACATTCACTTGTAACAAATATCAAATATTATTTCAGGTGGTTTCCGAATGGGACTAATTAAAAATATTTAAAACTTGCAAAAGGAAAAGAATAAAAAAAAAGTAACTACTGCGGATACTTTATTTTAGGGGCTTTTTGAAAAGAAACAATCATTGTTTCAGCCATCAAGGTAATCCGTGTGTTTATTAGATTAACAATGTTTAAGAAGCTATTGAGAAAAATGTTTTTATAGATCTGCGAAAGTGACACTTCTAAATTATACTCGGTGAACCATATTAAAAGCACACAATATTAATTAAAAAAAACCTGTTATTTCAGACTAAAAAAATAGTGGTATTTTTACATTTTTATTGACCGATGGAAGAAACCAGTCTGATTAACAGTATTATTACAGGAGATGAAGGGGCATTCCGAACTTTTGTAGATAAATATTCAGTCTTGGTTTTCCGTGTTATTGTGAGTTTCGGAATTCGCAGGGAGGATGCTGAAGATCTGAGCCAGGAAGTTTTTATTGATGTTTACCACAACATAAAGAAATTCAGAAAAGAATCTGAAATTTCTACATGGCTGTATCGTATAGCGATTAATAAAACGATTAATCACATCAAAAAAAACAAACAACCCGCATGGACGGGAAAGAGTGCTGACGATATCGCGGATATGGATAACTATGTTCAGGTGGAGAGCAGCGAAACAAAATTTGTGAGTGAAGAACAACGGGTAATTTTATACAACAGCATTAACCGCTTGTCTAAAAATCAAAAGATCGCATTTACATTAAATAAACTGGACGAGCTCTCATATAAAGAAATTGCTGTGATCATGAATATTTCGGTTTCGTCGGTTGAATCGTTGTTGCACAGAGCGAAGAAGAACCTGCAAAAAAGCCTTTTGAATTTTTTTAAATAAAATTTTTTAGTACCCGCAAGTTTTCAAATAAAAATTTGTCAAACAAGTAATCTGTTTTTTATGATTTGTAAAAATTTTAAAAATAATATCCTGAATTATTATTACGGCGAAAGTGAACCGGATACTGCAAGGGAAATGAAGGAGCACCTGGCTACTTGCCACGAATGTGCTGTGCTTTTCCAACAACTTACCGGTGTGCTTGGCTCTGCAGATCATATTAAAGAAGCAGCGCCAAATCCATTTTTCTATACGCGTCTTTCAGCAAAAATACATAATCAAAAGCCTGTGAGCATATACACCCGGATGATTACGAGGCTGGTACAACCGCTAATGGCCGCATGCCTCGCCGCATTGGGAATATTTATAGGTGTGAAAATTGCCGGAAACCTGTCGGAAAATTATTTTGTTGAAACAAAAAGTACTCAGAGCGAAGTTGCCGAGATGCAGCTGGCTAATGAATATTTTCCGAAATCCGGCGATGAAGAACTGATTGAAACTTTCTATTTAAATGATAAATAAAAAACATGAGCTATTTTAATAAAAAGCATCTGATGTTATGGGTTGTAATTGCCGTGATCGTTATAAACTTTGGAGCAATCGGAGCAATCATTTATAAGTTATACCAAAACCCAAAACATGAAACGGGCAGGCCCGAAAGGCCCTGTGCGCAAGCTTATCTGGAGAGCGAATTGCACCTGTCACCTGTTCAGGCACAGGAATTCAAAAAACTTAAAAAAGCCCATCATGACAGCGTTTTTGTTATACATAATTTAATGAGAGAAAAACGTGGTATTATCAGCTCAAACATGATAAAGCCGGATCCGGACACCACTTTGTTATTCAAAACTGCAGATGAACTGGGAATGCTGTTTGCCCAGACACGAAAGTTATATATCCGCCATTATTTTGAGTTGCGCAAGGTATGCAATCCCGGGCAGCAGGAAAAACTTGCCGGAATTTATACCAAACTTTTTTGTCAGGGCGAAGGTTGTTCTGTTCCTCAGGACACTGGATGCGGCAATGGGAATAAACGGCATAGAGGGCACAAAGGACATAAAGGTTGTCAACAGGAGCCTTTTGAGATGAATTAATCATAAAACTACAACCAAATAAATAAAAACTAAAAACAGAAAACATGAAAACTAAAAAAATGAAATTATTGGCGGCTTTTTTTATTGCCAGTGTAATGGTGTTTGCAACAACTGCAACTTATGCACAATGCCAGGGCCAGAAACAAATGGGGCAACAACAGGAACAGCAGCAAGTAACAACCGGTATGTCCGGGCAGGGATGCTGTGGAATCAAAGACCTGACACCTGAACAGGAAAAACAGATGAAAGCATTGCATCAAAAAATGATGAAAGAAGTGTTACCGATTAAAAATCAGATTGCTGAAAAGAAAGCACACCTTAAAACGATTTCAACAGGCGACAATGTGGATCTGGTTGCTGTAAATAAAACCATTGATGAATTATATGCTCTTAAAGCGGAAATCGAAAAAAAGAAACAAGCATTACAGCAAGATGTAAGAAAACTGCTGAACGATGAACAAAAGTTAATGTTTGATATGCATCATGCAAAAGGCGATGGTATGGGCTGTAAGCAAGATAAGGGCATGGGATACCATGGTAAAACTCAGGGAAAAGGTTGTGGCATGGGCCAAGGCATGCAAGGTTGCGGAATGGGTCAAGGTATGGGCGCTGCAGGTTGTAATATGGGACAGGCTAAAACCGGAACCGGATGCAGCGGCATGGGCCAAGAAATGGGCGCTGGCAAAGGTGGTTGTAAAGAGAAAGCAGCTGAAGGTACTGGTGCTCAAACACCTGGCTGTTGTAAACAAAAAAAATAATCCTGAAAAAGGAATACAAGCCCGGCGTCAGTTTGATTCCGGGTTTGTTTTTTATATATAAATTTACTGAAAGAACGAAGAATGAAGAGATTGGTTTGTATTATCCTGGCCTTATATTATTCGATAAATTTTGTAACGGCACAAAATAAACCCGGTGGTAACAATGGAAACGGAAATTCGCCAAAAGGCAGCATTACCGGGGTGGTGCACGATTTTAAAACAGACGCCCCCATTGAATTCGCCAACGTAATAGTTTGTAAAAATGCAGATTCAGCAATGGTCACCGGTGGGCTAACAAATGCCAAAGGAAAATTCATAATTGAAAATGTACCTTACGGAAAATATTATGTCAAAATCAATTTTATCGGTTATGGCACCAAGACAATCTCTAATGTTAACCTCAATGACGATAATGCTTATTTAAACCTGCACACCATTGTGCTTGAAACAACCGCCACAAACCTTGACGCCGTCACCATCAGCGGGCAGAAAGACCAGGTGGAATATAACCTGGATAAAAAAGTTATCAATGTCGACAAGAATTTGCTGACTTCCGGAGGAACCGCGCTGGATATTATGCAAACCATACCTTCCGTTGATGTCGATATTGAAGGAAATGTTAGTTTACGAGGCTCTTCAAATGTTACCATTTTTATTGATGGCCGCCCTTCAGGCCTGACCAGCCTCGACCAGATGCCGGCAAGCATGATTGAAAAAGTGGAGATCGTCACCAACCCTTCCGCACGATACGATCCCGATGGAATGTCCGGCATTATTAATATTGTTACTAAAAGAAAAAAAGAAGCCGGTTATTCGGCCATGATCTCCGCCAACATCGGAACTGGCGGAAAATACTCCGGATCGCTAAACCTCGGATATAACGTAAAGAAATTCAACATTTATACAAACCTCGATGGCCGTATGTTTAGCATGAAGTCCTATACCGATTCTTACCGGGAGGTTTATGAAAACGATACCACCTATTATTATAAACAATCGTCTGAATCGCAGCGGAAAGGATATTTTGGTAATATTAAACTGGGGGCAGATTATTTTATTAATAGCAAAAACATCTTGTCGGTTTATGGGGAATATAATATCAGGAGTTTTAACCCCAACGATTCTACAGCTTACTTAAATTATGATTACAACAACACGCTGAGTAATTATTATAACCGGATAAATAAGATGTCCGGGTCTCACGGAGGTTATGAACTGGGCCTCGATTACAAATTGACATTCAATAAAAAGGGCAGGGAACTTACGGCCAGTTTCTTTTATTCCAATTCTCCGTCGAAAGACCAGACAAATATGACCACCAGCTATTACAACACAGATATGACACCCAGCGGTCAGCCGTCCTGGGTGCAAAAAAATACCAGTGATGAAAAAAATATTCGCTTTTACGGCCAGGTCGATTATATTCATCCGATGGATAAATGGGGCAGGATAGAAGCAGGGTATAAGTGGCAATACCGCTCAAATTACGAGGATTTTCAGTCTTTTTATCAGGATAGTGCCGGTGTGTTGCAGTATGATTCCATGCCAAGCAATATTTTTGAAAATACACAGCAGATCCATTCCGGCTATCTGATCTACGCCAATAATATCAGTAAGTTCAAGTTCCAGCTTGGCCTGCGTATGGAAGATGCCATTACCATATCTGACCAGCAGACCATGGATTCAACGTATAAAAGTGATTACTTTAATCTTTTTCCAACAGCTCATCTTAAGTACGAGTTTACCGATCGGCATGCCATACAGATAAGCTACAGCCGCAGGGTTAACCGCCCTCGTTCCGGCAACCTGAATCCATTTATTGATTACTCAGATCCCATGAACCTCTCGGCAGGTAACCCTTATCTGAAACCGGAATTTACAAACTCTTTCGAACTTGGGCATCTGATAAGTTTTAAATCCACTTCGTTTAACACTACCTTATTCTACCGGGAAACAAACAATATGATAACCCGTGTGCTGAATGTACTTGACAGTGGAATGACCTTCACCTCCTATCAAAACCTTGATAAAGGAAGCTCCTTTGGGCTGGAGTTTATTTATACGCAGGGAATTTTTAAATGGTGGAAGATCAATTCAAACTTCAGTATTTTCGGTACAAAATATTACGGATCATCGGATATACAAGGATTCAACGACATACATCCGAGCTGGACCGCCAAGATCAATTCATCCATGACTTTCTGGAAATCATTTGATGTTCAGCTTGGTTTTAATTACATGTCGTCCACCATTACCGTGCAGAGTCGTGGTTGGGGCCCCGGAGGAATGGGCGGCTCCGATGCACAGGGGAAGCGATTGGCAAATTACGCCTTTGATATTGGGCTGAAAAAAGATTTCTTTAAGAACATGCTTACACTGACACTCAGGTTGAGCGATGTTTTCAATACCAGAAAATCTGAAGTGCTCACCAATGCCACGGACTATTATTCGGATGTCAAGCGCTGGAGCGATTCACGTGTGCTCTATTTCGGTGCTTCGTTTAAAATAATGAAAGGAATAAAACCTAAAAAGAAAAGCCCGCAACAGCAGGATGATAACCAGGAGGAATACGATTATTAATTTCTTTTGTTAGGTAAATTTTATTTGTTTTCAGTGAATTAAAATTAACCTTATTTTTGAAAAAAATTCCTGAGTGAGACCTGGACTTTTTTTGGTGCCATTGGCTTTTGGCAGCAAAACAACCAACGCTCATGACATTCGGAACAGCGTTTATAAAATAAAATTAACCCTAAAAATCGACCCAATAACTGATCAGATGATAAAAAGAACCGTATTGTTTATATTTTTCTGTTGTGTTTGTTATTTTTCTTATTCACAAACACAGGCTATTGAATACGCCAAACAAGGAATGAACCTTTTTGATGAGGGGAAATATGCCGATGCCATTGAAAAATACAAAAAAGGTATGTTGCTGGAACCTACGAATTCATTGTTTTCATATGAAATTGCACTTTCCTATTTTATGCTGAAAGATTATCCTTTAAGTATTTCCACCCTGGATTCCGTTATGAAAAGGCCCGATGTCAACGATCAGTTTTATCAACTGTTGGGCGATGATTATGATATGGCCGGCCAGCCCGATTCTGCCATAAAAATACTCACATCCGGTATGACAAAATTTCCTAAAGCTGCCAACTTAAGCATGGAAGCCGGGGTCGTTGAATTCAGCAGAAAAAATTATGACGCAGCACATAATTACTGGATAAGCGGGATCAATATGAACCTGGCATTTGCTGAAAATTACTACCACCTCGCCAACTTTTATTCGGACTCTTCAAACAGAGCAACTTCCATGTTATATGCAGAAATTTATCTCAATCTGCAGTCAAATAAAGCCCAGGCTGCTGAGGTAAACAAGTTGATCTGTAAATTATACAATCAAAGTATCATGATGATGGCCGACAGCACTGTTAAATTGCATGTTTCCGATAGAAATACGGATCAATTCAGCAAGGCTGATAGCGCGGCAAATTTCTGTGAAGCCGTCAATAAAACATATTATATTTCCGCTACCAAACTTAAAGGGAAGAAGCTGAAACCCGGAATTGAAGCCGTGATAACGGTGAGGGAAACGTTTATAAAAACCTGGTTTGAACAAAAATACAACCTGAAATTTCCGTTTTCTTTGTTTGATTATGAAAAACAGCTGCTTGATGCCGGGCATTTTGGCAGTTATTCGCAATGGGTGATGATGAAATGCAATATGGCTGATTTTCAAATCTGGTACAAAGAGCATTCACAGCAATATGCTGATTTTGTTGCATGGTACAAAAAGCATCCGTTAAAATTACAAAATACTCAGGAAATTCAATACTGCAGGTAAAACGGCCTTATTTTAGAACTTTGCTACCAGTTTAATATTAAATAAACGTTTGGTAAGTTCATTAGGAACAGCATACTGACGGTTGTTCACGTCTTTTACCCACAGGTATGAGATGGTGTTCAGGCGCCCGAACAAATTGAAAACTTCGCCCGAAATCCACAACGATTTGATAAAACGGAACGGATTCTTCTTCCTTAAAATGGTGCTTTCGTCAATGATGGATTTTGAAAAGCCGATGTCAACCCGAAAATACGCCGGCATTCTTAACGTGTCCATGTATCTTTTATGCTCAGGCGGGCCAAAGGTAAGCGGGCTGGCGTACACCATGTTCAGATGCATTTTAAAGGTAGGCCACCGCGGAAAATGGTCCTGGAAAAATAAATTGATGTTCAGCAACTGGTCGGTAGGGCGCGGAATGTACCCGGGCTGGTGAACTACACTATCAACAACTATATTATCAACAGTATAGCCTGCAATGATCTTTTCGCCACTCGCATTATAATAATCCGTATAGGTTTCACCGGAAATTTTTTCGCGGGTCTGCATAATCGAAATGCCAAGCCATGATTCATCTCCTTTTACAAACTCCCCGTTGATCTTCAGATCCAGACCTGTGGCGTAACCCTTGCCGTTATTGTTGGCAAAATATCGTATCCTTACGTTGTCAATCTCATACGGGACAAGATTGTCCAGAATTTTATAATATACTTCGCCGACAAGTTTAAACGGACGGTCCCACAACTTGAAGTTCCAGTCGCTTCCAAGCAAAAAATGTATCGAACGCTGAGCTTTAACATCCGGATGTATCGTTCCGTCGAAAGCCCTGATTTCTTTGTAGAAGGGTGGTTGGTAGTACATTCCTCCTGAAAACCTAAACACAATATCTTTTTTCCAGTGAGGTTTCAATGAGAGCGTAATTCTCGGGCTTACACAAACTTGCTTGTTATAATCCCAGTAAACAGCCCTGACGCCTCCGGTCAGAAGCAATTGAGCGCTGTCAATATTAAAGGTCCACGTATCCTGTATAAACCCTGATAAACGGTTACTTTGCAGGTCGACTTTACTGTTGACAACCTCCTGCAAAACCAATGGGTTTTCAGGCTGGAAGGAAGGGTTCGTATAGCCGACAGAATCAGAAGGGCGCGGGACCGTGAACCCCGATGAATCTACCATTTCCCATTCTTTAAGTTGGTCGTTGATGATCTCATGCTGGTATTTTACGCCAAACTGCAAATAATGATTCTTTTTGGTGTAGCCGCCTTTAACTTCTGAATTAAGGACTGTGGCAATAAGCTCGTCACGCGCATGCTGTATATGTGTACCCACACCCATTACCTCTTTCATTTCACCGAAGTCTTCATCGCCGAAATCAGCCTCCAGCTTACCGATAAGGTATTGTCCCTGAATGTCGTAGCTCTGTGATTCCCGAGTCTGATATCCTGAATTGATCCATTTGAAAAATAATTCTGACTTTGGTTTGTAGGTAAGTGTGAGAGCGCCAAGAAACGTATTGATATAATCAACTTCCCTCCCGTCGAAATAAATTTTCAGCTGGTAGGACTCTTTAACAGTGCCGAACTGGGTTTCGCGTGATTCGGGGACAACCTGGTATTTATTGCGTGCGTAATTTCCCAAAAGACTGATCTCAAGTTTTTTACTGATCTGATAGGTGGTATAAAGCTGGACATCGGTAAAGGATGGTTTATATTGTCCTTTTGTTTCTAAGGCATTAAGCACATATTGATTTGATTTTTGCCGAACACCGAGCAGGAAGGTAAAACGTTCATCTTTTGAGGCAGCTTCAAGATGCCCTGAAGCTCCCAACAGGCTCAGCATGACGGAACCTGCTAATTTGGTTGGTTTTTTATATTGAATGTCAAGCACCGAAGACATCTTATCGCCGTATTTGGCATCAAATCCGCCTGAGGAGAACAGTACCGATGAGGTGAGGTCAGAATTGACAAAACTCAGGCCTTCCTGTTGTCCCGACCGGAGCAATAATGGACGGTAAACTTCCACATCGTTGACGTAAACCAGGTTTTCATCATAATTGCCACCCCTGACCGAATATGCCGAACTGAGTTCGTTGCTGGAATATACACCCAGACTGGTTTTTTTTATCAGTTCTTCGATGGCATTGCCCGAAGTGGACGGAATAAATTCGGCTTGCTTGTGGTCTATGCGCGTTATTACCGCTCTTTCGTCTTTGGCAATGAACTCAAAGGTGGGTATCTCGGTAGTGGTGGAAACGATGATCTGGTTCATTTGCCTTGATTCATTGGGCAAAAGCGTTATTTTGTGGGATACTTTCTGATAACCGATGAACGAAAATACGATGGTGATTTCCTGGTTTGCGGGTACACTAAGATGAAAATAACCATTTTTATCTGTGGTGGTGCCGGTGGTGGTCCCTAAAACAGCAACATTGACAAGGTCAATGGGCGCATATTTTTCGTTGGTAACTTTTCCAAAAATGGCTGCTTTTTCTTGCGCTGCAACAGAAATTACAAGAATGGAAAAAACGATATAGAACAGGCACTTTTTCATTTATAGTTAATCGTCTCGTTTTTTGACCTTAAACTTTCCTTCGCGCCATGCTTTAATAAATTGCGCCCAGGCAAATGGATTCAGCAGATTGTTGGGAGGCGTTTGTCCGGCATAATACAACTGACTAACATGTTTGTCAATATAATTGCGGTAATTCATGGAGCTTCCCATAGCAACATTATCAAACAATACACGTTTTTCTATCTCATCAATATTTTTTCTGGCACGTTCCAGCTCGTCATCGGGTATCGATAGATCGGCAAACGCCTGTTTGAACTGTTCATAGGTCGGCCACGGATAAATTACGGTTTCGTTCATCACCAGGGTGTCCGGCCGCATGACCTGAATCAGAGAATAACGGTTAACCGTGAGCGTATCAGGTATGGTATAAAAGGCGGTTTTATAACCCAGGGCATTAAAGACAATTACATCTTTTGGGTGAGCCACAAAAGAAAAAAAACCATAAAGATCGGTGATGGTTCCATGCCAGGTGTCTTTTATCAGGATGTTCACAAATGGCAAAGGCTTCAGGCTGTCTGCCGTAAGAACGATACCTGAAAACTGAACGAGGGCTGTATCGGGAATTACCTGTGATGAACCGCGGGCCGAGATCAGCAGCAAAGCAAAGAAGGCGGATATGCGTAAGTTTTTTTTCAGGTTTTTTAACATGTAAGTTTGTTTGCTGCGAACAGGGAAAAAGATTTTAACGAATTAAACGAAGTAAATATAAAATTATTTCACGTGAAAAAGTAAAAAAAAATGCTGCTACAAAAGTGCAGCAGCATCTCAAAAATATTTTTTTGGTAAGCTTATTTCGTCAGAAAGCCTTTTTCGCGGGCTTCTTTGATACAAGCGGAGATGCCTTTTTTGTTAATCGTACGCAATGCAGCTACAGAGATTTTTAATGTTACCCACTTGTTTTCTTCAGGAATGAAGAATTTTTTTGTCTGCAGATTGGGTACAAACTGACGTTTGGTTTTAATATTTGAGTGTGATACGTTATTTCCAACAATCACTCTTTTTCCGGTTAATTCACAAATTCTTGACATGGTGCAATTTTTTTCTTAGTGAGACCTTTTCAAAATGGGGTGCAAAGATCAGAAATATTTTCGAGAATACAAAATATGTTTGAAAAAATATTTTTAGTGCACTTTCAAGTTGCCATTGTGGCCACCATATGCAAATTAAAAAATAGATTTCCCGCCTTTGATCTTTTTCCCGAGCAAAACTCCGAACAATCCGCGTGTTACTTCGCGCAATACGGTCTTGGTGATGCTGCTATTTGCAATTTTCTTTAAAGTTTTACCCGCATCAGAAGTTGTTGGTTTTGGCGCCGGTTGGCTTTTGGGAATTTTAACTTTTATTTCGGGATACGTTGTTTTTTGGGGCTGGGGGACAGGCTGCTGAACCGGCTGATCGGCAGGGGCAATTTTTGCTTTCAGCATTTCGTAAGCACTTTCACGGTCAATCACTTCATTATAGAATCTGGCAATTTTGGAAGCAGCTATTTTTTCATCCTGTTCCTCCGGGGTGATAATGTCCATCCTTGATTGCGGGGCGCACATCATGGTATGTACCAGTGGCGTCGGGGTTCCTTTTTCGCTTAAAACCGTAACAAGAGCTTCTCCGGTGCCAAGTTCAGTGATAAGTTGGTCTGTCACATAAAAATCGGTTAGTGGGAAATTCTCCGCAACCAGTTTGATGTCTTTGCGGTCCTTGGCGGTGAAAGCCCGCAGCGCGTGCTGTATCTTGGTGCCAAGCTGGCTCAGTATAATATTGGGGATGTCTGTCGGGGCCTGGGTGCAGAAGAAAATGCCAACACCTTTGCTGCGGATGAGTTTAATGATCGTCTCTATCTGGTCCATCAGGGCCTCTGAAGCTTCTCTGAAGATCAGATGGGCCTCATCAATGAAGATGGCCAGTTTAGGCTCACCTTTGTCACCAACTTCGGGGAACTTATTGTAAATTTCAGCCAGCAGGCATAACATAAAGGTCGAGAACAGTTTTGGCCTGTCTTGTATGTCGGTGAGCCTCAATATGTTGATGTACGCTTTGCCGTCGCTGGTTTTTTGAAGAAGGTCCTCCACTTCAAAGGATTTTTCACCAAAAAACAGATCGCCGCCCTGTTGTTCTAGCTCGAGCAGTTTGCGCATAACAACCCCTGCTGAGGTGGGAGATATTAATCCATAGTTTTCCTCAACTTCCTTTTTGCCGTCACCGGTGGTGACAAAATTCAGTGTGGCGCGAAAATCTTTGATGTCGAGCAGGGGCAACTGGTGGTCGTCACAATATTTGAAAACAATCGCCACAGCTCCTTCCTGATTTTCGTTTAATTCAAGGATCTTAGAAAACAGGACAGGACCGAATTCGGAAACGGTGGCTCTGAGCCGCAACCCTTTCTCGCCGGAGATGGTCATGAGTTCAGTGGGATACTCTTGCGGAGCCCAGGGAAGGCCTACCATACCCATACGTTCTTTGATTTTAGGATTTTCCGTTCCGGCTTTTGAGATGCCGCTGATGTCACCCTTGATGTCCATCAGTAACACGTTAACACCCAGTTCCGACAAGGATTCGGCGATTCGTTGTATGGATTTTGTCTTTCCGGTACCGGTAGCACCGGCCACAAGCCCATGACGGTTAACCGTTGCCAGCGGCAACCTGACAATCAGCCCGGGCACCGGTTTTTTATCATAAACACTGCCGCCAAGTATGACACTCCTTCCCGTAAATGTATATTCGGCCTGAATCTGCGCTGTGAATTTTTCCTGTGACATGATAAAAAATTTTAAATATTCGCTTGTTCAAAGATAGGGATTTTTATTTCTCAAAAATTACTAAATCCAAATTGAAGAAATGGGGTTTATGTATTAATGCCTTAGTGGGTATAAGGAATCTCAAACTATTGCCTCAAATCGTTAGAAGTGAAATATTGTTAAAACATTGGAAAAAAGTAACAAGCGGCTCCAGCGGAACCGCTTGTTAAAGCAAAACAAGAATAACTACTCAAAAACTACCTTGGCCGAACATGGCATCACTCCGTAGGAGTGAAATATTGGTAGGCATTGGAAAAAAATGTAAAAAGCGGCTCCAGCGGAGCCGGACAAAAGGCAGGTGGTATCCATAGTTGGAGTATTCTAGTTAAAGGTGTTTCCTTAACAAGTTCATTGCGGCCAAGCTTGCCCGTCGTATGTTACGTTCACGGTCGTTGCCAAGCATCAGCTTTTCAGCTATTATTTTTTTTGGGGTGGCCAGGGCGATCCAGACGGTCCCTACAGGTTTTTCAGGGGTGCCGCCATCAGGGCCTGCAATTCCTGAAGTTGAAAGCGCATAATCGGTCTTTAAAAGCTTTTGTGCTCCAAAGGCCATGGCTTTTACAACTTCTTCACTCACGGCGCCGTGTTTTCTGATCAGTTTCGGGTCAATGCCGAGGACCCCGGTCTTAACAGCATTGTCGTAAGCAATAACAGAACCTTTATAGTATTTCGAACTGCCGGAAACAGACGTGATCATATGTGCAATGAGGCCTCCTGTGCAACTTTCGGCTGTTGAAAGTGTTGCGGTTTTTTTTAAAAGCATTTTACCAACGACCGACTGCAGTGTGTCGTTTTCAACACCAAAAATCAGATCAGGAATGAGGCTTCTTAATTTTTTTACCTGCGCGTCGATCATTCTTTTTGTTTTTGGGTCCGCGGCATTATAACAGGATAATCGCAATTTTACGATGCCGGGCTCAGGCAGGTAAGCTAATTTAATCGTGGAAGGTAAATTTATTTCCCAATCACTGATAAGTTCCGCCAGTGCTGACTCGCCGATTCCTGTGGTCAGTAACGTCTTGTGAACGATAGGTGTTGAGATACGGAGTTTGGCCAGCGCCGGGATGATTTCATCCGTCAACATGGCTTTCATTTCAAAAGGCACGCCGGGCATGGAAATAATATGTTTTTTATCTTTCTGAAACCACATTCCCGGAGCGGTACCCACGGCATTTTTGATGGGTTTGCAATTATTTGGTATCAGTGCCTGGTCCCGGTTTACGCCGGTGACAGTCACGCCTCTTTTGTAAAACAGTTCCTGGATATTTTTTAAGGAAGGCTGATGCAGGACTAATTTAGAATGGAAATATTCACAAAGGGCATTTTTGGTGATATCATCTTTCGTTGGCCCCAGTCCGCCCGTTATTATTATGAACTCCGCTTGTTGTGACGCTTGCTTTAGTGTAAGTAAAATGTCTTCCCTGATATCAGCAATAGTATAGACACTTTTTACAATAATACCTGCATTATTCAGTTCAGAGGCAATAAAAGAAGCGTTGGTGTTGACTGTTTGTCCTATAAGCAGTTCGTCGCCAATGCTAATAATAGATGCTGTCATTTGAAAGACAAGGTCTCTCCCATGTCCTTGGGGATGATCGACATTACCGGAAAGTCGGATTTACGGATCATTTCTGTGGCATGTGAGTTTACAAAGAAAGGAATCAGGCCTGTTTCCTGCTGTGTCATGATCAGGATGAGGTCGATATCTCCCTGTTGTTTGGCGTAAACAAGCATGGTGGGTATCTGTTCGGATTCTTTTGAAGCTTCGATCATTTCAGCTGTACATTTGACGTTGCGTTCTTCAATAAAATTTTTCACCTGGAGCATTTTTGCTTTGAGCGATGTGGCAATTTCTTTGTGATTTACGGACCAAAGTACCGTGATAACTTTTATGGTTGATCCGAACATTTTTGCAAGATCAATAGCCCAACCCACTTTCTGGCGGCTTTCCTGGGTGAGGTCGAGTGGAAGCAGAATACTGCGGCATCCGTCATAATGAGTTTCAGAACTGATGGTGATAACCGGGCAATTGGAATGGCGTATCACCCTTGAGGTATTTGCACCAACGCCGGGTTCTTCGGTATTAATATTGCTTTCTTTTCCCATGATGATAAACGCCTGTATCATATCTGCAACTTCCACGATCTTTGCATATACTTTGCCACGGGCAACCATATAATTAATATTCAGGCCGGTTTCTTTAGATTTTTCTGCTGCTAAAGCTGAAAGTTCAGCTTCCATCTTGGCAATGAGTTCATCGCTCTGATCGGCTGAAAAAAGCTTGTTTAACATCCTGCCTTCTTCATAGACATATAATAAAGTAATATCAAGTTTTAACAGGCGTGCCAGGTTATAAGACTGTCCGAGGGCAATTTCTGCCTGCTCGTTGAAATCATAAGGGACTAAGATATTTCTGAAATTTTCCATAAATTTATTTATTTTTGTAAGCGGATAAAAATATATCAAATCACAGTTTTATACAAGAAAAAAATTATTTATTTTTAAACTGTGGATTTGTGATTTAAATTGTTTTAAATTTTTGTAAAACGGGCGCAAAGATAACTAAAAATTTTATAATGAAAAGAATATTTGAAGAATCGGAATTAATTTTAATAGCTGAAAAAAAAATCTATCATCTGAATCTACATCCGGATGAAATTGCAGACACCATAATAGTTGTCGGAGATCCGGGACGTGTAGCCAATATCTCAAAACATTTTGACAGCATCGATGTTAAGGTTCAGAACCGGGAACTTGTCACGCATACGGGCTTCTTTAATAAGATGCGCATCAGCGCGTTGTCAACCGGTATGGGACCAGATAATATCGATATCGTTTTAAACGAACTCGATGCACTGGCCAATATTGATCTCGAAAAACGCGTCCCAAAAGCATCACACCGAAAACTAAATATCATACGGCTGGGTACATCAGGCGCCATGCAAAAAGATATTCCCGTTGATTCTTTTGTTGCATCAGCCTATGGTTTGGGAATTGACGGTGTCATGAATTTTTACAAAAAGACACCTGAAATTATAGAAAATGAAATGAACACTGATTTTATCAGGCAGACAAACTGGCCTTCCTTTCTGGCCAGGCCATATATTGTAAAAGCCTCTGATGAACTCCTGAAAAAGGTTGCTTTTGATATGAAGCAGGGTATAACCGCTACGGCTCCGGGATTTTTCGGGCCACAGGGCCGGGAGTTAAGGGGCGAACTTGCTTTCCCTGAACTTAATGATGTCCTCACTCAGTTTACTTTTAAAGACCATAAAATAACCAACTTTGAGATGGAAACATCGGCTTTATACGGACTGGGAAAAATTCTCGGACACGAGACACTCACCGTTTGTGTAATTATTGCAAACCGTATTGCAAAACAATTCAGCAAAAATTACAAGCCGTTAATGGAGAAGCTGATTATTACAACACTCGAACGATTGACAGCCTGATAACTTTTCTGATAGAAAAAATCAACAATTTTATTTTTTTCAGTTTTAAACAGTATTTTTGAAGACAAAAAAAATGCGGAAAATATACTGTTTCGGAGAAGCTGTCTACGATATTATTTTTAAAGATGAGAAACCCGTGGAAGCCAAACCCGGTGGCGCCATGGTCAATGTGGCTGTTACCCTTGGCCGGCTTGGGTTGCCGGTACATTTTATTGGTGATTTTGCAAACGACAGGGTAGGGAACATCATTAAGAATTTTCTTAGTGAAAATAATGTCAATACGTCCCACATCACGATGTATACCAATGCCAAATCCAGAATTGCGCTGGCATTTCTGGATGAAAAAAATAATGCCGATTATTCTTTTTATAAAATCAGGGTTGATGATACGCTTCATCTTGATTTCCCGCAATTACAAGCCGATGATATATTGCTGTTCGGATCTTATTATGCTATTAAACCTGAGATCAGGCAAATGGTGACAACTTTTTTGAAACAGTCCAGAGAAAATAATTCCATCATTATTTATGACCCGAATTTCAGGCTGGCGCATTTAAAAATGCTCAACCAACTGAAACCATTTATTGAAGAAAATATATCTTTTGCAAATATTACAAAAGGTTCTGATGAAGATTTCAGGAATATTTTTAATACCCATGATATCGCTGAAACCTTTGATATCGTTCGAAAGATTGGTTGCCATTCGCTAATCTATACAAAAAACAGATATGGAGTGGATCTTCAAACAGATGCCTGCAAAGATCATTTCAATGCTATCGGTGTTAAACCTTTAAGTACGGTCGGAGCCGGCGATACTTTTACCGCAGGTATGGCTTATTGGCTTTTTAGCAACAATATCTTGCTTAACGATTTGAAAAGCCTTACACTTCAACAGTATGAAATGATGATAACCACCGCCATTGAATTTGCCACCGACGTGTGCAAGAGCTATGATAATTATATTTCAAAGGATTTTGTCTCTACGTATTTACAAAACTGTAAGTAAGATACACTTTGCAAAATTTCTCAATGAAAGTGGCACATTTCAAGAAATAGTTTTAAAAAACGAGTGGGTCTGTTTGGCTTTTTCATCAGACAGCCAGCAAAATGAAATTGATAAATCCTGATAAATAAAAGGGGCATATTTAATTATTTATTTAAATTTGCATAGAATAATGGTAAGGCTTTTAGGTGAATAAATGAGCAAGGCAAAGAGATTGTGGTTGTGTGTTGGATGAGGCAATAACGATTTTTTATTTATTTAACCAACCGTCCTAAGAATTGCTTCATCAATTTTAACCTCACCCATGAAAAAAGTTTGTTATGGGCACCAAGTTTTTAGAAAAAGAATGCGTTTAACATTTAAATTGAGCATATGAACTCCGGAAAAGAGCTGAAGGAAGTAATTAAATTATGCAGGGAAGGGGATTCGCGTGCTCAGGAAAAATTGTATAAGATGTTTTACGGTGCGATGATGAATATTTGTCTGAGGTACGCAAAAAACAGCGATGATGCGGTAGAGGTTTTAAATACAGGTTTTTTGAAAGTATTCCAGAACATCGACAAATATGTGGGCGACGGAGAATATCTGAATGCCTGGATACGGAAGATAATGGTAAATACTGCCCTGGATAAAATCCGGTTTGAGAAAAACCGCTATAATAATACGGTACCGCTTAACATCAACAATGATTCTATGCGTATTGAGAACGACGCGATCAGCAAGTTTGGTGAGGAGGACCTGCTCAGGATGATACAGGAATTACCCCCTGCCAGCCGTTCCGTTTTTAATATGTATGTTTTTGAGAATTATAACCATAAAGAGATCAGCGAAGAACTTAATATTACCGAAAGCACTTCCCAGTGGCATCTGCTTAATGCTCGCCGGATATTAATGAATCGCATCCAGAAACTTAAACTAAAGGAGTCGGTGATAAATGGATAAAAACAATCAAATAGACGAATTGTTCCGCGAAAAACTCGGTAATTACCAGCCCGAGTATGTTCCGGAACATTGGCAAATGATGAAATCCGCCATTGCGAATCCCAGGGTCATGAATTACAAAAGTAACAGGCTCAGCATCGCAAACATCATTATGATATTGTCTGCCATATTAATCGTAACTTCTGGTATTGTTACGTATGTGGTTTCTGAAAGAACCCGCCAGGAAAATGTCAGCGAACAACAGATGGCCATAAATACTCAGCCAGTGAATAAAATTTCTGAACAAACAGCAAATAATGTTAAATCATTTAATGAAGATAAAAACCTTACTGCAGATAAAAATCTTAATGAAAATAAAAGCATCACAAATAATCACCCGGTAAATTCAGAAAAAATCAACCAGAAAAATAACGCTGCAAATAATGTAAATAATAACACCATAAAATCTGCAAATAATCAGGATAATGTTGTCAAGACCAACCGCAACGCTTTTGAAAAGAAAAATACAGCAGCGGTAATAGATAAAAAGCTTGCAAAAAAATCAGAACCAATCAAAACAGCAAGCGCACAAACTGATAAAAAATCTGTTGAAAGTATTGTTACAAATAATAAAAATGAGATTATAAACAATGTTAAAGCTGAAGATAATTTTGTCAATGGCGTTAAGGTTGATCATAAGGTGATTAATTCTGACGAAGAAATTGTTATTAGCAGCAAATCAGGGATTACAGATAAAGAGAAATTTATGGCAGGTTCCAGTGAATCTGAATTAAACAACCCCGTAATTAGTGAAAATGTTGATTACTCCAGCGTAATCGATGATTATAATGCAGATAAAAATAAAGCGGAAGGGAACAAAAAACAAAACCGCAAGTCCAGTTCCTCAAAGAAGAAAAACCTGGAAGCAGCTCCCGATTATAAAGTGGGCGTGGTAAATAATACAGCTGTTAATCCCGCGTATGCAGGCTTTAACCAGCATCACACCATAAATGTTTCAACAATGGTTAATAAACCTCTATACAAACCGGGTAATGATTTCAACGTTCCTTTTGAGTATAGTTTTGCTTATGATTTCAATTTTGGCAAAAGAAAAAATTGCGGTGTCGGGCTGGATTACACTCGTTTTATTGGTGCTGCAGAAGGCACAAAGGTTGTGAACCTGACTTTTGCTTATCGTTTTAACCTGGCAAAATACCACAACCTTCGGGTGGGAGCTTCTCTTTCATATTATTCGAGCGATTTAAATAAAAATGACCTGAGTTTTCCTGATATGATAGATGAGAACCATGGTTTTGTTTTTGGTACATCTGAAGCAATCCCTGACAAAACCACAAAAAACAAATTTGATATGGGATTTGGTGTCTGGTACAGTTGGAGATCTTTGTATGTTGGTGTTTCGGCCATTCACCTGACCTCACCAGACATTGGTGTCATCGGATCAAATAATTTGCCGCGTGAATACCTGCTTAAATCGGGATATAATTATGCCATTAATGACAACTACAGTATGCTTTCTGCCGTTGAGTTGAGGTACAACGAAAAGACCTTCAACTTTACGCCAAGTGTGCTATTTACTTTCAACAAGTGGCTCCTTTTTGGTACCGAATTCAGAAACCTGAGGGATGCCGGCGTAGTCCTGGGATTTAACATGAAGGACAATGTGATCATTAATATTCATTCCGGAGTACCTATGAACAGGATTTTGATGAATAATTTCGGGATAATTGACTATGCAGCAATTTCGGTTCGTTTACAATTCTAAAAGGTTACGGCAACAATTGTTATGAAAAAAATATTCAACTTTGTTTTGTTTTTGTCCTTATTGGCGCTTACCCTTTTTTCATGTAAAAAGCAGGACGATCCTTCGCCGGAAACTATTTATGACACCTTAAAAGTAAACACGTCCTATACCGAATATACGCTGAAAGAAAGCACTATTCTCACACTTGATGCGACCATGGCTGATGCCATTTCTTACCTCTGGACACCCGGGAATAACACTACCGCCATGATCAACATAACCGATGAAAATTATTATTCGGTTAAGATTACTACGCCTGTTGAGGAATTTAATTATGGGGTGTTGATACTTTTCGAAGGCAGCGACTGTTATATTCCCAATTCTTTTACACCCAACAACGACAACCTCAATGATACCTGGCATCCCTTTTTTACTGAGATAAGCGAAGAAAATTACCTGTTAAAAATTTATGATAAAGAAAATGTGAAGTTGTTTTCCACGCAAAATTATCAGGATGCCTGGGATGGCTATTACAATGGTAACTTAATGCCGGCGGATTATTATTATTATGTACTTTCTTATCAGACACTTTCCGGCGAAACCAAAACCCGTAACGGGATGCTTCAATTGGTATTATAGTTCCAGGTTTACAAATCTCTTGACTTATTGACCTCTTAGTACAGGATATTCATCCGATGACTATTTTTAGCGCTGGCCGCGAGTCTTCGGATGAATAACAGCAAAATATTTCAACTCGTGTTATAATCCGGGGTTTACAATTTTACAAGTTTCTGAAGGTTACGTTTTTTTCCGTCGGTGATCTCCATGATATAAATACCTGATTTCAGCTGGCTGATATCCAGTGAATTCTGTTCGGCGGTTTTTGAAAATACCAAACCACCCAATGTGTTGAAAATGTTGATGACCAAGGGATTTGTTTCCTCTTCCCCGATAATATAAACCATATCACCAGCAGGATTAGGATAGATAAGAAAATTATCTTGCGTTGGATTCTCGGCAATGCCGGTATAAGCCATTTTTACTGCCCTCCAGGCATTCACCTTGCCCCAGCCCCAGCGGATACTTCCGGTATCAGGAATAACACCTGTCCGGACATCTTCCCGGGCGGTATTGATTATGATTTCTTTTACCTGCTGGGCTGTGAGTGTCGGATTAGCTTGAAGCATAAGGGCTACAATGCCTGTAACCATGGGCGATGACATGGACGTGCCTGAAAATGCAACAAATTTGTAGGTCCTCCCGCCAAAATCCACGGTAGCATTGGGAGATGGCAGCGACTGGTTGGTGAAGGAGGAAACAGAAGAAATAACGCCCACTCCGGGGGCCGAGATATCCGGTTTGAGCCTGCCGTCGTATGTAGGCCCATAGCTTGAAAAACCGGCTATGGCACCACCCACAATATTGCCATTGATAAGTTCAATTTCAGAGGTATGGGCAGCAGTTGAGATGACACTTTTGGTACACGCAGGTTCCCCGATTCCGCAATAAAAATCACCGTTGTCCCATCCAACCAAAGCAGCACTTAATGGTGAACCCCAATTGCCTACTTCATTAGTAAGTTCAATAATATTCCAGCAATGGATGGTCCCGGCTGAAGCGTTGGCAAAAAGGGCGATTTTGTACAGAGAAGTATTTAGGTTTCGTACCCGGACACGCATGTGCGGCCTGTCATTTAAGGGGTTGGCCGAATCAGAGGCCAGGTTGTAAAAAACAGTGTCGGTTCCGATAATAATCTGCCCTTCCGAATAAGATGCCGTGTCGTTTGTTGAATAAGGTATTGATGTTGCGATGATTTCGTTGGCGTTATTCAAAACTTTTAATGAAATATCAAAACTATTCCCCGGTTCGCCCCAGATGGTTACTGATTGCCCCCACATAGTTGGATAATAACTGTAGTTGTCAAATTCAATCTGCGTTTTCATGGTGTCTTCGAGGCTGGTAAACGTGTGTTTCAAATGAAAATACACATCCCCGTTATTTCCTCCGCTGGAAACAAAAACAACACCGTTTGCCGAATGCAGGTCAATTGCCTGGCTCAGCAATGATGTCCCATCCAGATTTCCTGTCCAGTACAATCCCCAGCTCTGGTTAATAACCAATCGTTTGCCAACACTTTGTGCATAATCGTACATCCAGTTGTAAGCATCAAGAACGGCTGCCATATCCACCAGAAAAGTAGCCATGAGGTAGTTGGCTTCGAAAGCTATGCCACGGTATATTGTTCCGGCACCGCTACCGCCACAGATCCCTGCCACATGCGAACCATGAGTTGCCCATTGGTATATATTAAAGGTATCGCATTGCATTTGTAACAAATTTGGTTCGCCAACAATTTCAGTTCCGTAGGAAAACCCGGCTGGTGGCGGACCTGAGTTGCGAAACTGGTCCCAGGCTTTAATGATGCGGGTATAAGACATGGTAGTGTCGTAAAAATTGGGATTGGTATAATCAAATCCCCAGTCGGTAATGCCAATCAAAACATCTTTTCCTGTAAAAGGCTGGGGAAGCAAAATCCCTTTCCACACACTATCCACGCGTGTATCTTTTACTGCGCGGTCGAGCAGCGGGCCTGCTTTTCCGGCAACTTCAATATAGGAGATGCCGGGAATATCCATTTTTTCATGAAAGCTCTCGATCGGAATTCGGATGGTAATAATATTTCCTGTTTGAGAACCGATGCGCATTCCCAGCGATTCGAGCTTATCACGGTTATAGCTCTCATTAATTTTTGCCAGGCAGGAAACCAGGTATTTTCCGTTCACTGTATGAACCGGATATTTTTCAAGGAATTGTTTATTGAAGGATGCACCGTTACCGGCCTTGTTCTTATTCAGATCCGACATAAAAAGGCGTGAATCAGCAGAAAAGCGGGTTTGAGCAGAGAGGTTTAATACCAGCAGTGTAAAAACTGTGATGAGACAGCATTTTTTCATAAAAAACAATTTGGTACCGTACAAAAAGACAGGGATTTATATATAAGTTTGGCTATTTTATTTCACGTCCAAGTATTAAGTAGACAGGGAAATGATCGCTGTAGCCCATAAGGTATTGACCGCCTGCTGCGGTTCTCCAGGGATATCCGGCAAAGGTTCCGGTCTTTTGCTTCAGGAATTGTTCGTTAAAAATTTTAGCTTTCAACAATTTGTAAGTGCTTAAATCGGAACCGGTAAGTGCAAATGAAACGATCATCTGGTCATATAAGTCCCATGAATCGCGGTAAGCATAAGAACCTATCCCATCCTGGAAAAGTTTGTACATAGGGTCGTACAAATCACCCGGAACGACGTTATCGAGCTTCCCTTTAGCCTGGAGGTGCTTGACGATACTGGCATTATTGGGGTTATCATTCAGGTCGCCCATAATAATAAGCTTAGTATTTGGATTCATGGCTACCAAAGAATCACTGATATGTTTTACAAGCAGGGCTGCTTCCTTGCGTTTTGGAGCGCTGCGCTGTTCTCCTCCACGACGGGAAGGCCAGTGGTTAACCAGGAAATATAATTCCTCGCCATCAAGTTTTCCCCAAACCAGAAGTTGATCGCGGGTGCGGAATGAAGTATCGGCAGTTTTTAACGCGAATGGCTTACTCCCCTCAACAATAAAACGGTTTTTCTGATAAAGCAGGGCTACGTCCACACCACGGCGGTCGGGTGAATTGTACTGGACTATCCCGTAATTTTTTGATTTCAATAATTCGGAATTTACTAAATCTTCCAGCACAAACCGGTTTTCAATTTCAGACAATCCGATAACTACCGGCCCGCCGGGAACCACTTCCTGTCCTATTTTAGAGATTACTTCAGAGATGCGTTCTATTTTTAAATTGTATTTTGCAGAATTCCAGTTTTGGATGCCATCAGGTAAGAATTCTTTATCATCCGTAATGGGGTCGTCGATAGTGTCGTATAAGTTTTCAACGTTGTAGAAGGCAACAATAGCGATGTTGAGTTTTTTATCCTGTGCAGATAATGTGATATTAATCAGGAGGATAAAGATAAGGGGCATGAATTTTTTGAACATAAGGTCAGAATTTTTGAAGTGAAATAATAAACAAAAATAGTGATTATCGCAATAAAAAAAATGAAAATCTCATATTTAAAAATTTTTATTTATCTTTGCAGGCTATTTTTTAAAATAGCAATGTAAAAATTGTACATTAAATATTCTTAGTTCCAAATATTATTTCTGGTCTTTGTATTTTTTTCCTAATAATTTTGATATAAATTTAAGTTGATTTGTATTATGATAAAAAAGCTATTCTTAATCCTGCTTGTATCTCTGAGCGCAACGTATTTACAAGCACAAGTTGCCACCATCAGCGGATCGCTGACTGACGTTGAGGGAAAACCCCTTGCTAATGCAACTATTACGATCGGTATCCAACAATTTATTTCAAACACAGAAGGTAAGTTTGCGGCCACAGGCATTTCTTATGGGAAAACCGATCTCATTATTGATCGGTCAGGCTTTGAAAGTAAAACTATGACCATAGATGTGAATGCACCTGCCATGAACGTCGGTATGATACAGTTGAAAGCAACCGGATTCGATAAATCTGGTATTGATCAGACTGAGATTAGTTCAACGAGCATCGAATCTGAAGATGAAGTAAAGGACCAATATGTTGCAGGCCTGTTGCATTCGTCAAATGATGTTTTTGTGTCTATAGCCGGATACACGTTGAGCGCTGGTTATTTCCGCCCGCGTGGTTACGATAATGAATATTCAGAAGTCATGATCGGCGGCCTTGCGCTGAACGATCCTGAAACAGGCCGTCCTAATTTTTCAGACTGGGGTGGGTTGAACGATGCTACGCGATTTAAAGAAAGCAGCTACGGATTAAATCCGACCAGATTTTCTTTCGGAACCTTATCGGGTACTTCTGATATTGATGTAAGAGCTTCGCACCAGCGGAAACAAATAAAGGCTTCCTATGCATTTTCAAATCGTTCCTACCAGCATCGCGTGATGCTTACCGGTTCGACAGGGCTGATGAAAAACGGATGGGCCGTTACCGCATCCTTATCTACACGCCAGGGCAACCATGGTTTTGTTGAAGGAACTTTTTATGATGCCTATTCATATTTTCTTTCCGTTGAGAAAAAGATCGGGAAAAAGCATTTTATTTCGTTTACAGGTTTTGGCGCTCCGGCTAAACGGGGCATGCAGTCGGCATCTGTTCAGGAAATATATGATATTTTAGGTGATAATTATTACAATTCAAACTGGGGATACCAGAACGGAGAAGTCAGAAATGCAAAAGTCCGTAACTCGCACGAACCGGTGTTGTTGCTGTCTCATTTCTATGATATCACCGATAAAATAAAACTCACCACCACCTTAGGATATAGTTTTGGCCGTACAGGGACCACTTCGCTGAACTGGTATAATGCTCCTGATCCGCGTCCCGATTATTACCGTTATTTGCCAAGCTGGCAGGAAAATTCCGATCAGTTAAATCCGGCAAACCCGGATATGGTGGCCGCTATAACCTCATTATGGCAAAACGATGAAAGTTATAGCCAGATCAACTGGGACCACTTATACCAGGTAAATTATTTAAGTTTGTTAAGCGGCGAACAATCCCGCTATGTAGTGGAAGAACGCCGCCTCACACACTCTCAGATCGGCCTGGCCTCTCACCTGAATTATGAAATCAATAAAAACATTTTCTTATCAGGCGGATTTAGTTTGAATATTTATAAAAGCAGAAACTTCAAAGTGATGAGCGATATGCTCGATGGAAACGGGCAGGAAGGGTATTGGCTGGATATTGATCAATATTCCCAGCGTGATTTTCCCACAGACACCATCAAGTTTCAAAACGATCTGAACAATCCCAACAGAGTTATTAAAAAGGGAGATGTTTTCGGTTATGATTATGATATTCATATTAATACCGGGCTTTTATGGGGCTTAAGCGAATTCACCTATAACCATTTTGATTTTTATGTAGGCCTTAAAGTTACAGGAACCCAATTTTGGAGAGTTGGTAATATGAACAACGGCCGTTACCCGGAAGAATCCTACGGGAAATCCGCAAAATACAGCTTTTGCGATTATGCTGCTAAAGCAGGAGCTACCTATAAGATATCCGGCCGTCACTTTTTAGTATTAAATTTAAGTTACGCCACCATGGCGCCTTCATTCAGCGATGTGTTTTTAGCACCGCGTGTCAGAAATGGGGTTATTCCTGATATAAAAAAGAAAAACGTGTTTAGCGGGGATTTAAGCTATATCATCAGATACCCAAAAGTTACAGCCCGGTTAACTGCTTTCAACACCAATTTTGAAAATGATACAAAAGTGATTTACTATTTTATGGATACCTATGACGGGAGCACTGAAACTTTTGTAAACTATTTTATCACGGGAATTAACAAAGTCCATCAGGGAATTGAATTTGGAGTGGAAGTAAAAGCACTGCCAGTTCTTTCTGTTGTTGCCGCAGGATCGATCGGAAATTATCGTTATACAAACCGGCCAACCGCATACATTACCTCTGAAAGCGGATTGATCCCTGACTCAACACAATTGGTTTACTGCAAGAATTTTTATGTAAGCGGCTCACCGCAGACAGCGGGTTCTCTGGGATTAAAATTCGGACCATGGAAATACTGGTATGCCAATGTGAATGCCAATCTTTTTGCTAATAACTGGGTGGATTTTGCTCCCAACCGCCGTACGGTTGAGGCATTTGAAAACACAGGCATTTATCCGGGTGATGACAGGCTTATCCTTCTGACAGAGCAGCATAAAACAAATGAAAAACCTCAGTTTACCCTTGATGTATCGGTAAGTAAAACATTTTTAATTAAGAAACTCTATCTGGGCCTTAATCTTAGTTGCAGCAATATTCTCAACAATACCAACATGATCACTTCAGGTTACGAACAAGCACGTACCGATGTTATTAATTATGGTGTTAATGGATTCCCTGCAAAATATTACTATGGGTTTGGACGTACGTTCTTTTTAATGGCATCCATAAGATTTTAAATTCAATTTGATAAACCTAAAAAACAAATAATATGAAATCATTCAGCGTAATTAGAAAAATTTCTTTTCTTCTTTTAATTGCTCCAGCAATTTTCATGGCAGGATGCTCAAAAGACTTTGATGTACCTGAAGTACAAATTCCCTCATTCACATTGCCTGAAGGTGCAACCATCATAAGCATCAAAGAACTTAAAGCAAGGCACACCGTTCTTGGAGCAGTTGACAGTATTAACGATAATGTTTATGTTACCGGAAAGGTAATTTCCAGTGATGAAAGCGGAAATATTTATAAAAGCCTGTACATTCAGGATACATCAGGTGGATTGTTACTTTCCCTTGATGCCACAAGTTTGTATACCACATACCGTTTAGGCCAAAGAATGTATGTGAAATGCCAGGGCCTGTTTTTAGGCGATTATAACGGAATGACTCAGCTTGGTGTTATGGATAACGGAGAAATAGGCCGGATCCCTTCACCTGTAATTAAAAATTATTTATTCCTTGATTCTCTTCCGGGACCTGTTCCAGCTGCAAAGGTAATTACCATTCCAAGCATTACTGCCGATGACCTCGGTATGCTGGTAAAATTTGAAAATGTCAGCTTTGTGGATGTCGGCCTCCCGTTTTCAGACCCCGGAGCAAGTACAAACCGTTATATAACAGATGGTTCAAATACTTTAATATTACGAAACAGCAATTACGCAACTTTTGCCGATGAGCTGATCCCCGACGGTACAGGTTCAATTACGGGTATTTTAGGTGTATTTGGTAGCGATAATCAGTTATACATCCGCGATCTGAACGACCTGGTTGGATTTGATTATTCTTCAAAATTGATCATTAATGAAAGTTTTGCCGCTTCAGGTTCTCTTGGAACATTTACGCAATACAGTGTTCTTGGTGACCAGATATGGGCACAATCCTCATTTAGCGGTTCCACATTTGCCAAAATGTCGGGCTATTTCAGCGGTTCATACTATGCCAATGAAGACTGGCTGATTTCTCCATCGATGAACTTTGATGCTTATACAGGCGAAACTTTAAAGTTCTTTTCCATGATGAACTATGGTACGGCCGGTGATGGCTCTCTGAAAGTTTATTATTCAACAGATTATAGCTCAGGCGCACCTTCGACAGGTACGTGGACCGAGTTAACAGGATTGACCCTTTCAGGTGGTGCATGGGCCAGCGTTTCTTCAGGTGACGTGGATGTGTCATTTGTTAACGGTACAAATGTCCATATTGCATTTGTTTATACCTGCTCAACTACCAATGTGTCAACATGGGAAATTGGCGGCATCCTTGTAAAAGGGATACAAAACTGATCATAACAGCATATTCTAAAAAAGGTTATTTCGTTTATGGAGATAACCTTTTTTTATTTTATTCAAGGCTATACGGACCTTCTTTTTGATTAAATTTATACAATGAAAACCCTTCTTAATATGAGAGGCAAAAAGAAACACATTTTGTTCTGCATTTTATTTGTTTTCATGTCGTTTTGCATTCAGGCGCAAACCTCCTTGCCGACATCCTGGGATTGCACTCCGGGGACACTGCCAGCAGGATGGACAACTAATATCACCGGATATTACACTTCAGCCAGTTACATTCATTCTGCACCGAATGCTGCAAAGTTTGATGCCACCGGAATTTTTCTGACCATAAATTTTGTTGATGAGCCGGATACCTTGATTTATTACTTGCGGGGAGCCTCTTTTTCGGGAGGTACTTTTACGGTCGAGCAATCGGTTAATGGGCTTACCTGGGCTGCCGTGCGGACTTTTACCGGCGCAAACATTCCCAATACCAGCCTGGCAAGCGCTGCGCCATTCAAAGACGCATTATTGAAAAGCAGCCGTTTTGTCCGTTTTATCTATACCAATAAATCGGTTGGTAATGTTGCTGTTGACGATATCAGCATCACGTTGCGGCCGCCCGGCCCTGAAGCCAACATAAAAATAAAATTCAACAATTTACTGGTTCCGTCAGGTGGAACATTGGTGGCAGGCAACGACACTGCTTTTTCAATAAGGGTTTTTAATTCCGGGACTGATTCCACATTAAAACTCACTTCTGCCGTATTTAGCGGAACCAATCAATCCATGTTCAGTCAGACCAACATCCCGCTAAGTATCGGGCCTGTAGATTCTGCTGATGTAGTAATTCACTTTTCACCTTCGGGCGCTGATGGCACCAAAACGGCGACATTAACTATCGCCAACAATGTTCCCGATAAAGACCCATACATCGTAAATATCTGGGCGGTAAAAGGTTGTTGTGCAACGGAGCCGTTGCAAGCTGCGGCAAACCTGAGTTTTTCATATGTAAAATCATACAAATTCAGGGTGAACTTTGCTGATGGGACGAATCCGCCTGAGAAATACCTGGTGTTGAAGAAAGATGCGCCTATCACAGAAGAACCCGTGGACGGGCAAACCTACCTTAAGGGTGATTATATAGGCGGGGCGCAGGTGGCCTATTTGGGTGAGGCCGGATATTTTTATCCATCCAATGTGGTGGCAAACACCCATTATTATATAAAAATATTTTCGTTTAACGGTTACCCGGGATATGAAAATTACCTGACCACATCAACTCTCTCGGCAGATACCACCACATTTGAAAATATGATCGGGACCTATTATGACGGCATCAGCGAATTTTCGCCAACCTTGTGGCAGGACCTGCATACGTTGATCAATAATCATTATATGCTTTATTACAGCGATTATGCTTCCCTCATGGTCAATAACTTTGAAAGCCGGGACACGGTCCTTGCGGGCCAATCTAAAAAGGTGCTCACCTGTGCGTATTCCGGAGAAAATTATGTGTATACCGAGCCTTTTGCTTTTACCGATTACAGCCGTGAGCATGTGTTTTGTGAAAGCTGGATGCCCACTTACAACGATGCAAATTATACTTCGCTGCCTGAATACGCGGATTATCATAACCTGATGCCGGTAAACCAGAATAAAATAAATGTGTATCGGCTTAATTTCCCATTAGGCGAGGTGGTTACCATACAATATCAATATTTAGACGGAAAGAAGGGTCTTGACTCATTGGGACGTGTGGTGTTTGAACCCCGTGATAAGATCAAGGGAGATTGTGCGCGTGCCATGTTTTATCAGATCTTATGCTACGATGGCGTTAACGGATCAGACTGGTACCTGCCGGTAGTAATTGATTCGGCTACGATGTATGGACAGAGTGAAAGCCTGTTGAAGAAATGGAACCTGCAGGATCCGCCTGATAATTTTGAAATAGCCCGCAACGATTATATTCAATCTATACAAAGTAACCGCAACCCATTTATTGATCATCCCGAATGGGCAAACCGGTTTGGTTTTGGCGTATTCAGTAATACGAATGAACCTTCAATTGAACAAGCAGGATTCAGTTTATTTCCCAACCCTGCTTCAGGAAACATATCGGTTTGGTACGAAAATTCACAAAATGCCATTTTTGAATTGTTCGACCTTAACGGTATACAGATTTATGCGAAGGAAATACAAAGCAATGTTTTGAATCAAATCGATCTGAGCAGTATGGCTCCCGGCATATATTTTTACAGATTATTAAATGCTGAGATTTTTATAAAAAGCGGGAAGCTGATTATTGAAAAATAGCTCCCATAGGATGTAAAAAAAGCTGCTCCGTTTCCGAAGCAGCTTTTTTGATTTTGCAGATTGACGGTTATTGTTTGATGAATTTTCTTGTACCGGCAATGCTATTGTCTTTAATAAAGGTAACGAAATAGATACCGCTCTGCAGTTTTGCAACATTTAAGCTGGAATTGTTTCCGTTAACTTTTTGGGTCATGATGGTTTCACCAAGGATGTTTGAAATCGTTACCTGGTCAATTCCTTCAATATTGCTGATGTTTAAATTAGCAGAAACCGGGTTCGGATAAATGCTGAAAGCCTGTGCTGCTGTTTCATTGATACCTACGTGAACCTGAATATCGTTAACGTCTCTGGGTTCTACGGTAAATTGGTTAAATGTATAATTTACACAACCGGTAACATCATAATAGGTTCCAATAACAGCGCCCGGGAATGGGTACATTAATTTTCCGATTTCACAGGTGTCTGTTGCCTGGAGTACTTTCCACCAGCCGGCGGCGTTGTTTACCACGCACTGAGCGTTGTTCAGATTAACAAGCATACCTTCGTATTGTTCGCTTTTAACCGTTGCCGTGGTAAGTGGGATTGAGGCAGGTATTGGTTTGCCGGTAGCATTTGTGATAAGGGAAGCGATAGTTTTTAATTCGGTATAGTTATAATATTCACTAACTGTACCAACTACTGTTATGCTATCACCCAATGCCGGGGCGTGTGTGTTATCATAGACATAAAGCCCGTTCCATGGATCGGTGCCATCCTGAATAAAATATCCGGAAGCATAAGAAGCCGTAACCACACCTGAAGTGGTAACGATAGAATCCATCAGTGGTGAATCGCCTGTTGGCAGTGTAGTATATTGAATTTGATAAATTGTTTTGTAAGCCGGTGGAACTAAATTCACGTTGAAGTTTACACTATCTGCAGCATTGGGTGTCAGAGGATTGTGGCTTGGGTCAACCAGGGTTACCACAACTTTATGTGCTCCAGTGGTAAGTCCTGTAAGAGCAATCGGATCCGTTAAGGTATATTCATTTGAGCTTCCACCGTCAAGGGTGTAATGAATATGTCCATCGGTATTCATAACAAAATTATAAAGGGTAAAAGCAACATTCACATCAGCGGTGTAAATGGTTGCACCTTCAGCGGGAGAAGAAATAAGAACAGTAGGGGTGGTAACGCCACCGGAAAGATGATAGCCAAGGCGTTCGATGGTATTTAATGCAGCTCCGTCAACAGCGGCGTTTGTTACCGTAGTCCATTCGCCTTCTGTAAAAGTAGTGTTTGGGGCTGTTATAACGGCATTTCTGTAATAGGATTGATTTGAATACTGAAAAGTGCCCCATGCGAAAACGTCCACAAGGGTGGTTCCATTATACAGAGCAACAATATCTGTATTTGCAATCGGAGTGCCGGTACCGGCGCCGTTGAAATTTGCAGCCTTACTACTGGTGTCTCCGGGTGTATAAGTTAATGCATAAGATGGTGTGGTGGCAGATCCATGTCTTAATAGAAAACACTGGCCTGCATTTAGTGTGATGGCCAGATTATAGGTGCCTGTTGGGGTGTTTGTCCCGATTTCAGATTTGTTCGAAAAAAGCTGAATGCTGTAACCGGTCAAATCTACTGAAGTACTTCCGAGGTTTGTAATTTCAACATATTTGTTATACGAAGTCCCTTCGTAAATTTGTGAAATGATCACCTGTCCGCTTGAGGCAAAGATGCCAGAGAACAGAACTGCAATTAAAAGTAAAAATTTCTTTTTCATAATGGTTTGTTTTTAATTAGTATTTTTTTCAATGTTGGATTATAAAAGTTGGATACAACTTACAAAATTAAGTAAAAAAACGATAGTTTTCATGTAAACAGATATTTATTTTGATAAATTATCGATTTTATTTTGACAAACTATCAATTTGTTATACATTTGTTTCCTTTCAATTTAAAAAAATCACAAGTGATAGACAGCATTGTAATAATCCCGACGTACAACGAAAAGGAAAACATTGAAAAGATCATCAGGAAAGTCTTTTCGCTGCCCAAGGAATTCAATATTCTGATCATTGAAGATAATTCTCCCGATGGAACAGCTGCCATTGTGAAAAATCTCATGACTGAGTTCCCGGACCGTTTATTTATTGAAGAACGCAAGGGCAAACTTGGCCTGGGAACCGCATACATCCACGGTTTTAAGTGGGCATTGGCGCACCATTATGATTATATTTTTGAAATGGATGCCGACTTTTCACATAACCCCGATGACCTGATCCGCTTATATCAGGCATGTGCTCAAGATGGCGCTGACATGGCCATTGGTTCGCGTTATATCAACGGTGTTAATGTCGTGAACTGGCCAATGGGCCGGGTGCTGATGTCTTATTATGCTTCCGCTTATGTGCGCTTTGTTACCGGGATGAAAATCCGGGATACTACGGCCGGTTTTAAATGTTATACACGGAAAGTACTTGAAACCATCAACCTCGAAAAAATTCATTTTATTGGATATGCCTTTCAGATCGAAATGAAATTCACCACCTGGAAACATGGTTTTAAGATCATGGAGGTACCAATTATTTTTACAGACCGCACCGAAGGACAGTCCAAGATGAGTAAGGGCATTTTTAAAGAAGCTGTTTTTGGCGTTATATCTTTAAAAGTAAGAAGCTGGTTCCGCACATATAAAAAAGTTGCCTAGCGGGTTCGCGATATTCTTCGTTTTTGTTAATCTGATCCATGAACCGCAATTACCTGATAAAAAACGCGCTGGCCATCAATGAGGGCCAAATAATTAGGAGCGATGTCCTGGTCCTTGATGGCCTGATTGCAGATATGGATGGGAGGATTGAGCTTCCCGACGATTTTATACAGCAACATGATTTGGAAATCATAGATGCATCAGGCAAATACCTGTTGCCCGGGGTTATTGATGACCAGGTTCATTTTCGGGAACCGGGTATGGAGTACAAAGCCGATATAGCCTCTGAATCGGCTGCCGCGGTTGCCGGCGGCGTGACCAGCTACATGGAAATGCCTAACACCAAGCCCCCTGCCACGACGATCGAACTTCTGGAACAGAAATATTCCCTGGCCGCTGAAAAATCCCTGGCTAATTTTTCGTTTTACCTTGGCGGAACAAATGATAATTATGATCAGTTATTGAAATTTGACCCGGCAAACCATTGCGGAATAAAAGTTTTTCTGGGATCCTCCACCGGCAATTTACTGACGGATGATCCGGAGGCCCTGCAAAAGATTTTTAGCCTTCCTTACCTGATTGCCGTGCATTCCGAAGATGAGGCCACCATCAGGAAAAATGTTGAGATTTACCGGCAAAAATTCGGGGAGGATGTTCCTGTGGAATATCACCCGATGATCCGGAGTGCCGAAGCTTGTTATATATCTACCAAAAGAGCCGTGGCGCTTGCCGAAAAAAACAATACGCGCCTTCATATTCTGCATTTATCAACAGCTGCAGAGCTTGGCCTGCTGAAAAGGAACGTCCCTCTCTCAGAAAAAAGAATTACAACAGAGGTTTGCGTGCATCATTTGTGGTTCAACGATACCGCATACAAGTCCAAGGGAAACTTTGTCAAATGGAACCCCGCCATAAAAACGGAGCAGGACCGCCAGGCGCTGTTTGATGCCATTCTTGACGGAACCATTGATATTGTGGCCACCGACCACGCTCCGCACACCCTGGAGGAAAAACAGCAATTATATTTTAAAGCGCCTTCGGGAGGCCCGTTGATCCAACACTCACTTCAGATGATGCTTGAGTTTTATTTCAAAAAACAAATATCACTCGAAAAAATTGTTGAACTGATGTGCCATAAACCGGCAACATGTTTTAATGTGGAGAACAGAGGGTATCTCCGGAAAAATTATTTTGCCGACCTCGTGGTGGCCGACCTGCAATCAACAACCACCGTAGGCAATGACAATATTTTATACAAATGTAAATGGTCACCTCTTGAAGGACAGTTGTTTCATTCCGAAATATCGCATACCTTTGTAAACGGCCATTTGGTTTATGACGGTCAGCAGGTTTCAGATAAAATAAAAGGTATGAGGCTGCGTTTTAAATCCAAATGAAAATTTCATCCTGAACATGATAAAAAAGATCCTGATATTGCTGGTGTGCCTGGTTGCAGTGACGGCCTGTTCCAAAGAAAAAAAAGTCAGCATACCACCGGAAGTGATACCTCCTGACCAGATGGTACAGGTGCTGGTTGATTTTCATCTTGCCGAAGCTTCTCTGGTACAGGCTTCCCTGGATCAGAAAAATGTCGATTCCCTGAACAATCTTTACTTTTACCAGATACTTCAAAAGCATCAGATAAACTATAAAAAATACAATGAAAGCCTGAAGTTCTATTCTTCAAACCTGGAGGAATTACACAAGATCTATGGCGATGTTGTTTCGGAGTTGAGTAAAACGCAGACAAGGATTGTCAGCAGAAATTTTTAGTTACTTGGTATAGGTTGCGTTGATGGTGTCAATATCGGCGCCATCATTAACATAATATTTCAACGTAAATTTATTGTCGTTAACCAGGGTTCCCGAACCGTGCACAGTATTACCGCATATTACTTGTGACGGCAGGGTCAGGTTGTTTGCAGTGGCTATGGCATAAGCCTTTTCGTTGGCGCCATAAAAATGGAAATTTCCGATAAGTATTTGTGTGCTGTTGGCCTGGTCGAGCGTAACGGTGACGTTGTATGTCATGCCGGATAACTCGGTACATAACCAGGTTCCCAGGTAAGGCGCCCTGACATCCTGATCGGGATCGATGCCTTCATTAGGATCACAGGAACTCAGCGCCAAAAGGCCGATAATCAGAAAAAATGCGGTATATTTTAACAGGCTTTTCATAGGTAATTTTTTTAGGGCAACATGAATCACAAATATTGTTCCAGAGAATTATATCAGCTTGTTTATCAAATCATCATCGGCAAAATTAGGGAATGTCACCTGAAGTTTTGGTTCATTTTTCATAGCTCTTTGAATGGCAAACATGGCGCCCGGATTACGGGCCCAGCTGCGGCGGCTGATGCCGTTATTTACATCCCAGAACAGCATTGATTTTAAGCGTCGGTCAGCATCTCCGGAACCATCCAGTACCATCCCGAAGCCGCCGTTGATCACTTCACCCCAGCCAACGCCGCCGCCGTTATGCACCGACACCCAGGTGGCGCCCCGGAACGAATCGCCGATGACATTCTGAACGGCCATATCGGCGGTAAACCGTGAGCCGTCATAGATATTTGACGTTTCGCGGTACGGTGAATCTGTCCCGGAAACATCATGGTGGTCGCGGCCAATAACAACAGGAGCGGAGATTTCACCTTTTTGGACGGCCGTGTTAAATGCTTCGGCAATGTTGGTGCGTCCCTGGGCATCGGCATAAAGTATGCGTGCCTGAGAACCGACCACCAGTTTGTTTTTCTTTGCCTCCCTGATCCAGCGGATGTTATCTTTCATCTGTTGCTGAATTTCTGCGGGTGATGTTTCGGCAATTTTTTCAAGGACCTGCATGGCGATCTGGTCCGTTTTATCAAGGTCTTCCGGTTTGCCGGAGGTGCATACCCAGCGGAACGGCCCAAATCCGTAGTCAAAGCACATGGGGCCCATGATGTCCTGAACATACGAAGGATAGATAAAATCTCCGTTTGCTTTCATGATATCGGCGCCTGCACGGCCTGCTTCCAGTAAAAAGGCATTGCCGTAATCAAAAAAATACATTCCTTCAGCCGCCAGCGTGTTGATAGCCTTCACTTGTCTGCGCAAGGATTCACGGACTTTTTCACGGAACATGTCAGGCTGTTCAGCCATCATTTTTTTCGATTCTTCGAAAGATAATCCTGCAGGATAATAACCTCCTGACCACGGGTTATGCAGCGAGGTCTGGTCGGAACCAAGATCCACATGGATATTTTCATTTGCAAGTTTTTCCCAGAGGTCCACAATATTACCCTGGTAAGCAAGCGACACGGCTTCCTTGTTTTCTTTTGCTTTTTTGATGCGTAGTATTAGTTCGTCAAGATCGGTATGTACCTCATCGACCCAGCCCTGGCTGAAGCGTGTTTGCACGGCTTTTGGGTTGATCTCGGCAATGACTCCGATGACACCGGCGATGACAGCTGCTTTGGGTTGTGCGCCCGACATGCCGCCGAGGCCCGAGGTTACGAATAATTTTCCGGAAAGGCCTTCGCCGGTTTTATCAATTTTTCTTCCTGCGTTAAGTACGGTAATGGTGGTGCCGTGAACAATTCCCTGAGGGCCGATATACATGTATGAACCGGCGGTCATTTGCCCGTACTGGGAAACACCGAGGGCGTTGAACCGTTCCCAGTCGTCGGGTTTGGAATAGTTGGGAATAACCATGCCGTTGGTAACCACCACCCGTGGCGCATCTTTATGCGAAGGGAACAATCCCATAGGATGCCCGGAATACATGACCAGTGTCTGATCGTCGGCCATGGTGGCGAGGTATTTCATCGTCAGCAGGTACTGTGCCCAGTTTTGGAATACTGCGCCGTTGCCTCCGTAGGTGATCAGTTCGTGCGGATGTTGTGCCACGGCAGGGTCCAGGTTGTTTTGGATCATAACCATGATGGCAGCGGCCTGATGTGATTTGCACGGATAATCAGTGATTGGCCTGGCAAACATCTTATATGTTGGGCGGAAGCGGTACATGTAAATACGTCCGTATTCATTCAATTCATTCAGGAATTCGGGTGCAAGTATTTCGTGGTGTTTTTTATCGAAATAACGTAAGGCATTTTTTAAGGCAAGTTTTTTTTCCTCCTGCGTAAGTATGTCTTTACGTTTTGGTGCATGGTTAACGGAATTATCATAAGGTTGTGGGTCCGGTAGCAGATCGGGTATTCCCTGCAGAATCGTCTGTTGAAATTCTTGAGTATTCATAGGTGGTTTTGTTTTGATAAAAATGGATTTATTTATCCATCAAAAATTTAACGCGGAAAAATTATTGCGAAACAAAATTACAAAAAATATGTCAAATGAATTTTTCTGTGGTACAGTCTTTACAAAGTATTGATTTTTCTGTTATTTTTGTACATATGAATTATCTGGCCCACGCTTATCTTTCTTTCGATAAAGGCGACATCCTTGTTGGGAATTTTATTGCTGACACATTGAAAGGCAGCCCGGCAAGGTATAACGAGCAAATCAGAAACGGCATCCGGCTCCACCATCAGATCGATGATTTTACGGATAACAATGAGCATTTTAAGAAGAGCGTGAGCCGCATCGACAGCCGGTTTAGCCTGTATGCCCCCGTTATTGTTGACATGTTTTACGATCATTTTCTGGCTGCAAACTGGAGCCGTTATCACAGCGAAAATTTGTCGCTTTTTGTTGCAGGCATTTATAAATCATTGTTGTCAGAATATTCTATCCTGCCGATACGCATGAAACGTATGCTTCCGCATATGGTCTCCACCAACTGGCTTGAATACTACGGCAATCCCAACAGTTTCAGGCTTTTTTTCCGGGGCCTTTCGTTCCGGACGCGTTATGCAAAAAACCTGAATGAAGCTGCCGGAGAAATTTTTAAGCATTATCATGAATTTGATCATGATTTTTATAATTTTATGAACGAGATAATCCCTTTTGTCAAAGGGCTTCAGATAAATTAAAACCGTATCCATGAGAAAAAATTTTTTTTTGGTTTCTGTTGCAGCCGTGATGCTGTGGAGCTGTTCGGGCAATAAAAATTCCGGGCAGGTTGAAATAAAAGGCGATACAAGTATTGCATTTGTTGATAAGGTTCCGGCTGATCTAAAGAAAATTGATTTAAAGTCTGCGATTATACACATGAAGTCCTCCACATTTGGGATGACACAGCAAATTGTGATGTACATGGACGACTACGGAGAAAAGCAGCTGACTGAAGTCAGCCAGGAGATGATGGGCATGAAGGTACGGCAATGTACGCTTTCTGATTCGTTGTACGTGTATATGTATAATCCTGATGATAAGACCGGGAAACGTTCGTTGGTAGACAAAAAAAATCCGAACAATATCCATTTTAATGCGATCACAAAGGAAATGGCCCGGGAGTTCCATATTAAAAAGAATGGAACAGCGATGATACTTGGCCGCAGCTGTGATGTCTACACCATGGAGATTGCATCTGCAAAGCTGAAAGGGACTTATTATGTGTGGAAGGGGATCACCTTAAAGACTGATTCAGAGGTTGGCGGGATAAGCATCAGCATGGAAGCTACCAAAATCGAGGAGAATGTAGCTATACCTCACGAAAAGTTTGCGATCCCGAAGGATATTAAATTTGAGGAAACAGCTGAAATCACCAAATAATTGCGAATTTTTTTGTATCTTTGCACCGCAGGGGCTGACCGGTTTTGACAGCGAGGTTAGTGGACCTGTAAGCATGCCGGGCGTTGTGTGTGTGGCCCGTTAATCCCAATGCTCACGCCAGTTAAATGGCAACGATTACAATTACGCCTTAGCTGCTTAATTTAGAATTAGGCACTGGCTGCTTCCCGGGAAACTACTCCCTGCCGTGTCCCGTCAGAAGCATCGTAAAAGCGGGGATAGTTCAGTCAGCGCCCTGATGCCTGAGCAAAACTTTAGGGGATAAGGATAGGGTAGGACGGCTTTTTTCCGG